>JABAOE010000484.1_pt1 | contig 25367 bp, 15 predicted proteins | sample 7062141 | NCBI WGS metagenome assembly JABAOE01 (sample SAMN14538627, study PRJNA623070) | marine sediment metagenome | biome: marine biome [ENVO:00000428]; feature: marine pelagic biome [ENVO:01000023]; material: deep marine sediment [ENVO:00002113] | place: India: Gulf of Khambhat ... | reverse complement strand
GTCCCATACAGATCCGGAACTCGACTTCGGCCTCCGAAGGTGAGCTCCGGCGGTCGGGCCGCGGTCAGTTGCTCGCGAGATCCGTCGGGGTCGACTCCGCGGCTACGATCGGCGGGCCGAGGAATCGCGTCACGCCGTCGAAGATTCCCTGCGCTGCGAGGGCGGGGTCTCGAATCAGGACCTCGCGGTCCACGGGGCTCGTCAAGAAGCCGGTCTCGATGATGACCCCCATGGTCAGTGGATGGATGGCGTGCTGGTAGCGGTTGTATCTGAATGCGTAGTAGCCCCTCATCCTTCGTGTGGCGGACGGGAGCCGGCGGATGCCGGTCTTCTCCCCATAGGCTTCGGAAAGAACATCCGCGAACTCCGCAGCGCGTCGGGTGGCATCCCTTCTCGGCGAGCCTACGCGGAATCCCCTCACGGACGGATCGTTGTTTCCGTCGGCGTGAATGGCGATGAAGGCATCGGCTCGGTACCGCGGCGGCACCGTCGCGGGAAGCACTTCGACATCGTAGCCCGCCTCGCTGAGAAGCGACGCCGCGAGCTCGGCGATCTCGAGGTTCACCTCCCACTCGTACTTTCCACCTCCCCGCGTGCCTCCGTTCCTGCGCAGCCCCGAAAGCTCATCAGGCGCCTCGGAGGCCTTCCAATGGCCGGCCTGGAGGGCGATGCGAAGGGGCTCCAAGCGCGAACGCTCGGAAAGCGTCGGGTCGGTCACCTCTGGCTCGAGGTAGGGGTCACCGAAGGAGGCCTCGGCCAGCAGCTCCGAGGACGGCCGGATCTGGGAAGCTTCCCCATTGGGCGACGCCCCCCCATCGAGAGACCGTGCCGGGACGTCCGAGCCCGGGAGAAGCGCGGGAAGCTCGGACTCCTCCGCCCTATTGGCCTGAAGGTTGAAGCCCGTCAGGAAGAGCGCGAGTACCCCAATCGACAGGTACGCGGTCGGCTTCATCGATCGGTCCTTGGCCGCTCTCGTGGTCCCAAATCCGGCAACGCGACCGTTACCGGTCGTCGCGGATGAAGCCGCCCGGCAGCACGTGCTTCACGAGCTGCCGTGGACCGACCTCGGCGCCGTACAGGTTCCCCTCGTTGTCGACCGCGACCCCTTCGGCTGCGCTCGTCCCCGCGTTGTCCGGATCCGGCTCTGGGTCGGGTATGAACGCGATCGTGTGGAAGTCCGCCAGCGAGATCACCCGGATCCCCCGCCTGAAGCCTGGATTGCGCGAGATGTTCGACTCGGAGTCGGCGACGTACAGGCGATCGAACTCGTCGATGGTAAGACCGCTCGCTCTTCCGATATGATAGAAATCACGGACGAAATTGCCGTCCTGGTCGAATACCTGCACACGGCGGTTGCTCCGGTCCCCGACGTAAAGGAGCCCTTCGGAGTCCATTGCGAGCGCATGGGGGGTCCGGAACTGCCCCGGCTCCGAGCCGGTCTCGCCCCACTCCATCAGGTAGCTGCCGTCGGGCGCGTACTTCACGATACGGTTGTTCCCGTTCGCTGGGTGCCCGTCCGCAACGAAAATGTTCCCATTGGGCGCCACGAGCACGTCGTTTGGCTGATCCAGGGTATCCCGGGTACGGCCGGCCACGCCCGGCCGTCCGATCGTCATGAGTAGCTCGCCGTCGGGGCTGAACTTCTTCACCGTGTGGCCGTTGGTTCCGGCCTCGTTGCCCCGCGCGTCGGCTATCCAGACGTTCCCCTCCTCATCCACATCGATCCCGTGCGGCCAGACGAACTGCCCGGCGCCCCACTGCTTCAGGATGTTCCCGTCCTTATCGAACTGGAAGACGATGTCCAGGTTCTGAGCGCCGGGGACGTCGACGTCGCAGCTGTTCGCTCCGCATCGATCGATGGCCCAGATCGTCTCGCCGTCCGGAGAGACCTCGACGGCGCTCGTCGAGCCCCATTGCCTTCCGTCCGGCAGTGGCGCCCACACGCCCGGCACGGTCTGGTAGGGATTCGGCGCGTGATTCTGCGCCAACCCTCGAGCCGCGGAGACCGCAACGCCGGCAGCGGCCGCAAGCAGGATGAAGGCGATTCGGCTGGAACTGGACATCTGGAATTCTCCCTCAAGGAATGGAACTGGTTATTCAACGCTGGCGATCCAATCCGGCTCTCGGTCGCTCAGCTGGATCTCCTAGAGTCGCTACCCAAAATGCTTGCGGCTGCACAGGCCTGCAAGAAGGGGACCCAAAACGGGCGTTCGCCCCGGTCGAAGCAGGGGATCCGGGAGCCTCGCTTCGACCCCTGGACCCCTACTTCCGGCTCCTTTATTGTTCGGACCGACTCATGAAGGGGGCTGGGAATCCGAGGAGGTCCGGACCACCTTCACCCCCGCCCGCAGGGGGAGTGGCGAACCTCGAACGGAGGGCTGGCCGTGCCGCACGTGGCAACCTCTCTTCCCCAGGTGCGGTCGTTCGGCGAAACGACACGCTCCGACACGTGGTGGCTGAAGCCGCTCGCGGTCTTCCTGGGCCTGTCCGCCTTCGTCGTCTATAGCACCTGGGCCGCGTTTCAGGGCGAGTTCTACACCTTCGGTCCCTACCTCTCGCCGATGTACTCGCCCGAGCTCTTCGGCGATTCTCCGCATGCCATCTTCGGTCCGCAGCCGGGGTGGTGGCCCGGCTGGCTTCCGTGGTCGCCCGCGTTCCTGATCCTCTGGGCGCCCGCGGGGTTCCGGCTCACCTGCTACTACTATCGCGGCGCCTACTACAAGGCGTTCTGGGCCGATCCCCCCTCGTGCGGCGTTGGGGAGCCTCGCAAAGGGTATCTGGGCGAGCACTCGTTTCCGCTGATCCTGCAGAACATCCATCGCTACTTCCTGTATCTCGCCCTCGGGTTCCTCGTGATCCTCTCCTACGATGCGTGGAACGGATTCTGGTTCGAGGAGGCGGCATCGGGGGCCACGCAGTTTGGCATCGGCGTCGGAAGCCTGGTGCTCCTCATCAACGTGATCCTGCTGGGGGCGTACACGCTCGGATGCCATTCCCTGAGGCACCTCGTCGGCGGGCGGCTGACCCAGATCTCGAAGCGGCCCGTGCAGGCGACGTCGTACCGGTGCGTCAGCTGCCTGAATCGACGCCACATGATGTGGGCGTGGTTCAGCCTCTTCTGGGTCGGTTTCACGGATCTCTACGTGCGGCTTTGCGCCATGGGCGTGTGGTCGGATCTCCGGATTCTCTGATGTCGGACTTTCCAACGCACGAATACGACGTGCTGATCATCGGCGCCGGCGGCGCCGGCCTGCGCGCCGCGGTGGAGGCGGCAGGGCAGGGGGTCCGGGTCGGCCTGGTCTGCAAGTCCCTGCTCGGCAAGGCGCACACCGTCATGGCCGAGGGCGGGATGGCGGCCGCGCTCGCCAACGTGGACGAGCGCGACAGCTGGAAGGTCCACTTCGCCGACACGATGCGCGGCGGTCAGTACCTGAACAACTGGCGGATGGCGGAGCTGCACGCCAAGGAGTCGCCGGATCGGGTCCGAGAGCTCGAGGCGTGGGGCGCGCTCTTCGACCGCACGGCCGACGGGCGGATCCTCCAGCGCAACTTCGGCGGGCACGCCTACCCGCGGCTGGCGCACGTCGGCGACCGCACCGGCCTGGAGATGATCCGCACGCTGCAGGACCACGGCATCCACCAGGGCATCGACGTCCACATGGAGTGCACGGTCACGCGGCTGCTGAAGGACGGGGAGCGCTGCGTGGGGGCCTTCGGATACGACCGCGAGCAGGGCCGTTTCCGGGTCTTCAAGGCCAAGGCCGTCGTGCTCGCCACCGGCGGCCTCGGGCGCGCCTACCTCGTGACCAGCAACAGCTGGGAGGGCACGGGGGACGGTCACTCGCTCGCGTACCATGCGGGCGCGGAGCTCCTCGACATGGAGTTCGTCCAGTTCCATCCGACCGGGATGGTGTGGCCGCCGAGCGTCCGCGGCATCCTCGTCACCGAGGGCGTGCGCGGCGAGGGCGGCATCCTCAAGAACAGCGAGGGGCGCCGCTTCATGTTCGATGACGTGCCGCCGCTCTACCGGGACTCGACGGCGGACACGCCCGAGGAGGGGTGGCGCTACGTGATCGGGGACCGCGACGCGCGGCGCCCGCCGGAGCTGCTCACGCGCGACCACGTCGCGCGCAAGATCGTCAAGGAGGTCAAGGAGGGACGGGGATCTCCGCACGGCGGCGCCTTCCTCGACATCGCGTGGATCAAGGAGCACATCAAGGACTCCGAGGGCCACATCAAGAAGAAGCTCCCGAGCATGTACCACCAGTTCAAGGAGCTGGCGGGCATCGACATCACGAAGGAGCCGATGGAGGTCGGGCCGACGACGCACTACGCGATGGGCGGCATCGCCGTCGACGCGGACACGCAGATGACGACCACGGTGCCGGGGCTCTTCGCCGCGGGAGAGTGCGCCGGCGGGCTGCACGGGGCGAACCGCCTCGGGGGCAACTCGCTCTCCGATCTGCTCGTCTTCGGCAAGCGTGCCGGGGAGCACGCGGCGAAGTTCGCGCAGGACCATCCGAGCTACTCCGTCCCGGAAGGCCAGATCGAGGAGGCCGCGCGGGAGGCGCTCGCCCCCCTCGACCGCGAGCCGAGCGACGTGGGGCCGTTCCAGCTGCAGTCCGAGCTCCAGCAGCTCATGCAGGACAACGTGGGCATCGCCCGTGACGAGGAGGGGCTCTCGACGGCGATCGACCGGATCCACCACCTCGGGTCCCGGCTCGCCTCCGTGGGTGCGGGTGGCAACCGGTGGTACAATCCCGGCTGGCACACCGCGCTCGACCTGAGGCACCTGCTGACCGTGTCGGAGGCGATCGCGGCCTCGGCCCGGGCGCGCAAGGAGAGCCGCGGCGCGCATTCCCGGCTCGACCATCCGGACAAGGACCCCGACTGGGGCACGTTCAACCACGTCGTGAGCAAGGGGCCGGACGGACACGTGCAGGTCGAGCGCAGGGAGATCTCCGAGATCCGGCAGGACCTCAAGGACATCATCGAGGAGCAGGGCTGATGGCGACCGCCACGTTCAAGGTCTGGCGCGGTGACAAGGAGGGCGGTGAGTTCCGAAGCTACGAGGTGGAGCTCGAGCCGGGCTACGTCGTCCTCGACGCCGTGCACCAGATCCAGGCCGAGCAGGCCAACGACCTGGCGTGCCGCTGGAACTGCAAGGCCGGCAAGTGCGGCTCGTGCTCGGCCGAGGTCAACGGCACGCCCCGGCTCATGTGCATGACGCGCGTCGAGGACCTGCCGCAGGATGCTCCGATCACGATCGAGCCGATGCGCACGTTTCCCGTCCTCAAGGATCTCGTCACCGACGTGTCGTGGAACTACGAGGTCAAGGCGTCGATCCAGAAGATGACCCCGAGATCGCCCGACTTCGAGGACGGCTCGTGGAAGATGGAGCAGTACGACGTCGAGCGGGCCCAGGAGTTCCGGAAGTGCATCGAGTGCTTCCTGTGCCAGGACGTCTGCCACGTGCTGCGCGACCACCATCTGCACGACCGGTTCGGTGGCCCGAGGCACTTCATCTTCGCCGCCCAGGCCGAGATGAACCCGATCGACACCGGAGACCGCGTGGCGCAGCTCCGGGACGATCTCGGCATCGGCTACTGCAACATCACGAAGTGCTGCACGAAGGTCTGCCCCGAGGACATCACGATCACCGACAACGCGATCATCCCGCTCAAGGAGCGGGTGGTCGACCGCTCCTACGATCCGCTGGCCAAGCTCATCCGTCTGGTCAGGGGAAGCGCAGGCTGAGCCGGGGGCGGCGCCCCCCCCTTATCGACGCGCCCGCGGCACGCGATATTGGAGCGCCGTCCCAACTCCGGGCCGGCCGGAGCGGACCCGCCTCGCCGGGTCCGCTTTCGACATCGGGAAGGACCGGGGGCCGAGCGCCTCCAGAGGCTCCGTATCGACGAGGGATGACGGGAGCCCGAAGACGTCGCCACAACATGCTTCGCGTGCCCACCTTCGTGGCCCCCAGCCGGATCGCCGGCGTGGGGCTTTTTGCTGCCAGGAGCGTTGCCGCCGGAACCGTCATCTGGGAGTTCACCGAGGGCGTGGACTGGCGTATCGCCGAAGGCGACCTGCCCCGCTTTCCGGAGCCGTACCGGTCCTGGCTCCGCCACTACCTCTACCAGGAGGACTCCGGCTCCTTCGTCCTCTGCGGGGACAACGCCAAGTTCATGAACCACTCGGACGACCCGAACTGCGACGACTCGGGCCAGGTGCACACGGTTACCCTCGCACGGATCCGCGCCGGCGAGGAGCTGACCTGCAACTACCGCCTCTTCGACCGCGAGGCCAGGACGCTGGGGCTCGCCTTCGGCCACCATGCGAGCGCCCGTCAGAGCGGGTGACGCGTGACGCCGGGCGCCTGACGCGGGACGCCGAGCGCCTGGCGCGGGACGTGTGACGCCGGGCGCGTGACGCGGGACGCGTGACGCCGAGCTCCTGACTCGGGACGCGCGACGCCGGGCCCGGCGGTGGGGCTCCCGACGCGGCCCGCGTCGGCTCCGCGATGAGCCCGCGCACGCTCCTCGAGCCGATGCGCGCAGCCCGGTCTCCGAACGCGATCGGCGCCGACCCCGTCGACGATCGGCGAATCGGCAGCGGGTTTCCGAGAATCTCGGAGCCGGGCTGCCGAAGGGGCCGTCGAGCCGGGGGCTCCGCTGGGCGGACGCGGGCCGGAAGGTGGCCTCACGAGGCCATTTTCGGTCGGCTCGAGGCGGAAGGGAAGTTTGGGCACGCTAGTTGCCCTTGGAACATGGAAAGAAGGCTGCCCCTCGCCGGGCGACGCCTGCCGGGCCTCGAGTCTGGCCGGTGTCTCCTCCTCCCGGCAGGGGCGGCCTTCTTTCGTTGTTCCCGATGGTGCACGGTAGCGCTCTCCGGCCTTCGGGGCCATCCGGCGGTCCGTTCGTACGGGCGCCTTGCCGTGCCTTCCGGCTCGGCCGACGTTCCCCCCCCACCCCACCGGAGAGAAGAGATGGACCGGAGCCCGCTCCCGCCGCGGAGGATCGGCCTCGCGCTCGCGGCCTGCCTGGCCGTAGGCCCCCTCGGGCGTCCTCAGCCGGCGAATGCCCAGACCGTGCACCGCCTGGTCGCGGGCCCCGAGACCGTCGCGTTCGGGCACTACGACCCGGGCAAGCCCGGTGTCCTGCGCATCCGGCCCGGCGACTTCGTGGACGTGACGACGATGCTCACGAGCAGCCCCGAGCGGCTCCGGCAGATGGGCCTCCCGGCGGACGAGGTCCAGCCGAATCTCGCGGCGATCCACGCCGAGGTTACGGATCGGGGACCGGGCGGGCACATCCTCACCGGTCCGATCCACGTCGAAGGCGCGGAGCCGGGGGACGTCCTGGAGGTGCGTGTCGTCTCCGTCGACTACTCGATCCCGTACGGCTACAACGGGTGCAGCGGGTTCGTGCGCGACCTGTGCGACGCCGACCGTCGATCGCGGTTGATCCGAATCGACGTGGAGAGGGACCGGGCGGAGATCGCCCCCGGCGTCACGGTGGCGCTCGAGCCGTTCTTCGGGAGCATGGGCGTGGCCCCGCCGCCGGACTCGGGCCGGGTGAGCAGCGTTCCGCCCGGCCGCCACGCCGGCAACATGGACCTCAAGGAGCTGGTCGCGGGCACGACCCTCTTCCTTCCCGTCTGGGTCCCGGGGGCGCTCTTCGAGGTAGGCGACGGGCATGCGGCCCAGGGGGACGGGGAGGTCAATCAGACGGGGCTGGAGACCTCGCTGGAGGGGCGCTTGCAGTTCCTTCTGCACAAGGACCGCGCGCTCGACTGGCCCCGCGCCGAGACGCCCACGCACCACATCCTGATGGGCTTCGACCCCGATCTGGAGAGGGCGACCGAGATCGCGATCCGGGAGACCGTCGAGCTTCTCATGGAGCGGCGGGGGCTCACGAGCGGGGAGGCGTACTCGATCGTCTCGATGGCCGTCGACCTGCGCATCACCGAGCTCGTCGATCAGAACGTCGGCGTGCACGCGATGGTCCCGAAGGGCCTCGTGGACTTCGCCGGGGACGACCGCATCCAGGTGCTCATTCGGGACGGGACCGTCTACGACGGGAGCGGCTCGGAGGGCGTCGTGACCGACGTCGGCGTCCGGGACGACCGCGTCGTCTTCGTGGGCGATGCCTCGGAGGCGCGTGTCGTCGCCGACCGCGAGATCGACGCCGCCGGCCTCATCGTCGCCCCCGGCTTCGTCGATCCGCACGCCCACGCCCAGGGCGACCTCACGGCGACGGCGCGTGACCGGCGCGAGAACACGAACTATCTCATGCAGGGCGTGACGACCGTGGTCGTGGGCAACGATGGGCACGGGACGTGGGACGTGGCCGGCGAGCGCGCCCGCATGCTCGACGGGGGCATCGGGACGAACGCGGCGCTCCTGGTGGGCTTCGGCTCCGTGCGCGGCGAGGTGATGGGGAGTCGGGACGCCTCCCCCAGCCCCGAGGAGCTGGAGCGGATGCGCGCCCTGGTCGATCGGGCGATGCGCGACGGAGCGGTGGGCATGTCGACCGGGCTCTTCTACGCGCCGCAGAGCTTCTCGACGACGGAGGAGGTCGTGGAGCTGGCCGAGGTCGCGGCCGCCTACGGCGGCACCTACGACTCCCACCTGAGGGACGAGAGCACGTATTCGGTGGGATTGTCCGGCGCCGTGGCCGAGGCGATCGACGTCGCCAGAGCAACCGGAATCCGTGTGAACATCTCGCACATCAAGGCGCTCGGCGTCGACGTCTGGGGCCGCAGCGCCTCCGTCATCGGGCAGATCCGTGACGCTCGCGCGCAGGGCCTGCTCATCACGGCCGACCAGTACCCGTACGAGGCCAGCGGCTCCTCGCTCAGCGCGTCGCTCCTGCCGCGGTGGGCGCAGGTCGGAGGGCGTGACTCGCTCGCCGCCCGCCTCGCCGATCCCGGCGCTCGCGCCCGCATCGTCGCCGAGATGGGAGACAACCTGCGCCGTCGCAACGGGGCGGAGGCGATGCTGATCACCGGGGGCTCGGACGCCACGATCCGCGGGAAGACGCTGGCCGAGGTGGCGCGCGACCGGGGCGAGGATCCGATCGAAGCCGCGATCGCCGTCATCTCGAACGGCGGGGCCGCGATCGGTTCCTTCAACATGAGCGAGGACGACATCCGAGCCTTCATGCAGGCGGAGTTCGTCATGACCGGCTCGGACGGCTCGGGCGGCCACCCGCGCAAGTTCGGGACCTACCCCCGCAAGATCCGCCGCTACGTCCTGGACGAGGGGGTGATCACGATGGCGCGGATGATCCACGCCTCGAGCCGCCAGCCCGCCGAGGTCTTCGGGCTGGAGGGTCGCGGTCGGGTGGACGTGGGGGCCTTCGCCGATCTGGCGGTCTTCGATCCGGCCACCGTCCGCGACCTCGCGACCTTCCTAGAGCCGACCCGGCTGGCGACGGGGATGCGGTACGTGCTCGTCAACGGGGCGTTCGCCGTCGACGACGGGCGCCCGACCGGAATGCTCTCGGGCCGGGTCCTGGAGCGGGCGGACCGGCCGCGTCCGACCTCGTAGGCGCTCGCTGCGGTCAGCGCCCGAAGACGGGTTCGCAGGCCTCTTCGACGGTCCGTCCCACGGCGAGTCCGATCCACATCAGGAGCGTCGTGTCCCTCGGCTCCGTCCACCGGAACTCGACCTCGAGCTGGGCCTGCGCCCCGAACGTGTGACGGAAGGGCACGCCCGAGCCGGGCTCCGCCCGCACGACCAGGGAGGTGTCCGAGATCAGATCGCGGGCGTGGATCTCGAAGGTGCCCGAGTGTCCCCCCCACACGTTCAGGCAGCCCGCGACGGTCATCCCCAGCGTCGGCACGCGGGCGGTGCGCACGGAGCCAACGCCGTCCTCGAGGTCCACGGACACCCAGCCACCGCCGTTCCTGAGGCCGTCGAGCACATCCTCCGCCTCCTGGGCTCGAGCCCCGGACGCGAGCAGCAGGAGCGAGGCGGTGACGGCGGTCGCGGTACGCATGGAGAGCCCGGAGCGAAGAGAGATGGTTGCGTGTTCGTACGTCCACGGCGGGCGGGAAGATCCAGTGGGCGCGAAGCCGCGCTACGGCGCCGCGACGCCGCGGAGGCGGGTGCGGGCACGGTCGACCCCGGCGCGGGCGTCGGCCTTGACCTGGGTCACCGCCGCGGCGAAGCCCTCGTCGTCCCGGACCGCCTCGAAGAGCTCGGAGTAGAGGATGCGGGCGTCGACGCCCGCGGGTGACAGCTCGAAGGCGTGGCGGAGCCATCGCGTGGCGTTGGCCGCGTCGCCGACGAGCCCGTAGAAGCTCGCGAGATCCTGGGCGACGAGCTCGGCGAGGTAGCGGTCGTCGTCGATGCCGCTCGAGGTCAGCCTCGTGCCCGCCGCGGCGGCCATGTCCCGCGCCTCGTCCTCCCTTCCCAGCGAGTGCAGGCAGAGGGCCTGCACGAGGTCGTAGACGCCGAAGTCGATGCGCAGGCACTCGACCCCGCGCCCGGTCAGCGCGAGGGCACGACCCTCGAAGGCCTTGGCGAGCAGCAGCTCCTCCTCGAGCCGATAGGCCTGCCGCGCCTCCTCGATGACGACCTCGTAGTCGCCGAGCTGGAAGCCGAGCGACGCGAGCGCCGTTCTTCGTCCTGCCTGCAGCGGGTCGAGATCCCGGGCGCGCCGGGCCTCGCGGAACGCCTCGTCGACGAGTCCCTTCTCGGCGAGGATGCGCGCCGACCAGGACGGGCCGTTGGGCGCGTTCGGAGCCAGCTCCTCCGCGCGCGCGAAGTCCGCCTCGGCGCCCTCGATCTCGATTCCGAGCAGCGCCCGGATGTAGCCGCGCGCGGAGTAGCCGTTGGCGAAGGTCGGATCGAGCGCGATCGCGGAGTCCGCGGCCACCAGCGAGCGGGCCGCGGCCTCGTACGACGACATGCCCACGTCGTACTTGTAGTAGACGGCGAGGGCGTACGCGGACGACAGCGCGGAGAAGGCGGGAGCGTACGTCGGGTCGAGGGCGATCGATTCGCGGAAATGGCCGATGGCCTCGCGCATGGCTTCGGGTGTGCGTTGCCCGAGCAGTCCGTTCCCGGTCAGGTACGCGTCTCGTCCCGGGCCGATCTCGCCCGCGTCCAGATCGAGCCCCGATCCGAGACCGACCTGCGCGAGGAAGGAGCGGGCCACGGACTGGGCGAGCGCGACCTGCTCGGCGTCGAGGTCCTCCCGGTCGAGGCGGTGTCGCCCCCTGCGCGAGAGGAAGCCGCCGCGGTCCGACTCCGACACGTTCACCACCAGCTCACCCTCGTACGTCTCCACGTAGCCGTGGATCACGTGCTCGACGTTGAGGGTGTCGAGCAGGCGCGGCGTACCCAGGCTGTCGTTCAGGAGCGACGCCGCCGTGTAGGTGTCGATGACGCGCACCTCCGGGACGGTCGTGAGCACGTTGATGATCTCGTCGGCCAGCGACTGGCCCAGGTTGTCGAGGCTCGGATCTCCCGTGCGGTTCTCGAAGGGCATGACGGCGAGCGACGCCTCCCAGCGGTTTCCCGCGAACAGCGAGCCCAGGTCGCCGTCCCCGAGCCAGGCCCGGAGGCCGAGACCGACCACGGTCAGCAGCAGGAGCGCCCCGGCCAGACGGAGCGTGAGCCCGACGGGCGTGCTCCGGGGGCGCGCCCCCTCCAACGCGAGCTTCGCGTCCACCCCCGTGTTGCTCGCGACCAGCAGGGCGTCGGCGAAGTGCGAGACCTCGCGGGGCCGGTCCGCCGGCTCCTTGGAGAGCGCCCGGTGGATGGCGTGCTCGACGCCGGCCGGGACGGCCGAACGGAGCGCCCGCAGCGAGGGCGGCTCGTCGCCCAGCTGCCGCGCGAGGGTGACCTCCCGGCTTTCGGATCGGAAGGGAGGCTGGCCCGAGAGCATCTCGAAGAGGACGCAGGCGAGGGCGTAGGTGTCCGAGCGCGCATCGACGCGATCGCCGCGCGCCTGCTCCGGGCTCATGTAGTCGGGCGTGCCGAAGGGGACGTCCGTGACCGTCCGGCGGCCGCTCGAGCCGGCCGCCCGGATCGCGTGCGCCACGCCGAAGTCCGCCACGAGGGCATGGCCATCCTGCAGGAGCACGTTCGTGGGCTTGATGTCGCGGTGCACGATCCCGCGACCGTGCGCGTGCTGGAGCGCGCCGGCGATCTGGTGGGTGATGCGGAGCGCCTCGTCGACGGGGAGCCGGGGCTCCCCGTCGAGCCGGTCCCGCAGGCTCTCGCCCTCGATGAAGGGCATCACGTAGTAGAGCGCCCCTCCCGCCTCCCCGGCCGAGTAGATCGGCACGATGTGCGGGTGCACCAGCCGGGACGAGAGCTCCACCTCGCGCACGAAGCTCTCCCCTCCGAGGCGTGACGAGAGCTCCTCGTCGAAGACCTTGATGACGACGTCCCGGTCCGGGAGCTCCTCACGCGCCCGGTACACGCGCGAGCGCCCCGCCCGATCGAGCTCCTCGAGCAGGGTGTAGCGCTGCGGAAGCGCCTCTTGCAGGCGGTCGAAGTCCGTGTCCACGTCGAAATCCGGACGATGGGGAGCGAATCGGCTCCGTAGGGTGAAGCTTAGCCGGCCCGAGCACGCGCGCCAGGCGGTGATCGCGACCCGGATTCCTGGTACACGCGTCAGTACGTGTAGGTCACGCCCGTGCGCAGCGTGGTGTCGAGACGGGCGATGCCGTCCGGCGGGTCGGAGTCGTAGCGCATGTCGAAGGACACCGTGAGGGCCAGCTGCTCGGAGATCGGCGAGGCGAGGCGGAAGCTCTCGAGCACGCGCACGTCCCCGGGGTTCCCCACGCGGGGCTGGAGATAGGTCGTCGACGTGACGACGAGCTGCTCGGCGGGGGAGAGGCGCAGCGTCAGGAAGGTGCTGGAGCGGATCGTCGTGGTCCTGCGCGGATGCACCGCGGCCTCGTCGAGCTTGAGGCGCTCGTGCTCGAGCATGACCCCCGTTCCCGCCCCGAATTGGCCCCAGTCTCCGCGCGCCACGGGCGTGCGCGCGCCGCCCCCGACCACCGTGCGGAAGCGCAGGAGCTGCGCGCGGTCGTAGTTGGCCTGCGCGTACCACTCGGGCCAGACCCACTCCAGGACCCGATACGTCCTCCGGTAGTGCAGGAGTCCGGAGGACGCGAAGCGGCTGCTGCCGAGCAGTCCGATGCCCCCGTCCCCGATGAGGAGCGTGGTGACGCCGTCGGTGACCACGTTGTGCCGGCCGCTCAACCCGACCTGGATGAAATCGACGTTTCCGGTCCGTACCGTGAGGTCTCCCGAGAAGGACCCGGAGCTCCCCAAAGGGGGATCGTCACGCCGCAGGGCCTCGATGTTCACCTGGGCGCTCGCGGGCACCGCGAAGCTCAGGAGCAGGAAGGAGGAGGCGAGTCGGCGGCGCGTGGCGCCGCGGTTAGGTCGCTCGGTCATACGGCGTCGGGGTCGCGGTTGGCCGGAGGGAGATGGGACGGTGAAAGCTACAGCGGGGAGCGGAACGCGGGAGTGGAGCGATCCGGCTGCACGCCGGCGCCGGGGTGCGGGCGTCCGGCACGCCGGAGGCCCGGGCTTGCGCCGAAAAGTACGAGACGTATAATCATGCGGCACTCGCCCCGCCAAATGTCGGCACATGCGCATATTTTCTGACTGTCAGCGAGTATTTAGCCGCCCCTCCAATTCGGAGGGGGGCCTCGGCGCGTGCGCTCGGAGAGCGGACGAGTGAGCTGACTGGAGCGTTCGGATCAGACTCGGAGCCGGCCCCCCTCCCAAGCGCGGAGGGGGGCCGCTTCTTTTTGCCCGCGTTTCAGGGGGGAGTGGCCATGACCGACCATCGAGACGGGGCCGATCGGCCCGGCATCCGGGGCGTGCCCGAGGCACGCCCGGTCACCGCCGGCGTCCACCCGCCGCCCGCTCTCTACAACCCCGACTTCGAGCACGACGCCTGCGGCATGGGGTTCGTCGCCAGCATCGAGGGTGAGCGCTCGCACGAGCTCGTCGAGCTGGCTACGACGGCCCTCGCAAACCTGACCCACCGCGGCGCGGTCGCCGCGGACGCCGCGTCCGGGGACGGCGCCGGCGTCACGATCCAGATCCCTCTCGCGCTCCTGGCGGACGAAGCCGCCGCAGGTGGACTCGCGCCGGCCGAGCTGGATCGCCTCGCGGTCGCCGTGGCGTTCCTGCCCACCGACCCCCCGGAGCACGCCCGCTCGCGCACGCTGATCGAGGAGGCCGCGAGGCGCAGCGGAGCGGACGTGCTCGGCTGGCGCGTGGTCCCGACCGACCCGTCCGTCCTTGGGGGGCTCGCGCTCCAGTCGCTTCCGGGGATCGAGCAGCTCCTCCTCGCACGCCCGGCCGCGACGCCGGCCGACGACTTCGAGCGGATGCTCTATCTGGGACGCCGGCGGGCCGAAGCCGCGCTCCGATCGGCGGGCGTCGAAGCCTACCTCGCGTCGATGTCCTCGCGCACGGTCGTCTACAAGGGCCTCATGGTGGCGCCCGAGCTTCCCCGCTTCTATCCCGACCTCGCGGACCGGCGCACCACGTCCTGCCTCGCGCTCTTCCATCAGCGCTTCGCGACGAACACCCTCCCCGCTTGGAAGCTCGCCCAGCCGTTTCGTCGCGTCGCCCACAACGGCGAGATCAACACGCTTCGCGGCAACCGGATCTGGATGAGCGCGCGCGAGCCGCAGCTCGCCTCCTCCGTGTGGGGCGACGACGTCGCCGACCTGACGCCGGTCGTGATGCCCATCGGCTCGGACACGGCATCGCTCGACGAGGTTCTCGACCTTCTCGTCGCCTCGGGGCGCGACGTGCTCGAGGCGATGGCGATGCTGGTGCCGGAGGCTTGGGAGAACATGCCGGGGATGGACCGGCGTCTCCGTGACTTCTACCAGTACCACGCGTGCCTGACCGAGCCCTGGGACGGCCCGGCCGCGGTGGCCTTCACGGACGGCCGCGTCGTCGCGGCGACGATGGATCGCAACGGCCTTCGTCCCGCCCGCTACAAGGTGACCTCGGACGGGCTCGTCGTGCTCGGCTCGGAAGTCGGCCTGCTCGACCTGCCCGCCGAGCGGGTCGTGGAGTCGGGTCGGGTCGGGCCGGGGCGGATGATCGCGGTCGACACCGTCGAGCGTCGGTTCGTCCACAACCGCGACATCAAGCGCCGGATGGCCCGACGCCATCCCTACGGCGAGTGGCTCCGAAGGAATCTGAGGCACCTGGATCGTCCGGCGTACGTGGAGGCGGCGGACCCGGCCGGCGGCGGGGCGTTGGCCTCCGAGGAGCTGGAGCGGCTGCAGGCGCTGCACGGGTACACCCGGGAGGAGATCGCGCTCGTGCTCCAGCCCATGGCCGAGCACGGCAAGGAGCCCGTGGGGTCGATGGGCGACGACACGCCGTTGTCCGTGCTCAACGGAGAAGCCCGCCCGCTCTACTCGTACCTCCGCCAGCGCTTCGCACAGGTCACGAACCCCCCCATCGACTCGATCCGCGAGCGCATCGTCATGTCGCTCGACACCTACCTCGGCGCGCGACGTAGCTTCCTGGAGGCCGAGCCGGAGGGAGCCCGCCTCGTGCGCCTCGCCAGCCCGATCCTGCTGGACTCGGAGATGGCCGCCCTCCGAGCAGGGGTGGGCGGCCTGGAAGTCGCGACGCTCGACGCGTGCTTCGAGGTCGGCCGCGAACGCGCGCTCGAGCACGGCCTGGACGCCCTGTGCCGATCGGCGGACGAGGCGGTCGAGCGTGGATGCGAAGCGCTGATCGTGAGCGACCGGGCCGTGGACGAGCACCGGGGACCCATCCCGATGCTCCTCGCGGTCTCGACCCTCCACCACCACCTCCTCCGAGCGGGGCGGCGCATGCGCGCGAGCATCGTCGCCGAGGCGGGCGACGCTCGCGACGTCCATCACCTGGCGGCGCTCATCGGCTTCGGGGCGGCGGCCGTCTGCCCCTACCTCGCGTTCGAAACGGTGCGGGCGCTCGCGCGGGGGCCCGAGGGGACGCACCGGGCGGATGCGGTCGACACGTACGTGCGGGCCGCCGAGGCGGGGATCCTGAAGGTCATGTCGAAGATGGGCATCTCGGCGCTGTCCTCGTACCACGGCGCGCAGATCTTCGAGGCGCTGGGGCTCGGTGAGGAGCTCGTCCGGCGCTGCTTTCCCGGCACCACGTCGCGGATCGGGGGCATCGGCATGGAGGATATCGCCCGCGATGCGCTGGAGCGGCATCGCAACGCCTTCGGCGCAGCCGCGCTCGACCGGGGCGGCTGGTACAGGTACAGGCGGGACGGCGACTACCATGCGAACGAGCCGCCCGTGTGGAGGGCGCTGCACGCGGTCGCGCGGGGTGGGGGGGCTGCCGAGTACCGGGCGTACACCGACCTCGTCCACCGCCGCCCACCCACCGCGCTGCGCGACCTGCTCGAGCTGGCGCCGGACCGGGATCCGATCGACCTCGAGCGTGTGGAGCCGGTGCCCGCGATCACCCGGCGGTTCCAGACGGGAGCCATGTCGCTGGGCGCGCTCAGCGCCGAGGCCCACGAGGACATCGCCCGAGCGATGAACGCCTTGGGCGGCTACGCCAACACGGGCGAGGGCGGCGAGGACCCGGAGCGCTACACCCGGGACGGCTCGAAGCGGGACGCCAACTCGGCGGTCAAGCAGGTGGCGTCGGGTCGCTTCGGCGTGACGGCGGCCTACCTGGCCGGCGCACGCGAGCTCGAGATCAAGATCGCGCAGGGCTCGAAGCCGGGAGAGGGTGGCCAGCTCCCCGGCGGCAAGGTCTCCGCGTACATCGCGGCCCTTCGCCACGTGGAGCCGGGAACGCACCTCATCTCGCCGCCCCCGCACCACGACATCTACTCGATCGAGGACCTGGCGCAGCTCATCTACGACCTGAAGAAGGCCAACCCGCGCGCCCGCGTGTGCGTGAAGCTGGTGTCCGCCGAGGGGGTGGGCACGGTCGCTGCCGGCGTCGCGAAGGCCTACGCCGACGTCATCCACATCGCGGGCGCGGACGGCGGAACGGGGGCGTCTCCGCTGTCGTCGGTGAAATACGCGGGCGATCCGTGGGAGCTCGGGCTCGCCGAGACGCAGCAGACGCTGGTCATGAACGGGCTACGAGGGCGGGTCACGCTGACCACCGACGGCGGCCTGCACACGGGGCGCGACGTCGTGAAGGCCGCGCTGCTCGGCGCGGAGCGATACGGCTTCGGCACCGCGGCGCTCGTCGCCCTCGGCTGCAAGATGGCCAGGCAGTGCCACGCGAACACCTGCCCCGTGGGGATCGCGACGCAGGCGGAGGAGCTCCGCAGGAAGTACTTCGGCACTCCGGAGATGCTCGTCCGCTTCTTCACGGAGATGGCTCGGGAGATCCGGGAGATCCTCGCGTGGCTGGGTCATGAGCGGCTCGACGACGTCATCGGGCGGGCGGATCTGCTGAGGCAGGTCCCGTCCCGGGAGGGGACGCGCTGGAGGGGCGTCGGCCTGTCGAAGCTCGCGGAGCCTCCGAGGGGTGGCCCGCTGCGCTCGACACAGGAGCGCAACGACCGCCCGGGCGCACCGCTCGACGACCGGATCCTCCGGGAAGCGGGCTCGACGATCGAGGACGGGACGCCCTTCCGGGCCGGGTACCGGATCGGCAACACGGACCGGGCCGTCGGCGGCCGCGTGTCGGTTCGCGTCGCGCAGCTCCACGGGGACGCCGGACTACCCGCGGGGACCGTCGACCTGAGGTTCGCGGGCTCGGCCGGACAGTCCTTCGGCGCCTGGCTCGTGGAGGGCGTCCGCCTCGAGCTCGTCGGCGAGGCGAACGACTACGTGGCGAAGGGGATGAGCGGAGGAGAGATCGTCATCCGCGCCCCGGAGAGCGCTCGCTTCGCTTCCGGCTCGGCGACGCTGGCCGGCAACACCGTCCTGTACGGGGCGACGGGTGGGGCGGTCTTCATCGCCGGATCCGCCGGAGAGCGGTTCGCGGTCCGGAACTCCGGCGGGTGCGCCGTCGTGGAGGGGGTCGGCAAGCACGCGTGCGAGTACATGACGCGCGGCGTCGTCGTCGTGCTCGGGGACACGGGCCGGAACTTCGGGGCCGGGATGTCGGGCGGGGTCGCCTACGTATTCGACCGCAGGGGAGACTTCGCGGCGCGGTTGAACCCGGGGCTCGTGGAGCATGAGACCGTCTCGGATCCGGCCGAGGCCGAGGCGTTGCGGAGCCTCGTCGAGCGCCACTACGAGCGCACGAGGTCGGAGCGGGCGCGACAGATCCTCGAGGGCTGGGCGCGCGCGCTCCCGCTCTTCTGGCGGGTCGCCCCGAAGGCGGGCTCGGCGCCGGCGGTCACCTTCGACCGGGCGGCGTCCCTGCGCTCCGGCGAGGCTGTCGACCCCTTCTCCCATCCGTCCACGACCGCCGGGAGTCCCTGAACTGTCCACGGCGCCACGGGCCCCCGTCGTCGGCCTACCCGGGTTACGGAGCGGCCTGGCCGTCCCGGCCGGTCACGGCTCCCGGGGCGCGGGTGCCGCGGGTCACCCGTCGCCGCTCACGCGCACGGAGGCGCCGTCCTCGACCGTTTCCGGTGGGAAGAGGACGACCCGCTCGCCCTCGGACAGCCCCTCGACGACCTCGGCCGCGCTCTCGTTGCGCCGACCGATCGCGACGTCCCGCCGCTCGGCGCGGCCGCCGGCCGCCACGAAGACCTGCCAGGCCTCACCCGAGCGGAAGAGCGCGTTCGTCGGGACGGAGAGCACGCTCCGTCCCCTCCACACGACGATCTCGCCCGAGACGCGGTATCCGGTCCCGAGCGTCGGCGGGACGCGTTGGAGGTCGGCGAGGACGTCGACCCGCTGCTCCTCGACCCCGAGCGCGGAGATCTTCGTGTAGCCGACGAGGGTGACCGTGCGGACCGAGCCGTGCAGCATGCCCTCGCCGCCCCAGCCCGTGATCACCACCTCGTTGCCCTCCTGCACCCTCACGGCGTCCTCGGACAGGATGTCCAGCACGATCTCGAGGCCGTCGGCGCCCGCCAGCTCCACGAGCGGCGATCCGGCGAGGACGACGCGCTCGCTCTCGTCGGGCACCCGCACCACCCGGCCGGCGACGGGCGCGCTCACGTTGACCGGGCGGACGTCCTCGTCGGCCGTCTCGGCGCCCATCAGGCGGGCCCGGGCACCCTCGAGGGCCGCCCGCGTCGAGGCCAGCGCGGCCTGGGCCGACTCCCGGCGCTCGTCCGCCACGACGGCCGCGAGCTCGGCCTGCTCCATGCGCTCCCGCGGGATGGCGCCCATCTCGGCGAGCGGACGCCTGCGCTCGACCTCGCGCTCGGCCTGCTGGGCCTGGAGCTCCGCCTCGCGCACGTACGCCTGTGCTTCGAGGTAGCGCGCCTCCGCCGCGTCCACCTCGGCGCGTGCCGTCGCGACGACGCGAGGGTCGTCCGGGGCGGGGTAGAGGCGGGCCAGAAGCTGCCCTTCCTCGACGAGGTCGCCCTCGCGCACGTCGAGGCGGGTGAGGCGCCCCGTGATCGGCGCCGCGACGGTGAAGCGCTCGCGGGCGCGGGTCATGCCCTCGGCCGGAATCGTGACGCTCAGGGTGTCGCGCGTCACCTCGGCGACGGTCACGTCGACGGCCCCGCCGCGCGCGATCGACACCGCCACCACCAGGACGGCGAGCACGCCGGCTGCGATGAGGATGCGCCTCTTCATGAATCACTCCCGCGTCTTGAGCACGGCGATGAGATCCATGCGGCTCAGTCGCCGCCTGACGAGCATGCTGCTCGCGATCGCCGCGATCACGGTGATCAGGGCGGTCCAGAAGTACGTCCCCGGGCTCACCACGAGCGGGATCCGGTACGTCTCCGAGGCCATCGCCGTCACGACAAGGTAGGCCAAGCCGTACCCGATCACCCACCCGAACGGGATCGCGAGGACCGTGATGACCCCCTGCTCCCCGAAGAGGAGCGTGGCGACCTCCTGGCGCGTGAACCCGAGCACGCGCAGGCTCGCCAGCTCGCGTCCCCGCTCCGACAGCGCGATCCGCGTCCCGTTGTAGATGACCGCCACCGAGATGATGCTCGCGAAGCCCACGATGAAGAAGATCGCGATGAAGATGCTGTCCTCGAGCTGGCTCTCGAACGACTCGAGCATCGAGGACGGGGACGCCACGCTCGCGATCGCCGGCGCCGCTTTCAGCTCCGCGTTGACCTGCGCCTCGCGGGCGCCGTCCGTGAGCAGGTAGGCACCCGAAGCCCGGGGCCCTTCGTGCGTCAGGCGGCGCAGGCCCTCGGCGTCCATGTAGGCGGACACGCCGAGGAGGTCCTCGACGATGTCGGTGACCGGGATCCGTTCGGTGCGGCGCAGCCCCGTGAGCGCCTCCACGGTGAGCGTGTCCCCGCGGCGCACGCCCAGCCGGTCCGCCAGGTAAGCGCTCATCGCGATCCCCCCGGCCGGAAGGGGGTGGATCCGTCCGCTTTCGCTCACGATCCGTCGGAGGCGGGTGTCGCGCTCCAGCCCGGTGATCGCCAGCTCGCGCTCCCGGTGTCCGGCCCGCAGCCGCACGGGCACGGTGTGGAAGAGCTCGACCCGCGTGACCCCCCCGAAGCGCGCCAGGTCGTAACGGACGCCCTCCCCCAGCTCCTGGTTGAAGGAGACCGTCAGGTCCTCGCGCTGGGCCACCGAGAACTGCAGGTCCATCATCCGGTCGATGCCGTCGAACATGAACATCCCGATGACGAGGATCGCGACCGAGAAGGCGACGCCGAGGGAGGACATGAGCGCGCGGACCGGGCGTCGCTCGAGGTTGCGCAGGATCAGCCGGCCTCCGGTCGACAGGAACTCCCCGATGCCGGCGCGCTCGATCCACCCGGGGGTGAAGCGGTCGGGTGGCTCGGGCCGCATGGCTTCGGCGGGAGGCAGCGAAGCCGCGCGCCGCACCGCGCCCGCACCGCCCGCCACCGCAGCGATCAGGCTCACCCCCCCGCCGATCAGGACGAGCGTCCACGACAGGGTGTATTCCAGTGTCGGGAACTTGAAGTACTCGTCGTAGAGGTCGACCATGGCGCCGCCGGTCCACACGCCGCCGACCGCGCCCAGGAGGGTGCCCAGCCCCACGGCCGCCACCGAGTAGCTGAGGTAGTGCAGCCCGATCTCGCGGTTCGTGTAGCCCATGGCCTTGAGCGCGCCGATCTCGGTCCGCTGCGTCGCGATCAGCCGGCTGAGCACGAGGTTGAGCAGGAACGCCGCCACCCCGAGGAAGACCATCGGGAAGGCGGTGCCCATCGTGCGGTTCTGGTTGAGCTCGTCGTTGAGGATCTTGTACGAGAGGTTGTCGGCGCGGCCGTATGCGCCGAGGCCGCCGTACGGGTCGAGGACGCGGTCGACCTCGCGGATCACGCCGACCTCGCTCGCCCCCGGCGAGAGCCGCACCGCGAGGAGGTTGAAGGCGTCTTCCATGTCGAGGTTGGGCCCGAGCACCCCACGGCTCATCCAGAAGACGCCGAAGCGCTCGTCGTCGGGATAGAGCGCACCGGCCGGCACCGCGTAGGATTGGTCGGGCGCGATCGCCGAGCCGACGATCCGCATCTCCCGCCGCACCCCGTTGAGCACCGCCCGGATCGTGTCGCCGACCTCGAGGTCGTTGGCGACGAAGAAGTTCTCGCTGACGAGCACCTCCGCAGCACGACCCGCCCGTACCGTGCGCCCCTCGCGGATGTGCACGGCGTCGGCGTCCGCCTCACCCGTCTCGGGGATCGACAGGAAGAGCCCCTGCCCGGGGGCGTCGAGCCAGGGCAGGTCGAGCGTGGCGAAGGCGGACACGCGCGTCTCGACCGCGGCCACGCCGGGGATCCGTGCGAGCGTCGCGCGCAGCGACTCGGGGGCACGCTCCAGGGAGGACCAGACGTGCGCCAGCCTGTAGTCGCGGTAGTACGCCGAGCGCCCCTTCTCCAGCGCTTCGTACGTGCCGCGCATCGTCACGAGCGTCATGACCGCCGTCGCGACCACGAGGCCGATCGAGATGAGCTGGCCGCGCAGCTTCCACAGCTCACGGAGCATCTTGCGGTCGAGCGCGCGGATCCTCACCACTCCACCGTCTCCAGGCTCACGCGCTCTTCGTTGACCGTCACCTCGGCGATCTCCCCGCTGCTCATGCGGATGACCCGGTCACCCAGCCCGGCGATCGCCACGTTGTGCGTGATGATCGCCGTGGTGGTCCCGGTCTCGCGGTTGACCTGGTCGAGGACGCGCAGGACGAGCTTGCCCGTCTTCGCGTCCAGCGCGCCGGTCGGCTCGTCGCACAGGAGGAGCTCGGGCTGCTTCGCCACCGCGCGCGCGATCGCAACGCGCTGCTGCTCCCCGCCCGAGAGCTGCGCCGGGAAGTGGTCGAGCCGGTCGCCGAGGCCCACCAGCTCGAGCGCTTCCTCGGGCTGCATCGGGTCGGTCGCGATCTCGCTGACCAGCGAGACGTTCTCCCGGGCGGTCAGGCTGGGGATGAGATTGTAGAGCTGGAAGACGAAGCCGACGAACTCGCGCCGGTAGCTCGTGAGCTCGTCGTCGTCGGCGTGGCTCAGGTCCAGCTCCTTGTAGCGCAGCGTCCCGTCCGAGGGACGGTCGAGCCCACCGATGATGTTGAGCAGCGTCGACTTGCCGCTTCCGGACGCGCCGAGCAGGACGACGAGCTCGGCGTGGTACAGGTCGAGATCGACCGAGCGGAGGGCGCGGACCTGGACCTCGCCCATGTCGTAGACCTTCGAGAGGCCCCGCGCCTCGAGGATCGACTCCCTGGTCATCGGTCGTCTCCGACCCCGGGTCCGTGCGTCTGGCGTCCGGGTGCGGCGCACCCGCCTGAAGGTAACCAGGCGGTGGAGCCAGGGGGATCGAGGCCGCGCCCCTGACCGCGGGCGTTCGGAGGCGGCGTCCCGCTCGGCGCGCACGGACTGCCTTGTCGTGCTCGGCGCGCACACGGACGGCCGTGTCTGCCCGCTGCGCACGGACGGCCGTGTCTGCCCGGTGCGCGAGCCCCGCGCTCCTACATGCAGGTGCGCTCGTACGGCTCGGGGCCGGGATCCTCGGCCGTCGGGTCGCCGATCAGGCCGAAGAAGAGGATCGTGCCCGAGAGGCGCTCTCGGATCGCCAGCAGGAAGGGCCGGTCCACGATCAGGCCGTTGAAGGAGGTCGGCCCGATCCCGACCGCGGTCACGGCCGCCGCGCGCGTGCCTTCCTCGTCGACCTCGAGAAACGTCTTCTGCCGCACGAAGTCGATGCAGAGCTGGTCGCCGACGGGGGAGAGCCGCGTGAAGTCGGCGCCGGGGCGGAAAGCCGGATCCATCCCCATCGCACGCAGCGCGTCGTTGAGGAAGGCGTCGAAGGTGAGCGTGAGCTTCGGCATCGACAACACGTCGAGCTCCCGCGCGGCCAGCGACTCGGTGATCTCGCTCCACCGCTGCTCGTCGAGCGTGGTCAGCAGCTCCCTGGCCGTCGTGTCGAACCCCGGCACGACGAGGACCATGGAGAACGCCTCGCCGCCGTAGGGCAGCTCGATCGCCGACCAGTCGGCGCCGCCCCCGACCGGGAACTCGGTGTCCCGGATGGACATCATGGGCACCGACACGACTGTCCCGTCATCGCGGCGGAAGTCGCCGGGGGTGGTGCGCTCGGGGTCGAACTCCGTCGTCCACGAGCCCTCGAAGAAGATCGCGTTGATGAGGAGCATCACGAGATTCGGGTCGAGCGAATCCAGGATCCGGCCGATGTAGCCGTCGGTGCTCTCTTCGACCCAGCGGTTGATCTCCGCCAGCGTCGCGGGGTCGGAGAAGTCGCGCGACTCGGTGCGTGCCCCGAAGGCGTCGGCCACCGTCCGGAGGAAGCCCTCCAGAACCGGCGCGTCCTCGTTGGACCACACCGAGTTGGCGACGTCGAAGCGCACGGTCGGGTCGAGCGTCGTCAGGAGCTCGATGAGGCCCGAGTACGACGCGTTGATCTCGGCGCGGTCGAGGCCGGCGAAGCCGAGCGTGGTCCGCATCGCCTCGAAGGTCGCGCCGTCGGCGCCGTTGAGCGTCATGCCCAGCGCCATCGAGGCGCTGAAAGGCGACAGGACGACGTTCGCGCGGTCGTCCCGGGCCGCCACCTCGCGCAGCAGGTCGAGGCCGAAGGCGTTGCCGCTCTCGATCACCGCCCGCTCGGCGACGGTCAGCGCGCGGGGCAGGGCGGTGATCTTCTCCGGCGCGTCGTCGCCGGGCTCCACGAGGTCACAGCCGGCGAGCGGGAGCGCGGCCAGGAGCAGCAGGGCGGTGCGGGTGGGTCGGGCGCGTCGGGTGGGCATATCGGTACGGTGCCGTCCGTGGGTCACGTCGGGGGAGGGAGTCCCCGGTCAGGGAAGCAGTCCCTGAAGGAACGATCGGCGGCGCGCCCGTGAGACGCCACGCCCTCCCGGTTCGCCCCCCCATCCCCTAGCTTCAGGGCTCCGCCAGGGGCACCGCGACCCGCCGCCCGCCGCGAGCGCGGGAGGCCGCGGTTGAGAGCGACCCTCGGAACCTGATCCGGTTCAGACCGGCGTAGGGAGCGCGGCGAAGCGCGAGGCCGAATCCCCCGGCGGCCGGTCTCGCGGCTCGCTCCCGGCGCCGCACAGGTGATCCGCCATGAGCGAGAAGAACGGAGGCAACCGCCCGCGCGTCGCCCCGAAGACCGAGGACGTGGGCACGGACTATCCCGGCGCCTTTCCGAACTCCAGGAAGGTCCACGTCGAGGGAAGCCGGGGCATCCGCGTGCCGATGCGCGAGGTCCACCTGACGGGCGGGGAGCCGCCGCTTCGGGTCTACGACACGAGCGGGCCGCGCGAGCTCGACGTGCGCGAGGGGCTGCCGCCGCTGCGGGAGGCGTGGATCCGGGAGCGGGGCGACGTGCGTGAGACCGCGCGCTCGCGGGCGCTTCCGGTCGCCGGCAACGGTGCGGTGAACGCCGTCGAGATGCCGCAGGGCCTCGCCCGGCGCACGCTGCGCGGCACCGGCGCCGTCACGCAGATGGCGTACGCCCGCCGCGGCGAGGTCACCCCGGAGATGGAGTTCGTCGCGATCCGCGAGGGGATGGAGCCGGCCTTCGTGCGCGACGAGGTCGCGCGCGGCCGCGCGATCATCCCGGCGAACATCAACCATCCCGAGATCGAGCCGATGGCGATCGGCCGGGCGTTCCTGGTCAAGATCAACGCCAACATCGGCAACTCGGCCGTCAGCTCCTCGATCGAGGAGGAGGTCGAGAAGCTGCGCTGGGCGACGCTCTGGGGCGCCGACACGGTCATGGACCTGTCGACCGGCGCGAACATCCACGAGACCCGCGAGTGGATCCTGCGCAACTCGCCGGTGCCGATCGGCACCGTGCCGATCTACCAGGCGCTCGAGAAG
>JABAOE010003014.1_pt3 | contig 25374 bp, 21 predicted proteins | sample 7062141 | NCBI WGS metagenome assembly JABAOE01 (sample SAMN14538627, study PRJNA623070) | marine sediment metagenome | biome: marine biome [ENVO:00000428]; feature: marine pelagic biome [ENVO:01000023]; material: deep marine sediment [ENVO:00002113] | place: India: Gulf of Khambhat ... | reverse complement strand
GTCGAGATGGACGGCTTCGAGGCCAACGAGGGCGTCATCGTCATCGCCGCCACCAACCGTCCCGACGTGCTCGATCCGGCGCTGCTGCGCCCGGGCCGCTTCGACCGCCAGGTGGTCGTGCCGTTGCCCGACATTCGCGGCCGCGAGCTGATCCTCAAAGTGCACATGCGCAAGGTGCCGCTCGATGACGATGTGCAGCCCAGCGTTATCGCGCGGGGCACGCCGGGCTTTTCCGGTGCGGATCTCGCCAACCTGGTCAACGAGGCGGCCCTGTTTGCGGCGCGCGCCAACAAGCGCGTGGTCAGCATGGAGGAGTTCGAGAAGGCCAAGGACAAGATCATGATGGGCACCGAGCGTCGCTCGATGGTCATGAGCGAAAAAGAGAAGCTCAACACCGCCTATCACGAGGCAGGGCACGCCATCGTGGGCTACTGCGTGCCCGACCATGACCCGGTCTACAAGGTGACCATTATCCCGCGCGGCCGGGCGCTCGGCGTCACGATGTATCTGCCGGAAGAGGACAAGTACAGCATTTCCAAATCGTCGCTGGAAAGCAACATATCGACCCTGTTCGGCGGGCGAATCGCCGAGGAGATGACTCTGGGTGCGGACCACGTGACCACCGGGGCATCGAACGATATCGAGCGCGCGACCGAAATTGCCCGCAACATGGTCACCAAGTGGGGGCTGTCGGAGAGGCTCGGTCCATTGACCTACAGTGAGGACGATGGCGAGGTGTTCCTGGGTCGCTCGGTCACGCAGCACAAGCAGGTATCCGACGTGACGGTACACACGATTGACGAGGAAGTCAGAAACATCGTCGATCGTAATTACCAGCGTGCCGAGTCGATACTCAAGGAGCACGAGGAAAAACTGCACGTCATGGCGAAGGCGCTCATGAAATACGAGACCATCGACATGGAGCAGGTCAAGGACATCATGGAAGGCCGCGAGCCCAGGCCGCCTGAAGGCTGGGACGATGGCGACGATTCGCCGCCGAAGAAGAAAAAGAAGAAATCCGACACGGTCACGCCTATCGGCGGACCGGCTTCGGAACACTAGAGGCCTTATTACCGACGTAAAAGCGGCAGCCCCAGGGCTGCCGCTTTACCATTGAAGCAATGATTCTCACTGCAGGACAGTATTCGATTCGCCTGGATCGCCCCGTCGTGATGGGGGTTCTCAACGTGACGCCCGATTCGTTCTCCGACGGCGGCAGCTTCCTGGCGCCGGAGGACGCGCTTCGTCACGCCGGGCGTATCATCGGCGAGGGCGCGGCGATTATCGATGTCGGCGGCGAATCTACCCGTCCGGGCGCCGAGCGTGTGCCTGATCAGCAGGAACTCGACCGGGTGATGCCGGTGATAGAGGGCATCGTTGCGCGTTTCGATACGCCGTTGTCGATCGACACCAGCAAGCCTGCCGTGATGCGCGAGGCCGTCTCCGCCGGCGCGGCGATCATCAACGATATTTTTGCATTGCGCTCGCAGGGCGCGCTGGAGACCGCCGCCGGGCTGGACGCGGCGATATGCCTGATGCATATGCAGGGTACGCCGGCCGACATGCAGGTCGATCCACAGTACAACGATGTGGTCGATGAGGTGTCGTCATTCCTCGGCGAGCGGCTGCAAGCATGCAGGGATGCCGGCGTGGCTGCCGAGCGGCTGGTGGTCGATCCCGGCTTCGGATTCGGCAAGAACGACGCGCACAACCTCGCGCTGCTGGCAAACCTCGACCAGGTCGCCGAACTCGGCGCCCCATTGCTGGTAGGCTTGTCCCGCAAGCGCATGCTGGGCAACCTCACCGGCCGGGACGCAGGCGACAGGGTCGCAGCCGGTGTCGCCGCCGCAGTGTTCGCGGTCGGCAAGGGCGCCAGGCTGGTAAGAACACACGATGTCGCCGCCACCGTGGACGCGTTGGCGGTCATCCATGCGATCGGGCAGGCAGGTAAGAGCTGATGGGCAGGAAATATTTCGGAACAGACGGCGTCAGGGGCACGGTCGGCGACGATCCGATGAGCGCCGAATTCGCGTTACGGCTGGCCAGCGCCGCCGCGCAGGTGCTGGTGCCGGAAGGCGGCAATGTGCTTATCGGCAAGGACACGCGCGTATCGGGCTACATGTTCGAGTCGGCGCTGGAAGCAGGCTTTGTCGCCGCCGGCGTGGACGTGCTGTTGATCGGACCGTTGCCAACCCCCGGTATCGCCAACCTCACGCAGGTCTTCAAATGCGACCTCGGGGTCGTCATCAGCGCATCGCACAATCCCTATGACGACAACGGCATCAAGTTTTTCGATGCCACCGGCGCCAAGCTGTCGGACGAGGTGGAGCAGCAGATCGAGGCGCTCCTCGGCAATCCTGCGATCACGCGGGACTCCAGCCGGCTCGGCCGTGCTGTCCGTATCGATACGGCGCGCGAGCGATACCAGGAGTTCTGCAGGTCGACGTTTCCGGCGGATCTCGATCTCGACGGCGTCAAGATCGTATTTGATGGCGCCAACGGCGCCGGCTACAAGGTGGGACCGCGCACGCTGAACGAGCTCGGTGCCGACGTCATTACCATCGGCTGCTCGCCGAACGGCAAGAACATCAACCAGGGATGTGGCTCGACGCATCCCGAGTTGCTGCAGAAGACCGTCGTGGCGGTGGGCGCTGCGGTCGGCATTGCGCTGGATGGCGACGGCGACCGCGTGGTCATGGTGGACGAGAAAGGCGACATCATTGACGGCGACCAGCTGCTCTACGTTCTCGCGACGGCGCGCAAGGCGGAAGGCGGGCTCGAGGGGCCGGTGGTCGGCACCGTCATGAGCAATCTCGGGCTCGAGCACGCGCTTCGCCAGCAGGATATCTCCTTTCGCAGGGCGGCCGTCGGGGACCGCTACGTGCTCGAGGAACTGCGGGCGTCGGGCGGCACGATCGGCGGCGAGACGTCGGGACATCTCATTTGCCTGGACAAGACGACGACCGGGGATGGGCTCGTCGTGGCCCTGCAGGTGCTCGCCGTCATGCGGCGCACGGGAAAATCATTGTCGGCGCTGGCGGCGGGCATGCCGCGCTATCCGCAATCGATGGTCAACGTGAAAACCTCGCAGCGGGTGGATCCCGACGAAATCCCCGCCATCCGCGAGGCTGTCGTCGAAGCCGAAGCTGAACTCCAGGAATCGGGCAGGGTGGTTCTGCGGGCATCGGGCACCGAGCCCGTGATCCGCGTGATGGTGGAGGGCCAGAACGAAAAGCAGGTCCTGGCGCTGGCGAAGCGACTGGCGTCGGTCGTCGCGGAGTCGGCAACCTGAGCCTGCGGCGCGCATTTGCGCATTGCGCTGGACCCGTCCCCCCGGTATCCTTGCGCGCCTTTTGAAGCAGACGGTCTCGAGTCATGCGTGGCTACCTGGTTGCCGGAAACTGGAAGATGAATGGCAGCAACGCCGCCAATGCGGCGCTGGTGGACGGCATCCTCGCCGGCGCGCCGGCGACGGACCAGGTCGAGTTGCTCGTTTGCCCGCCGTTTCCCTACCTGGCACAGGTCGCGCAAATGGTCGATGGCAGCCGGGTCATGCTCGGCGCGCAGAATGTCTCCGTGCATGAATCCGGCGCCTATACGGGTGAGACGGCGGGCTCGATGCTCGCGGACGTCGGCTGTTCGCACATCATCGTCGGGCACTCCGAGCGGCGGGCGCTGTATGGCGAAAACAGCGACATCGTCGCGGAAAAGTTCCGGGCCGCGCAGTCGGCGGGATTGACGCCTATACTGTGTGTCGGAGAAACGCTCGAGGAGCGCGAGGCGGGACGGACCGAGCGGGTCATCGACGAACAGCTGGACGCCGCCCTGGGCGCCGCAGGCATTGCGGCTTTCGCCAGCGCCGTCATTGCCTACGAGCCCGTGTGGGCCATCGGCACCGGCATGACGGCCACGCCCGAACAGGCGCAGGATGTGCACCGCCATATCCGCGCGAGGCTGGAAGCGGAGGATGCAGGCATCGCCGCGGGCATACGGATTCTGTATGGCGGCAGTGTGAAGGGCGACAACGCCGGCGGTTTGTTTTCGAATCCGGACATCGATGGCGGCCTGATCGGCGGCGCGTCACTGAAGCCGGCGGATTTTCTGGCGATAGCGGATGCCGCTGCCGCCCTGGTTTGAGGAAGATACAAGAACGATGCAGACAACAGTATTGATCGTGCACACGCTGATCGCGCTCGGGATCATCATCCTGGTGCTGTTACAGCGCGGTAAAGGCGCCGAGGCTGGCGCCGCTTTCGGCGCGGGCGCATCCGGCACCGTCTTCGGATCGCGTGGCTCGACCAGCTTCTTCTCGCGGACGACGGCGATCCTGGCGACGGCGTTCTTCGGAACGAGCCTGGCGCTGGCGTGGATCAGCAGCCAGACCACGGACGGCCCGGACAGCCTGCTTGAAGACGTACTGATCGAAGAGCCGGCCGACGAGGAGGTCGAGGCGCCGCAGATGGCACCCACCGAGGATGCGGTACCGGATCTTTCCGAGGCTGCGGAGACCGTGCCGGAGCCCATTGACGCAAGCGTCCCGCCGCTGGAGCCCGAGCCCGCCGAGGGTGAGGCGCCCCCGCAGGAATAGCGAGCAATACAGACAGGCCGACGTGGTGGAATTGGTAGACACGCTGTCTTGAGGGGGCAGTGGCGCGAGCCGTGCCGGTTCGAGTCCGGCCGTCGGCACCATAAAAGAAAGGCCCTGATCCATTGGATCAGGGCCTTTCTTTTATGGTGCCGAGAGGGCAGAACTTCGCGGCCATTAGCTGTGTCTCTCGAACTGGTACAGGTGCTAAAGGTCAGTCGGCAATATCCGTGAGTGGTTCTAAGTCCGCCGCAGGCCGGGTTCCACAGGTACTTCGAGTTGGAGCGCTAAAGAGCAATCGGCACCGGCCGAATCGCGTATCCCAATCGCCGCAGGCCGACTGGGTCCGCGCCGGCCGGCTGTGCAGCGATCGACGGCGAGGGCGGGCCGAGCCAAAAAAGTGAGTTTTCGGGGCTCGCAGGGGTGTTAACCCGGTCAGGCACCCTGATACAATTGCGTGCGGATTGGCGCGCCACGGCGCGCTACTTTTTGGGCCCCATTCCAGAAAAACGCCAAGCCTTCCGACATGCTGCAAAACTATGTCCCCGTCCTGATATTCCTGGGCGTCGCCGCCGGTATCGGCGTGCTGTTGCTCGCACTGGGCTTCCTGTTCGGCAGGGGCGGGAAGGATGCCGAAAAATTGTCGCCCTACGAGTGCGGTTTTGAGGCGTTCGAAGATTCGCGGACGAAATTCGACGTCCGTTATTACCTCGTTGCGATCCTCTTCATCATCTTCGATCTCGAGATCGCGTTCCTGTTTCCGTGGGCCGTGTCGCTCGATGCGGTCGGTGTCTTCGGCCTGGTATCGATGGGCATCTTTCTCGCGCTGCTGGTGGTCGGTTTCATCTATGAATGGAAGAAGGGAGCGCTGGAATGGGATTGAGCGCTGCCGAAGCTGCACCGGATACGAAGGCCGCTGACGAGGCGGTGAGCCTGCAAAAGAAGGGCTTTGTCGTCACGAGCGTCGATGCCGTGATGAACTGGGCGCGCACCGGTTCCATGTGGCCGATGACCTTCGGGCTCGCCTGCTGCGCGGTCGAGATGATGCAGGCCGGCGCCTCGCGCTATGACCTCGACCGCTTCGGCATCATTTTCCGGCCCAGCCCGCGCCAGTCCGACGTCATGATCGTCGCCGGCACGCTGTGCAACAAGATGGCGCCGGCGCTGCGCAAGGTCTACGACCAGATGCCGGAACCACGCTGGGTCATTTCCATGGGCTCCTGCGCCAATGGCGGCGGCTACTATCACTATTCCTATTCCGTGGTGCGCGGCTGCGACCGGATCGTCCCGGTCGACGTCTACGTTCCCGGCTGTCCGCCGACGGCCGAAGCGTTGATTTACGGCCTGATCCAGTTACAGAAAAAGATTCGGCGAACCAGCACGATCGCCCGGTAATTCAATATCGATGACGGATAGCAACGAGACACTGGCTGCTCGGATGGACGCTCGCTTTGGCGAGCGCGTTATTCGCGTGCCGTCTATTTGCGGCGAGCTGACCTGGGAAGTCGCAGCGGGCGGCATCGTCGAGGTCGCCACGGCGCTGCGCGACGAACCGGAATTCGCCGTGGAACAGCTGGTCGACGTCTGCGGCGTCGACTACCTGACCTATGGCGACGCCGAGTGGACGACGGAGAGCGCAACGGAGAGTGGCTTCAGCCGCGGCGTCGAACGCAAGCCGGTCATCCTCGACGAGAGCGATACCTTCGATCCGCGTCGCTTTGCCGTCGTCTATCACCTGTTGTCCGTAAGCAGGAACTGCCGCATGCGCCTGCGTGTGTTTACGGGCGAGAACAATCCGCCGATCGTGCCATCCCTCGTCGGCGTCTGGAGTTCTGCGAACTGGTTCGAGCGCGAAGCCTTCGATCTGTTCGGCATCTTGTTCGATGGCCACCCTGACCTGCGCCGCATCATGACGGACTACGGATTCATCGGCCACCCGTTCCGTAAGGATTTCCCGCTGACCGGCAACGTCGAGGTCAAATACGATGCCGACAAGGGCAGGGTTGTCTACCAGCCGGTCTCCATCGAGGAGCGCACGCTCGTACCGCGCGTCATCCGCGATGACAACCGCTACTCGGCCGATCTCAAGGACCAGGCAACAGATGGCTGAGATTCAGAATTTCACGATGAACTTCGGGCCGCAGCATCCTGCTGCGCACGGCGTGCTGCGTCTCGTGCTCGAGATGGACGGCGAGGTTATCCAAAAAGCCGACCCGCATGTCGGCCTGCTGCATCGCGGCACCGAAAAGCTCGCCGAGTCAAAGCCGTTCAACCAGAGCATCGGCTACATGGACCGGCTCGATTACGTGTCGATGATGTGCAACGAGCACGGCTACGTGCTGGCGATCGAGAAGCTGCTCGGCGTGACGCCGCCGGTGCGCGCGCAGTACATCCGCGTCATGTTCGACGAGATCACGCGCATCCTGAATCACCTGATGTGGCTCGGCGCGCACGGTCTCGACATCGGCGCGATGACGATGTTCCTGTACTGCTTCCGCGAGCGCGAGGACCTGATGGACTGCTACGAGGCGGTGTCGGGCACGCGCATGCACGCAACCTATTACCGGCCGGGCGGCGTCTACCGTGACCTGCCCGAGACCATGCCCAAGTACCAGGCATCCAAATGGCGCAGCCAGAAAGAGGTCGACCGTCTCAACGAGGTTCGCGAGGGATCGCTGCTCGATTTCATCGACGCCTTCTGCGACAAGTTCCCGGGGTGCGTAGACGAGTACGAGACGCTGCTGACCGATAACCGGATCTGGAAGCAGCGCACCGTCAACATCGGGGTCGTCTCTCCCGAGCGCGCGCTGAATCTTGGCTTCTCGGGTCCCATGCTGCGTGGTTCAGGGGTTGAATGGGATCTCCGTAAGAAGCAGCCCTACGAGGTCTACGACAAGGTCGACTTCGACATCCCGGTCGGCGTCGCCGGCGACTGTTACGACCGCTACCTCGTGCGTATCGAGGAGATGCGGCAGTCGGCGCGCATCATGCAACAGTGCGTTGCCTGGCTGCGGGAGAACCCGGGCCCGGTGATGGTTGACGATCACAAAGTCGTCGCGCCGACGCGCGTGGACATGAAAGACGACATGGAATCCCTGATCCACCATTTCAAGCTGTTCACCGAGGGCTACACGGTGCCGGAAGGCGAGGCCTATGCCGCGGTGGAGCATCCGAAAGGCGAGTTTGGCGTGTACCTGGTCTCCGATGGCGCGAACAAGCCGTATCGGGTCAAGATCCGCGCGCCGGGCTTCGCGCACCTGGCGGCTATGTCGGAGATGGTCGAGGGCCACATGCTCGCCGACGTCGTCGCCGTCATAGGCACCCAGGACATCGTGTTCGGTGAGATCGACCGATGAGTGACGCCAGCATCCTGTCCGATCACGTCCGCGAGGAGATCGAGCGCTGGAAAGCGCGATTCCCCGAGGATCGTCAGCGTTCGGCCGTGATCGGTGCGCTGCATGCGGCGCAGCATGAGAATGACGGTTACCTGACCGCTGAACTGATGAACGGTGTTGCCGACTATCTCGACCTGCCCACAATCCAGGTCTACGAAGTCGCCACCTTCTATTCGATGTTCCAGACGAAGCCGGTCGGTCGGCATAACGTCGCGATCTGCGCGAACGTGTCCTGCATGCTGCGCGGCGCCGACGAGATCATCGAGCGCGTCGAGAGCAAGCTCGGCATCAGGCGCGGCGAAAGCACGGAAGACGGCCGCATTTACCTCAAGAAAGAAGAAGAGTGTCTCGCGGCATGCTGCGGCGCGCCGATGATGATGGTCGACCACAAGTACTACGAAAACCTGACGCCCGAGATGGTCGAAGAAATCCTGGACGGACTCGAATGAGCAAGCTGCAGCACAACCTGGTTTGCTTCAACACCTTCGGCGAGGACGAGTCGTGGTCGCTGCAATCCTATCTCAAGCATGACGGCTACCAGGCCTGGCAGAAGATCCTCGACGGCAAGCTGACGCCGGACGAGGTCATCGAGGAGGTCAAGGCGTCCGGCCTGCGCGGCCGCGGCGGCGCCGGCTTCCCGACCGGCCTCAAATGGAGCTTCATGCCGCGCGACGCCGAGGTGCAGAAATACCTCGTCTGCAACTCCGACGAGAGCGAGCCTGGCACCTGCCACGACCGCGAGGTGCTGCGCTACAACCCGCACTGCCTGATCGAGGGCATGGCGATCGCGGCCTATGCGATGGGCGCCACGGTCGGCTACAACTACATCCGCGGCGAGTTCATGGACGAGCCGGTTCCAAGGTTCGAGGCGGCCGTCAAGGAAGCCTACGAGGCAGGCTATCTCGGCAGGAACATCAAGGGGTCGGGCATCGACTTCGACCTGCACACCTTCGTTGGCGCCGGCGCCTACATCTGCGGAGAAGAAACCGCGCTGCTCGAGTCGCTCGAGGGCAAACAGGGCAAGCCACGGTTCAAGCCGCCGTTCCCGGCGAACTACGGCCTCTACGGCAAGCCGACGACGATCAACAACACGCAGAGCCTCGCCAGCGTCCCGTCGATCATCAGGAACGGTGCGAAGTGGTTCGCGGATCTCGGCCCCGAAGGCTCCGGCGGCACGGCGCAGTTCTCGGTGTCCGGCCACATCGAGAAGCCGGGCAATTACGAGTTACCGATGGGCATTCCTTTCAAGGAATTGCTCGAACTCTGCGGCGGCGTGTGGCAGGGGCGCAAGCTCAAGGCCGTCATCCCCGGCGGCTCGTCGGTCCCGGTCTTGCCGGCCGACGTCATCATGAACTGCACGATGGACTACAACTCCCTGCAGGAAGCTGGATCGTCATTCGGCACCGGCGCCGTGATGGTGATGGATGACACGACCTGCATGGTGAAGGTGCTGCAGCGCATCTCCCGCTTCTACATGGCCGAATCCTGCGGGCAGTGCACGCCGTGCCGCGAAGGGACCGGCTGGCTCTACCGGATGTTGACCCGCATCCGCAACGGCGAGGGCAGGGAAGAAGACCTCGACAAGCTGGTGGACGTCGCCAACAAGATAGAGGGCCACACCATCTGTGCGCTCGGCGATGCCGCCGCGTGGCCGGTACAGAGTTTCCTGAAACACTTCAGGCACGAGTTTGAATACATGGTCCGCCATCACGGGCGGAGCATCGTCGATGATCCTGCCGAGGCGGCCGCATGAGCGACGATATCGTCAACATCGAGGTCGACGGCAAGCCTGTAGAGGCGAAGAAAGGCCAGATGATCATCGAGGTGACCGACAATGTCGGCACCTACGTGCCGCGTTTCTGCTACCACGAGAAACTGTCGATCGCGGCCAACTGCCGCATGTGCCTCGTCGAAGTGGAGAAGGCGCCCAAGCCGATGCCGGCCTGCGCGACGCCGGTGATGGAGGGCATGAAGGTCTTCACCCGGTCGCCGGCTGCGATCTCCGCGCAAAAGGCGACCATGGAGTTCCTGCTGATCAACCATCCGCTCGACTGCCCGATCTGCGACCAGGGCGGCGAATGCGAACTGCAGGATCTCGCGCTCGGCTACGGCAGCGGCGTATCCCGCTACCAGGAACGCAAGCGCGTCGTCAAAGACAAGGATATCGGCCCGCTCGTGTCGACCGACATGACCCGCTGCATCCATTGCACGCGCTGTGTCCGCTTCGGCGAAGAGATCACCGGCCAGCAACAGCTCGGCACGACCGAACGCGGCGAGTACATGAAGATCGGCACCTACGTCGAGCAGAGCATCGATCACGAGCTGTCCGCCAATATCATCGATCTCTGCCCGGTGGGCGCGCTCAACAACAAGCCGTATCGGTACAGCGCGCGCGCCTGGGAGATGACGCAGCGGGCAACGATCTCACCGCACGACTGCGTCGGCTCGAACATGCATGCCCACGTGCTGCGCGGCACCGTCAAGCGCGTCGTGCCGCGCGAGAACGAAGCCATCAACGAGACCTGGCTGTCCGACCGGGATCGCTTCAGCTACGAAGGCATGTATTCCAGCGACCGGCTTACCGGTCCGCGCCTGAAGTCCGGCGACGCCTGGGAAGACATCAGCTGGGAAGAGGCGCTCGAGCGGCTGGCGAAAGAACTGCGGGCGGCCGCTGCCGACAAAGTCGGCATCATCGCGTCGCCGTCCTCGACGCTCGAGGAAATGCACCTCCTGTCGCGGCTCGCCGAGCACATTGGCACGGCCAATATCGATTACCGGACCAGGCAGCGCGATTTCTCCGACCAGCACAACGACCCGGTCATGCCATGGCTCGGCTGTAGTCTCGAAGACGTCGAGAAAGCCGACGCGATACTCGTTGCGGGGTCGAACCTGCGCAAGGAAGCGCCGATCATTGCGCACCGGGTGCGCAAGGCGACCCTGGCAGGGGCCGAGGTGAGCATCGTCGATATGACAGAGCGCGAGTACTTTTTCAGTGTTCATGAGCATCTGCACGGCGGTGGTCTCGTGGCCCAGCTTGCCGGCGTCGCCGCAGCCGCGGCCGAAGGCAAGTTACCGGCCGCCGTGGAGAAGATCTGCAGTGGCGTAAAGCCCACCGATCAGCAGAAACGGATTGCGCAGTCGCTCGCGGATGCGGATAACGCCCTGGTGGTCACCGGCCTGATCGCTGGCCGTCATCCTGCCGCTGCGGCGGTGCGCGCCCTGGCAGCGGCCATCGGCGAATTGACGGGCGCCGCCGTCGGTACGCTGTCGGAAGGTTCGAACAGCGCCGGTGCCGCGATCGCCGGCGTGCTGCCGCACCGTGGCAGGGGCGGGGAAGCCAGGTCGACCTCCGGTCTCAATGCCGTCGACATGCTGCAGGATTCCCCGCATGTGACGTTCCTGTTCGGTCTCGAGCCGGAGGACATCACCTGCGTCGAGGATGCGGAGTCGCGGCTGGCTGCGCACAATTTCGCCGTTGCATTGACGCCGTTCAGCAGCGCGTCGCTGGAGCGCTCCGCCAACCTGATGCTGCCGATCGGCACGTTCGCCGAGACGTCGGGCACCTTCGTGAATTGCGAAGGCAACTGGCAGAGCTTTGCGGGCATCGCGAATCCCGTCGGCGAGGCGCGTCCCGGCTGGAAAGTCCTGCGCGTCCTCGGCAACCTGCTGGACGCCGAAGGATTCGAATACCTGTCGACCGAGGAGATCCGCGACGAACTGGCCTGCATCGTGGGCGAGATCAGCCCCGACAATGCCTACAAGGGCGCGTCGGCGATCGCGGCGCCAAACGGCGCGGACGATCCCGCGAAGGCCATCGACGTGCCGATCTATCGCGTCGACGCGCTGGTCAGGCGCGCCGCAGCGCTGCAGCTGACGCCCGAGGCGCTGCGGGTGAGGGATGCGTCCTGATGAAGATGCTGATCCCGCAGTTCATGCTCGACATCTGGAACTGGTTCCCGCCGTTGATGCAGTACCTGATCGAGACGACGTTCTGGATCCTGGTCGTGATGATCACGGTTATCCTGTCGGTGGCGTTCACCACCTATTTCGAGCGCAAGGTCATTGGCTACATGCAGGGCCGGATCGGTCCCAACAGGGTGGGTCCGCTCGGTCTCGGCCAGCCGTTCGCCGACGTCATCAAGCTCTTGGTCAAGGAAGTGATCGTCCCGCAGAAGTCCAATCGCTTCCTGTTCGTCATCGCGCCTTTGCTGACCCTCGTCCCGGCGTTGGCCACCTGGGCCGTCGTGCCGTTGTCCGACACTTTCGTGATCGCCGACATCAATGCCGGGCTACTGTATGTGCTCGCATTGACCTCCGTCGGCGTCTACGGCGTGATCCTGGCGGGCTGGGCGACGAACTCCAAGTATGCGTTCCTCGGCGCGATGCGTTCGGCGGCGCAGATCGTCGCCTACGAGATCGCGATGGGTTTCGCGCTGGTCGGCGTGCTGATGGCGGGCGGCAGCCTCAATCTCGGCATCATCACCGAGGCGCAGGCCGGCGGATTCAGCAGCTGGTTCTGGCTGCCGTTGTTGCCGCTGTTCCTCGTCTACTTCATCTCCGGCGTTGCCGAGACCAACCGCGCACCGTTCGACGTCGCGGAAGGCGAGTCCGAGATCGTTGCCGGTTTCCACGTCGAGTACTCGGGCGTCGCATTCGCGCTGTTCTTCCTCGGCGAATACGCGAACATCATCCTGATCTCTGCGCTGACGTCGATCTTCTTCCTGGGCGGCTACCTGTCGCCGTTCGAAGGCTGGGCATTCCTCGAGGGCGGGGCGCTGTCGTTCCTGCGCGAGCCGTCGCTGGGATGGCTGATCATCAAGATCTGCTTCTTCATTTACGTGTTCTTCTGGATCAGGGCGACGTTCCCGAGGTATCGCTATGACCAGATCATGCGCCTGGGATGGAAGGTGTTCATCCCGGTGACGATCGTCTGGATTGCCGTCGAGGCCGTGATGGCCTGGATGCAGGTAGGTCCGTGGGCCAATCTCGCGGGGTAGGGCAATGAACAGGATTCGCAGCTACATCAAGACATTCGCACTGTGGGAGCTCATGAAGGGCTTGTCGGTCACGTTCCGCAACTTCTTCAGGCCCGCAGTCACCGTCTATTACCCGGAAGAGAAGGCGCCGCAGTCGCCGCGATTCCGCGGCCTGCACGCGCTGCGTCGCTACCCGAATGGCGAGGAACGCTGCATCGCCTGCAAGCTTTGCGAGGCGGTCTGCCCGGCGCTCGCGATCACGATCGAGTCGGATGTCGGCGAGGACGGCACGCGCCGCACGACGCGCTACGACATCGACCTGTTCAAGTGCATCTATTGCGGCTTCTGCGAGGAGGCCTGCCCGGTCGACGCGATCGTCGAGACCCGTATCCACGAGTACCACATGGAAGCGCCCGGCGAGAACATCATGACCAAAGAAAAGTTGCTGGCGATCGGCGACAAGTACGACGCCATGATCGCCGCCGACAAGGCCGCTGACGCGAAATACAGGTAAAGCACGTTTTGTTTCACGCGATTCTCTTCTACTTCTTTGCAGCCGTCCTGATGGGCGCGGCGCTGGGCGTGATCTTTTCGCGCAACCCCGTGCACGCCGTCATGTTCCTCGTGCTGGCGTTCTTCCAGAGCGCAGTGCTCTGGCTGCTGGCGGAAGCGGAGTTCCTGGCGATCGTCCTGGTGCTGGTCTATGTCGGCGCGGTCATGGTGCTGTTCCTGTTCGTCGTCATGATGCTCGATATCAACGTGGAACGCGTCTCTGGCGGCTATGCCCGGTATCTGCCGCTGGGCATCCTCGTCGCCGGGCTGATGGTCATCGAACTCGGGCTCATCATCTGGGGGCAGGGCTCGGGCGTCGACCTTACCGGCGGGTTCGTCGCGACGCCCGAGGGTTACAGCAATACCGAGGCCCTTGGCGCCGTTATCTACACCGAGCACGTGTACGCGTTCGAGATTGCGGCCGTGATCCTGCTGCTCGCTATCATCGCGGCGATTACCCTGACGATGCGCCGCCGCCCCGGACTGAAACAACAGAACATTTCGAAGCAGGTCTCGGTGCGGGCAGAGGACCGCGTCAGGCTCGTCAAGATGGACGCGGAAACCCGGGAGGGCGGATCGTGATCGGCCTGCAGCATTACCTGACCGTGTCCGCGATCCTGTTCGCGCTCGCGATCGCCGGTATCTTTATCAATCGCCGCAATCTGATCCTGTTGCTGATGTGCATCGAACTGATGCTCCTCGCGGTCAACTTCAACTTCATCGCCTTCTCGCGCTACCTCGGCGACGAGACCGGGCAGGTGTTCGTGTTCTTCATACTGACGGTCGCGGCGGCCGAAGCGGCGATCGGCCTGGCCATCCTCGTCGTGCTGTTCCGCAACCGGCGATCGATCAACGTTCAGGAACTGGACACGATGAAAGGCTGACGCGGTGCAGAATATCCACCTGACAATCGTCCTCGCGCCGCTCGCCGCCGCCATCGTCGCCGGGCTGTTCGGCAAGCAGATCGGCCGTGCCGGCGCGCACTGGATCACGATCCTGGCCGTCGGCCTGTCTTTCGTTCTGTCCCTGGTGGTCCTCAAGGACCTGTACTGGGACGGCGGCGAAGTCATGAACTACACCGTCTATACCTGGGCCGTCAGCGACGGTCTGAACATGGAGGTCGGCTTCCTGGTCGACCGCCTGACGGCGCTGATGATGGTGGTCGTGACCTTCGTGTCGTTGATGGTGCACATCTACACGATCGGCTACATGCACGACGACCCGGGCTACCAGCGTTTCTTCAGCTACATCTCGCTGTTCACGTTCTCGATGCTGATGCTGGTGATGTCGAACAACTTCCTGCAGCTGTTCTTCGGCTGGGAAGCGGTCGGCCTCGTGTCCTACCTGCTGATCGGCTTCTGGTTCAAGCGCGAGACCGCGATCTTCGCGAACCTGAAGGCCTTCCTCGTCAACCGTGTCGGCGACTTCGGCTTCATCCTCGGCATCGCGGGCGTCGTCATGATGACGGGTTCGCTCGACTACGCGACGGTGTTCGCGAGCGGCGAGCAGATCGCCGGCCGGCAGATCGAGGTCATCGGCGGCAGCCCCTGGAACGCGATGACGGTCATCTGCATCCTGCTGTTCATCGGCGCGATGGGCAAGTCGGCCCAGGCGCCGCTGCATGTCTGGCTGCCGGACTCGATGGAAGGCCCGACGCCGATCTCTGCGCTGATCCACGCGGCCACGATGGTCACCGCCGGCATCTTCATGGTGGCGCGCATGTCGCCGCTCTACGAGTTCTCCGAGACGGCGCTCGCCGTTGTGCTGACGATCGGCGCGATCACGGCGTTCTTCATGGGCCTGCTCGGCGTCGTGCAGAACGACATCAAGCGCGTCGTCGCGTATTCGACGCTGTCGCAGCTCGGCTACATGACCGTCGCACTGGGCGTTTCCGCCTACAGCGCGGCCATCTTCCACCTGATGACGCACGCCTTCTTCAAGGCGCTGCTGTTCCTCGGCGCCGGCTCGGTGATCATCGCGATGCACCACGAGCAGGACATCCGCAAGATGGGCGGGCTGCGGAAATACATGCCGATCACCTACTGGACCGCGGTCATCGGCACGCTTGCGCTGATCGGCTTCCCGGGCACGTCCGGCTTCTTCTCGAAAGACGCCCTGATCGAGGCCGTCAAGGACTCGCACTGGGCGACGACAGATCCGCTCGTCTACTGGATCGCCTACCTGAGCGTCGTACTCGGGGTCTTCGTGACCGCGCTTTATTCGTTCCGCATGTTCTTTCTCGTCTTCCACGGCGAGGAACGCATGGACAAGGAGACGAAATCGCACCTGCACGAGACGCCGTGGGTGGTGACCGGGCCGCTGATCCTGCTGGCAATCCCGTCGCTCGTGATCGGCTGGTTCACGATCGAGCCGATCCTGTTCGGCGGCTTCTTCGGCGATGCGATCCGCGTCAATGCCGAACACGACGTGCTGGCGCACCTGGGCGAGATCTTCCACGGCAGCTGGAACTTCATCGTTCATTCATTGACGGCCGGGCCGGCCGTCTACCTGGCGCTGGCAGGCGCAGGGACCGCGTGGTTCCTGTACTTGAAGCGTCCCGATATCCCGGACACGATCGCCACGAAGTTTTCCGGGCTCTACAACCTGCTCGATCGCAAGTACTACTTCGACGACCTGTACATCAAGGGATTCGCGGCCGGCGGTCGCCGCTTCGGCGACTTTCTGCGGATAAAAGGCGACGAGCTGATCATCGACGGCATGCTCGTCAACGGCACGGCGAACCAGGTCAAGCGTTTCGCCGGCATCCTGCGCCGCGTGCAGACCGGCTATCTCTATCACTATGCATTCGCGATGTTCTTCGGCATTACGCTGATCCTCGCCTGGCTGTTATGGGCGTAACGCAATGGATCTGAGCGCGAACATCCTGAGTCTGCTGATCTGGCTGCCGATCGCCGGCGGCGCCGGCGTGCTGTTCATCGGCGACAGCGACGACGCCGGGTCGCGGCGGGCAGGGCAGATGCGCTGGCTTGCGCTCGGCATCTCACTGCTGACTTTTTTCGTCAGCGTCCCGCTCTATACCGACTTCGACACGACAACCGCGGCGATGCAGTTCGTCGAGCGCTCGCCGTGGATCGCCGCGCTCAATGTCGAGTACTACCTCGGCATCGACGGCATCTCCGCGCCGCTGATCCTGCTGACCACCTTCATCACGCCGCTGGTGGTGATCGCCGGCTGGGATTCGATCAAGTCGCGTCCGGCGCAGTATTTCGCGGCCTTCCTGATCCTCGAAGGCCTGATGGTCGGCGTGTTCTCGGCGCTGGACGGCGTGCTGTTCTATGTGCTCTGGGAGGCCATGCTCGTGCCGATGTTCCTGATCATCGGCGTGTGGGGCGGCGAGCGCCGGGTCTACGCGACGATCAAGTTCTTCCTGTACACGTTCCTCGGCTCGGTCCTGATGCTGGTCGCGTTCATCTACCTTTACAACAAGACCGGCGATTTCAACTTCTTCTCGTTCATGGATGAGCAGCTCACGCTTTACGAGCAGCAGCTCATCTTCATCGCCTTCCTGCTCGCGTTTGCGGTCAAAGTGCCGATGTGGCCGGTGCATACCTGGCTGCCGGACGCGCACGTGGAAGCGCCGACGGGCGGCTCGGTCATCCTGGCGGCCATCATGTTGAAGATGGGGGGCTACGGCTTCGTCCGCCTGTCCTTGCCAATGGTGCCCGACGGCAGCGCTTACTTCGCAGACTTGATGATCGGCCTGTCGCTGATCGCGGTCGTGTACATCGGCTTCGTCGCGCTGATGCAGAAGGACATGAAGAAGCTGATCGCGTATTCGTCGATCGCGCACATGGGATTCGTGACCCTCGGCTTCTTCATCCTCTGGTCGATCACGAGCGGGACCGGCGCCGAACTCGGCATGACCGGCGGCATGGTGCAGATGATCTCGCACGGATTGGTATCCGGCGCGATGTTCCTCTGCGTTGGCGTCCTCTATGACCGCGTGCACAGCCGGCAGATTGCCGACTACGGCGGGGTCGCCAACACGATGCCGAAGTTTGCGGCGTTCATGGTGCTGTTCGCGATGGCGAATGCCGGCCTGCCCGGCACGTCCGGCTTCGTCGGCGAGTTCATGGTGATCATTGCGAGCTTCAACGCGAATTTCTGGTATGCGTTCCTCGCGGCGACGACGCTGGTGCTCGGCGCGGCCTACACCTTGTGGATGGTCAAGCGGGTCGTCTACGGCGAAGTGGCCAATGCCAACGTCGCCGAACTGAACGACCTCGAAGGGCGCGAATTCATCGTCCTCGGCATCCTCGCGCTTGCGGTGCTGCTCGTCGGCCTTTGGCCGGCGCCGCTCGTCGACATGATGTCGGTCACGGTCCGCGAACTGATCGAGCAGGTCGCTCAAAGCAAGCTGGCAGGTCTATAGGGAAGCGATGATGTTTGGTCAATTCACACCGGCAGCGCCAGAGATCACCTTGCTGATCATGCTGTGCGTCGTGCTCGTCGTCGACCTGTTCGTCAAGGACGAGGGCAGGGCGGTGACCTTCTGGCTGACGATCGCGTCGCTCGCATTGACGCTCTGGGCGACAATCGCCACCGCGCCGGACGCACGCACGTTGCTGTTCGACGGTAGTTACGTCAGCGATGCTTTCTCGCAGGTATTGAAGATCGCTGCCATCGGCCTGGTTGCGGTCGGCTTCCTGTATGCGAGGGATTACCTGCGGCAGAACGAGCTGATGAAGGGCGAGTACTACCTGCTCGGCCTGTTCGGATTGCTTGGCATCCTGATCATGATCTCGGCGAACAGCCTGCTGACGATGTATCTCGGTCTCGAAACATTGTCACTGTCGCTGTACGCGCTGGTCGCGTTCGATCGCAACAATGCGACGTCGGCCGAATCGGCGATGAAGTACTTCGTGCTCGGCGCGATCGCCTCCGGCGCGCTGCTGTACGGCATCTCCTGGGTCTATGGCCTGACCGGCAGCCTGCAGTTCCATGACATTGCCGTTGCCGTCCAGGATCCGGCGGTCAACAGCATGCCGCTCTGGTTCGGCCTCGCGTTCATCATCGTCGGCATCGCCTTCAAATTCGGCGCGGTACCGTTCCACATGTGGCTGCCGGATGTCTACCAGGGCGCAAGGTCGCCGGTGGGTCTGTACATCGCATCTGCGCCGAAACTGGCGTCGCTGGCGCTGGCGTTAAGGATCCTGGTCGACGGCCTAGGCGACCTGCACGCGGTGTGGCAGGGCATGATCATGGTGCTCGCGGTGCTGTCGCTGCTGGTTGGCAACATCGTCGCGATCGCACAGACCAACATCAAACGGATGCTCGGCTACTCGGCGATCGCCCATGTCGGCTTCATCCTGCTGGCCGTATTCACCGGCACGGAGCAGGGCTATGCCGCCGCCTTGTTCTACACCCTGACCTATGTCGTCATGGCCGCCGGCGCTTTCGGCATGGTGATCCTGCTAAGCCGCCAGGGCTTCGAGGCGGAATCGCTTGCGGACTTTAAAGGCCTGAACGCAAGGAGCCCCTGGTTCGCCCTGATGATGCTGTTCTTCATGTTCGGCATGGCAGGGGTACCCCCCTGGGTCGGCTTCTTCGCCAAGCTGAACGTCATCAGTGCGGTCCTGGACGCCGGTTTCCCGGCCATGGCTGTTTTGATGGTGCTGGCCTCGGTCGTCGGTGCCTATTACTACCTCAGGGTCATCTGGTACATGTACTTCGACAAGGCCGAGGATCGCTCTGTATTCCAAGCCGGGGCCGACACGCGCTTCGTGTTGAGCCTCAATGGGGTTGCGGTCCTGGCGCTGGGCATCGTCCCCGGCTGGCTGCTGGCGCTCTGCATCGAGGTCATTTCGGAGGTAATTTGACCTAGTCATTGCGAGGCCTGTCAGGGCCGAAGCAATCTCCCCAATTTGGCAGATTCATTGACCCGAGGCACTTGTCAAAGCCCTTCCAATTTCTGTAATATTCCGCCCCTGCCGATGCGGGGTGGAGCAGTCTGGCAGCTCGTCGGGCTCATAACCCGAAGGTCGCAGGTTCAAATCCTGCCCCCGCTACCAAACAAAAGATGGGCCCCTTCTGGGGCCCATTTTCATTCCCCTCCCGTCATTGCGAGACCGATTCGCCTGGAGCGAATCAGGACGCACGAAGTGCGCCCGTCGGGCCGGCAACAGGACGTTGCCGGTCACCCGCAGCGACGAAGCAATCTCCATGAGATCGCCGCGTCGGCCTGCGGCCTCCTCGCGACGACGTGTCGACTGAGCGCCGAAGGCGCGAAGGCCAATCCTGCCCCCGCTACCAAACAATAGAGGCCGACCCCTTTGGGGCCGGCCTTTTTGTTTGGAAATGGACACGGTTTGAACCTGCCAGGCGGCGAAGCCGCCAGGTTCACTCCGAGGCCGGCGAAGCCGGCCGACATAACTGAGGCGCGCAGCGCCGAAGGCCATCCTGCCACACGTACGAACCGATCGGAACGACATTTCAACAAAAAGGGGGCCTGTACCAGAAACTGCGCGTTGGTCCAGGCTGCAAAATCGCTGCAAGAATCGCGCTAAAGCCTCAAAAATTGGCTGAGAATTTTACTGTACTGCGGTAGAATCCGTCCGATTTCGCCCGGGCCCGATCGGCCAATTAGAAATGTCGATCTCGCCCGGGCATTTTATGTTCAAGCTTCCCTGATTTCAGAAAAAGAAAGGAGAAATCCTCTGGAATCAATTTGCAGCGATGCAAGAGCGCTCGGATAAACGTCAATCTAAGGAAGCAATCTCAATCTAAGGAAGCAATCGATGTCAACTGCAACGGCAAGTGATACCCACAATCCAGCTACTCTTTTGGACACGTTCCTTGGTCCAACGCCATTGTGGTACAAGAAGGCGGTAATTGCCGCACTTATTTTGAATGTTCCGGCGTTCTTTATCCTGGGGCCACTAATTACTTCATGGATCATTCTGTTCGAGTTTATTTTTACACTGGCAATGGCATTGAAATGCTTCCCGCTGCAGCCAGGGGGCTTGCTTGCAATACAAGTTCTGGCGCTGGGGCTAACGGATACCTACCACGTTTATGAAGAAGTGTTACACGGGCTGCCGGTGATTCTCCTGGTTGTCTTCATGGTGGCCGCTGTGCATTTTCTCAAGGCGATGCTCTTCAAGTTCATCAACAAGGTGGTATTGGGAATCAGGTCCCGAGTCGCAATGAACTTTGCGACGGTGGTAGTTGTTGCCGTGCTTTCAGCCTTTCTTGATGCCTTGACCATTCTGGCGATTCTTATTGCACTAACTACGACCTTTTACCTTGTGTATGAAAGAGTGATCACCAAGGTCGGGCGCGAACCTGGATTGCCATCCGATGACAGCCATATTGAAGAATCGCATTTGCAGGATCTGGAAGCTTTTCGCGGCTATCTCCGTGGCCTGTTAATGCACGGCGCGGTTGCTACCGCGATCGGTGGAGTAAGTACGCTGGTAGGCGAGCCGGAAAACATTGTTATCGGTAGCCATACCGGCTGGGATTTCGTGACATTCTTCCTGGTCAATGCTCCCGCCACGATGCCAACCCTGGTGTCTGGTTTCATCATGTGCATCCTGTTGGAGAAGATTCGACCCTTCGGTCAGTTTTTTGGCTATGGCAATGAACTACCGGAAGACGTACGTGAAGTGCTCGCTGAAGAAGATCGCCGTATTCAAGAATCAGAAACTGACAGGGATCGCCTGATCATCAAGATTCAAGTCGTTGTATTCGTAATAATGGTCATCGCATTGTCACTGCACCTGGCTGAGGTCGGCTTGATTGGCCTCGGTATCATCATTCTCGCTTCATCCATGCTGGGTGAGACTGACGAGCATAGTCTTGGAAAGGCTTTTGTGGAAGGTCTACCCTTTGCATCACTCCTGGTCGTGTTCTTTGCCATTGTTGCAATGATTAACGATCAGCAGATGTTCACACCAGTTATGGAGTGGGTATTGTCGCTGGATGGCAGGATGCAGGTGTTCATGGTGTACGTGACCAACGGTGCCTTATCCGCTATTAGTGATAATGTATTCGTAGCAACTATCTACATGGACCAGATCTCGCCACTATTGGAGGCAGGTGTTTTGTCACGCGAATTATATGACGCGCAATCTGTTGCGGTGGTGATGGGTACTGGTATTCCTAGTATGTCTACCCCTAACGGGCAAGCAGCTTTCCTGTTCCTGTTAATGTCAGGCATAGCACCGAAGATCAGATTGGGATATGTCAGAATGGTATTCATGGCCCTGCCGTACTTTATAATCACATCAACTACGGCCGGCATCGTCATGTATAACTGGTTGTAGATTCATTATTTCATCCTTGGACCTCATCCCTGGGTGAAAACGAATAAAACACCGAGTAGGTAAAGTACCCGCTCGGTGTTTTTCGTTTCGTAGTTAGGATTCGAAAAGAGAGATTGAGAAATTCACCTGCTGCTGGTGAGGAGAATTTCGAGCTACTCTCCTTAAGCCCTTGTAAGAAATTTTGATGCGACTAAATGAAAAAAAGCTGCTACGGCAGTAGCAGCTTTAGAAGGCTTGTTATAAATGTTTTTGAACATTCATAACTTTATTTGTTTTTCTGGATCTGTTTTCCAGCGACTTAGGTAGCGTCGGCTGCATGCACTGTCAAGATGTCACTCTTGGCACCATGCAATAATTTATTAGCGGTGGTTCCAAGCATGCGCCTTTGTCCCGAGTGCCCGTGACTGCCGATCACAATAACATCTGCTTCAATTTCTTCGCAGGTTCTGCGGATTTCTCCGGCTCTATCTCCTACCACAGTATGTATTTGATCTGCTGGGATGTTATCTGAAATCTCAAATTCCTTTAGCTGTGCAGCGGCCTGCTCAACAGCTTCGTCTTCCAAGGCTTGAAAGTTTTCGGTATAGACTTTCAAGGCATAGCCTTCGGTCACCGGTTGAACAACATGGATGAGATGTATTCTGGCGGGGTTATCGTTCGTAAGCCTTAGGGCAGCATCCAGTACTAATCGGCTGGTCTCGGAGAAATCCACTGCCGCTAGAACTTTCTTGTACATGACCACTTCCTTGGTAAATTTTCGGGATTGCAATTAAAGCTTAAGCCAGACTAAAGCTCAAGCCGGAAATGGGATAGTTGACCTGGGGCGATCAACAATCAAGGCTTTGTTCGCCGAGTGCCTGACCTGTACCGATCTGCTGCCGGCGCGGCCGCGTTTAAGATGATCGAGGAAGTGCGGCGTCAGTTCCGCGACGATCCGGGCATCATGGAAGGCACCAGCGATCTCGGCGTCAAACTCAGGCGGTGCCTGGGACACTGCCAAGAAGTACATTGAAGCTGGCAATCTCGGTGGCAAGCGCACCGATTATCACAAGGCCGCGGTAGTTGGCGATACGGTTTCGATCTGCATACAATTCGCATAGCGCGCCCCCGCTATCAGTAAAAAAGGCCGGCTCCCGACGGCTCGGCCTTTTTTACAGCAAGGTGATTGCGATCAGGCGTCTTGCGTCTTTTCCGCATCGAGTTCATGCAGCTTACGGCGCATGATCTTTCCCGAGCTGGTCTTTGGAAAGTCAGCCACGAACCGGACGGCCCGGGGTACTTTGTACGCAGCGAGATGCTCGCGGCAGTAGCGGATGATGCTCTCGGCGTCCGGTGAAGCGCCTTCCCTGGGAATGACATAGGCTTTCGCCAGTTCGCCCTTGTCCTCGTCAGGGATCGAGCCGACGGCAACCATTGCCACATCGGGGTGCCCGGCGATCACACGCTCCAGTTCTGCAGGGTAGATGTTGTAGCCTGCGGTCAGGATCATGTCTTTCTTGCGGTCAACGATGAAAATGCAACCATCGTTGTCCATCATTGCGATGTCGCCGGTGTGCAGCCAGCCGTCGGGCTCGATGGTCTCACGGGTGGCGTCTTCATTGCCGTAGTAGCCGAGCATGACGATCGGCCCCCTGATCATGAGCTCGCCTGGTTCATCGGCGCCCAGCGTCTTGGTCGCATCGTCGGCGTCGGCGATGCGCGCCTCGACGTAAGGCAGGGCCACGCCGATCGAGCCATGCTTGATCGGCCCGTAGTGGGCGAAGGTCGTGCCGAGACCGGCGAGTTCCGTCATGCCCCAAAGCTCTATCAGCGGGCAGCCGAAGCGTTCCTCGACTTCCTCCATCTTGGGCACCGGCATCGTCTGGCCGCCAACCGTGCAGCAACGCAACGTCGACAGGTCGTAGTCAGCGAGTCCCTTGTGGCTGAGGAGAAACATGTACATGGTCGGCACGCCCTCGAACATCGTTGCGCCGTATTCCTGGATACTCTGCAGGATGGCTTCTTCGGCAAACGTCGCATGCATCACCAGGGTCATCCCAATCATGAGGGCGCCATTCACGACGACGTTGCCGTAGACGTGCGGGCAGGGAAGTGCACTGACGACCGTGTCTTCATGCGTGCGGCCGTGCATCAGCGCCGTCAGCGCAATGTTCATGGCGACGCTGGTATGCGACTGCATGGCGCCTTTGGGGTGGCCGGTCGTGCCCGAGGTATAGGCGATTGTCGATAATGCCGCCGGGTCGATGTCGGGCACCGCGAATTCCGCTGATTGGCCGTCAAGCAGCTCAGCGAAGCCGGTAGTGCCCTCGGGCGCGTCATCGCCAAAACAGATCAATGCTTCGACAGTGCCTGACCCCAACAAGCTCACGATCGGTTCGAGTTTGTCCCTCGATCCGATAATCAGCTTCGCGCCGCAGTCGTTGGCCACGAACTCGACTTCTTCCGGCGTCAACATGACATTGACGGGATTAACGACCGCGCCGGTCTTGAGTACCCCGTGATAGCTGACCACCCATTCCCAGCAGTTCGGGCTGTAAAGGGAAACGCGATCGCCAGGCCGTATGCCCATCGCGGCGAGCGCGTTTGCAAGCTGATTGGAGCGGGCTTCGAGTTCGACGAATGAAAACTGTGCGTCGTCTGTGATCAGTGCGATCTTGTCGCCATAAGTCTTAGCGGCGAGCGGCAGTATATGTGCGGGGCTTTCGATCATTTTGACGCTCCTTGGTTACACCGTCTGTTCTGCCACGGCCCGCCAGCCGGCATCGATGGCTGCATCGAGGTAGGCGCGGCCTTCCGAGTCCGAATTGGCGATGGAGATCCTGCCGAACTGTGCGCGACCGATCTCGTGCGGCGCCTGTCCGTCCTCCCACGCCGGATCGTCGATGCCCTGGTATTCGTAGGTATACCCGTGCGGCCAGCGATTCACGGTGATCGCCTTGATGTCGGTCTCGTGATTGAAGCCGTGCTCGCCCAGCAGTCCCTGGAGCTGAGTCCGGATCTCCTGCTCGTAGGTGTCGAAAGTGGTTGCGTAGACCTGGTGACGAGCTCTCCGCAGCAGGTCACGACTGGTTTCGCCGTCGGCAGGGTCGATGCTCGGGACACCGAGCATATAGATCACCATGGGGTCGTCCGGCCCCCGGGGCGGCTGATTGCCTCCCGTTGTCGTAACAGGCGGCGTGGTGACCACGACGTAGGGATCATCGGGGCAATTCACTGCGCCCACGCCAAGCTCGGAAAAGGCGTGACCGTTCGCGACCAGGACGTTAGTCATCACCAACGGGACCTTGACGCCGTAGCGAAGCGCTTCCTTCTGGCTTTCCGGCAACTGCGGGCAGATGAAGGGGATAGCAGCGTTGTAACAGGCAAGCACGCAGTGGTCACCCGTCACGCTGACGGCATTGCCGTCCTGCACGTAATCCACCGTCACGGTCTCGTCATCCGTCTCGCGCACGCCAACGACTGTGCTGTTCAGTCGTAAACGAACCGGTTGCTGTTCGAGGTCGAGTGCGCCGTAATCGAATCGACTGGTCGCGATGTCCTCGAAGCCCCGGGTGTCCGGCGCGACGGCCGGAATTAAC
>JABAOE010015356.1_pt2 | contig 25399 bp, 30 predicted proteins | sample 7062141 | NCBI WGS metagenome assembly JABAOE01 (sample SAMN14538627, study PRJNA623070) | marine sediment metagenome | biome: marine biome [ENVO:00000428]; feature: marine pelagic biome [ENVO:01000023]; material: deep marine sediment [ENVO:00002113] | place: India: Gulf of Khambhat ... | reverse complement strand
TTATCAGGTGGGGTTGTCGCCCGGCAACTTCAGCAATCTGAAGACTGAATCCTGGCGGTGGTATCCCAGGTCGACGCGCGGATCACTGTCGGTGATTTCGATCCACGCCAGGTCCACCGACAGCGGATACGACCTGGAGGCCAAGATCCCCTGGTCGGTTTTCGGAGTCACACCCAGTGCGGGCGCCCGATACGGTTACGCGCTGTCTGTCTCAGACAACGATCTGAAAGGCGCACCGGTGCAACAGTCGATGGTCTCAAGCGTCAGCTCGCGCACACTCAGCAACCCAACGACCTGGGGAACCTTAGTACTCGGCGAGTAGTCCTCCACATATTTATCCATTCTGGCAATCGTAATCTGAGCCCTGGCTTCCAGGCGCGGCCAAGTGCAGACACTTGGGATGGCGCGCACCCAAAACCAAGCGGCTCCTGTGCTAGCGATCTGTTTCAGTACGTTCGATGGGCTTTGGTACGGTTGGTTCCAGAATGGTCTGGCGCATGAAGGAATGGAGCGGGCTGCTGCGTCGCTTGACCATCATGACAGTGACATCCGCATCGCGCGCAACTCTCTCGGCGAGGGTGCCGACCATAAAGTTGCGAAACAGCGGTTCATCGGAGGCTCCAATCACAATCAGATCGTGGGCCTTAGCCTGCTCCAGGATGGTAGCTGCCCGATCTCCGCTTTGAACCATCTTGGTCTCGATGTGATCATAATCAACCCCCTCCTGGCTCGCATCGATCGCCTGCTGTCCGAGGATTCGCTCGCGGTGATTTGAGCCGGGCGGGATCACGTGCAGGATGGTCATATCGACTTGCTCGGGGACCGAAGTGCGGGCCATGCTGGCCGCAAGCTTTACAGCACGGCGGCTGTTTAAGCCTCCGGTTACGGGAACCAGCACGCGCTTCAAGGGTCGCCACTGTCGATAGCGAACGACCACAACATCCGTTGGCGGATTGTCGACAATCGGATCAATGACCGAACCAAACAACTTGCCAGCGGAATTGGTATAGCCGGGCCATCCCAGCACCATCAAATCAGAAGCATTCTCGATGGCAGTCAGACGGACTGCTTCAGCCACATTTCTCCCGAGACGAATGATCGTGTGGACAGGTACTTCGTATTGCCTCGCTCGATCAATCGCAATGTCCAGCAGGGGACGGCTTTCTTTCAGAAACAAGCGACCGTCGCCCAGTGAGAGTTGGGGAGGCACCTTTACGACGTGTAGTGCCAAGACTTCCCCATTTTGATCCGAAGCGATAATTGCGCCGATCAATCCCAGGATCTCGGCTTGCTGCTTGGTCCCGATAGGGACCAGAACCGAATAGTCGTGACTGATCAGCACTTCCTCGTGCAGGATCTCCTTAGGTTTCTCCATCTCCTCGACGCGCGAAAAGTAGGCGAAGTACGCCAGGGCACCGATCACCGTCCAGCCGATCACGAAATACCATGCAACGGCGCTGAAGCGGAACAGACTCAGAGCCAAGATAGCATTGGTGCCAATCGCAAGCAGTGGCAGGAATGGAAAGAGGGGCACCTTGAAGCCCCGATCAAGCTCTGGACGGCTACGCCGCAAGAACAGCACGGCCAGATTGACCTGCATAAAGAGCAGCAGGAACATGATGCTTGCCGCAGCGGCAACGTCTTCGATCGGAAGCGTCCAGGCCATCCCGATCATCAGTATTCCCGTGAAGATCACAGCCCAATATGGTGTGTGCCGGCTGGGGTGGATTCTTGCGAACAGGCTGGGCAGGTTGTTCTCGCGACCCATCGCAAACGAGACACGCGAGGAGGCGTAGGTAGTGGCATTCAATGCCGATGTGGTTGAGGCCAAACCGCTCAGCAGCAATACCAGTGCCCCGATGCCCCAGGGAAATACCTGGCCAGCGACCTCAATAATCGCGACTTCTCCTTGTTGGCCCAAATAAGCTGAGACGGTGAGTCCTGATGGCGCGTTGGTCGCGCCAACCGCTACGAAGGCAACCAAGATGTAAATCACGACCGCTACAGCAATAGAAGCGAAAATGGCGATGGGAATGTTTCGCTTCGGATTGATGACTTCTTCGCCTGATTGTGCAATGATCTCGTAACCCTCAAAGGCGATAAAGGTGAGCCCCATCGCGGCAAGGACTCCGATCACACCGTTTGCGAAGAAGTCGGTTGATAGTTCGGATTCGCTCAGATCCAGGCCCGTCATAGCAGCCAATCCGAAAACCACAAGTGCACCAAGAATAGTAATTTTGGTAAGGGTCAGGAAATTACCGGCAACGGCCGTCTCAGAAGCTCCCCAGGAGTTGATGAATATGAAGGCGATGATGATCAACGTCATGAACACCAACGTCAGCTGGTCAACCGTGAGTCCAAAGGATGGGAGCTCAAACATCTCGAAGAGCTCGGCCATAAACCGGCCGAATGCCAGGCCATATAGGCTGCCTGCTACAGCTTGTGCAAACCAGCTCATCCATCCAGCCAGGAATCCTGCCGTACCACCCATTGCTTCCTTGATAAAGATGTAGCCGCCACCAGCTCCCGGCAGCACGGAGCCCAATTCCGCATACGACATCGCGGTCAACGAGGTGACCACACCGTTCAGAAGGAACACAAGGATCACTGCCGGTCCTGCTTCCCCGGCTGCGATACCGGTCAAAACAAAAATACCGGCGCCGATCATGCCTCCTACGCCGATCATAGTGACCGTAAATAGATTTAGCTCACGACTGAGGGTGACTTCGCCGGTATCTGTTGCGGTGTGCGTGGCCATGGATTGGCAAAAGAAGAGCCGAGCAGTCTGCTCGGCTCCGTACGTTCATCCCGTTTGGATCAGAACAGTACGGAAGCCAGTTCCTCCCGGTATCTCCTGGTAGTTGGATCTTGGTCCCCGAGCAACTCAAAAAGGGCAAGCAATACTTGCTTGACCATGCCATCACGGTAGTCCTTGTCTTCCCGAAGTATTTCCAACAGCCCGTCCATCGCGGCTTCCAGGTTTCCACGCTGGATCAACCTTGCCGATTGATGGAGACCTGCCTCCAGCGTATCTTCTTCGATTTCCACCTGCTCTGTTTCCGCCAGCAGTTGAGCCAGTGGTTTGTACTTCTCTGCCCTTGCCCAGGCTGTGCCAGCTGGGAAGTGATCCAGGATTTCGAGGGCTTCAGCCCCCTCGCCACGCATCAGCAAGCTCTCCACCAAACCTAGCGCCGCGTCTGCATTGGCCTCGTCTTCGCTCAAAACCTCACGGAAGGCCTGTTCAGCTTCTTGATAGTGACGCGTACCCAGGAGGCTTTTTGCCTCCTCAACTGCCTGTTGTGTTGCACTTGGGGCCAGCTGTTTGATGAAACGGTCGACCATTGACTCCGACTGTGCGCCGACAAACTCAGCTGCGACCTCTCCCTGGACAAACGCTTTCACAGCTGGAATCCCCTGAACACCAAACCGAATGGACAGGGCCGGATTGTCATCCACATTGACTTTCGCCAGCAGAAATGTTCCGCCGCCTTCGATGGCTTTCCGCTCGAGCATCGGGCTCAACATGCGGCACGGACCACACCACGGAGCCCAGAAATCGACCACCACCGGGATGTCATTTTTCGAGATCTGCCTGTCGAAGGTCGATGCGTCCAACTCTATCGGTCGGGCCTCGAACAAGGCCTTTTTGCACGAGCCGCATCTGGGCCGATCGCCCAACCGGTCTGTTCCAACGCNNGAACGACCTCCATCTCGAAGGTCGCTTCATCTACGTCAAGTATGTATTCGGACAAACTCATTCTGATTTGGATTCTACTATACGGGATCGCGGCGGGGAATCTTCAATCCGGAAGTTGCTGTTGGCTTCGATCAATGCGAGCTGTGGAAAGCTGAGGGATCTCTCATTCATCGCCTTCTTCCGGCGCGGTAGGCTGCTGGATCTCAATAACATTGCCCTGCATGTCGATCCGTACGCGGAATCCGAGCATTCCCATCCACGTTCGGATTTCTTCTGGAAGCCCACTCTCCAGAAGTTGATCAAACTGCTTGTCCAGGTCCTTGAGCGAACTGTCGATGATGGCCTTGGTAAAGATATCTTCCTGCCCGATGGCTTTCATGGTGCTTTCGCTAACCAGATCTTCGTTCCCCCGGATGTATTCTGCGAAATGCTCGAGAACCTGCCGGTCTACGATCTCGCTTTCTACATGGCGCCGGAAGCCATCTTCGTCGATCACGTAAAAGGACTCGCCACCCACGTAAGCAACCTCTACTGGATTGCCAAATTCATCTGCAACCAGCCCTGAGAACAGTGCCTGCCTAGCCATAGTTTTTGTGGGGGTGGGCTACAGGAAAATGTTCACGGCAGTTCCGTGAGCTTTCCACACTTCAAGTTCGTTTTTTGGAACAATGGGGTGCGTCCATCGGTACAGCCACTTCGNNATTTATGCATCCGTGGCTGCGCGGCATACCGTAATCATTGTGCCAGTATGTTCCATGAAAAGAGTCTCCGATCTCGTCTATATATGAGACCCAGGGAACGCCAGGAACATCATATCCAGAGGCGCGATTACCTCGCGCCATGTGGCGTGAAGGTCGCTTCCGGAAGGTTTCGAAATCTCCTTCCGGCGTCAGAAAATACTCCTGTCCAAATTTTCGACCCGTCGAGACTTTCGTCGTGAAGACCACTTTATCACCTTCGAGCAGGCTCACCCACTGCCTTGCCAAGTCGACCTTTATGAATTTGTCTCCGGGGGGCACCTGAGGGGATAGGGGTATGAGCTCGGATACGGGGATGGGCCGGAAAGCGTATGCCGGTGCGTAATACGTGTAGGCGTACTTGTCATCCAAAATCCGGTACCACTTCTGCAGCTTCGCGTCCTGGCTCACGCCAGTAATCCAGAAAGTGGAGCCGTAATAGAACCGGTATACGAGTTCAGCATTGTCACGCGGAAGCCAGTGAGCATCGACATAGGGAACGGTCACTTCAGTCAGGACGCCCGGGCTCGGAATCTCCGTGATTGGTTCATTCGGCTCATCCCTTACAGGTTGGATCGTGGAGGAATGGCCATACCCCAGGCCGGGAATCTCATACCAGATCCGATTATGCTCGGGAACTGGATCGCCCAGCCAGGCAGCTTCGATTTCAAATAGATCATCCCGCCAGAGAGTCTTGACTTTTTCGCTGCCCCAGGAGGGACGGGTGTAGATGTCCAGGGTCGGATCGACCACGCGACCCATCATGCCTCGCTCCGTCGCAATTGCCTTTCGTGTCCAATGCAGCGGCAACCCCAGAGCCAGCAGGCTGGAAGTAGAAAGCTTTAGAAAATCGCGCCTTGAAAGCGCCTCGTTGAGTTCTATGCCATCAGGCATTCTCGTCATTCCCTCAGAACTAAAAGCGGTCCGCTCTTGAGAAGCTTTGCAAGTTTCGGACCGCTCGTCGCTAGGGGTGAACGTTCACCAGCGTCCCGACGGAGGCGAAATTATAGAGCCATTCTGCCTCAGCGATAGTCAGGTTTACGCAACCATGACTCATGGGAGTGCCGAAATTGCTGTGCCAGTAGGTCCCGTGAAGCGCGTAGCCCCGGTAGAAGTACATGGTCCATGGAACCCCTGGGAGGTAGTATCCGGGACCGGCCATTGGGGTTGAGGCTAGCTTTATCCAGATCCTGAATTGACCAGTGACGGTGGGGTGTGCTGCAGTCCCAGTGGAAACGACAAAGGACCGCACCGGTGTTGCACCGTCGTAGGCAACCACCTTCTGTTCGCCCAGATCCACATCGATCCAGCGCCCTTCGTCTGCCTGCTCATTCGGGTCCTCAGAGTAGGTCCAGGAAAAGCTTGGCCGCTCAGTTGCCGTAGGGGTAGGCGAAGGAGTGAAGGTAGGTGTCGGAGTTGGCGTTGGGGTTGGAGTGTTGGTGGGAGTAGCCGTTGGGGTTGGAGTTTGCGTATAGGTTGCTTTGGCGACCAATCCGGAAGCGGTTTGCGGCTCCAGCGCATCTGCGGGCTGTCCTCCGAGCCAGGCACCGATGGCCGCAGCCAGTACTAAGCCGGGGATCGCAACACGGAAGGAGAAGAGCCGGCGTGGGTTGAGTACTTCCAATGGAAGCACCTGAATGCTGGGGATGTTCGCTGCCCGCAGGGCTTTCTTTCGCTCCGCCGCCGGCAAACGCCGAATCATCCAACGGATGGCCTTCTTTGCCGGCCGGCTTCGTGGATTGAGTTCCAGCGCACGAGCCAGGTACGCCAGCCCGGCCTTTGTGTCAGAGACCGCAGCGAGATAAAGCCATGGTTCTTCCGCGTTGGGCAGAAGTTTTGCAGCTCTGCTGGCTTGCCGCCGCGCTTCGTTCTTGTCGCCGCGCGCCAGAGCTTCATGCGCCAGACGCAAAGCTTCTGTTGCTTCTTCTGATGGGGTGCGTGGTGGAAAAGCAGTCAAGGCATGCTCTCTGGGCTAAACTCCGCAATCTACTGCGGAGTGCCTGCGCTCAGGGTAAGTCGCTGAGCGGAAGCGTAGCGGGCTCGTTGTTCACAAAACACAACAGCCCATCCACGATTCCCCGGGCCGCCTTGTCTGGCTCCTTTGTCAGGAAATCTCTGTCCAGGAAGAGAAAGCCAACTTCAATGATGGCCGCTGGGGTCAGGCTGTCGATCTCAAAGAAAGTGTGATACTCGGTCATATCCAGCGTGACACTATTCGGGTGATAGCGCAGATCTGTCACCCTCCCGTATCGGTCTGCCATACACGCCACCAGTCGCTGCGAACGATCGGGGACTGTCGTGTCCAGGGCCGTAGAGACCTTGAACCCGGTTGCCTCGTCGTTGATCGCGGCGCACGAGTCTGCATGAATGGAGACCAGTGCCGAACCCCTGAACCCTTCCAATCGCTCATCCCATTCCTCGAGCAACAGGGTCTCAAAACCTGCACCCTCAAGTCCCGTCACAACCATGTCAGCGATCTCTGCGTTGATCGCAGCCTCGGTGAGACCGTCGGGACAAGTGGCGCCAGGATCTTCCAGACCACTGTCCGGGTGGGGTCCTGCGTGACCGGATACAATCCCAATAGGAAGTGCTCCAGCCAATTCGGGAAGTTCCGCCTGGGCAGGCTGCTCTTCTGAAGAGCCTTCCAGAGCGGCCATCAATTGCCCGACCAGCTCTCCTGGATCGAGACTGGCGGGCTTCCATGCCGTCAGCACGGTAGCAACAACGGCAGCGACCCCCAACGTCACGGCGATATGCCGCGTAAAGTGGTTCAGATTGCCTGTTGGGGAGCTCCCGTCCGTGCGTCTTGACATAGCAGGCAGGATGCTATCCCGACAGGTGCATTATAGCAAGGCGATAGGGGGCAACTGGTAGGACCAGCGTCTCATGACTGATGAGCGGCCGATGGTCGTGAACTTGCACCGCAGAGCGGAGCATGGAGTCCAGATTTCAAACGCATTCGTTGACAGTCAAGTCCAAACCGTTATAATATTTCTTAATGAATTCAGAAAAAATAATGGCAGCGAAGTGCATTTGTAGCAGGCGGGGGCAGTAGGCATCCCGTCTGAGGAATAGGAGCTAGCTAGCAGAAGAGCTACCTCAGCGGAGACTGACCGGCTCGCCCCCGCGATGAGAAGTACCTTTCATCGCCCAAAGGGTGAGCCGTTTTTATTTTCCAGTGAGGGACCATGAGTATTTCAACCAGAGTTCGCGAGCTTGAGGGATTGTTGGGAATGGTGGGAAACACTCCGCTCATACCGCTGCGCCAATTACATACCGGTTCGGTGGAGGTTTACGCCAAGCTTGAGTGGCATAACCCAAGCGGATCTGTGAAGGATCGACCGGCAGCTGCCATACTGCACGAAGCGCTCGTATCTGGGGAACTCGGTAATGGCCGGGTATTGCTTGATTCAACTTCGGGGAACATGGGGATCGCGTACGCTACACTCGGAGCTTCTGCCGGGGTACAGGTCCACTTGACCCTTCCCGCAAACGCCGACAAAGCCCGCAAAGGCATCCTGTCCGCCCTGGGTGCTGAGTTGACTCTGACCGACCCAATTGAAGGATCGGATGGCGCCCGGCATGTAGCAGCTGCGATCGCCGCCGAGGATCCAGTGAAGTACTTCTATGCCAATCAATATGGCAACCCGGCAAATTGGAAAGCACATTACGAGACAACCGGGCCAGAGATCCTGCAGGACACCGATGCTCGCCTGACTCACTTTGTGGCAGGCCTTGGGACCACTGGAACTCTCGTTGGTACAGGTCGATTTTTCAAGAACAAAGCACCTCATGTTCAGGTGGTTGCATTCCAACCTGAGGGTCCACTGCATGGGCTCGAGGGACTCAGAAATCTTCCGACAAGCGATATTCCAGAGATATTCGACTCCGAAGTGCCGGACGAGATCCTCGACATCCGCACAGAGGACGCTTTCGAAATGGCACGAAAATTGGCCAAGCATGAGGGGCTGTTGGTGGGGCCATCCAGCGCTGCTGCGGCAGTAGCTTGCTCGAGGCTGGCTCAAGGACTCGATCAGGGTGTGATCGTGACCATATTTGCCGACTCGGGTCTGAAGTATCTCGACCTTCCCATATGGAACGAACCATGAAGCTAAGCATGCCGGGCAGGTTAATGGAAGAGATCAATCAATTTGGCGAGAACTCGTATCCCGAAGAGGGTGCCGGGCTCATTTTGGGGGTAGCCAAGGAGGACGGTCGTGAGGCCAGGCGTATTCTGCATATGTCGAACCACTTCGAGCGCGATTCTCGCAGCCATCGCTACCGTCTTGACCCGCGAGAAATCCTCCAGGCCGAGGAATTAGCTGAACAGCTGGGCCTGGAAGTCATCGGCGTTTTTCATTCGCACCCGGACCATCCTGCGGCACCCTCTCAATACGATCTTGATTGGGCGATGCCCTGGTACCTGTATCTGATCACCAGCATCGAAGATGGTACGGCAACGGAATCACGGATTTGGCGGATGGAGGAAGACCGTTCACGGATGGTTGAAGAGCAATTAGAGATTGAGGATAGTGAAGCATGAGCAAGATCCGTATACCCACGCCGCTCCGGTCCTACACCGATGGCCAGGGACAACTTGATGTCGATGCAAAGACTGTCGACGAAGCGCTCCGGGAGTTGACTGCAAGATATCCGTCCATCCAACCCCATCTGTATAGCGAAGAGGGGGAGCTGAGACCGTATGTAAATTTGTTCTTGAACGATGAAGACGTTCGATCGATGGACGGAGTGCAGACGGCACTAGAGGAATCCGATACATTGATGATCTTGCCAAGCATCGCAGGGGGAAGTTCGGAGGCGCTCAAGGCTATCGATCACAGCGCCATGCAAACGAGCATGGCGGTTCGGTTGGGAGTGCTGCTTGCGGCCTTCATCACCGACGCACAGTGGTTGGTTGCAGCAATTGCCGTCTTGATGCTGATCGGCACTGCGAGGGGCAAGCCGGATTTCCCGTTCGTATACCGGCTGATACGACGCCGGGGTTGGATCGCGCCGGAACTGGTCCCTGATAATCCTGAGCCTCATCGGTTCTCGCTCGGGATCGGCGGTTTGTTTCTGGCTGGTGGGTCCCTGGCCTTCTTGGCTGGTTTGCCAGCGGCAGGGTGGACGTTGACCTGGATCGTGATGGGACTTACAGCGCTCAACCTCTTCGGCGGATTTTGCGTTGGATGCGCCGCTTACTACTGGTTCAACCGCCTGGGCCTCCCGGGGTTTGCAAAGACGCCTCCGCCAGGGGTCATCCCGGGCCGTCGTCCTGAGCGGGTGGAGTGACCGGTGTTTGAACGAATGGCTATTGCCATCGCAATAATCGTGCTGGGATACCTCCTGTATCGGACCTACGCCTGGCTGAATTTGCGACGGCTTCGGGCAGCCGGTCTGGACCTTGAAGGCTATTCGCCCGGCAAACCGGCCATTTTGTACTTCACAGATCCCGGTTGCGCGCCCTGCAAGACGGTCCAGGATCCAGCCCTGGCAGAGGTCCTTTCGCAGTTTGGAGATCGGCTGCAGATTGTAAAGGTGCAGGCTCTGGAGCACCCAGAGCTTACGGATTCATGGGGCGTCCTATCGCTACCGACAACATTCATCATTGACGCCAAGGGTCAGCCAAGAGGGGTCAACCATGGGGTGGTTCGGGCACCGAGGTTGATTGATCAGCTCACCGCTATCGGGGAGCTTACCCAGGCGCTGAAACGCCCAGTAAAATCGACACGCTGAGTTAATTTCAATTCGAGGTCAACAATGAACGTCTCTCCATATGGAGCAGAACTAAGCCACAAGGAAATCCTTCGGTACTCCCGTCATCTTTTAATGCCAGAGGTTGGGATAGAGGGCCAGGAGAAGCTTAAAGCCTCGTCGGTTCTGATCATTGGGACCGGCGGTCTTGGCTCACCGGTAGCCATGTACCTGGCCGCTGCCGGTGTGGGCCGGATCGGATTGGTGGACTACGATGTGGTCGATTTCACCAACCTGCAACGCCAGATCATCCATGGAACCTCGACCTTAGGCAAGCGCAAGGTACATTCAGCTCAGGCGCGCCTCCAGGATATCAATCCGGAAGTTCAGGTCGATATCTATGATGAACCCTTTACCTCCGAAAATGCATTTCAGATCGCAGAACCATATGAGGTACTCATTGACGGGACGGATAACTTCCCAACTCGCTATTTGGTGAACGATCTTTCTGTGCTGACCGGCAAGCCCAACGTGTACGGATCGATTTTTCGCTTTGAAGGACAGCTCAGCGTGTTCTGGGCAGAACGCGGGCCATGCTACCGATGCCTTTTCCCAGAGCCCCCTCCTCCGGGCCTGGTACCCACGTGTGCAGAGGGGGGCGTGTTCGGGGTATTGCCTGGCACGATCGGAGCACTCCAAGCTACGGAAAGTTTGAAGCTGCTGCTGAACATTGGAAATCCAATGATCGGCAAGCTGCTCCTGTTCGACGCGCTGGATATGAGCTTTGAAGAGCTGCGACTTAAGAAGAATCCGGGCTGTCGGGTGTGCTCGGAAAACCCGGAAGTCACCGAGTTGATCGATTACGAGGAATTTTGCGGCATGCCCGGTCACGATCACGATGAAAGCCGGCTGGCGATTGAATGGGAGATCGAACCTCAGCAACTGGCAGAGAGGCTTCAGAAGGGTGAGCGTGTGCGCCTGATTGATGTGCGCGAGCCGCACGAATTGAGAATTTCAAGCATTGAAGGAGCCGAACTGTTTCCTCTGGGCAGCCTGGCAGCACGGATGCACGAGTTGGACAGCGCGGATGAAATGGTGATCTTCTGCAAATCCGGAGCTCGTTCGGCGCGCGCGGTAGAGCTTCTGGCGGGCGCTGGCTTCCGCAAGCAAAAGAACCTGCGCGGAGGCATCAACGCCTGGGCGCGCGATGTGGATCCAAGCTTGCCGCTTTATTGATACTCGTTTGTCGCAGCTTCCCGATACCCAGCACCAGCGAACCGCGTTTTGGTAATGTGCGCCAGATTTCAGTCGGGCCGTAGAATTTCGGGATTGGCTGGAAATCGAACCGTTCGCACCTCCCCAACCGCTTTCCCCAAGCGCACGTTGGCTGGATAGCCGGCCGAATTCACTCCAACAGCGATCTGGTCAGGGCCCGTTGACTTCGGTATGAAGCTAACGATTTACTCATAGCACGCAGGTCCGAATCGATGTAGGATTGCGCGCCCTGAACGGGTATTTTTCATGGCGCAAGAAGGCACGACCACCCAACGCAGAGCGATTCCCATATTGATGCTGGCCGCTGCGCTGGCAGCGGGAATCATCATCGCGGCTTTGATCCCCCGGCCGGCCGTAGGCGTAATCTACCTGCGGGATTCCCTGAATGCCTTCTCATCGGCGGAGCTCATCGCTCAAATTCAACATGCAGTAGATGATCGTGATATCCGTTCGGTCGTGCTGGTTGTGGACAGTCCGGGGGGAACGGTCATCGACACGGAGGCGGTCTACCTGGAGCTTGCGCGGCTCCGAGAACGGAAGCCAGTGGTGNNAAGGGGTGGCCGCGAGCGGCGCCTACTACCTGGCTGCCGGAACAGACTACATTTTCGCAGGTCCTTCGTCGCCCGTCGGAAACGTAGGAGTGCTTTCGTTGCTTCCGCCCGCCCCGATCGTTTTCGAGGATATCGTATCCACGGGTCCCTACAAGCTATTTGGATCTGAGCGAGATGCTCAGCTCCGCCGCATGGACGCGATCATGCAGGCTTTTTATGAGGCGGTTCGGATTGGGCGAGGAGACGCATTGAGGATCGGGCGCGAAGAACTCCTGCGCGGCGAGATCTGGTTGGGCGGCGAGGCAATGCGGCTCGGACTGGTGGATGAGCTGGGATCGGTCAGCCAGGCGATCCAGCATGCTGCGGACCTGGCCCAGATCGCGAACTATGACGTAATCGATCTGCGAGACGCGGCGGGATTGCCCCCCGAAGCATCTGTTCCCTTCTTTATGGAGACTGAGCAAGGCGGGCTCACCCCCTACCCACGTGAGCACGGACTCTACCTGTTGTGGGTTCCCACCACGAGCGGAGCAACGCCATGAAGCGCGGCGGGGTCCTGGTCTTGGTCGGTATTCTCCTGCTGCTGATCCCGATCGCAGCGCGTATGCTCTGGTTTTATCGTGGAACCTACGTGCCACCCGATCAGGTTCCGATCCCTTCGTTTTCAGAAATCACCATCCCGGAGCTGCCGATTCAGCAACCGCCCGCCCTTGAGGACCAGCCAACCCGTTCAGGCACGGTCCTGATAGACGCCGCCCACGCCAATCGCTTCGATGTCTCTGAGCTTGACACTCTGACACGCGCGCTCACAGCAAGAGGCGCCTCGATTGAGCTCCTGGATTCAAATGCAAAGTTTGATGAACTTGGATTGGAAGGTCGGCTGAAGTACGTAGATGCCTTCCTGGTGGTTGCACCCTTCGAAGCTTTCTCAGGATCCGAGGTGGAAAGCATTCACCGGTTCGTGGAACGGGGGGGACGGCTGCTGGTGGTATCGGATCCGACTCGCTCGACCAGCTCAGATGCGATCTTATTTGGATTTTCGGATGCTTTCGGCGGCGGAGACATAACAACCGCAAATCAGTTGCTGGAACCGCTGGATCTAGCTTTTTCCGACGACTACCTGTATGACCTGGTTGAGAGCGAAGGAAATTTTCGCAACGTCTTTTTCGAGCGATTCAGCGAAGATCCGCTCACCAAGAACCTTTCCAGGCTCACGCTGTATGCTGCCCGGTCAGTATCTACGAACCTCGGCACTCCGCTGATCGTGGGTGGAGAAACCGTTTTCTCTTCGTTGACAGACACTGGAGGCAACCTGTCAGCGGCTGCCCTGAGTCCGAACAGCGGTGCCCTGGCGCTGGGTGACTTGAGTTTCCTGCAGCCTCCATACGACAACGTCACCGACAATCGACAGTTCATCCAAAACCTTGCAGAGTTCCTGCTCGGCGGCACGCGCGACCTCTCACTCAATGACCTGCCTTACATCTTTGGGNNTCTCGGTGCTGCAATCAGTTAAGGAGCTTTTCCAATCTGCGGGCAGCGACCTGACCTTTTCAGAAGATTCCCGGTCGGAAATGGATCGGCTCGTGCTTGGCCTCTACGATCTGCATCCAGACCTGGAAGAATACATGGCTCCATTTGAGATCACTCTCCCTGTTGACGACCGGGATGGCATGCTGCAAGTTCCCGGATTCGGGTCAGTCGATCCTGCCGGCCTCGGCGTGATTGCCCTTGCGCGGGAGCAGGGCATCACCACGCTCAGCTTGCTGGCCGAAGACGAAGAACGCCTGGTCTCGCTGCTAGAAAGCATGAGCTGGGATCTATTGCAAGGCTGTCTCATCGAGGGAGCGTATAGCTTGTGTCAGGTCGGCGAAGGCAGTGGGTTTGGAGCAGTAGAAGACTTCGAATTCGACTTAGAATTCGAAGATGCGTTTTCAGACTAGCGCATTCCCCTCGAGACGCCCGTGACTCGATGGTTCAAGTTTGCATCTCTCGCACTGCTTTGCGCTGCATGTCAGGCTACCGCACCCGCGCCGTCGCCCCTCCCAAGCCTCTCTCCTAGCCCGCCGCCACCTTCACCCACACCGGTTCCTGCTGTACAGCTGTCCAGCTACCGTTTGCTGGCCGGACCGAACCCGTCTGAATGGAGGCTGATCGGACTGGTCGAGAATCGGGGCGCGGCAGTCGTGAGCGACATCGAGCTGCAGGTCATGCTGAGAAATGCTAATCGCCAAGTCATCGCGGAGGCGCCCGAACGCGTCAGTATCTCAAACCTGATGCCTGGTGAGAGCGGTCCATTCTTCGCTACGTTTGAACTCGATGAAGACCCGACAGACGCCGCTGTGGAGGTCCTGCAATTTAACACCACCCAGGGACAGCGGGGAGCGCTCGAAACTGAGTTTCAGGAATTTTTCCTCACTGGAAGCGGCGAATTGGGCATACTCGGCTTTGTCAGCAACACGGATACGGAAAACATCTCCCTCGATTCGCTGGTCTTCCTTGGGCTGGGCTCGGATGGCAGCGAAAAGAGCTTCGCCAGGATGCTGTTTGGCCCTGAGAATCTCGAGCCTGGCGAAAAGATACCTATTCTTGTCGTTGCCCCTGAAAATCCTGGAACTGTCCGTTGGAAGCTGTACCACGACAGCTTGATCGCTGAAGAACGCACATCGGCTTCCCTGGAGGTGCTCGGTGAGATCACCCTGCGCGTTACGGCACAGGGCGCGCCTTTTGTGGTTGGAACAGTGGTCAACTCTGGCGAATCAGCCATGGCGGGAGCAGTGCTGGTTGCGATGTACGAGCAGAATCGGTTGATAGGGTTGTGGGAAATTGAAACCCCGCGCCCGCTCGAGCCTGGGGAGCAGCTTTCGTTTTCAGCATTCGGCTTTCCCGGAATCAACCTGCGGTTCGATCCGCAGGACCTGGACGCGGTTCGAGTGGAAACAAGGGTGGATTCGCGGCTTGTGAGCCAGATGCCGGAGCCGGTTGACCTCCCCATCGACATTTCAAGTTTTATTTCAGTGGGCTCGGCATTGTTTTTGCGAGGAACCGTGCGGAATCCGCTTGATGCAGATGTTGAATCAACCGCCGTGTTCGCTGAGGTTCGCACAACGGATGGCGATTTGGTCAGTGCGGGTTGGTCGACATTGGGACTTCTCCAAGCGGGATATAGCGCAGATTTCGTGCTTGACCTCCCCATTCCAGCAGGGATGGATCCCACGCTGACGGAGTATGATCTTCGTGCAATCGCCCTGAGCGCAGGGCAATAATCACTCTGATATAATTTCGCCTGCCCCGGCCTTCCGGGGCGCATCATTAGCACCCGCAACTTGGTGAGGTTGAGGGTGTTCTGCAGATCACGGAGTTTCATGATGGCTGAAGCAGAGGTAGCAGTCAAGACGCTTGATGCGGAAGAGATGCGGCGTCTCTATCACGAAATGGTTCTGGTCCGACGCCTCGAAGAGGAATCGGCCATGCTCTACCAGCAAGGAAAGATCGGTGGCTTCCTGCATCTATACATCGGACAGGAAGCTGTATCGACCGGCCTTCTCTCAGTTCGAAGACCCGAAGATCGCGTCATCACAGCATATCGAGATCACGGCGTGGCAATCTCTTGTGGGATTGAAGCCAAGTACGTGATGGCAGAACTGCTTGGAAAAGCCACTGGCTCGGCAAAGGGCAAGGGTGGCTCCATGCATCTGGCAGACGTTGACCGCAACTTCTGGGGAGGCCATGCGATCGTGGGTGGCCACCTTCCGCTTGCGGCCGGTATGGCGATGGCGGATAAGTACCGAAAAGGTTCAGGCGTGACCATCTGCATGTTTGGTGATGGCGCCACCAACATCGGTTATTTCCATGAGGCCTTGAACCTTTCCATGGTCTGGGATCTTCCCGTCCTTTGGGTTTGCGAAAACAACCAGTACGGCATGGGAACTGCGGTGGAGCGTGCCTCAGCTGTTGAGGAGATGCGGCAAAAAGCAGAAGGCTACGCCATGCCAAACTCCAGAGTCAATGGCATGGACGTTCTCGAAGTCCGAAGCGCGGCGGAGGAAACGCTGGAATACGTTCGCGATAAGGGAACTCCGTATTTCCTGGAAGTCGTGACATACCGCTATCAGGGTCACTCAATGGGGGATCCGGAGCGGTATCGTGGGAGTGATGAAGTTGACAAGTGGCGGGAGGATGATCCGATCGGGATCTTTCGCTCGCATCTGATTGACTCAGGCGTATTTACGGCAGTGGAGTTGGATAAAGAAGAAGATCTGGTCGAACAGGAAGTTGAAGAAGCCGTCGAATTCGCGGAAACGAGCCCCGATCCGGCGCCTGAAGCACTGTTCGAAGATATCTACGTGGATGGGTAAATGGCTCAAGTAACGATGCGCGAGGCGATCTCGCAAGCTCTGTGGGAAGAGATGGAGCGTGACGAGCGCGTCTTCATCATGGGTGAAGAAGTTGGATTGTGGGGTGGAACCTACGCCGTAACGCGGGGATTCCACGATCACTTTGGCGGCGAGCGTGTTCGAGACACCCCGATCGCTGAGGGTGTAATTGTGGGTGCTGCGAACGGGGCTGCGATGGTTGGCCTGCGGCCGGTTGCGGAGCTCATGACCATCAATTTCGCATTCCTGGCGATGGATCAGATTGTCAACGGGTCGGCGAAGCTGCGATCGATGTTCGGCGGGCAGTTTTCAGTGCCGATTGTGATTCGTGCCGTCGGTGGAGGGGGTCGGCAGCTGGGTGCAACCCATTCACAGACTCCCGATGCCGTATTTGCACATTTCCCCGGGATCAAAGTTGTGGCGCCCGGAACTCCCTACGACGCAAAAGGCTTGCTCAAGGCTGCCATCCGGACGGAAGATCCAGTCATGTTCATAGAGCATGCGACGATGTATCAGACCAAGGGCGAGGTTCCAGAGGGCGATTATGTTGAACCGATCGGTGTCTCCAAGGTCCAACGAGAAGGAACGGATGTCACGATCGTGACCTATTCGAAGGGATTGCAGCTCTCACAGCTCGCTGCAGATCAGCTTTCATCTGAAGGAATCGAAGCGCAGATCATTGATCTTCGATCGCTGCGGCCCCTCGATCTCGATCCCGCGATTGAATCCGTAAAGCGAACCAATCGAGCTGTCATTGTTGAGGAAGGCTGGCGATCCTACGNNCCGTTTGTATGAAGAGGCTTTCGATTATTTTGATGCTCCTGTCAAGCGGATCGCGCAGATCGAAGTACCGCTACCGTACAATCGCGAACTGGAGCAATCGGCGCTGCCTCAAGTTGCAGACATTGTGAGCGCCGTTCGGGAGGTGCTCTGATGGCGACGGTTGTCAGCATGCCCAAACTTGGCTTCGATATGGCCGAGGGAAAGCTTGTACGGTGGGTGAAAGCTGAAGGAGAACCTGTCGAAAAGGGTGAAGTCCTGGCCGAGATCGAAACCGACAAAGCCACCGTTGAAGTTGAAGCAGAAGCGAGCGGCGTCATACTCAAGCACCTTGCTGTTGAAAACTCCGATGTGCCGATCGGATCTCCCATCACGGTAATTGGGGAAGAGGGGGAGCAAGTGGATTTGGAAGCGCTGGCGGTTACTGAAGGCGCTGAATCTCAAACCGCAACCGAACCTCTGCCCCCGACACCTTCCCCTGCGCCATCAATTGAGCTCCCCTCCAACGGCGATGGGAGGCTGCCAGATGGGGTTCGCGCATCTCCAGTCGCCCGAAAGCTGGCTGCTGAAAGAGGAATTGAACTTTCCAGCATTTCAGGCAGCGGACCACAAGGTCGGATCATAAAGGCTGATGTGGAGGCTGCGATCCCTGCACAAACCCCGGCGGGGCAAACTATGCCCCCTGTGACTACCTCTACCGAAACCGTTCGTGTGCCGGTCACCAAGCTGCGCGAGGCGATCGGTCGCCGCATGACCAGTGCCAAGCAGCAGCTGCCCCACTTCTATGTGACCGCAGATTTGGATGCGCAACCGCTGCTGGATGTACGCCGGCAGCTGAATAGCCGTATGCCAGACAATGCCAAATTCTCCGTAAATGACTTTCTTGTAAAGGCTTCAGCGATGGCAATGCGAGAGTTTCCAAACCTCAATGCATCGCTCGATGGCGGAGATATCGTCCGGCACGGTCACATAAACGTTGGCGTGGCGGTGGCAGTTGAAGGCGGCTTATTGACTGTCGTGGCTAAGGATGTTGATAGCAAGCCGATCAGGCAGCTGTCAGCTGAGATCCGGGAGCTCGTTGAGCGAGCTCGGGATGGCAAAGTACGGCCGGGCGATATTGAGGGGTCCACTTTTACGGTATCCAATCTGGGAATGTTTCAAGTAGACCACTTCATTGCCATCATTAATCCGCCTGAAGCTGCGATCCTGGCTGTTGGCAGCGTGCGCGATGAACCGGTGGTTGCTGACGGGCAAATAGTGCCCGGAAAGCGGCTGCAGGTCACGCTATCCGCGGATCACCGGGTCACCGACGGTGCTGAAGCTGCCCGCTGGCTGCAGGTATTTCGCGAGTATGTCGAGAATCCGGTTCATACCCTGATATAGGAATCACTGGATGGTGCTTTGACTGCCTTGGCTCTTGGGGCAGTCTTTTCTTTTGTCTGAAAGGGTTTCCATCGCTGCCCGGCAGCATGCGCTGCGAACGGGACCCAAGGGTATCTCTCCTAAAGAATGGGGATCATCCCCAACTCATCGATTTGGCGGAATGGCAGTCGCGAGTGTAAAATTCCGCCCCGAACCGAAATCCGAGTAATGGGCTAATAGCTCTTTCTGGGCCTAGCGCTCACGTAATCCTGGGTGCAAACTAATCGCATGACAGATTCCAAGCGCGTCCTGGTTGTCGATGACGAACGCGATACCCTGGACCTCATCGATCTAACGCTTCGCACCGCTGGCTACGAGATTCACCTTGCAAGCAGCGGTGAAGAATCGCTGGAAATGCTTCGCAGCGAAACTTTCGACATCGTCCTGCTCGATATCATGATGCCAGATATGTCGGGATTTGATGTACTGCGCACGCTCAAAGCGGAGATGGATAACCATCCCCCCGTAGTCTTTCTCACTGCCAAATCAATGCCGGAAGATCGACAGGAAGGCATGGAAATTGGCGCCGATGATTTTCTGGCGAAGCCGGTAACTCGCGGCTCGCTTCTCGATACAATCAAGAAACTCACAAACTGAGCGGTCTCCATGTGGGACACAAACAAGAGCCTCAAATACCTCGAGGAAGCAGTTGAGGAGATTGAGAGCTACCTGCTCTCGGAAGACGTCATTCGGGCACAGAGCGGTAGGCAGAGTCTCTCAATCGGATTGATTGCGTTTGAACGACGCTGGCTGACGCCTTCGCTGAAAGGCGAGGATATGGATCGGCTGCAGGCCGCCGAAGGCAAAATAGATGAAGTCGCCAACAAATGGCGTGTGGCCTGGGAGCGTAAGGCGATTGCCGAGCTGAGATCACGGCTCAACCTCTGGAGAGGATTCCTATCGGATTTGGAGGGGCGTCCTGGACTCGGAAGCTCATTCCCGCAGGAAGTTCGGAATCGAGCCATAGCGGTTGACCTCCAGGACATGGTCGGCTATCAACCAGAAATCAAAAGCCTCAATGCTTCGCTCGAAGCAATCGATACACGGTTTCGGATTCGATTCCAATCCGGACCCTTTATCTGGCAGCCCGTTCCGGAATCGGCCTTCCCCTCCGAAGAATTCTGGTTTCTCTACGGGCGCCCACGCAGCAGGAATTAGCCCACACAGCAGGAATTGGCCCACACTGCATCCTCCCTCGTGTGAGTCTTCTCAATTCGTCAGGATTGCCGTTCGGTTTACTTCAAGGCGTCTGGCCGGAAAGAGTGTGGCCAGAATGAGTCTGGCCGGAAGGTGTCTGGCCGGAAGGGGTCTGGCCAGACCAGTATTTGTCTATGCGCATTAATGGTCGGTTACGTAATAGCGCATGATCGCCTTCGCTTCGGACGGATCCGCCACCTTCATGAACCCTGCCCGCTCGAAAACTTTCGGAATGCCCATGAAACTAGAGGCTGGGTCCAGGCGTTTGCCGCGTGGTTTTGTTGGATACGCCTCAACGATCTTTGCACCTTGATCCACCGCATATTGAACGGCACCCTCAAGCAGCTGCGCACCAACCCCCTGTTTTCGAAAATCCCTGTGGATGAAGAAGCAAACGATCGACCAGACCGGACGGTCGTCGATGGGCTTGAACACGCGTGAACGATTGAGGGATCCGAAATCCTCGCGCGGCGCAACCGAACACCACCCAACGGGCTCGCCAGCCTCATATCCGAGGATGCCCGGGATCACTTCGCTTCGGATCAGAGCTTTCATCGCTTTCCGGTTTCCCGCATTGCCATTGCGATCGAACTGGGACCGGGTGATCCGCCACCACATACACCAACATCCGCTGTAAGCCCCATTGGGGCCGAAAAGCTTCTGCATATCGTCCCAACGATCCGGTGTCACCGGGTAAATGTCCATGCTCGGCTCCATGGTCGGTGTTTGCAAATCTTACATCAAGCTGGATCTCCCACTTGGGTTTTGCACTGCTGGCATTGATCTATCTCTTGACCCTTTGGCCCTGGCAACATAATGAAGGACTTCATGTGCTGCGCTCCATGCTTCGGTCCTGCGAAGATGAAGGTGCGCAGCTCCGATGCAAAATCGGTGCGCAAGGTTCTGGATGGACTGGAGCATATATTTGAGGACCTGTATGGAGGCGAGGAATGGCTGAGAAGGTAATCCATGAATATCGTCTGATCGAAACCGATGACGGCTACCGGATTGAGATCAAGGGTGATAAAGAACAGATCAAGAAGTGGATGATGGGGCGTAGACGACGTGGCCCGTGGGGTTGGAAACGTGCTGGTTTTGGGCCTATGGGCTTTCCGCCGGGGATGATGTTTGTAAAGGGGCATCACGGTCCGGGGGAATTTACGATTGAGATTGAAGAAGAGGACGAAGAGCAAGAACAGACGGAGGACTAACTTCGATCCGATCACCAACCCCCTACTGGCCGAGGGCTGTGAGGGGGTTTTGCGTACAAACCTGCCTGTGTGTGGCGAAATCGTCCTGGGGAAATCGGTTCAGGGGACATCCTCAAGCAGGTACTGGTCAAAGAAACCCACCACCCGGTCTTCAAACTCGCCGGGAAGTTCCGCATCGAATGCTGCATGACCCAGTTGGGCCTCGTACCAGAGCTCCTTGGGCTCGCCCGCCGCAGAATATAGCAGCTCTCCGCTGTCGGTTGACACTACCGTATCCATTCCTGCCTGCAGAATTAAGACCGGCCTCGGACTGATATCATCGATCCACTGCTTTGCATCAATCTCCGCGCTATCAAATCCCAACTCTTGCTCAGCCCAAAAGACGATCAACGGCGCAAATGGAAATGCGGGGAGGCCGGTGAAAGCTTCGACGCTCACCGAGACGGTATCGTCGATCGAAGAAAATGGACTGTGTGCAACCACAGCATTGATGTTTTTATTGATCGAAGCGTACTGGATGNNCACCCAGCGATGTTCCCAGGGCTCCGATCCTGTCTGGGTCCACTTCGTCTTGTTCCAGCAAGAATTGATACCAGGCTTCCCAGTCTTTCATTTCGTGGAATCCAAACGAAATGAGCTCGCCATCGCTCCCATCGTGTGCGCGGGTGCTGGTTATCAGTATTCCATATCCACTTCGGTAGAGCATATCGGCTTCCTCGAGCATGGCTGTCCGGTTGGACTTCAAACCGTGCTGAGCGATGACGACCGCTCCATTGCTTGTGGGTATATACCAGCCCACCAAACTGAAACCATCCTCAGAGACCGCGGAAACTTCTTCGTACGGCATCCCATAATCGGCGGGGGATGAATCGAGCCCAATTCGTTCCTCAGGGGGATGGCTGATCAACTCGTATGCTTGGCTGCGTGCGACAAGAGCCATCCCAAGCAATAATGCAAGCGCAATCGCCAGGATCGCGACAATGCCGTAGATAACCCAGGATCTCATTCAATTCTCCAATCAACTGTTGCTTGCATACTCAGCCCAATAATATCCTTGCTCCGTGCGNNCTTCAATCTCGATCTGGTATAGGCTGTCGCCTCTCGCTTGCAGATGCTCATCCATCGGACTCCTGGGATCCTTTGGAGCCACGAGGATGGCTTCCAGCTCACCTACCGTAAAACTGGCAGTCTCAGCATTTGCTTCTGGAGGGCCCTCCCTGCGATCTACTCCAAGCAGAATCGCGTAGCGATCAACCTCGCTTTGCAGGTTTTCAACCACGCTCGTCGTTCGCACAATTCCCTGAGCGCCATTGGCGTGGGTTGTGAACTCAGCGTCGGTTGGCACCCGGTCCTGGCGAGGGGTTTCGTCGGTCATGAAGAAGGGAAATGTTGAATCAGGCGGGAACGCCGTTCTCCAGGCCAGTTCAACACCGTCCTGACGAATTCTGCCCCCGGAAGTTGGATCGCTGATTGCGATGCCCCGCTCCCGAGCACGCTCAACGACCCCATCCAGATCGTTGGTTTGAAAAACGAATCCCGCGAAGCCTTCTCCATGATCAAACAGGAACAAGTAATTCCCTGGGCCTGGTGGTGGCGGATTAACCAGGAACTCAGCATCGGTGGGCGCAACAAGCTCGATGTAGGATCCGTCACCAAAAATGACCAGGGCGTTGTGCGTCAGACCGCCAGCGTGCTCCCCTCCATACTGGATAGTGAACCCCAACTCGGTGAAGTCTTTGGTGGCCAGATCCAGGTCGGTTACAGCAATGATGGCGTGATCAAACTGCATGTCCAAGTTCTTGCTTCCTCTCCCATTCAGCTTTGGTTGTTGCTCACCCCTGTGTGAGGTTGGATTCTAACGAATTAAGGGGTTGGCGTTGCCGCGTGGGAGGGCCAGGGCACAAGCACCCATTGTGTGTAGCCGTGTTTTTCAGCCGTATATACGCGACCGCTCGAAGCCTCTGAGCAGCCTGCTTCATCCTGTACATATACCGTTGTGTCTTGCCAGTGCGTCGTACGAAGCGGAGTAAAGATTAGCTGGCCGTCTCGGCACACCCAGGTCTCAATCAAGTAGCCGCGATCGTCGTCCGTTGTCATCCAGACCGGATCCCACGCGATCATGACTTCGTTCTCGCTCACTCGACTTGCTCGCACATTTGTCGGAGGTTGGTAGAGTTCGCCGAAAGGCAGGCGGGAATAATAGGGTGGAGCCTCCCGAAGATCGCCCCGAATCTCCAGAAATTCTGCTTTTACCCAGCATCGATCGAAGTAGGTCCACGGCTCCACATACACCCAGGTTCCCAGATCGTTGCGCCCAACGATATCGACTCTCACATCGGGATACAGACCCCATTCATATAAATACGCTGCTCCAGGTCCGTAGCGGCAGTTCGCCTGCCCCAGTACGGTGGCCGCGATCGGCGCGTAGGTTGGAGTCAGGCTAGGCGTCAGCGTGAGGGATGGAGTTGGAGTAATCGAAGGGGTGTACTGAGCGGTAGGCGTCAGGGTTACGGTTGGGCTTTGGGTGATCGTAGGTGTTGGGGTTGAAGAAGGCGTGTTGGTCGGCGTGTCCGTAAAGGTCGAAGTCGGGGTACGAGTCGGTAGTGCGGTCGAGGTATAAGTTGGCTCAAGGGCAGCAAAGACGTCTCCGCCCAGCAGAATGCCAACTGCTGCTCCCAAAATGAACAAGCCAATTGCTGATGCCGCTACCAGCCAGCGAGGCATGAGCCAAATCTACGCTGTTGGGCTAAGCGGCGCAAATAGGATGTTCGGTGGAATCAACAGTTTGGGGGTTAAAGTTCTCGAGACCAATAAATTTCCATCGTCTCACGATCTCCCAGAGCTTCAGCCAGCAGCCTGAGTAAATTTTCATCGGCTCCTTCAAGCTCAAAAGCTTGGAGCAGCATGGNNTCCCGTCCGGCCAGAGCTTCTGTAAGCATACGAATCAGATTTTCATCGGCTCCTTCAAGCTCAAAAGCTTGGAGCAGCATGGGAGTGATGGCGTAATCCTGATCTTCTGTGTCTTCTTCCTCCAACTGATCGATCAGAAACTGAAGCTGATCCGAGCTGATCTCGCCAATAAAGGTATCGGTTTCCTTCTCTCGAAGTTGAATCATTGAATTGACCTCCTATGCCGCTTCAAAACAAAGTTCCAGGAGCACATTTTGCGTTTCGGATGGCTTGGATATTTCAAACACTTTAAGCTGGGGAAAACATTCTTCCTGTAATACTCGCTGGTACTGCTTTTGTCTGCGCTTGTAGGTCGATGCCACCCACCAGACGATCGATTCTCGACCCGATTTCCGGCAACCATTATTCCAGAATCTCCCAGCCTCTTTCAACTGCGGCAGCTCTCAGCTTTGCGTCGGGATGCACTGCGACGGGTTGCTCCGCTCGCTCCAGGATCGGTATGTCAACCCAGGTATCACCATATGCTGCCCCGAGACGGTCGACGTCGAGCCGTCTTAGTACTTCTTCGCTTTTTCGACTGCCTTCAATCAAATCGATAAACTGCAACCCGTTCTGGGTGATCTCGATCGGCGAGCCCACCGCTCGCGCCCCAATTCGTCTCCCAAGCGACTCTACCGTGGGCTCGAATACGCTGCTCGCGATTACCAGATCATCTCCGCGCTGCTTATGATCCGTCAAGCGGTCGAGCACTTTCTGGCGCCGCTTTGGCCAGATCACCTTGTCCACCGACCAGTCAGACATTTCACGCACCATCTCTTCCGTTGGATCTTTCACCAGGGGTAGGGCCGCACGCATCGACCATTCTCCAAAGCCGCGCATCTCCTTGATGCCTAGCTTGACCGGCAAATACCGGACCACGACTCGCGCCATGAAGATATTGGCGCGCGTGGCGCTCTGGTTGTGGCGCACCCAATGCACCAACCCCAAGGTCGGCGGAGCTGTGGAGATCGTTCCTACAAGATCCGAGACGACGATCAAGTCGTATGTAATCCCTCTCGTACTTGTCTCCGCAGGAAGTACACGCAGAGACTCAGCGTTGCGGTATTGAGTAGCAAAAAAGCGACCCGGGCCCAGAAGCTGAATTGAACCAATGTCCACTCGCCCTCGGTGGCAGTCCAATCCGGCAATTCGCTGCCGACAATCAGCCCAAGGATTTCCACGAAATCTTTGCTCACGTAATCGTTGTAGATATCGTGCAGAGCGAGGAAATCTCCGAGGCTAAGCGTCAGTACGACCAACGTGGCAACCAACGCAGCACCAGCCAACCAATAGACCATCTTCATTGGGCTACTCCTAATTCCCACCCTCACGCTATATGCCCCACTATTCTAGGACATGCTGCCCAACGCGATCCATGCAATTCGTATATCATCCTCGGATGGCCAACGGCAGGTGGAAGCCTGATCACTGGAACACCCAGCGGCATGGAATCCGGGTGGATCCAAAGGCGCTCCGATCCCTCTCGACGATGATCCTGTTTGCAGCTGCAGGG
>JABAOE010003791.1_pt1 | contig 25405 bp, 23 predicted proteins | sample 7062141 | NCBI WGS metagenome assembly JABAOE01 (sample SAMN14538627, study PRJNA623070) | marine sediment metagenome | biome: marine biome [ENVO:00000428]; feature: marine pelagic biome [ENVO:01000023]; material: deep marine sediment [ENVO:00002113] | place: India: Gulf of Khambhat ... | reverse complement strand
TCCGCGTGCGCGGCCAGCAACTGGCCGCTCGCCGGGTCGCGCACCCCGCGGCGCTGCAGCGTGTTGGCGAAGTGCAGCGCGAGCGCCGCGCCGCGGCTGAAGCCGATGATGTCGATGTGCCGGTCGCCGGCGCGGTAGTTGGCGGCCAGCTCGGCGCGGGCCTGCGCGATGCGCTGCTTGCCGCCCGCGCCGAAGGCGCCCCCCAGCAGCTTGCCGGGCCAGCCCAGGCGGGTGCCCACGCCCTTGGCGTAGAACGCGCTGCCGCCCCGGTAGGCGTCGCGGAAGCGCACCACGTTGGTGTTCAGGCCGTACAGGCCCGCATCCCGCTGCTCGTTCCAGGTGCCGTCGAATGCGTACAGGGCCATGCGCTGCCACCGAGGTCTGACGCCCACCCTGAAATACTAAACCATGTGCGCGCGGGGCCCCGGGCGTGGTGGTAGAATCTGCGCTCCGGATTCGCAACGGGCGCGGCCCGCGCCAGCATACTCCATGACCCACAGGCGGCCCTGACATTGGACTTCCTTTACCTCGCGCTCGGTATCGCGGGCCTGCTGATCGGCACGGAGCTCACCATCGGCGGGGCGCTGGTCATCGCGCGGCGGCATCACCTGTCTGAATTCATGGTCGGCCTGATCATCCTGTCCATCGGCAGCGACCTGCCGGAGATCGCGGTCGCCATCGATGCCGGCATGCGCACCCTGATGGGCCAGGACGCCTCCGGCATCGTGGTGGGCAGCGCCATCGGCAGCGTCATGGGGCAAATCTCCTTCGTGCTGGGGGTGGCCGGCCTGGTCGGCTACCTCACCCTGCCGCGGCGCTTCATCTTCAAGCACGGCGCGGTGCTCCTGGGCGCCACCGTGCTGCTGTTCCTGGTGGCCTACAACGGCGTCGTGTCGCGCATCGAAGGCCTGATGCTGATCACCGTCTACCTCATCTACCTGGTGGTGCTGCTGTCCCGCGAGCGGGTTCCCGAAGAGGCGGTGGCGGGTGTTCCGCAGGGCCGGAGGCATCCCTGGCTGATGCTGGTCGTCGGCCTGTTCATGGTCATCGCCAGCTCCGAGCTGACGGTGCGCTCGGTGGTCGATCTCGCCTACGCGTTCAACATCAGCGAGGCCGTCATCTCGGTGCTGATCATCGGGCTGGGCACCAGCCTGCCGGAGCTGTCGATCTCGATGGCCGCGCTGATGAAGAACCGTGTGCACCTGTCGGTGGGCAACATCATCGGCTCCAACATCTTCGATACCCTGGTGCCCATCAGCGCCGCGGCGCTCATCACCCCCGTGGCCTTCAGCCCGGCCATCCTGTGGCTCGACCTGCCCTACATCTTCGTGGTGACGCTGCTGGTGCTGTTCTTCTTCGCGCGCGTGCGCGGCCTGCAGAAGTGGGAGGCGCTGGTGGTGCTGGGGCTCTATTGCGTCTACGCGGGCATCAAGCTCACGCAGCTCTAGAACGGCGGGCGGCCGCGCTCACACGGTGGCGGCGAGCAGGATCTCCAGGCGCCCGTCCGGCAACAGCCAGCCGCGCTCGATATCGAAACACGACATCGATTCGTTGAGCTCCTCGTGGGAGTGCGGGTAGTAATGCAGCTGCTTGCGGCCGGCCGGCCGCACCAGCACCGTGTCCGGTTGCTCGATGCTGTATTTCTGGTTGCGCAGCGGCGTCTGCACGTTCAGCACGCTGAAGCCGTGCGCCCGGGTGCCAGGGTGCACGTAGGGCTGCAGGGCGGCGCTGAAGGCACGCAGGGCCGGGCGGTTGAGGTAATTGAGGAAATCCCAGAACAGCACCAGGTCCAGCATCGAGCCGACCGGGAACCCCAGCAGCTCCGTGAACTCGCGCTGCATCTTTTTCTGCGACAGATCGTTCTGCTGGTCGCGCACCAGCGCTTCCGAGTAGAGGTCGGCGAACCGCAGTCGGCAGGGCCACTGGGAGAAGAAGGCCACCGTCTCCGGCAGGGCCAGGCCCACCTCCAGCACGCGCAAGCGGGGCGCGGGCTTGAGGCGCGCGAACACGGCCGGCAGCAACCGGCTCTGCTGGCGCTCGGGCGCCGGCCGGGCGCCAGGCGACGGCGCGCCATGCGCCATGTTGGGGGACGTCATGTCAGCTTGCCGACAGCGGCAGGCATCGGGCCGCGACCCTGCCGGGCGCCGGCCTCAGCGGTTCTTCGCGCTAACGCCGGAGTCCTTGCCGGCGGCCTCGCCGCTCGCGGTCTGCTTGCTGGCGGGCAGCGGCAGCTCGGCCACCGCCGATTCGACCGGGGTGATGTCGATGCTGCCCTTGAACACCGCACCGTCCTCGAGAATCACCCGCGGCGCCTTGATGTTGCCGCGCACGTTGCCGGTATTGGAAATGATGACCTTTTCCTTGCCGTCCACGTCGCCGTTCAGCTCGCCATCCACGCGTACCGTCTTGGCCACCACGTTGGCCGCCACCCGGCCCGCCTTGCCGACCGAAAGCTGGTGCGAGACGAGCTCGATCTTGCCCTCGACGCTCCCCTCGACGATGAGGTTCTCGGTGCCCGAGATATCCCCGTTGATGTGAATGCCTTCGCCGATCAGTGCGGCCTTGCCCATGGAGGCGGACACGGCGGCGCTGCTGGCGGCCGGGCTGGTATAGCCGGAACCGGGCGAGGTGGTGACGTTGTCTTTGCGCTTGTCAAACATGGTGCTCGCAACCCGCTTTTAGTTCAGAGGACCGATTATCGTAGCAAAAAAACGGCGCACTGGGCACATTTGCACGCCGTAGCGGTATGCGCTCTCAGGCCTGCCGGCGCCCCCGGGCGAGCGCAAGCGCGGCCGCTCCGAACCCGGCCAGCAGCGCCGCCAGGGCCCATGGCACGGCGCCCGCCGGCAGGTACGGCGAGCGGTTGCGGTCGCCGCTGATGCCCGGCACGCTCCACAGGTCGCCCGCCCCGGCGCCCGCCACCAACTGGGCTTTCATGCCCTTTTCCATGTGCTGGGGCATGTCGCAGTGCACCAGGTAGGTGGCGTCGTCGCTGGGCACGATGAAGGTGCCGGTCATGCTGTGCCCGCCGGCCGCCTCCAGGTGGAACATGCCCCCCGGGTACAGGTAGCGCGGCAAGCCGTGCACCATCCACTGGTGGCGTACCCGATCGCGGTTGACCAGCGTGACGGTGATGCGGCTGCAGGGCTGCACCCGGAATTCATGCTGGCTGTAGCCGAAGGTGCCGCCCGGACGGGCGGCCGCCAGGTCGGCGCCGGCCTCCACCTCGAACCGGTGCTCGGCGGCGATCTCCGCGCAATCGCGCGGCAGCTCCGAGTCGTTGGCGTTCATCACCATGCCCGTCGCGTCCATGTGCATGCGGTGCATGGCGTGGCCGGCGTGCCCCGCGTGCTCCTGGGCCGGCAATGCGCAGGGCGCCAGCGCCAGCAGCCCGGCCAGCAGTCCGCGCACAACGGCCGCGGCGGCCATCAGCGGCGCCGCCCGGCCAGCCGCGCCGTCAGCAGCGCGAAGAAGATGCCCGCCAGCAGTCCGAAAGCCAACGCCCGCCACAGCAGGGCGCGGTCGGTGTCCGGCGCCGCGAAGCGCCCCGGCGCGTACTGCTCCCACACGGGCCAGTCCCGCCGGTAGTAGGCCGTGGTGAAATAGGGGTCCCAGCTGACGCCGGCCGTCCGCGGCCAGCCGTCGGCGGCCAGGTATTCCTGGTACACGATGGCGCTGATGTGCCCGCCCGGGCCCAGCCCGTCGGTGGTCACCGCCTTGCTGCCGTGGTCGTGAAACAGCCAGATGCCGGGGCCGTAGGCGCCCACCCCGTCGTTGGCGGTACTCAGGCTGAGGTCGAGGCGCTGGGCGGTGGCGATCCACACCACGTCGCGGGTCTCCGCGGCGCCCGCCGGCAGCGGCACGCCATCGCGGTGCGTGATGGTCACCGTGTGGCCGTGGGTGTGCAGGGCGATGCCGTCGCGGCCGCCGTTGACCACCCGCAGCCGGATGCGCTGCCCCGGCTCGACCACCACCAGCGATTCGCGGAAGGTGTAGGGAAACGAGCGCCCGTTCAGCAGGAAATAATCGCTGCTGGCCTCGGTGGCGTCGTAGTCGCGGTGCATGGCGGCGGTGACCAGGCGCGGGTCGTTCGACACCTGCACGCGCTGGTTCAGCTCGCGGTCCGCGTCGGTGTAGTGCAGGTCGTACTCGCCGTCGTAGTCCTCCGCCACGGCCCGGGACGGGGCCCGCACCTGCCCGGCGCCCACGTTGAGCGTCTGCACCCAGTTGTCCGCGCGGTTCTCCTCGATCACGAACAGGCCCTGCAGGCCCATCATGACGTGCACGTGCGGCTGCACGTGGCAGTGGTAGAACTTGGTGCCGGCCGCGCGTGGCTCGAGCTCGTAGGTGCGCGCCTGGCCCGGCATCACCGGCAGCCCGCTGGCGATCGGCACCCCGTCGTTGTCCTCGCCATCCACGTCCCGGAACGGGTGATCGCTGCCGTGCAGGTGCAGGGTGTGGGGCATGTAATGGCTGTTCTCCAGCGTGATGCGCACCCGGTCGCCCTGCTCCACGCGGATGGCGGGCGACGGCAGGCGCAGCATGCGCCGGGCCTGGAGCGATTCCGCGTTGGCGGTGGACATGCCGGCCAGCTTGGGCGCGAACACCCAGAAGCCGGGCTGGATGCCGGGCGCGATCGCGTACTGGGTCACCGGCTCGGGCAACTCCGGCGAGGCGCCGTTGAGCTCGACCACCTCCAGTCGGATATGGATCTCGTCCGGGTCGCCATCACCGTCGAGGTCCGCGCCCTTGACCACCGCGTCCGGGGTCAGGCCGCTGGCCATGAGCACGTCCGCCGGGACGTTGTTGGTGCCGCGCACGAAGGCCGCCACCGCGAACGGGTTGTCGGGCTCGCAGGCTTGCGCGGGCCGGACCTCCACGCCCGCGATGCGCTGCGCGCTGCGCCAATCGGCATGGGTGTCGGGGCAATAGGCCTCGGGCGGCTCGGCCTCGACCGGCGCCGAGGCCGGCAGCGGCCGGTAGGCGGGCGGCCCCAGCCAGGCGTCGAGGCGCGCCGCGAGCCAGTCCGGGTACCACTGCGGCGGCAGGCACCACAGGGCGACGGCGGCCAGCGCGGCCATGAACCAGCCCGAGCGCATCCAGCCGGCCATCATCCGTCCCCCGCGGCGGCGCGGCGGGCCGCGCGCCAGCGCTGCAGCGCGCCGCTGGAGTGCCAGTAGTTCAGTTGCAGCAGCGCCAGCACCAGCACCAGCCACGGCCACGGACCCCAGCCGCGCGGCCCCACGTGGAAGCCGAACACCGCCTGGTAGGTCTTCTCGCGCACCGGGTGGCGGGTGGTCACGATGCCGGTGTACCAGCCGGGCTCGGTGAACTCGTGCTCCACCGTGAACGAGGCGTCCGCGCGGGTGACGGGCGGCTGGTAGAACACCGTGTGCGGCTGCAGGTCGCCCAGCGAGCGCACGTCCTGCCAGTTGGCGTAGGTGGTCCGCTCCAGCACGTCCCGGATGATGCGGAAATCCACCGGCACCTCGCGCAGGCTCTCATGCAGGTAATCCATCACGAACACGGTCGGCCCGAGGTCGGGCACGTCCTCGCAGAATTCCTCGCTGGCCCGCGTCGCGGGCTGGTAGATGGTGAAGTGGGCGCTGAACACCCCGATCTCGATCACGCACAGGTCTTCCTCGGCCACCACGCCGCCATGGCCGAGGGCCGTGCTGCCGCTTGCCAGGGCGCAGAGCAGCCCCCCGAGCCGGCCGAGCTGGGTCCTGAGTCGCTTACGCTGCATCGGAGAATAAGGGTGCATGACGGGGCCACGGGTCTGGCCGGCCATACTAAATGAAACCGCACCACAACGGTATCCTGCCCCGGCCCTGCGCTACACTGTGGCCATGAGCCTGCGCCCCGCCCTCGAGCACCACCTCACCGCCCGCCTCGTGGGCGGCCTGCTGGCACTGCTGCTGGCTGCCTGCGGGGACGACGCGTGGCGGGGCACGCCGGTGGACGGCCTGTTGCCGGATCTCGAGTTCAGGCTGCTCGACACCACCGGCACCCCGGTCGAAGCCGAGCGCTACCGCGGCAAGGTCACCCTGCTGTATTTCGGCTTCACCAATTGCCCGGACATCTGCCCCACCACGCTGGCGCAGCTCGGGCTCGCGCTGGAGCGCCTCGGCCCCGCGGCGGAGGGGGTGCAGGTGCTGCTGGCCACGGTGGATCCCGCGCGCGACTCCCCGGAGGCGCTGGCGCGCTACGCAGGCGCGTTCGGCCCCTGGCTGCATGGCCTGACGGGCAGCGAGGCCGCGCTGCGCGCGCTCAACCAGGCCTACAAGGTGGACTTCATGGCCCAGGAACCGGACCTCGCCGGGCGCTACGACGTGATGCACAGCAACCGCGTGTTCGCCTTCGACCGCGAAGGCCGCTGCCGGCTGCTGCTGCCCAACGCCACCGACACCGAGGCCGTGGTCGCCGACCTGCGGCGCCTGCTGAAGCAGGGCTGAGGCCGCGCTCCCCGGCTTTGAAACGGGCCCCACCCGCCCCCATTTTCCGGGGATCGAACCTAACCACACACGGGGTTTTGAAATGATGCGCATCCTGCTGTTCCTCGCCACCAACGTGGCCGTGCTGGTGCTGATCAGCGTGGTGTTCCAGGTGCTGGGGCTGGAGAGCCTGCTGGCCGAGAACGGCGTCGACCTGAACCTGCAGGCGCTGCTGGTGTTCTCGGCGGTGATCGGCTTCGGCGGCTCGTTCATCTCGCTGGCGCTGTCCAAGACCATGGCCCGGCGCGCGATGGGCGTGCAGGTCATCGCGCAGCCCTCCGGAGACACCGAGCAGTGGCTGGTGAATACCGTTGCGCGCCAGGCGCGGGAGGCCGGCATCGGCATGCCCGAGGTGGGCGTGTTCCGCGCCGAGGAGCCCAACGCGTTCGCGACCGGCATGCGCCGCGACAACGCCCTGGTGGCGGTGAGCACGGGCCTGCTGCGCAGCATGCCGCGGGAACAGGTCGAGGCCGTGCTGGCCCACGAGGTGTGCCACGTGGCCAATGGCGACATGATCACCCTGGGCCTGCTGCAGGGAGTGGTCAACACCTTCGTGATCTTCCTCTCGCGGGTGGTCGGCCACGTGGTCGACCGGGTGGTGTTCCGTACCGAGCGCGGTTACGGGCCGGCCTATTTCATCACCTCGATCGTGGCGCAACTGCTGTTGTCGATCCTGGCCAGCATGATCGTCATGTGGTTCTCCCGCCACCGCGAGTTCCGGGCCGACGCCGGGGGCGCGCAGCTGGCCGGCCACGCCCCCATGATCGGCGCGCTGGAAACCCTGCGGCGGGTCCACCAGCCCCAGGACCTGCCGGGTGAATTCGCCGCCTTCGGCATCTCCGGCGGCGTCGGCGCCGGCCTGCGGCGGCTGTTCCTCAGCCATCCGCCGCTGGAGGAGCGCATCCTCGCCTTGCGAGACCAGGCCGGGGGGCGCTGAGCGCCACCACGAGCGCCGGGCCGGGCGCGTTCAGGCCGTCCCGCCGCGCAGGTCCAGCACCACCTTGCCGAGGTTGCGCCCGGCCAGCAGATGCTCGACCGCATCCGCCGCGGCTTCCAGCCCCACGAAGGCCTGTGGATCGATCAGCGGCCGCAGCTCGCCCGTGGCCAGCAGCTCCAGCAGCCGGCCACGGGCCTCGGCCGCATGCGCGGCGAAACGCCAGTTCATGAAGCCCCGCACCGAGGCGGCCTTCCAGTACAGGCGCGTGTACACGCGCTCGTCGCGGACGCGCTCGGTGGGCAGCCGGTCGCTGGTGTAGCCGCACACCACCAGCCGCCCCAGCGGGGCCAGGTTGCGCAGCAGCGCATCGAAGGTCGCCCCGCCCACGGAATCCAGCGCCAGGTCGAGGCGCTCGGCGTAGGCCCCGTCCAGCACCGCCCCGAGGTCCTCGCGCCGGTGCTGCACCACGCGGGCCGCGCCCACCGACTCCAGCCACGCCGCCTTGGCGTCGTCACCCACCACCCCCACCACGTGGTTGCCCGCGCGGATCGCGAGCTGGGTGGCGATGTTGCCCAGCCCGCCCGCGGCGGCCGTGATGCAGACCGTCTCGCCCGTGCCCATCTCCCCCACCCGCTCCAGCGCCAGCAGCGCCGACACGCCGCTGGGGATGAGCGCCAGGATCTCGGGCGACGCCGCCGGCACCGGGACCAGGTCGGCCTCCGCGGCCAGCTGGTACTCGCGGTAGCCGTGCCCTACGCGCACACTGGCCACCGCCTGCCCCACCCACGACGCCGCCACGCCGGCACCCGCGGCCTCCACCACGCCCACCGCCTCCACGCCGGCATCGGCCGGCAGCCGCACGGGCGTGTGCTCCACCCGGTCGAGACACATCATCTGGTCGTACACGCCGTTGACGCCGGCAAAGTGGTTGCGCACCAGCAGCTGCCCGGGCCCGGGCGGGCCCAGGGTCTCGCGCACGATGGCGGTGCAGGCGCGAAACGACTCGCCGCGCTCGCGAATGACAATTTTGCGGTTTTCTATCATGATGCCCGCTCATTCTATTGCAGGGGAGGCACGCCATGCCCACCGTTCTGATCACCGGGTGCAACCGCGGGCTGGGGCTGGAATTCGTGCGGCAATACCTGGCGCTGGGCTGGAGCGTGGCCGCCCTGTGCCGCCGGAGCTCGCCGGAGCTGGAATCGCTGCGCGCGGAGCCCGCGCTGGAAATCCACCTGGCGGACGTCACCGACGACACGGCGCTGGCCGCGGTGGCCGCCGGTTTCGCCGGACGCTGCATCGACGTGCTGATCAACAACGCCGGCATCATGGGCGAAAGCAATTTCGGCGAGAGCGGCATGCGCTCGCAGGGCTTCGGCGCGACCTCCCGCGAGGAATGGCTGCGGGTGTTCGACGTCAACACCGTGAGCCCGATGCGCATCGCGGAGGCCTTCATCGAGCCGGTCTGCGCCAGCGAGCGGGGCCGCATCGTCACGCTCTCCAGCGAGATGGGCAGCATCGCCGGCAACGCCCACGGCGGCTGGTACGCCTACCGCGCCAGCAAGGCCGGGGTGAACGCGGTGATGAAGAGCATGGCCATCGACCTGGCGGACCGGGGCGTGCTCACGCTGGCCCTGCACCCCGGATGGGTGCGCACCGGCCTCGGCGGGCCGCGCGCGCCGCTGGACGTGGAAACCTCGGTGCGCGGCATGATCGGGGTCATCGAGCGGCTGGCGCCGGCCGACAGCGGCAGCTTCGTCTCCTACGAAGGACGGGTCATGCCCTATTGACCCTGCCGCGCCCGCCCGGGTGCGCCGAATCGGGCCGCGATTGTGGTATCGTTTCACCCTGGGCGTTGCACCCGCGGCGGCGGCCGCTGACCCGCTCCGCACCGCGCACAACTTCACATCGAGGAGAAGCATCCATGGCCTGCAAGGTGACCTGCACCCTGTTGTCCGAGACCCAGAACGGCAACATCGGCGATGACTGGAAGTACTCACTGGAGGTCAAGGTCTTCAACGAGGGCCTGAAGGGGGAAGGCACCGTCAGCGTGAAGAAGCACACCCTCACCACCGGGACCACGCAGGAGCCGCCCGGGCCGCCGGCGCCGCTCGAGGTTGCGGCCGGCGAAGGCGGCGCGGAGCTGATGATCCGGCTTACGCTGGTGGCGACCGAGGTGGACCTGTTCAAGAGCGACAGCGGCCAGACCCAGATCAACGTGCACATGCCCAGCCCGCGGCCGGGCGAGAGCCCGGTCACGCAGGAAACCGAGATCTCCGTCGGGGTGCGGGAATCCCCCGGGCTGATGGACGAGACCGCGGTGCTGGTGATCGGGGTACGGCTGGTTGCCAGCTCCGACGACTGAACGGCGGCCGCCCCGCCCGGGCCGCCAGCGGGTGACCGGCTAGCCCTCTCGCCACGCGGAGGCGCACCCGCATCATGGATTTTCCGCTTCCCAGCATCGGCGCCGCCGTTGCCTCCGGTTCGCTCGGCTCCGAGCAGGCCGTGCAGGCCTGCCTGGAACGCATCGAGCGCTACGACCCCGAGCTGCGCAGCTTCGTGTGCCTGCGCGCCGAGGCCGCCCTGCAGGAGGCGCGCGCGCTGGACAACGAGCCCCCGCGTGGGCCGCTACACGGCATGCCGTTCGCCGCCAAGGACGTGTTCGACACCGCGGACCTGCCGACCGAGTATTTCTGCCGCCTGTACCGTGGCTTCCAGCCAGCCCGGGACGCGTCGCTGGTCTCCCTGCTGCGCCTGGCCGGCGCGGTCCTGCTGGGCAAGACGGCCACCGTCGAGCTCGCCTCGGTGGGTGACATCCCCGAGACCCGCAACCCGCACCACCCGGGCCGCACGCCGGGCGGCTCCTCGGCCGGCTCCGGCGCCGCCGTGGGCGCCGGCCTGGTGCCGCTGGCGCTCGCCACCCAGACCGGCGGCTCCACCATCCGCCCGGCCGCGTTCTGCGGCGCGGCCGGCATGAAGCCGACCTGGGGCCGGCTTTCCACCGAGGGCGTGAAGCCGTACGCACCCAGCCTCGACACGGTGGGCTGGATCGCCGAGGACGTCGCCCTGCTGCAGCGCACCGCCGCCGCCCTGGGGCTGCTGGACGCGCCGGGCGCCGGGGCTGGCACCGGGCTCCGGATCGGCCTCTACCGCACGCCCTGGTGGGACGAGGCCGAGGCGGCCACGCGCGCGGCGCTGGAGCGCGCCGCCGGGTTGTTGCAGGAAGCCGGCCATGCCGTCACCGAAGTCAGCGGGCCGCCCGGCAGCGAGCGGCTCAACCAGTGGCAGGACGTGGTGATGCACGGCGAGGGCTGCATCAGCTTCCAGGCCGACTACCGGCGCGCGCCCGACCTGCTGGGGCAAGGCATCCGGGAGGAGGCGGAGAACCTGCGCGGGATCAGCGCGGCGGACCTGCGCGCGGCGCTCGATCACATCGCCGCGCTGCGCCCGCAGTTCGATGCCCTGCTCGCCGATTACGACGCCTGGCTGGCGCCGTCGGTGCCTGGCGAGGCGCCGGAACGGGGCCCGGGCACGGGCCTCGCGACCTACAACCGGGCCTTCACCGCGCTGCACCTGCCCTGCGTGCACGTGCCCGGCTTCACGGGCCCGCAGGGGCTGCCGGTCGGCGTTCAACTGGTCGGCGCCCGCAACACCGACCACCGCGTGCTGGCGGCCGCGAGCATCCTGGAGGCGCTGATCAGCGCGGATTGATCGGCAGGGTGGGCAGTTCGGCGACGCTGGCCAGCCGCGGCAGATCCCGCAAGGCCTCGAACAGGCCCTGCCCCGCCGCCGGCCCGATCACCGGCTCCACGCACTGCCCGAACTTGGCGCGCAACTGGCTCTCGTCCATGGGGTTGCGGGCGTGGCCGAGGTAGCGCTGCACCGGCTCGCTGTCCAGGCGCGCGCCGTCGGCGAGAAACACGTGGACCGTATCGAAGGCCGCGCCGACCGGGAACTCCGGGTCGTCATCCGGGCCGGCCTCGATCTCCACCCGCGCCATCAGGCGCTGCAGGTCGTCGCGACCGAGGTAATCGCCGCTCAGCTCGGCCAGGCCCACGCGGCCCGTCAGCAGCCCGGCCGCCACCCCGAATTGCAGGCTGAACCGGGCCTCCGAGGCGGTGCGCGGCCGGTGGAAGCGCATCACCGCGGCGTGCTTCTCGCTGACCCTGGCGACCACCCGCTCGATGCCCTCGACGGCGGGCCGGTGGTCCCGATGCAGCTGGATGGCCGCATCGATGCACCGCTGGGAGGCGCCCACGGTCGGGTGCGGCTTGATGTTCAGCCCGTCGCGGACCGCCAGCCAGGCGTGCCCCAGCCGGTCGGCGGGCGATTCGCGATCGACCTCGTCGGCCGGGGACAGCGCGGCCAGCAGGCCGCCCGTACCGTCGAGCGCGTGCGGCCCGGAATCGACGCCCGCCAGGGCCAGCTCGACGCACACCACCCCCGCCTCCGCCGCCCGCGCACCCTGGTAGGGCTTGGCCTCGGTGCCGAAGTTGTCCATCACCCCCGCGCCGTTGGTGGCCGCCAGGCCGAGGGCGTTGCGGCAGGCCGCGGCGTCCAGACCGCGCAGGCGGCACAGGGCGGCCGTGACGCCCAGCGCCCCGAACACCCCGGTCGGGTGCCAGCCCCGGGAGTGCAGGTGTGCCGGCTCGCGCCCGTACACCTCTCCCCACACCTCGAAACCGGCCAGGTAGGCCGCCAGCAGCTCCGCGCCAGAGGCGCCGCTGCGCTCCGCCTCCGCGATCAGGGCGGGCACCAGCAGGGCCGACACGTGGTTGCCGAAGGCGTAATCGTCGTAATCGAGCGCGTGCGCGGCGCCGGCGCCGACCAGCGCAGCCAGCGAGGGGTGCACGCGCTCGGGGCCGAGCAGCAGCCGGCTGGGTCCGCCACCGTTGCGGGCCAGGGCGTAGCTGGCCAGATGACGGCTGACGGGCTCGCCGCTGCCGGCGATCATCACGCCGATGCAATCGGTGAAGCCGTCCACGGCCACCCCGACCGCCTGCGCCGGCGGGCTCGCGAGCGCCTCGCCGGTGAGGAATTCAACGATGGATTCGGTCAGTCTGCCCATGGCTCCCTGCCGGCGGCGGGCTTGTCACGGCACGCCGCTGCCCTTCACAATGCCACCTCGCACGCCGGCCCGGACGGCCCGCCTGCGGCGCCAGTATAAGGGAGTCTCCGACCCGGAACATGCATGAAACGCATCGGCGTAGACATTGGCGGCACCTTCACCGACCTCGTCTATCGGGACGACGAGGCCGGCGTGCGCCTGCTGCACAAGTTGCCATCGACCCCCCGGGACCCGGCCCAGGCGGGGCTGGAGGGCGCCCTGGCCCTGTGCGAGCAGGCCGGCGTGCGCCTGGCCGATATCGACCTGTTCGTGCACGGCACCACGGTCGCCACCAACATCCTGCTGGAACACGACGGCGCCGTGGTCGGACTGATCACCACCCGCGGCTTCCGCGACCTGCTGCACATCGGCCGCAAGCACCGGCCGCTGAATTTCTCCCATGCCCAGGACGTGCCCCGGCAAAGCGCGCCGCTGGCCGCGCGGCGGCACCGGCATACCGTGCGGGAGCGGATCCTGGCGCCGGACGGCCGGGTCGAGACCGAGCTCAACGAGGCCGACGTGCGGGCCGCGGTGCAGGCCCTGCGCGACAGCGGCGAGGTCGAGGCGGTGGCGGTGTGCTGCCTGTTCTCGTTCCTCAACCCGGCCCACGAGCAGCGCATCGGTGAAATCGTCGCCGAGGAGTGGCCGCAAGCCTTCCTGTCCCTCAGCCACCGCGTGGTGCCCTTGTACCGGGAATACGAGCGCTTCTCGACCACCGCGCTCAATGCCTACGTGGGCCCCAGGACGGCGCGCTACATCGAACGCTTCGCCGCCCGCCTCGCGGAAGCGGGCCTCGAGGCCGACCTCGGCATGATGACCTCGGCGGGCGGCATCATCAGCGCGGCGGAGGCCCGCGAGCGCCCCGTCTCGCTGCTGCTCTCGGGGCCGGTCGGCGCGCTGGTGGCGGGCATCGAGGCGGGCCGGTTGACCGGTTTCGAGAACGTGATCACGCTCGACGTGGGCGGCACCTCGGCCGACATCGGCGTGGCCCCCGCGGGACAGATGCGCATGAAGCACCTGCTGGACACGCGCATCGCCGGCTACGACGCCATGGTGCCGATGGCCGACATCGGCACCATCGGCGCCGGCGGCGGCTCGATTGCCCGCGTGGATGCCGGCGGCATGTTCCAGGTGGGCCCGGAGAGCGCCGGCGCCGACCCGGGGCCCGCCTGCTACGGCCAGGGTGGCGCGGCCGCCACCGTCACCGATGCCATGGTGGCGCTCGGCTGGTACCGGCCGCGGGCGCTGCGCGCTTCCGGGCTGGACATCGACCGCGCCCAGGCGGTGGCGGCCATCGAGCGCAACGTGGCTGGCCCGCTGGGGCTGCCGCTGCCCGAGGCCGCCGCGGGCATCTACCGCATCGCGGTCAACAACATGGTGGAGGCGATCCGCGTGAACAGCGTCGCCCGCGGCCTCGACCCGCGCGATTTCGCGCTGGTGGCCTACGGTGGCGCGGGTGCGGCCTTCGCCGCCGCGGTGGCCCGCGAGCTGTCGATCGCCACCGTCATCGTCCCGCCGGCCGCCGGCGTGGGCGCCGCCAGCGGGCTGCTGACCTCCGACATGGCCTACCACCGCCAGGCCACCCTGTGGCAGCACCTGGAGGGCGCGGACGACGAGCGCACCACCGCGGTGCTGGAGTCGCTGGGCGAGGCGGTGGCCGCGTGCCTGAAGCGCGACGGCTTCGGCGCGGAGGACGCCTCGGTGCGCTACAGCGCGGACTGCCGTTACCGTGGCCAGGGCTACGAGCTGCGCGTGCCGCTGCCCGAACTGCCGGCCGGCCCCGCGTGGCGGGCCGAAGTGGCGGAGCGGTTCCACCAGGCCCACGAGCGCGCTTACCAGCGGCGTTTCGAGGATCGCCCGGTGATGATCGTCAACGTCAATGCCACCGGCCTGGGCCACGTGCCGCCCTTGCAGCACGAGCCGTTGCCGGCTGGCGCCGGCGATGCGCCGGTCGAGCGGGAGCCGGCCTGCTTCCCCGCCGAGGGCGGCACCCGGGAATTCGAGGTGGCCTTCCTGCAGCGCATCGACCTGGGCGCCGGCAGCCGGGTGACGGGGCCGGCGGTCATCGAGCAACCCGATACCACGACCGTGCTGCCGCCTGGCACCCAGGCCCGGGTTCACGAGTTCGGCCATCTCATCATCACCGCCTGCGAGGACAGCGAGCATGAACGCGCGCACTGACATCGACCTCTCCACGGCCGCCTCCACCGGCATCGGCGCCGACGTCGAGCGCCGCTGGCAGCGCGTTGCGGTCGACCCGGTCAGCCTGCAGGTGATCGGCGGCGCGCTCCGGGCCATTGCCCACGAGATGGCCGAGCACCTGTTCCGCATGGCGTATTCCAGCATCATGCGGGAGTCGCGCGACATCGGCGCCGGCCTGCTGGATTTCCACGGCCGGCAGCTCTGCGAGAGCGACTCGACGCCGATGCACTGCGGCTCGTTGCCGGCCTACGTGCGGGGCGTCGACCGCGTGCACCGCGGCCGCTACGCGGAGGGTGACGTGATCCTGCACAACCACCCCTATCACGGCGCCTCGCACAGCCCGGATTACGGCGTGCTGGTGCCCATCTTCCACGGCGGCGAGCACGTCGGTTTCGCCGGCTGCACCGGGCACATGGTGGACATCGGCGCCGCCAACCCCGGGTTCTCCGTCGACGTGCCGGATTACTACGCCGAGGGCCAGCTGATCGATGCGATCAAGATCTACCAGGACGGCCACCGCCAGGACGCAGTGTGGTCGCTGATCATGACCAACGTGCGCACGCCGGAAGCCAACGCCGGCGACCTGGAGGCCATGATCGCCTGCTGCCGGCTGGGCGCGCGCCGCTTGGGCGAACTGTTCGACCGCTACGGGATCGATACCGTGATGAGCGCCGCCGAGGAGTGGATGGACTACGCGGAGCGGGTACTGCGCGCGCGCATCGAGGAACTGCCGGACGGCGTGTACGAGGCCCCGGAGGGCTGGCTGGAAGACGATGGCAAGAACTTCGGCCAGCCGCTGCGCATCGCCACCCGCGTCGTCGTGCAGGGCAGCGACGTGTACGTCGACCTGACCGGCTCCAATGACGAGGTCGAAACCGGCTTCAATTGCCCGTTCGAGGGCTCGGTGCTGCCGACCGCCAACTTCGCCGTGCGCAGCCTGCTGCTGGACGAGGCCGGCGCCGGCCGCGACGTGCCGCAGAACGACGGCGTGTTCCGCCCGGTGCACGTGATCGCCCCGCCGGGCAGCCTGTTCAACCCGCGCCCGCCGCGGGGCTGCGAGGCACGCTTCACACAGATCAACCGCATCCCCGACCAGGTGATGCAGGCGCTGGCCGGCGCCCTGCCCCGGGAGGTCACCGCCGGTTGCTCGGCCAACGTCAGTTGCTTCGCATACTCCGGGCAGGGCGGCCAGGGCTCGGACGAGTACTGGGTGAACATCGAGGTCAACGAGGGCTCTTACGGGGGCCGCCACGGCCGGGATGGGCTGGATGCCATCGACACGCTGATGGCGAATACCCGCAACAACCCCATCGAGGAGATGGAGCTGAACGCGCCGCTGGTGTGCGAGCGCTACGAGCTGCGGGACGAGCCGCCTGCGCCCGGGCAGTGGCGCGGCGGCCTCGGCGCCGTGCGGCGCTGGCGCTTCCTGCGCGATACCGGCGCCAGCTCCACCGGCGACAACCGCTCCATCGACCCGCCGCGCGGCCTGTTCGGAGGCCACGACGGCCGCGCCGGCGCGGTCATCGTCAACCCCGGCACCGGCGAGGCCCAGGAATTGCCGGCCAAGATCTCCAACCACCGCTTCCGGGCCGGCGACCGCCTGGAGGTGCGGCTGGTATCCGGCGCCGGCTACGGCGACCCGTTCCGGCGCGACCCGCGCGCGGTGCTCAACGATGTCCTGGACGGCCTGCTGAGCGCCGCCGACGCCGAGCGCGACTATGGCGTGGTGCTGAGCGCGGATGGCCGGCAGGTCGACCCGGCCGCCACCGAGCGGGCCCGGGCCTCCCGATGAGCGCCATCCCTGCCTTGCCCGGCACCCCCGGCAGCCGACGGAGACACCGCCCGTGACCCGACCCGCAACAGCACCCAGCCCGCATGCCTGGTACACCGTGGGCGTGCTCACCCTGGCCTACCTGCTGTCCTTCCTGGACCGGCAGATCCTGTCGTTGATGGTCGGGCCCATCCGCCGGGACCTGTCCCTGACGGACACGGAGTTCAGCCTGCTGCATGGCTTTGCCTTCGCCCTGTTCTACACCTTCCTGGGCATCCCCATCGCGCGGCTGGCGGACAACTGGAACCGGCGGCGGCTGATCGCGATCGGCATCGCGGTGTGGAGCCTGGCCACCGCCATGGCGGGGCTGGCGCGCAACTTCGTCCAGCTGTTCGCGGCACGCATCAGCGTGGGCGTGGGCGAGGCCGCCCTGTCGCCGGCCGCGTACTCCATGCTCGCGGACCGCTTCCCGCGCGAACACCTCGGCCGCGCCATCGGCATCTATTCCAGCGGCGTGTTCATCGGCATCGGGCTGTCCTTCATCATCGGCGGGCTGCTGGTGTCCAGCCTGGAGGCCGCCGGGGGGCTGTATGTCCCTGGCCTCGGCACCCTCGCCTCCTGGCAGGCGACCTTCATGATCGTGGGCCTGCCCGGCCTGCTGGTGGCGCTGCTGATGCTCACCCTGAGGGAGCCGGAACGCGTGGCGTCCGGGCATGCCTTCGACCAGCGCACCGACCCATCCGCCATCCTGGCGTGGATTCGCCGGCACGGTCGCATGTACCTCACCCATTTCCTCGGCTTCGGGCTGCTGGCGCTGCTGTTCAACGCCATCATGGCCTGGGCGCCCGAATTCTTCATTCGCATCCACGGCCAGGAACGGGCCTGGGCGGGCACCCGGCTCGGCCTGATCGCCGCGGTGTTCGGCGGCAGCGGCATCATCTGCGGCGGGTTGTTCACCGACTGGCTGTCTCGCCGCGGAGAACTGGCCGCGCCCATGCAGGCGGGGTTGATCGGCATCGCGCTGCTGACGCCGTTCGCCATCGCCGCGCCGCTGGTCGCCGATACACGCCTCGCGCTGGCGCTGTTCTGCCCGGTGCTGTTCTTCTCCAGTTTTCCGTTCGGCCCGGCCGCTTCCGCGCTGCAGATGGTCACGCCGCTGCGGATGCGGGCCCAGGTATCGGCGGTATACCTGTTCGTGGTCAACCTGCTGGGCATCGGCTTTGGCGGCACCGCCACCGCACTGGTGACGGACTACGTGTTCCGCGACGGCATGCGGCTGCACCACGCGATGTCGTCGATCGCCGCGGTTGCCGGCCTGACCGCCATCGTCATGCTGTGGCTGTCGCTGCGGCCATTCCGCCGCGGGCACGGGGAGATCCTCGGTCACCCGGGATGAAGGCGCCGCTGGATCACGTCGGCTTCCTGGGGCCTGCCATCGATGCCCTGGTGCAGGACTTCACGGCGCTGGGCTTCCGCATTCTCGGCCCGGCGCCGCTGGAGGCGGTGGATGCCGACGGACGCGCGCGGCCACTTGGCCAGAGCAGCGCGCACATCATGTTCGAGGACAGCTACATCGAATTGACCGCGGTGACCCAGGCGGGGCCCGATCACCACCTGGCGCCCTGGCTGGCGAAGCCACCGGGCATCCGTCTGCTGCTGTTGCAGACCGACCAAGCCCGCGACACGGCCGCGCGCCTGGCGGCAAGCGGCGTTCCCGTCACGGCGGTGGCCGGCGCGACCCGGCGGCTGACCTACGGCAACCGGGGCCCGGTCGCGTTCAGCTGGTTCGCGCTGGAGGGCTCGCCGTTGCCGGGGACCCTGGCCGCCTTCGTCCAGCACCACGACCGTGCGGCGGTGTTCGCGCCGGAGGTGCGGACGCATCCGAACACCGTCACCGGCATCACCGCGCTGTATCACCGCCCCCGGCCGCTGCCCGCCTGGCTCGCCGGGCCCGCCGGCGTCGAGCTGATCGAGGATCGGCACGCCGCGCCCGGAAAACCTTTCCTGACCGGCCTGGGCCTGGCGGCCACCGACCTGGACCGCTGCCAGGCGGTGATGGCGGCCAACGGCGTGGCGGTGGAACGCGAAGACGACACGCTGCGGGTCGCGGCCGAGCAGGCCGGCGGCGCATGGCTGCGCATCGGCGCGGAGCCCGGAGCGGCCCGCTGAAGGCGCCTCAGGGCTGGTAGATGACGTAAATCTTGCGGGTCGTCTCCAGCACCTCCCACTCGCCGCGAAAGCCGGCCGGGATGACCAGGTTGTCGCCCGCCTCGAGCGGCTGCTCGCCCCCGTTGCGGTCGCGCAGGACGGACCGGCCGGCCAGGATCTGGCAGAACTCGTGCTCGGTGTACGCCACCCGCCAGCAGCCCGGCCCGGCCTCCCAGAAGCCCGCGAAGAAGCGCTCGTCGCCGCTGGCGTAGTGGTTCCAGCTGCGCTGCAACGGTTGCCCCGTGACGCACTTCTCCGCCGGGGTCAGGTAATCCTCCGCCGCCACCGACTGCATGGCGAACAGCGCCAGGTCGCCCACGTGCTTGTCTTCCACGTTCATCTCTCCCGCCGGGCCCGCCCCCGGCTTGCAATGGATTCGGCGCGTCGATCGCTGTCCCGCGCCCCCGCCTATCGTACTGCTTTTCGCTGCCTGGAGACCGCCCGGCCGGGTCGGTGCGCGGCGGCGCGCAGGCGCTGCCACTTGACCGGGAACAATTGGCGCCGCGGGCAGGTCTGGTAGCATGGAGCGGTACACCGCACGAGGCAGTCCGTGACGAACATGGCCATGAGCAGCGAAACCTCCCGCCGGGGCCGCTGGCGGGCACTGGCACTGACCATCGCGCTGGCCGCCCTGTGGGTCGGCGCCGGCCCGGGCGCGGAGGAAGCGCCGAGCGTCGGCGAAGCCGTCCTGCTGGAGGTGGACGGCGCCATCGGCCCGGCCACGCGCGACTACCTGACCCGCTCCCTGGCCACCGCCGCGGAGCGCGGCGCGGAGGTGGTGATCATCCGTCTCGACACGCCCGGCGGGCTGGACGCCTCGACGCGCGATATCGTCAAGGCCATCCTGGCCTCGCCGGTGCCGGTGGTGACCTACGTGGCGCCCGGCGGCGCCCGCGCGGCCAGCGCCGGCACCTACATCCTCTATGCCAGCCACGTGGCCGCCATGGCGCCGGCCACCAACCTCGGTGCCGCCACGCCCGTGGCGATTGGCGGCGCCCCGGCCGCCCCCGGCGAGCCGCCGGATGCCACGTCCGAGGACGACGAGGAGCCCGGCCCGGCCGGCCAGGCCGAGGCCATGACGCGCAAGGTGGTCAACGACGCGGCCGCCTACATCCGGGGGCTGGCGGAACAGAGCGGGCGGAATGCGGACTGGGCCGAACAGGCGGTGCGCGAAGGGGTGAGCATCCCCTTCGAGGAGGCCCTGGAACAGGGCGTGGTCGAAATCATCGCCCAGGACATTCCCGACCTGTTGCGGCAGATCGACGGGTGGACGGTGCAGGTGCAGGGCCAGGAGCGGACGCTGCGCACGGCGGGCCTGGTCGTGACCCCGCTGGATCCGGATTGGCGCAGCGAGCTGCTGGGCGTCATCACCAACCCTACGGTGGCCTACATCCTGCTGCTGATCGGCGTGTACGGGCTGATTTTCGAGGGCTACAACCCCGGCGCCATCGTACCCGGCGTGGTGGGCGCCATCTGCCTGCTGCTGGCGCTCTACGCGCTGCAGTTGCTGCCGGTCAACTATGCCGGCCTGGCGCTGATCGGGCTGGGCATCATCCTGATGATCGCCGAGGCGGTGGCGCCCAGTTTCGGGGCGCTCGGCATTGGCGGGGTGATCGCCATGGTCATCGGCTCGATCATCCTCATCGACACCGACGTGCCCGGCCTGGCGGTCTCGCGGCCGTTGATCGGCGCCATCGGTTTTGCCAGCGCCCTGCTGCTGATGGCGATCATCGGTTTCGCGGTGCGCGCCCGCCAGCGGCCGGTAGTGGCCGGCCGCGAGCAGATGGTGGGCGCCCTGGGCACGGCGCTGGAGGGCTTTGACGGGCGCGGCGAGGTATATGTACACAGCGAGCGCTGGAGCGCCGAGACGGAAGCGCCGGTGCGGCAGGGACAGGCGGTCGAGGTGACCGGCATCGAGGGCCTGGTGCTCCGGGTCCGGCCTGTCCCGGAGGCGCATGAGGGCACACATTGAAGTGATGGAGGAACATTGCCATGTTTGAATACCTCGGGGGTATCCTGGTACTGGTGGTGCTGGCCTTGCTGGTCAATGCCATCAAGATCCTGCGCGAATACGAGCGCGGCGTCATTTTCCAGCTCGGCCGGTTCTGGAAGGTCAAGGGCCCCGGGCTGATCATCGTCATTCCCATCATCCAGCAGATGGAGCGGGTGGACCTGCGCGTCATCGTCATGGACGTGCCGACCCAGGACGTCATTTCCCGTGACAACGTATCGGTGCACGTGAATGCGGTGGTGTATTTCCGGGTCATCGACCCGGAGAAGGCCATCATCCAGGTCGAGCGCTACCTCGAGGCGGTCAGCCAGCTGGCGCAGACCACGCTGCGCTCCGTGCTGGGCCAGCATGAACTCGACGACATGCTCGCCGAGCGCGATGCCCTCAACCACGACATCCAGGCCATCCTCGACCGCCAGACGGACGCCTGGGGCATCAAGGTGGCCAACGTGGAGATCAAGCACGTGGACCTCGACGAGAGCATGATCCGGGCGATCGCCAAGCAGGCGGAGGCCGAGCGCCAGCGGCGCGCCAAGGTCATCCACGCCACCGGTGAGCGGCAGGCCGCCAAGGAGCTGGTGGAGGCCGCCCGCACCCTGTCGCAGGACGAGCGCGCCCTGCAGTTGCGCTACCTGCAGACGCTGACCGAAATCGCCGGCGACAAGAGCTCGACCATCGTGTTTCCGCTGGATCTCGTCCAGCGGCTCAAGAGCGCCCTGGAGTGAGTGGGCGGGCCTAGTCGGTCAGGGCCCGGATCTCGTCGTCCCGGCCGGTCATCTGCCAGCGGATGAGCGACACCGGGATGACGCCCGCCTGGTCGAACTCGGCGAAGAACTCGGCCAGGTTGAACTCGCCTTCCCGCTCGCGGCTCCACTCCGCCAGCAGCCGTTCGATCAGGTACTTGCCGGTCACGTAGCTGGTGCCGTAGCCGGGCTGGCGCAGGTACAGGTGCTGCTCGAACCCGAGCAGGTCGAGGTCCTCGCGCATCCAGCCGCGCGGGGTCCAGGCCACGTGGAAATCACGCGCCTGCTTCATGGTGAAGGTGTTGGCATGCGCGTGCAGCGAGCCGAGGCCACGCGCCGCGCGCTGGGCCAGCATGATGTAGACCAGTTCACGCGACCGCGGGGTGGCGTCGAACAGCCCGGCGTGCATGGCCATTTCCTCGAAGCCGGTGGCCATGCCCTCGGCGCGGCTGTCCCAGATGTTGTACAGCAACGGCCCCCGCCGGATGGGGCTGGCGTGCGGCTCGGCCTGCATGCGGGCCAGGTCGAACCAGTGATACCAGTGCGTCCACAGGGCCAGCGGGTCGTGGTGGGCGACGGTCCAGAAGAAGTTGCGTGACTCGGCAGGCACGAACGCGCCCATGTGCGCGCGCAGCGCCGGCTCGATGTACGCGTAGGGCGGCAGGATTTCCTCGTCGCGCAGGAAAGCGACGAAGCGCTGCAGAGACTGCTCGGCGCGCTGGTCGTATTCTGCGGCGCTGGCGATGGGCACGCTGGGCGGCAGCGCGCGGTTGTGATGCTCCTCCAGGCGCAGCATCGCGTGCGCCCGGTCCAGCTCGCGCTTGAGCAGCGTGACCTCCTCCTCCCAGCTCAGCGGCACCAGGTGCACGTTGCGCAGGTGCCAGGTGTAGTGCTCCTTGCCGATGCCGGACGGGCCGGTCTTGGTGGGCGCCTGCGCTTCCAGCCAGGCGGCGAATTCCACGGTGGCCGCCCGTGCCGCCGCAACGGCCGCGCGCAGCGGCTCGCCGGCGGTGGCCGTGCGTTCCGCCAGTTGCGCGAGGTGCGCGGCCTGGTCGCGGATGTTCTTGATGCCGCCGATCCACAGATCGCGCGCGTTGCCCGTGAGGTTGCCGCGCGCCTGCCGCAGCAGCGGCGGGATGGTGGCGAGCTCCGCCGCCAGCCGCGCCTCGGCCTCCGCATCCAGCGGAAACGCGTAGGTCCAGAGCTCCACCAGGGCGTGGTGATTCGGCCCCTCGTGCGCGGGCGTATCGCTTTGAAAAGTCCACACCGAGGTGTAGAAGGCCGGGTCGCGCACCCAGGGCTGCAGCACCCGGATGTTGAAGTCCATGCCGTTCATCTCGGCCCGCACCAGGTGCCAGTCGACCTGCTGCTCCACCGGCCAGGCGCTGCGGTCGATTGCGGCCAGGCGCTGCTGGAAGTTCTTCAGTCGCGCATGCCGGTCCCGGGTGGCGGCCGCGGTGTAGTCCGGCGCGCCCTCCAGCATCGGTGGCCGCTCGAACGCTCGCCAGTCCTCGAACAACTGCTCGAGCTGGCCGTAGCCGTCCGCAGCCGCCGCGACGCTGCCGGCGCCACACATCAACAGGGCGGCCAGCAACGGCCGGGCGAGATGCTGCAAGCGAATGCAATTCATGTTCGGGGCCTCCCGGGCGAGCGCTGTGAGCCGCCCATGATCACCCGCGCCCGGCGGGGGCGCAAGCCGACGCGGCGCATGGAAAAGAGGGGCCGGCGGCCCCTCTTCTCGCGCGGGTGGAAGACGCTCAAAACGTGTAGCGAACCTGCACGCCGTAGCTGCGCCCCTCCGCCGGGTAGCCGAGGGCTGCGCCGATGCGCTTGGGATCGGTCGTCGCATCGCTGAGCGAGGTGAAGCGCACCGAGGTCTGGTAGTACTCCTCGTCGGTCAGGTTCTTCACGATCGCCGCCACCTCCCAGTTCTGCAGCTCGCCGAAACGGTAGCCGGCGCGGAAGTCGACCAGGGTCAGGTCGTCCTGTCCGACCACGTCCTCGTTGAATTGCGAGTGGTACAGTTCCGAGGAATGGCTGACCTGGCCGAACACGTAGGCGGTGTTGGCGCCGAGCTGCCATTCGTAACGCAGGTTGCCGACCGCCTTGAATTCGGGCGCGTTGATCAGCTCGTTGCCGGCCAGGTCCACGACGTCGACGCCGAAGGTGGTGATGAAGTCGTCGTACTCGCTGTCCAGCCAGGTGGCGGCGAGATTGAACACCAGCCCGTCGGCGAGGATGGCCGAGAAATCCAGCTCCAGGCCCATGATCTCGGCCGAGGCGGCGTTCTCGATGCGCGTGGTGCCATCGGCGAAGGTGGACACCTGCAGATCGTCGTAGTCGTAGAAGAAAAACGACCCGTTCAGGCGCATCCGGTCATCCTTCCACTGCGACTTGAAGCCCACCTCGTAGCTCCACAGCTCCTCCTGGTCGAACGGCGGCGCGACGGATGAGAGTGAGTTGGTGCCGCCCGACTTGAAGCCCTTGGTGATGGTGCCGTACCAGAGCATGTTGTCGTGCGGCCGGTACTCGATGCCAACCTTGGGGGTCCAGTCGTCCCAGCTGTCCTTGGTGGCGCGGCCGCCGAACGGGAAATCGAAGCTGCTCGCATCGGGGTCGGCCAGGCCGTCGAAATTGAAGCGCAGGCCCCAGTTGGAGAAGTCGTCCTTTTCCTCGTCGTTGTAGCGCAGGCCCGCCGTCAGCCGGGTGCGATCGTTGAGGCTGAAATAGACTTCGCTGAAGATCGCCCACGCTTCCGCATCGTTACCCGCGAAGATGTTGAACGATCCGCCAAAATTGACGGCCGGCAGGCCGAGCGCCTCCCTCTTGTCCTCGGACATGAAGAAGGCCCCGATCAACCAGTCGAAGCGGTTGTCGCCCGAGGTCGCCAGGCGCAATTCCTGGGTGAACTGCTCCGCCTCGCGCTGGTACTGGGTATTGGTGACGAACAGCTCGGTGCCATCCGTGTTGAAGCTGAAATCGTCCTCGAAATCGCGGTAGGCCGTGATCGAGGTCAGCGACAGGCCGTCGCCGAGCTCCCAATCGAGGGTCAGCGTCAGGCCCAGGATCTCCCAGTCCTGGAAGGTGTCCATCTCGTTGCGCGTCTGGCCGAAACGGGGGTTCGGCAGGGCGCCCAGCCGCTGGCTGGTATGCAGGTCGTCGCGCCGGCGCACGGTCAGGTTGTGGCCGTCCGACTCGGTGTACTCGGCGATGAATTCCGCGCGGAAGGTATCGCTGGGATGGAAGTCGAGGATGCCGCGCATCGCCCAGAAGCTCTTGTCGTCGATGGTGTCGCCGCCGGCCGGCTCGAGGTCGTCCGTGTAGCCGTCATCGTCCGTCCAACGCCCCGCCAGCCGGAACCCGACCGTGTCCGAAATCGGACCACCCACGGCCGCCTCCACCTCGTAACGGTCGAAATTGCCCGCGTAACCGCTGATGTAGCCCTGCCGCTCCGCGGTCGGCTTGCGTGAGATGACGTTGATCACGCCGGCCGTCGCATTGCGCCCGTACAGCGTGCCCTGCGGCCCGCGCAGGATTTCCACCCGCTCGACATCCAGGAACTGGCTCAATACCAGGTGCGGGCGCCCAAGGTACACGCCATCCTGGTGCACGGCAACGCTGGAATCCTGGCCGATGCCCAGCAGGTTCGAGCCGACGCCCCGGATGTAGACCTGGCCCTCACCGCCCGCGCGGCTGAAGGACATGCTGGGGTTCTGGATGATGATGTCCTGCAGCGCCTCCAGCTGCATCTCCTGCAGGAAGTCGCCCTGGTAGGCGGTCACCGCCACGGCGGTGTCCTGCAGGGTGGTCTCGCGCTTGGTTGCGGTGACCACGACTTCCTCGATCATCAGCCCCTCGTCCTCCTGCGCCATCAGCGGCGGTGCCATCAACAGCGCCGCCAGCATGACGATCATGCTCCTGTAGGTTGCTTTCAT
>JABAOE010001314.1_pt6 | contig 25410 bp, 23 predicted proteins | sample 7062141 | NCBI WGS metagenome assembly JABAOE01 (sample SAMN14538627, study PRJNA623070) | marine sediment metagenome | biome: marine biome [ENVO:00000428]; feature: marine pelagic biome [ENVO:01000023]; material: deep marine sediment [ENVO:00002113] | place: India: Gulf of Khambhat ... | reverse complement strand
GCAACCCAGGTGATCCTCCGGCTATCCGGTGAAAAGCTGATATTTGAATCGCTGGGCAAAGCAAACAACAAACGCATTTCAGCCGCATCAATAATTTCTGTCTCGTCTCCTTTCACCCAGAGGAGGTGCTCCATGGTTGGCGAGAAATGAAACCGGCCCAGCACTACATCATGTCTCTGCAGCGCCCAGGCGTTCTCTGAGGTGATGACAGGGCTATCAGGCAAAGTTTGAAGCGGGATTGAGCTGGTAGGAGCGGTGAGCAAAGAAGTTGGAGTTGGTGGGACAGCAGTGGCTGAGGTTGAAGTGACGGTCAGTGTATTCGTGGGCGAAACGACGGGGTGCGCAGTGGGTGTCGCTGGCGTGCTCGGTACGCAGGCCGTCAGCAGTACGATTACGACCAGCGTAAATCGGAGACGCCGTAGAGAGAGCCGTGAAAGTGGCATCTGACTCAGTTCCCTATAATCGCAGAAGAAGCGATCAACCACTGCCCGAGCCAATAGGTGGACAACACCAACCCTCGCGCCGCAGCAAACGGTATCCTGAAGCGGTCCACGGCTAGCATCGAATCGGATGCCAGGAAGAGTACCGCGCCAGCCGCAGCTAGCGCCGTGGCGGTTGTCTCCAACTCAATCGCAGCTCCGATGGCCTGCACCGTCATCAGCGAGATCAACACCACGTAGATGAGCACGGGGATCCTCAAAGAGTCCCTTAGACCAGGCCACAGGAAGCGCGTCATCAGGATCGCGAATAATGCCAAAGGAATGGTCGAAGGATTGATCAACGCCAGTCCTGCCGCCGCGGCGAATGCCGCTAGATAGAGCAAATGGGTCAAGGCGAAGCTCGCGATCCCAAGCACAAACCGCTGCTCTGAAAGCATCAGCAGGATATCCCCGACCAACGCAAAAACGAGGCCAGCGCCGATGAGCGCGACGTACGCACTTGCAGATTCGGGGAGTAGGGCCAGTACAGGCAGCAGGATCAGCGTGGTTGTCAGTGGTTTAGTGATGTAGAAGACCAGCGGCCGTTTCACGACATAGTGGCTTAGAATGGCGACCGCTGCGGTTATCACGGTCAGGGGCGTAAGGATCGGATGGATGGCTTCAGTCATGACCGGTGTTCTTTCGTTCAGACGTTATTCCGAATCACGGGCGCAATTCAAAGTGCTGGTCAGCGCCCTCATTCGGTCCCATTCCATACACCATGGTGAACAACCTCATGGAAGTGTCGTCGACCTCGCTTCAAAGACGGAGATATTTTGTCTGGCGCAGGGTAGCCGATGGGGATTACCCCCATGGGGGTGATTTCGTCAGGGATATTCAAGACGTCCCGAAGTGCTTGCAGATCCCACACGCCTGCAAATCCCGCGGCCAAGCCCTCGTTGACCGCCCCGAGAAGAACCAGCATCACGCCGGCTCCAATGTCCATGAACCAGTAGGGAACAGGCCATTCAATTTCGCTGCCGTCCTCGCGGAGTTTATCTGGTTCCTGATAGCGTCGGTGGTAGGCTGCTTCATTGGTGCAAGGAACAATGAGCACCGGTGCACCAGAGATAAAGTGATGGAATCCGGCGTCGACATAGCGCTTCTCACCGCATAATTCAGCGATCTTGATCCTTGTACCTCGGTCCGCGACAACGATGAAGTCTTGGCCCTGAGTAAAGCCAGCACTTGGTCCCCGCCGGGCAAGATCAAGGATCCTATCGATAGAATCCTCTGGGACTGGCTGGTCCGTAAAGTGGCGAACCATCCGTCTCTTCTTTACTACATCAGGGAATTCCATGAGCCCCCCCGTGGATGAAGAAGCTTTGCCGAATACAGGCAGATCGATGTGGATGGTGCAGACAATCTCTTCGCGATCGATCAGGAAATCAAAGAGTCTAGCGTACGACCTCGAGTTCGCCTGATCCCGCCCCGGAAGGGGTAGGCGTAGTCGTGACGATCAATGCTCCTCCGATAGTTTCCAAAGCCCACCTCAACTCTGGATTGCGGGTATCGCGAGCAAGTGAAGTCACCGCGTTGATGAGACCGTAGCGAGATTCATCCGCATCCTCAGCAAATCTCCGGTGGGTCTGCTCAACAATCTCGCTCGCTTGGTCGGCGGGAAGCTTTGACAAGTGAGGCATGAGGCTTGTTCGAGGATCGGGGAACAATCCTCTAGCCTGCTTCATTTTCTCGACATATCCCTCGAAGTCCTGTTCTTGGATACAAGTGCGTATACCCTCACGCAGGTTGATTTCTACCTCAACTGGACTGACATGCTGCGTGTTGTGCACATGCTTGGTTGCGACCGCCTGAGCGATAATCGCACCATTGATGCAAACGCGCCGGTAAATGTAAGGATGCACCCAGGCATCTTCCCAGGCTGCTTTGATAGCTACGCCTTTATCCACCCGGTCCCGGCGCGCCACTTTCCCATTCGCTGGCAGCACTGCGCGGGTAAATAGCAGCGTGCCATCGTCGAAGCTGTCACTGATCTTGCCACCTGCAACCTTTACTTCTTCTTCAAAAATTGATTGGATTCGTGCTGTGGTCAGCGATGCGTTCCAACTCATAAGAACCGTCTCCTTCCCCAGCCGCTGCTGATTGGTGTCGGTTGGATGATACCAGTTTGTTGTTGAAGCAGTGCCCAGAAGCAAACTTTGATGGTCCGGCCAGCCAAAGAGACTGATGACACCGTCTACTCCTCAACATAGCGAGGGTACGTTGACTTGGCAAACTCTGCCTGTTCCAAATCGAGCTCGAGCGTAATGAAAGGGACATCCGTGGAGGTCACGCCAAGCACCTGACCATCCGGATCTATGATCCAGCCCGAACCTCCCCACTGGATACCGCTGCCCTCGCCGCTACGATTGGAGGAGATACAGAAAGCGCCGGACATGACGGCCGCCGCGCGTCCACCTGCGAGCCATTTGTCGACAGTCGATCGCTCTGTAGCGCGTGGGCATGCCAGGATATTCGCTCCCTGCCGGGCGTATGCACGAGCATGTTCCGTAAACCAAAGTTCGGTGCAAATGGCGAAGCCAACCTGCGAGGGTCCGGCGGGAGCCGAGCGAAATTCCGCCTCGCCACGTTCATACCAAGTCGCTTCCCAAAAACCTTCCTCCTCCGGTAGATAGTACTTATCGTGTACCCCGCGATACGATCCTTCCCAAACAAAACCTTCGTTTCGCCGCCCTCCTGTAGGACGTGAACTTAGCACCACCGCCGGTTTCAGCTCAACAAATCGAGGTATCCAACTATCGTGCGCCGCGACCGCTGTCGCCCACATTTCGCTGTCGACCTGATCTGACGAGGCTATCCACGGGAAGAATGGCATCTCTGGCAGAAGGACGAGCTCACTGTCATTGCTGCCCGCATGCTCCACCAAGTGGGACCATCCCTCCTCGGTCAACGAATCATCAGTTTCGCAAACCGTAACTCTGATCTTTGAGCTCCTTTCCCCATCGGGCAAGCTAGTTAGTGAGAATTCGATCCATTCGCTCGATGACTTCGTCGGTCAGCAGCGCAACAGCATCCAGGGCATTCAGGTTTTCTTCAAGTTGGGATAGCTTGGTTGCACCCGTGATCACCGTACTTACATGCGGATTTCTCAGACACCAGGCGATCGCAAGCTGAGCCATGCTGATGCCAAGTTCTCGGGCGATGGTTTCGAGCTCGCTGGTTTTTGCCAGACGAGCTTTACCCTCATCGGTCTCAAGGGAGCGGCTTAACCATTCATAACCGCGGAGATTCATGCGTGAGTCATCCGGAATACCATCCCTGTACTTTCCGCTTAGCACGCCTGAGGCAAGCGGCGAGTAGACCGTGGTGCCTAGCCCGATGTCCTCGTACAAATCCAAATACTCGGTCTCAATCCGATCGCGGTGGAACATGTTGTATTCGGTCTGTTCAGTTGTCGGCGCAATCAGCTTCCACTGTTCAGCCACAGCATGGGCTTCGCGCAATTCGTCGGCAGACCATTCTGAGGTTCCCCAGTAGTGCACCTTCCCCATTTGAATGAGATCGCTCATTGCCCAAACCGTTTCCTGGATGGACACTTCGGCATCAGGCCGGTGGCACAGATAAAGATCGAGATAGTCAACTCTCAGCCGCTCCAGCGCCTGCTCGCAGGCTTCCATAACATGCTTCCTGCTGAGTCCCTGTTGAGTCGGTTTTGGATCCGGTACGCTTCCCCATCGCACCTTGCTTGAAACCAAATAGCTGTCGCGGGGCCACGCTAATTCCTCCAAGGCGCGACCCATCATGCGCTCTGCCTCACCATGTGCGTAAACTTCTGCATTATCGAAGAAGTTCACACCATGCTCATATGCCGATCCCATGAGTTCGACGGCCTGACCCAAATCGAGTTGATTTGAGAATGTCACCCAAGCGCCGTATGAAAGTGCACTGACTTTTAGCCCGGATTTACCGAGACGTCGATACTCCATCGAAAATAGCTCCTCCGTGGCGAAATCTTATCGCAAAGACGGTCACTGAGGGGGAATGTAACTTTTCCTGGCCAGATTGGAGCACGCGCGCTCTGGAGATTCCGTGCTTTAGGAGGTTGCCTGGATGTCAGCGCGGTTGGGAGGGAAATCTTCTTTAAGTACGAGGTTTGCGACTACGACCCAAACAATAAGGTGTAATCCGGTCTGCAGCCCGCAGAACGTAATCCCTACCTGCCCAAGTAGAAAGCTGACATATATAGCTGGAACCACCGTATAAATGCCAACCGCCAGCGTAGATCCATATTGGCTACGGATATTGAGCGCTGAGAGCAATCCCCAAACAAGGACACCCAGGAAGGTAAGCAGCATGAACCGAATGACGACATTCCAAAGCCCCAGGCCGATGAATGCTGCGATTGAGAAGATCCGCGTGAACGATTGCCAAGAGCTGAGCGCAGTTTCACGATTGATGACAATCGGATCTCCAAATGCCTGGTTCAGATCTAACAATTGGAGGACTTGATAATCGCCGTTTGAGTAAATATGCAGCGAGTTGCGAGTGAGCAGAAATCCCTGAGAGTAGCGATTGGTATCGATGGATTGGTAGATTCCGCTGGTATCGAGAATGGCAATGGAGCCCTGCTCCTCGAACAAGATCATCGGTTGGCGCGCACGAACCATTGCAAGCCCATTTTGGATGACGATTTCGGGAAAGTTTCCACTGGCAAATGCTTGCTCGATATCCCGCGCAGTGGAGCCCAACCCTCGACTCAGGTTGATGGTGGCGATTATGGTTAGGATGGTGCCAAAGACGATAAAAAACAAAACTGCATCTACCAGAGATCGCCTGGCTGCAGCTTTATAAAATGGCAGATTGTAGAGCGGCTGAAAGAATCCGCGACCGATCCAAAACAACTCGGCAGCAATGCCCGAATCTTCCGACTCCCCGTTGTCAGTGTGCGGGGAAGGAACTTCGTTCGATGGATCTGTCAATCGTGTTTTCCGTTGCTCAGTTTAGATACTGCACGTNNAAACCGTTTTATCCCGGAATGCGGGTCCCCGTATCTTGCGAGTCGTTAACTCGTAGGAGATCACGGACGTGTTTCTTCCCTGTTCTAGCATCTCCGGAATGAATATTTGATACGACAGATCATACGTGGCGAATTCGTCCTGCATCTTTGCTTGCGTGGAGTTGTAGTTTGGGCTGTCAGGATGGATCGTTGCCATATATCCGGCTAAATCTTCTCGACTGGCAGCCCTGATGTTTTCGTAAACTACCTGAACGACTTCATCTGGTGATTCGGATAGCTGTTGAGAATTTCTGAATAACGTTACGCCGATCAGGCTGCATAGAACAAGTCCAGCGATGACGGTGACACCGGCCAGTATCAAATCGGTTCGATTGAACCCTCCCGCTTTGCCTTGGTCATCTTCATCAGTCGGTCGCTCCAAAGGTGCAGTAGCCGCCTCTGCGGCTGAAGGCAACTGCGTTTGCCTCTCGCCATTTAATTCTGATCGTGGAATCGAACCCGATCCTGGATCGATCACTGTTGGCGAATGTTGAAGCTCTGGCTGACGTGGTGCGTCTTCAACATGCGCTGGCGCAACAGGCGCGAGGGAAGATTCCGCCTCCATTCGACCAACTGGGCTCGGGCTGTCAACTTCGGCTGCTTCCTGTATGGACTGAGGTTCGCTCTTCTGCGATGAACGGGTCTGCTCGCTCTCGAGTTCTGGATCTTGTGGCTGGAGGCGGGCCGCCACGTCGATTGGCTCCGATTGAAGGTCTGCAGAACCAGAGGCAGCTTCGATTCCTTCAGCCTTTTTCGCCTGCAGCAGCTCGAGCGCCTCTCGATTTCCTGGGTCTAGTATCAATACTTTGTTGAGGCAATATTCGGCGCGCTCCGGCTCTTCCACGAGTTGAGCCAGGGTGAGCCATGCAGCAACATTTTTCGAATCGCGTTGAATGATCTGGCTAAGCGAAGCGATTGCGGCTTTTGAATTTCCTTGTCTTGCTAGCTCTTTAGCTCGGTCGATCTCTTGCTGATCGATCGCCACGATGGTCAACCCCGTTTCCTGCGTTTATGTAAAGTAAAGCGTTGCGATTTTGCGTGCCCCTACATATAGCGACCTTTTTGAGGAAGCACAATAGAACTATTCGGTAGGGGACAGGGCGATATTGATCTATTAAGCCCTAAAACCCGCAGTCAGGCGGTTGAGGAGCAGCTCGCTCAAGTTCAGCTGCAAAACCTTCCGGTGGCGTCCAAGGCTCAAAACCATCGGCGACACTGCCTCGCAACGATTGAGTTCCATAGCCCCCAGGGTACATATGTGCCCTAACTATTACTACAGTATCCGCTTCAATTCCTACCGGGCCTCCCGATCGCACAAATGGCTGTTCACCGACGTGGCTGTGAAGAAGCGTGCGGCGGTAGATAAGTTCCCCATTCTCAGAGACCACTTCCCACCAATCCGCATACTGATCGCAGCCAGTATCCGGACTGCTGACTTCGACCGAAAAGCTGTAGGAATTCGAGTTTCCGGTTGTCTGGACTGAGCGCACCTCCGCAGTAGCAGACACCTCCACCTCCTCTGATCCTCCTTGATAAGCTATGCGATAGATGGTGCCACCGGAATCATCACTGACATAAAGCGCTCCATCAGTACCGACTGCAAGTCCGACCGGACGCCCCGTGACGGATTTCAAATCGTCCTCCAACCAACCAATCGCGAAATCGATCACCTCCGGCCCGGGTTGATTGCCGTCAAACGGCAGGCGAACGACTTTATAGCCAGTGGGGATGCTTCGATTCCAGGATCCATGGAAAGCGATGAAGAGATCTCCGTGATATTCCTGGGGAAAGGTCTCCCCATCGTAAAAGACCAATCCTAGAGGTGCTGAGTGCGCTTGCATCTCAACCACGGGCGCCGCGACATTGTCGCACGCGCCTTCAAAACCCATATCGGGATCTGGAATATCGCCGCTGTGGCAGACCGGCCAGCCGTAATCGGCGCCTTCGGAAAGTCGATAGATCGTCTCTGGTGGGAGATCATCGCCCATCAAGTCTCGGCCGTTATTCGTAACCCAAAGGTCGCCTGTGTCAGGGTGGATTGCTAGACCGACAGCATTGCGCAACCCGGTTGCATAAAGCTTCTCACCACTCGCTGTAGCATCGTCGTACACCAAAACTGCTGCGCGTCTTTCGTCATCCTCTTCGCAGACATTGCAGCTTGAGCCGACAGAGACGACCATGCGTCCATCCTTGAGAAATTCAACCGTGCGCGTGCTGTGGCCGGATGTCGGATAGTCATCGACCAGTGTCAACCGCTCATCCGCCTGACCATCTTCATTTGAGTCGATCAGTCGAAGAACTCCGGAGGGAACTCCCACATACCAGGCTCCCTCATAATCGACAATGCTGTGTGGATTCGGCACATCTTCGGCAAAGATCTTTTGAATATCTGCCCGCCCATCCCCGTCATCGTCACTGAGAATCACTATTTGGTCGGCCCCACGCTCCGCCACGTAAAGTTCCCCTTCTGAGCTGAATTGAATGAAACGCGGGCCCTGGAGGCCTTCAGCAAATATCGAGATCTCAAATCCTTCGGGGACGACCAATCTGGCCTCCCCACCTTGGGCAAGGAAACCGACGAGGTTGACCTGCCGTGATATTTGCCGGTAGGCCAAGAGAATACCGATGATTATCAAAGAGCCAATTGCAAGCCCGATGACTTGTTTTCTGCTTAGCATTTTGATACCGATAGAGTGAGCTTTTGACCGGCTCAGTTCTTGATAAAAGTACCGTTCCTTAGTTCAGTTAATGCCTGCATGATTTCGGCTTCAGTGTTCATAACGAATGGCCCATAGGGCACGATTGGCTCACTAAAAGGTGCACCAGCCATGAGCATGAAGCGGACATGTGAGTTGGGTGCAGCTCGCGCCAGCACCAGGTTTCCATTGCCGAAGGTGAGCATGTGGACTGCATCAACGATCTGCTCAGCGCCATCCCCAAAAATCCCCCGACCTTCAAAGACGTAGGCGACTACAGTGTGTTCCGACGGAACCTCCAGGGAAAACTCCTCTCCTTCGTTCAACGTGATGTCCATATATAGCGGCTGTGCTGTAATTTGCTGGACCGGTCCTGACTTTCCAGCATAGGTTCCGGCTACCACACGCACCGTCGCTCCATCATCCGACGAAATTGGGATCTCCTCTGCGCTAACCTCCTGGTACTTTGGCTCCCCCATTTTCTCGGAGGCAGGTAAGTTCACCCAGAGCTGGAATCCGTTTACGGTACCTTCTGGCCCCCGCTTCGGCATCTCCTCGTGCATGATTCCCCGCCCGCTGGTCATCCACTGAACATCTCCGGGGCCAATGACCCCCATGTTTCCCAGGCTATCTCGATGTCGGGTGCTGCCCTCAAGCATGTAGGTCACAGTCTCGATGCCACGGTGCGGATGCATGGGGAATCCGACAATCGGACCTTCGATTGGGTCGTTGAAGGCAAAATGATCAAACAACAAGAAGGGATCAAACCGGTTTTCGCGACTCGGCCCGAAGGAGCGGCGCAGCAGCACGCCGGCCCCTTCAATCACCATTTGCGGTTCGATAATGTGTCCAATAGATCTATGAACTTGTGTCATCTCAGTTGCTCCATCTGGCGCTCGTACTGCCAAATTGTATTCGCTGCAGAAGTGTAATGGCGCGCGCGGGAAACTGATAGAGAGGTCGATTACATTCTCGCGAGAATACTGCTGGTCGATGAACGCTTACAAGATCGATCAGGAGCAGGTTCGATTGAACGAAAAGGGAAGGGCTGCGTGAGCCGTCCTTTATTACCGAATCTAAGGACGCCCGACTTCTATGTTATCGAAGTGAATCTCTGTGCTTGCTGCTTCATATGAGGTGGCAGTTAGAGCAATGTCACCCGAACGAAAGAGAGAATCCTTGACAGATGCCAGCAGCTCTCCGTTCACCCTGAGAGTGAGATTGTTGCCCTCGCATGTCGCCTGGATATCGTTGGCGCTGTTGCCCTGGTTGATGGCGGTTGAGGGCGTCCATTCAATGAGCTGATGAAACTCACCGTTCGGGTCCCGTTGTTGAATCGCGAAGTAGCCATCCCCGGATATTAAGAAGAAGTAGCCGGCGCCTTCGGGATCAACCCGACACATCACCCCATAGTCATTGTTGTTGTTGGTTGGCGCGCTGACCTGTTGCGCTCGAACATTGATAACAACATCGTCGAAGCCTCGGTTCGCTACCCCCCACATGGTCTGGCCTTCTCCAAGCGAAGTAACGTAATAAATTCCGTTCCAGTAGCCCACGCGGCCCCCAGGATAATCTCCAATTTCCCAGCCGGATGACTGGTCCGCAAAATTGTCGGAAAAGAGATTGTCACCGCTCTGACCGTTNNACCGGACCCTCCAGTGAGATCGGTCAGTCCGCTGCAAGCCAGGCCAGCAACCAGCAAAAGGGCAGAAAAGGCGATCAGTCTTCGTGGCATTGAAACCTCAATCGCATCCATGCATCTTATGCCGAAAATGGCCAATAGGGAAACAGACCCGTGAGAACTACTTGTTGAGATAGACCCTTGCTTCCGCCGCTGATTTCTGCGCTTCTCGCAGGCCCGTCATCGGCTGTCAGCTGTCTGAGATCGAATCCACGGACTGCCGCACTAGCTCTTTCAGTACTTCCTGGTCAACATCTTCGAGCTTATTGATATACAGGCATGATTTTCCGGTCTTGTGCTTGCCAAGCTTCTTCAGTAAGTCCTCGTGGCTGTTGAAGCCATCCATGATGTAAAGCGTCAGGTTTTGTTTCCTAGGGGAGAAACCAACCTTCATCCAATCGCCTTCTCGACCGCTGGCGTACTTGTAGTGGTAGCTACCGAATCCGACGATACTCGGGCCCCACATACTTGGTTCCTCGCCAGTTACCGCTTTCATGAGCTCTAGAATCGCAAAGCTGTCCTCCCGGCGTCGGTCGTTCTCAACGCCGTTGAGGAATTCTTCCACGCTTTCGTCATTCTTCTGCGTCTTTAGCTCGCTCATCTGTCTGAACCTGCCAGTCCGCGCGGTGTTCGATCTGCACCTACCACATTGGGGGAATCCTGCGGAATGTTATCACCCTAGTATGGATACATCAGCGTTCAGCACTTGCGCCGTATGGCTGAGGTGCTCAATTGGCTGTGAGGCCGAGCCGCTCAATCTAGAACAACCGGTTTGGGCTCTCTTCACCTAGCTGCGCGCTGACGATTACGATCACAGGGCGCCGCAACCCTCAAAAACCGTCTAGCCCCCGTCAGTAGAAATCCAGAGCCGCAATACGCGGTCTTCGCGACCAGCCCCCAGAGCCAGTACCCCGTTTGGCATCGTAACGACTGCCAGATTGGTAGCCAACTGATCTCCAACAGGGATCGACCAGACCATTTCGGCGCCGTTAGCATTCCTTCGGATCGCGCCGAGCACCTCTTGAGCTTGATCTGGCACCAGCAACTCCACACTTCCCTCTCCGTCAAAATCGCCGGAAACAGCACGATCTAAATTGGGCGATCCCAATAGATGCGAACTGAACCCAGGGACTTGCGCCACGACCTCGAGCCGGTCTCCTTGAAGCCCGAAGAATTCCACGATCCCTCCGATATGTGGCGTAAGCACTGCAACGAGTTCAACCTCTCCTTCGGGTCCGAATGGTGCGGCTGCCAGCTGGTGCCTCCAGCGAAATCCCCTGCCGATTGGCGCGCTCTCGGCAACCCGGTTGCCGTCCTCGTCAAAAACAACAATCCGTGCTCCCTGCTCTGCATCACTCTCGGTTACGATGATTTCCCTCACGCGATCCCCATTCAAATCTGTCCATATCGGTGAGATTCCTTCGATGACCCGCTCTCCCTCGATTGCGATCTGGCGTGAGAGGGCAGGGGCAGTGGTTGTATCGATCAGACTGATGCTCCCAGCCTCAATTGCATCCCCGAGTACGCCGTGACCGTATCGAGTTGTCGGATCAGACAGAAGCAGGATTCTCCCCGTTTCGTCTACAAGCAGCCGTGCATCTGGCAACGCACTCACTGTGAACCGAGCGACCTCATTCCCACGCTCGATCACGACCTCCCCAGTCTCTGCAATGTATGCTGTGGCTCCTAGATCCGATTGGAGCGGAACTGCATGTGTCAGTTCAGATCCAGCACCTTCTCCGGCGGTGAGCAATGTCGGTCGATCACCCTCGACAATTAACGCCGGCGGCATACCGGGCGCCAGATTCGAAGGTACGACATCGATCGGTTCGAAAGAGCTCCCAATCACATGAAAGCCTTGAACCCGGCCATCCTCCAATACTGCCACCCAGATACTTCCTTCGGAGGCTGCCGCTCCTACGACCCACTCTGGCCTACCTTCGAGTTCAATATCCAAGGCGTCAACGGTTGGTAGATTCCCGCGCCCTTCGATATAGCGATTTCCATCTGCTCCGAGATAGGTGAGACCCATTGTATGTACGGTGCTCATTAGAGAATCGTCCGCATGACCCTCAGACTGTGTTGGGGTGATGACCTCAACGGATGGGGAAAGCGTGGGGTCCTCGCCAGAGGATACAGGTTCTGCCTGGGCACACCCTGTTCCGATCCATGCTGCCAGACACAAAAGAATCGGAAACCTGAGTGGCGAGCTGCACTTCAGCTCACCTGATATCACCCTCGCATAATGGCTTGACCCTTGCATCAGCTGAATCCCATCTGGCCCTTAGCGTTCAGAACATCCAACCGGTGAGCCCACTGTAAATCGCCGAGACCCCAAACAGGAAGATCAGGAGACCTGACCCACGGTTGATCCACTTCATACCCGTGGGAGTCAGCCGATCCTGAACGAGCGTGACACCTCCGCTGAGAAGAAACCACCACAGCGCGGATCCCAGAAACACCCCCAGTATGATCGGCGTCACTGAGAGAAGGGTCCGATCCGACAGTTCATTACCGATAGCCGCAAAGATGGCGGCAAAGAAGATGATCGTTACCGGGTTGGTTAAAGTCAAGATAAAAGTTGATAGGTAGGCACCGATATGATCCTGCCTCGCTTCGTTTTCCGGTTCCTGCGGCGGCTCGGATCGGGATATTCGAATTGCTAGAGAGATAAGGAAAAGGCCTCCAGCCAAGCGCAGGATGTCCTGACGATCGACGAGCGCTTCAGCAATCACGGTGATTCCAAGCGCCGCTATGGCACCATATACGGCATCTGCCGTGGCCGCTCCCAAACCAGTGACGAAGCCAACGAGTCGGCCTTGTGAAAGAGTCCGCTGGATGCACAGCAATCCGATTGGGCCTACAGGTGCGGAGATGGCCAGTCCTATGAGGACACCGCGCACCAGCAGGGGAAGTTCCAACAGCCAACTCATTTACTTAGCTCCAGCTTCCCCTGAGGATTCTGTATGTTCGAGGATCTTGAATGATGTGTGATCAGGCCTGGGGATCCGAATAAACGGATGTACTCTCCAGGAACCAGGTTTCCATACGGCCTTTGCCTTTGATCTCGATGCTTCCACGTGGCTCGCAATGAAACTCATCTTTTATCAGGTCATGAGTGGTGGAAGTTATTTGTATCTTGCCGGGCACCCCGTGGGATTCCATGCGTGAGGCAACGTTCACTGCATCGCCCCACAGGTCGTATTGGAATTTCTTGGCCCCGATAACGCCTGCAACAACCGGGCCCGAATTGATGCCAATCCTGACCTGCAACTGGTTGGCCAGCGGAATCTGGCATTGGGAGGTGAAATCTGTCATTTCAAGTGCAAGGGCCGCAACGACGGATGCATGATCAGAGCGCTTGGAGGGAACTCCGGCCGCTACGTAGTACCCATCCCCGATCGTACGGATCTTCTCGACTCCGTACTTTTCAACCAGAGAATCGAAATAGGTAAATACTTCAGCCAGCAACTCAACCGATTCGTCCGCCGAAAGCTGCTCGGATAGAGGAGTGAAGCCAACCACGTCTGCGAAGAGCATCGTGACGCTCTCGTAGTGATCAGCAATTGAATTTTCACCTTGCTTCATGCGATCGGCGATAGCGGCTGGAAGGATGTTGAGTAGAAGATTGTCTGATCTGGCGCGTTCGTCCCGGATTTTACTTTCGACCCGGAAATTTGCGGAGTATAGATAGTAGGTGAAAAAGACCACCGCCAGGAAATTCGACGTATAGGTCGCGGTGCTAACGATGCGCGCAACAGCAGAGCTAAGCGGGATGAGCGGCTCAGCAAGCACGAAGGACAGCTCCAATAACAGGTAAAGCGCCAGGCTGAATCCAACCGCAGCTGAAATCGACTTCAGGTCTGTCATCGAATAGTAGAGGAACGGAGAAAGCGCAGCAGCGATGAGAAATAGCTGTATCCAGGGCGGACGGCCAAGAAGGAAGGCAACTGATGCTATCTGCAAATTTCCGTTGATCAGCAGAACAATTGTCGCCTGTCGATATAAACCCAGTCGGTTGAGATACAAAACAACCATGTAGCCGGCAAATGCCAGGACCATGATTCCTGCCGGTAGGTACAGTCCGGTCAGCATGAACAGCGCAAAATAGATCACTGTCAGGCTGGCCGTAAATACTGTGGCCTGGTTCCTCAGTCTCAGCCGCTTGGTTTGCTCATTAGAAAAATGATCGGGCCGCCCGATGTTGCTTGCCCGAGACCAGAGTCTCTTTATGTTCTCAATTGCACTATCCATCGTCCCTACCCCACCAGCTGAAATCCTATGAAATATGCCACCCAAATCCAGATCCCCATCGCTGCCCCCAGCGGGAGCGCCCAATAGAATTGTCGACGCTGAACCGCGACCAGGAAGCCCGGAAGGGCTAATGCGAGCAGGAACTCACCCAGGATGATGTAGTACGGCGTGGCGTTGAACACCATGCGACCTGGATCTTCGTAAAGCCACCAACCGGCTCCTTTGGCGGCCCACTCGTAAACCGGAATGATCAACCCGCCGATAATCCCCGTGGTGATTGTGGCAAACAGCAGTCCTCTTCGGAGATATAGGTAGTAGCCCAGGTAACCGATCTGGACCAGGATTACTGCCCAGGCAATCGGCATATACACAGGCGAATCGATAAGCAGCGGTTCTCCTCGCTCGTAGAAGAGCGTCTTCGTCTGCTGTACCAGCCAGTCATCCGCGAGAAGTTCCAGTGCACCCGCAGACAGCCCAAAGATCAGGAACTTCCCCAGCAGCTGATCGTCCGACCGGATGATGTACACAATATCGATGATGAGCACCCCAAAAGCCAAGATGGCCGCAGTAACCCATCCAGTCTCGAAAAATGAGTTGGTAAGTATCCAAATCGCCACGATGCCCATGGTGGCGAGGACAAACCTCAGACGCTTGGATTCTTCACTTGAATTGAAATCGGTCATATTTGCCTGATTCCCTCGGCCTACGCCAATGTGACCTAACCAAATAAACTGCCGTTCCAAGGCAGCCCGCGGTTATAACGCCGCCGGTCTGCGTACCGATGCAAAGCCAAGATCCACGGACGCTGGAGCGGATACACCGTGCAGTAAGCAGCTTTTTCCCCCGATGCGTCAATGATCGCGTTGACTGCTCTGCGCGCAGCCTCATTTGCACCTTCCATCGTGGCCAGCATGACATCGGTTTTCACATAATCCGACGCCAGGAATAGGTTCGGGATATGTGTATGTGCTTCGGGCCGAAGATGCCAGGTGTTGATTTTGTTCACCAGCAAGGGCTCCGCATCCTTGTAGCGACTGAGGTCGGTGAAGAGATCCAGGGGTTCAACGTCCGAATCGAGATACCAATCGTGGATGTCTTCTTTTCGCAAAACCGGCTCCTCGCCTTTCTTGTTTAGGCCTTGCATCAGCTGTGCGACCACTTCATCCTTGATCTGCTCCTTGGTGCACTCCTTTGCCGGTTTGTGCTTGCCATCCGGTGGATGCTCCAAAACTCCGTCTGCCTCCCAGTTGGAGATGTCGATTGAGATGATGCCCTTGACCTTTCCATCTCCGTAGGCAGACAGCTTGACTTCAGGCCAAAACTGGGATTGAGAAATTGTGGTGATCGCCCAGGGTGAATCTACGTACATCGTGTGCCCATAGTCCAGCTTGATGTCGCGGTTGAGATAAAGCTGCATGCCATTCATCCAGGCTACATCCTCGCTCAGCTCGATTAGCGTCTCGAGAGATGTATCGAGCTTCAGAATGTCGGATGACTGAAGGAAACGCGCCATCACCTCAATCGGTACCGCAAACAGATAGTAGTCGCCATGGACTTCCGTCGGCCCATCTGGCGTGTCAACAACCACATGCCCGATCCGTCCATCGGCAACATGGACTTTGCTCACGGGGCTGTTCAACTCGTAGCGTACACCTTGTTTGCGAAGGTATTCGAGCCAGGGATCGATCCATACCTCGTTGGTCGGTCCATTGAGCAAGCGATCGGTGGAGGGTCCGGGCGTTGCAGCCCCAAATATCAGCTGTAGCAAAATGGATCCCCCAACAGCAGTGCTTGCGGATCTAGCGCGTGCCGCTACCAGCGTTCTTGTGAAGCCCACAGCGAAGAGCGCTTTGTAGTTATCTGAAAAGCGATCAGCCTCTACAAACTCCCACCAGCTCATCCGCTCGTAATCATTGGCAATTCGTTCATCGCAGCTGGTCGCGATCTGCCACAAACGTTCCGCGGCGAAGTGCTCTTCCTCTTCTGTCAGACCTTTGGGTGCGAACACGTCGTTCAGCATGACTTTCAAATCGGCCAGAGTACGTGGAAACCTGGCTGAAACGACCAGATTGGGTCGATCGTCGCTCCTGGCGATCATCTCGCGGGAAGCCTGTACCAGATTGGCGTAGGCGCTTCTCCCGTTGGATCCAATTGGAGTGTCTTTCATGGTTGCAGGGAGATTGCGATAAAAGCGTGGAAAGAAGCGAAAGCCATGCTCACCAGGCAGGTCCTTGCGGCCATCCTTGCCTGTGTTCCGCACGCCGACGCTGCGAGCCTTCCCGCCGGGTATTCCCCTGGCTTCATAGACTTCAACTTCGAAGCCGCGTTTGATGAGCTCATGCGCCGCGCTCATTCCCGCGACTCCTCCACCGATAATCACGACTTTCTTACCCATAGCAGTTATGCCACCTCTCTCCAGGCGTGATGCGCTTGCTGTTCATCTTGTCTCTCTCAGGTGATGCCGGATTGCTCATGACCGCATAGCAAAACCGGGTCGGGGAACCTTCGTTCGTCCGACCTACCCAATATCAATCGCTTGTCAGAAGGGTTTGTTGGCGCTAGGGGCCACAGAAGATCATAACCCATTGCGAACAATTGGGTACACAGAAGTACACGGGCAATGGGGATCCAGCAGCTAGGGTGTCAGCTTTGAAAGCGCTTGATAGGAAGCCTCATCGATATCGCCCGAATGACGCCAATGTTCGAGGAGATGAGAGAGCTCGAACACGGCATGAAGCTTCAGTCCATTTCGCTCAAGGAGGTCCTTCTCACCATCTGCTCTGTCGATCAGCACGAGTACATCGCGGACTTGAAGACCGGACTCACGCAGTTTCTCAGCCGCTTCAAGCTTGCTTCCGCCGGTCGTAATCAGATCATCAATCAGTACGACCGTCTCACCCGTGTGGTAACCACCCTCGATCAGAGACTTGGTGCCATATTGCTTGCTCTCTTTGCGTGGATAGATCATCGGCCGGGCGGTTTGAAGCGATATTGCGGTTGCGATCGGGAGCCCAGCATATGGAACGGCGGCCAACCGATCGTATGTCAATTGATTGAGAATTGGCAGGAAAGCCGTGGCAGCCTGAGAAAGAAGCCCAGGATCTCCGCTGAGCAGGCGCAAATCGAAGTAGATCGGAGAGCGCTGGCCGGACTTCAATTCGAAATCGCCGAACTTTACACACCCGGCCTCGAGGATTCGGTCGGCTAAGGCGGCAAGTTGAGTATTCAGAGCACGTACATGCTCAACGGTTGCCGAGGATGAAGGAAGAGATTCCCGAACCCGATTGATATTTGCCTTTAACCTATCCGCCTCACTGGCTGGATCGCTGGCTGTTGCGATGCTTCGAGACGATGGAACCAGCATTCCCAAGCCATCCGATCGCAGCCCAGACTCAAGCGCAGCTTCCAAGTGTCCCCCCTGAGGACCAACCCCCGGCGCAAGTATCCAGAGATCAGGCGCAATGCTGCGCACGTCAGCAAGCGCTTTTGTATCCGTCGCCCCGACTACCAGACCCACGTTATCGGCACTGTTCCATTCCGTGGCCAATCGAGCAACTTCCATGTAGAGGGGAGATTCATCAGATCCGAACAGCTGGATATCCGCGGATCCTGGATTGGAAGTCTTGCAAAGCAGAAAGATTCCACGCTCTGCGTTTGAAATGAAAGGGGAGATTGAATCGAGGCCCAGGTAGGGGCTGACGGTGACCGCATCCGCACCAAGGGTTGCAAAAGCCGACTGTGCGTAATGAAGCGATGTAGAGGGGATGTCTCCCCGCTTGGCATCAAGGATCACCGGGATCTCATCTGGGATGTGCGCAATCACATCGGCTAAAACCGACCAACCCGCAGCCGCAAATACCTCAAAGAAAGCGCTGTTCGGCTTGAATGCACAGGCATGCTCGGCTGTCGACTCAATAATCCGAACGCAAAAGTCCCTGGCTGCGGTGGCGGAAGGATCATTCAGGAGTTCGGGATGAGGATCCAGTCCCACGCAAAGCAAGGAGTCAATCAGATTCGCTCGGGTGCTTACCCGGGAGAACAGTGATTCTGTGGCTTCCAAGGAGCAGTTCCCTTTCAGATTGCTCTGAGGGATGTCACCTGGAATTGATTGGACGGATCGTCACCCTACGCCTTGCCGAGAACCAGCGCTAGCAGGGCCATGCGCACGTAGAGGCCGTATTCCATCTGGCGGAAGTAAGCCGCCCGTGGATCGTCGTCGACTTCCATACTGATCTCGCCCACCCTTGGAAACGGGTGCATGACGATCATTTCATCTTTCATCTGCTCGAGAATTGCGGGCGTGATTACGTAGGCGTCCTTCACGGCTTCATAGTCGTCCAGGTTCTCGAAGCGCTCCTTTTGCACACGGGTAACGTAGAGAACGTCGGTCTCCGCTAGCACCGGCTCAAGTGTGGCATGCGCGCGCTGCTCCATCCCTTCTCTGGTCAGCTCTGTTAGAAGCTCAGGTGGCATCTGAAGGATCTCGGGCGACACGTAATTGATGTGTACATCAAACAGCGACAGCAGTCGTGATAGGGAGTGAACGGTGCGCCCGAATTTCAGATCGCCGAGCATGGTGACCGTCAGCCCATCGACGCGTCCCAGTTCCTCTCGAATGGTGAATAGGTCTAGCAATGCTTGAGTAGGATGCTCGCCAATACCGTCTCCAGCATTGATGATCGGCTTGGTGGTGTATTGGGCAGCCAATTTTGCAGCGCCTACCTCCGGGTGGCGGAGCACGATCACGTCTGCATAGGTCTGCAGCGTCCGAACCGTATCGGGCAGGGATTCACCTTTTGCGACGGAGGAATAGGTAACCTCATTGATGGGGATCACACTCCCACCCAAGCGCTCCATTGCGGAGAGAAAAGATGAGGAAGTTCTTGTCGAGGGTTCGTAGAAAAGGTTGGCAAGGATCTTCCCTTTGAGCAAATCGAAAGTNNTCTCGACCATGGCGCGCATCTCTTCCGCCACTCCAAAGATGTACTCCAGATCCTCCCTCCGAAATTGGAGTACCGAGAGGATATCCATGCCGTAATACTGCCCATCTCGGCGATCGCCGAATGGCAGGTGTGGGCTTTGAATCCGTCGCTCAGTTGCTGGTACGAAAGTTGCCATATATGCCTCCTTCAGGCTTCGATCGGTTGTGTGGCCAAATCATGGCCAAATCCGGGCGGTGCGGTCACCTGGCCCTCCCCAAACACATTTGCTCCACGCAGCTGCACATGGGTGACGCGTCCTTTCAACTTCATTCCTTCGAAGGGAGTCCATCCACAGCGGCTGTACAGGTCTTCTCCTCGGACTTCCCAGCTGGCATCCGGATCGACCGTGACGGACGTGTCCGCTTGGTGGGGAATGTCGTAGATACGGCCCGGATTGACGTGCAAACGTTGGATAACGGCATCCAGATCCAATCTGCCTTCGGAGACCGCAGTCAGCATCAAAGGCAGAGCGGTTTCTAGACCGGGAAATCCAGGTGGTGGCTCTGGTCCGTCCTTTTCTTCCAAAGTGTGGGGGGCATGATCGGTTGCAATGCAGTCGATGACATCGAGCGCCGACCAGAGAGCCGCCACATCAGCGGGTGTTGCCAGACGCGGCCGGACCTCACTCCTTCCCTGCCCAAGACCGGTAGCATCTTCCTGCGACAAGAACAGGTGATGTGGAGTGACCTCGCACGTGACTAGCGTTCCACGCTCCTTGGCCAATCGGATCAATTGGATCTCCACCGCCTGGCTAACATGACAGATGTGCACCTGCCGCTGGTACAGGTGCGCGAGGGCCAAAACAACCGCCAGGCTGTGCCCCTCCGCATGGCAGGCGATAGGCTTTGATAGCGGCCATCGTCTGAAGTGCTCGATAAGTGCTGGTAGCGACTGCATACAAAGTTCCCCATAGGTCTGGTCCATATAAACCTTGAGGCCGCATGTCTGAGAAGCTAGTGGACGAGCACTGGTCGTGTTTCCCTCGCCCGCCCCGAGGAACAAGCCGTAGTCACAGCGGGCCTTCGAAGCCGCAGCTGAACGAGCCATTTCCAGACTACTTGAATCCGTGAGCGGCGGCAGGGTATTGGGCATGGCAAGCACTGTCGTGAACCCACCTGCCAGTGCAGCGGAAGTACCGGAATCGAAATCCTCTTTGTGTGTACCACCTGGCTCACGGAGGTGTACATGAGGATCGATCAGACCCGGTAGCTCAAGCATGGAGTGTTTGGACCTCTGAAACCTGCCTCACCGCAATCCAAGGTGACAAGAAAAAAGAGCCTTGCGGCTCTGGGAATGTGGGAAAGAAAAACGCCTGTCTCGAGGCAAATGCCTCAGGACAGGCGGCATGTGTACTTGGTGTCCCTCCCATCAAATAACCCGAAGAATTGTAGGCGAACCAGAAAACTTGTCAAGGCTTATTCCGATATTTTCCCTATATATGTCACCCGATTCTATTTTCTACCCACCTGTAGGGGTCTAGCAAGTGCAAAGGACCTGCACCGGCAGGTCCTTTGCGAATCAATTTGAGCGGTTGCTCAGAGGAATCTATCTCGCGTCAGAGCGTCAGGTCTAGCCAGCACCCTCCTGAGGAATGATCAACCAGAGCAGCAGGTAAGGGATGAGCCCCGGCAACCCGCCGGGAAGCGCCAGGATCACAAATATGATGCGGAACCAGAGCGGTCGAAGTCCGAAAAATTCGCCCAGCCCTCCGCATACACCACCCAACACCCGATCGCTGCGCGATCGACGAAGCGGTGCTCGTGCTTCACTCATTGCTCAACCTCCGTTTCAATGACCGATCCTTTTGCCTCATTCGAGGCCTTTAACTAGATTAACGATGAAATGGGCCACAGGGTCGCGTGGAGGAGACTGCTGCTAGCGCTCCTGAAAACGAAAGCAGCCAACCATGTGGTCATCCACCATTCCGACCGCCTGCATAAAGGCGTAGCAAATGGTGCTGCCAACAAACTTGAAGCCCCTTGCCTTCAGAGCTTTGGACATCGCCTCCGATTCGGGGCTGGTGGTTGGAATATCTTGCCAGTCGCTTACTGGATTACCTCGCAAGGTTTTATTGCCGGTGAAACCCCAGAGATATTCGTCGAAGGAGCCGACTTCCTTCTGGATATCCAACACTTGCCTGGCGTTATGGATCGTGGCCTCGATCTTCAGACGGTTGCGAACGATTCCTGCATCGGCCAGCAATCGATCCCGGTCCGAATCATCGAATTTGGCAACTTTGTGCAAGTTGAAACCGGCAAAGGCTTTCCGAAAATTGTCGCGCTTATGAAGAATCGTTCGCCAAGATAGACCGGCCTGGAAACTGTCTAATGCTAGCTTCTCGAACAGTTTTTGGTCGTTGTGTTCGGGAACACCCCACTCATTGTCGTGATAGTCCGCCATCAGCGGGTCGTCGTCGCCCCAGCAGCGAGATACTCCCAACTTCACCCGTTTGTCAACCGACAACATATAAGATGTATGCTCAATTCTCTTCGAGTACCACGATGGTCACCCCATCCCCGCCTTCGGCCGGTTCACCGGTTCGGTACGATGACACATATGGGCTGCGTCCTAGCTCCTCACGAATGGCTTTGCGCAGTATTCCCGAGCCCTTTCCGTGAACGACCCGAAGCGAAGGCAGCCCCGCGAGGTAGGCAGCGTCGAGCCGGCGTTCCAGCGCCTCGAGGGCTTCGTCAACCGTCTGCCCGCGCACGTAGAGTTCCATTGGCGGCGTCTCTGACCTGACACGAATTCTGCTGCTCGGAATTTCAGCTGCCTGCTCCCGTGCGGGCAGCTCTGTTGGAGGACCTAGATCCGACAGCCGGGCCTGGACCTTCAGCCGACCGACCTGGACCTCAGCCCTACGACCCTGGAGTGCCGTGACCACACCATCCATGTCGATGGTTCTCAAATGCACGTAGTCACCAACCTTCAGGTCCTCGAGCTCTTCTGCGGACTCCTCAGGCTCCATTACCACGGGCTCAATCGTTGCTTCGACCGTCTCTAGCTCCTGGGAAACTTGGTTGATCTCCTCCAATTGAGCCCCGGCCGCAGCGAGTTTCAGGCGGAGTCGATCCACCTCTCTCGATAGCTCCTCGGTTTGGGACAAAGCTTCCTGGCGTGCAGTCTCCAATATTGCCAGCCTTTCCTGCTCGATGCCCTCAAGCCGTGCCCTCAGTTCGTCGCGCAGCGCGCCGGCTTCTGCACTGGCCTGGTCTGCGGCGGCGCGAGCTTCTTCAGCTTGGTCCCGCTGCAGCCGGATCTCTTCGAGCAGGCTATCTTCTTGCTGTTCCTCGAGCGAAATGCGTTCCCTGGCCCGGGAGACGATGGACAGATTAAGGCCCAGGCGTTCGGCAATTGCCAAGGCATTTGATCGACCCGGCAGACCAATACTCAGCTTGTATGTGGGGCGCAGGCTCTCCAGATCAAACTCGACACTCGCATTGCGCACACCTGGCTGCTGGTGAGCATAGAGCTTCAGCTCCGGGAAGTGGGTTGCTACCAGAGTAACTGCCTCTCGCTCGACAAACTCCGCCAGCAGGGCCAGGGCTAGCGCTGCACCTTCCCCTGGATCCGTACCTGCCCCCAACTCATCCAACAATACCAGCGATGTCCCATTTGCCAGTCCCAGGATTCTGATGATGTTCGAGACGTGGGAGGAAAATGTGGAGAGCGACTGTTCCAGAGATTGCTCATCACCGATATCGGCATATATTCCCTCGAACATACTGAATTCAGCCCCGATTGCAGCTGGAACGTGCATTCCGCACTGTGCCATCGCTACCAACAGACCGGCGGTCTTCAGGGTGACGGTTTTGCCCCCGGTGTTCGGCCCAGTGATAACTAAGGCCTGTACCTCCGACTCGAGGACCAGATCGATCGCTACGACAGTTTCAGGGTCCAGCAGTGGGTGACGGGCAGCTTCGAACTTTAATCGTGATCCACGGTGATTGTGTCCATTGATAGTCGGTTCGGTCGCGTCGATCTCTTCCGCATAGCGGGCCTTGGCAAAGGCCAGGTCAAGCCGGGCAAGCGCCTGCACCGAGACCACAATTTCATCGCTCTGGCTTCCTATGGAGGCTGATAGCTCCTTCAAGATGCGGTGGACCTCAGCCCGCTCATCCAGTTCTAGTTCCCGTACCTGGTTGTTCAGATCGACAACCGGCAGCGGTTCGACAAACAATGTCGCCCCAGAGGTCGACTGGTCGTGAACCACGGCCTCCATCTTCCCCTTGAACTCAGCCTTCAAAGGAAGAACGGAGCGGCCTTCGCGTTGCGTAATGATGGGTTCTTGGAGCATGGAAGCTACTTTCGGATTCGCAACCATGCTCTCCAGCTTCTTGGCAACCCGTTCCCGGGAGCTGCGCAAGTTCCTTCGAATCGAGCTTAGTTTCTTGGAAGCGCTGTCACGTACCAGACCTCGATCGTCAACCGTTTGTGAAATCGAATCGATCAGAGCCTTCCCATCGCTGAGGTCAGACGCAATCGCGCTCAGGACGGGATAGGTTTCGGTCTCCTTATTGAGGCGACGTGCCAGCGTGCGTGCAGATACCAGCGTGCTGCTGATATCCAGTAGGTCCTGCGGTTCCAAAACCGCTCCACGTGCTGCCGCTTCCACCTTTGGCCGGATGTCGCGCGCTCCGCCAATTGAAAGTTTGCCGTCGCCAACCAGCAGCTGGCGTGCTTCCGCGGTCTCGGCCTGGCGTTGTCTGGCGATATCCAGGTAGGTCGTCGGAGAAAGATCAAGCGCAAGCTCACGTGAAGCCGAGAAATCGGTCAGCTGAGCAAGCCGATCCAGCACTAATGGAAGCTCTAGCGTTCTGAGATCCTTGGGATCCATGCGGCTGCGAGTCTAACACCTCTGAGCAGATGCAGATCTTCTTGAAGGGTAGGGTAGGACAGGTGAGGAAGCAGATCCAAATTAATACGCCGCGTGCGGCCGACGTGTGACACCATCCCGATTCGGACGAAGTCTCGGTTGAGCGGCGCAGCCGAACCCGAATGTATTGGAGTGGACAAGATAGCCATTTGGCCAAACAAAAACGACGGGCCTGTCGACCCGCCGTCACTATGAATCCAACCCGCCGCTACTTAGAATTATCCACTAGATCGGAGAGTGTAACGACCTGGTAGCCTCGATCTTGAAGCTCCGGAAGTATCCGGGCAAGAGTTTCGACCGTGCGCTCTCCCCGCCAGCGGTGATCGTGCAGCACGATTACGTCGCCAGGACGTACGCGCCACAAAATGAATTCCGAAGCGAACCATGAGGAGGGGATGAGGTGATCAAACGGATAAACCGACCCGAGCGCCATCTTGTAGCCTCGCGATTCGGCTGTATCGATCATGGTCGCAGTAAACCAACCGGAGCCAGGCCGAATCCATCGAATCTCGTCATATTCGCGCAACGCCGACCCTGCTGCGGTGAGATCGTCGGCGAACCTGTCTCTACCTAGCCAAATGCTGGCTTCTTCGTTTGTCATATGGTTCCCCAGCTCGTGGTCTTCATCAACCATGCGTTCAACAAGATGCTCATTGCCCGGGATTCGCTCAGTGATTACAAAGAAAGTTGCCTTCGTATCGTACTCCGCCAACAAATCCAGAATAGCTGGCGTGGTGGAGGCATCCGGACCATCGTCAATCGTGAGTGCGATCAACCGCTGATCCGTGTCGACTGAATAAGTCACACGTTTTGAGAGCGATCCTAGCAGCCAGTCGGGTTGAATCATAAGTACCACAAGTACGAAAAACCCCAGCGCTCCGATGATGCGTCGCCTGGTAATCTTTCGCAGCCTCCTCTAAGCACGATCCTCAACCAGCATCCTCCTTAACACCTTGCCAACGAAGGATTTCGGCAGGTCTTGCCGGAACTCGATCTCCCAGGGTACCGCATAGGGTTCCAGCCTTCTGCGGCACATCTCCATCAGCTCTTCCTCGGAAAGATCGGATCCTGGACGGGGCACAACGAATGCCTTTACGCGTTGGTCACCATTTTCAGCGGTAACGCCGACAACCGCAACCTCCATAACCTTCCCATTTTCATACAGCACTTCTTCCACGTCGCGTGGGTAGACACTGTACTCACCAGCCATGATCGTGTCGCGCACCCGGCTGATAATTGTGAAGAAACCATCGCTGTCCATAACGGCTACATCCCCCGTATGCAGCCAGCCATCTCTCAGTACCGACTCCCCCCCATCATCGCCGCCGAGGTAGCCTTTCATCACCTGCGGCCCGCGCACCACAAGCTCGCCGATACTGCCTGCGGGCAGATCGTCCCCGGCCATCAAATCCACGATCTTGGCTT
>JABAOE010002717.1_pt2 | contig 25421 bp, 28 predicted proteins | sample 7062141 | NCBI WGS metagenome assembly JABAOE01 (sample SAMN14538627, study PRJNA623070) | marine sediment metagenome | biome: marine biome [ENVO:00000428]; feature: marine pelagic biome [ENVO:01000023]; material: deep marine sediment [ENVO:00002113] | place: India: Gulf of Khambhat ... | reverse complement strand
TCCATGAAGGAGATGCCGTGGTTCAGGTACTTCTTGGCGATGTGCACGACCAGGCGCAGGTTGGCCAGGATCAGCGCGTCACGCGCGTGGTTCACGTGCTGCTTCTGCTGCCGCGCCTGCTTGGCCAGTTGAGCGGTCTTCGCTTCCGTCTTGCGCTCGCGGGAGTACCGCAGGAGTTTGCCGTAGAACTCTTCGAGGTCGTCGAGCGGCCATTCGCGCCCGCGCTTCGGACCGGAGAGATCGTTGTTGAGGCAGGCCTCGCGGGCCGATGCGGGAAGCTTGATGGCGATCTTTGCCAGCGCCGTACGGGCGTCCTGAAGCTCCCGTGCAAGGGCGACTTCCTGGTTTTCCTTGATCAGCGGAGTCGAACCCATCTCGCGCAGGTAGATCGGCAGGATGGCCGCCGTCGGCTTTTCCGGCTCTGACTTGCGCTTGAGACGCGCTCGGGTCACCGCCGGGGCGTCGATCTCGCCAGGGTTCTGGCGAACCACGACCTCCGCGGTCTCCTCGATCTCGGTTTTACGGTTCATCACGTTGCTGGACATCGTTCTACCCATCCCGGTGCCTGCGCTCGATCGTGTCGCCCCCATCGCTGCCGGACCCCCTTGGTCCGTTCCCGTTCGTAGGATCGTGGCACGGCACTCCTTACCCTATGAAAAATCCGCGCCAATCCGGAGGGTTCAGTCACGATTCAGGCAAATCTGGCATTTGAGTTTAGTAGTTGTAATTAAATCCTTGACCTTTTGATATGAATAACGCGATTTCTTGGACCGATATTCCCTCGGTAGCACAACGGCGAAAAGCTGGCCAGTTTTAACCGGGTCACTTTGGCAGCATAAAGGACCCGGGCAGCCCAGGTGCGCCGAAACGACACGGAAACGCCATGGGGCCTCTGTCCAAAGATAACGGTCAAAACGGCTGAAGCGTTTCAACGGTCTGGCTAGAATGAAGCCATGCGTGACATCCGCGTGGCCCTGGGCCAGATTGCCCCCCGTTTGGGCGATATCGAGGCGAACCTGGAGATCCATCGGCGGGCGGCCGCGGAGGCCGCTCGAGACGGTGCGGACCTGATCGCCTTCCCCGAGCTCTCTTTGACCGGGTACCAGCTGGCCGATCTCGTCCCCGAGCTGGCGGTCCCGGTCGACGACCCGCGGCTGGCCCCGCTGTTCGAGGCTTCGGATGAGATCGATCTCGTCTTCGGCTTTGTCGAGGAAGGCCCGGGCCACCGCTTCTACAACTCGGCGGTTTACCTCTCCGCAGGCCGCGTGGTCCACGTGCACCGCAAGCTCTACCTCCCGACTTACGGGATGTTCCAGGAAGGGCGGGAGTTCGCTCGGGGGTACCGGGCGAAGTATTTCGAATCGCCCTGGGGGCCCGCCGGCCTACTGGTCTGCGAGGATCTCTGGCACATGCCCTGTGCGTGGTTGCTCGCGCATCAGGGCGCGGAGGTCATCTTCGTCCTGTCGAACGGCCCCACGCGCGGCGCGACGCCCGGCCGTGAGGTCACCTCGGTGTCGGTCTGGCGGGAGCTGTTGCAGACAACGGCACGGTTTCAGACCACCTGGATGGTCTACGTCAACCGGACCGGGTGTGAGGACGGCGTAACCTTCGGCGGCGGCTCTCTGGTCGTCGATCCGTTCGGCCGCGTCGTTGCCGAGGCACCTGCACTCGATGAGGCGCTTCCGCTCGTCGATCTGAAGACGGAGGTCTTGAGGCGCGCGCGAACCGTCTACCCGCTGTTGCGAGACGAGAACCTGGAGCTGGTGGAGGGCGAGCTTGCCCGGTTGCGACGGCTCAGGTATGACCTACCCGATCCGACGGCGGCAACCGAAAAAGACGGAGTGGTATGACGGACGCGCCGGCCCCCCTCGACGGCTCTCTCGAACTCGATCCCGAGTGGACGGCCAGAATCCTCACCCGATTCATCGACCAGGAGCTGCATCGCACCGGGTTGACCGATCTCGTCCTGGGGCTGTCGGGAGGCATCGATTCCGCAGTCGTGGCCTACCTGGCGGCGCGTGCCATCGAGCCACGGCGGGTCCACGCCTGTCTGATGCCCTATCGTGCGAGTAGCGAGGATTCGTTGAGCGATGCGCGCAAGGTCGTCGCGGAGCTCGGGATCGACGCCGAGACCATCGACATCACCCCGCTCGTCGACGGGTTCGAGAAGACGGCCGGAAGCGTGGGTCGTACGCGTCTGGGCAACGTGATGGCGCGAGCCCGGATGACGTTGCTCTACGATCGTTCGGTCGAGCACGGCGCCCTGGTGCTGGGGACGAGCAACAAGACCGAGCTGCTGCTGGGCTACGGGACGCTCCACGGCGACCTGGCCTCGGCGATCAACCCGATCGGCGATCTGTACAAGACGCAGGTGCGTCACCTGGCGGGCCATCTCGGGGTCCCGGATTCGATCCGCAGGAAACCCCCGTCCGCGGATCTCTGGCCCGACCAGAACGACGAAGAAGAGCTGGGGTTCAGCTATGCCGAGGTCGATCGGCTGCTCGCGTTGCTGATCGATGCACGTGCGTCGAGAGCGACGGCGATCGAAGCGGGATTTACCCCGGAGTTGGTCGACGGCGTCACCCGCCGGATCGTACGCTCGCAATTCAAGCGGGTCCCCCCTGTCATCGCCAAGATCTCGACGCGGTCGATCGGTTCTGATTTTCGCTATCCGCGGGACTGGATGACTTGAGCTTTCAGGGAACCGGGACGGGGGGACCGAACCCCGCCTCGCGACTCGCGCGGTGGCACCCCACGCACGAGCGCATCACCCATTCGTACTGTATCCCCGAATCGTCCCATTCACCCCTCGCGGCCAACGCCCGGACGCGGTCGAGTGCTCGGTGGAAACTGCGATCGTAGTCCAGCACGAGTGAGCCGTAGCGCTCGCGCTCCTCGACCTTCATCTCACTACAAGCGTCCCGGAGCTTGCGCAGGTCGGCGCGGATCGTCTCGTAGTCCTCCGCGAGAAACTTGCTGTAGATCGACACCGCGAGCTCGTCGAGCTCCGGATCATGGATCCGCGGCTCTTCGTCCTGACCGAGCAATAGACCCGCCGGGAGGAGCAGGCACAACCACAACAAGCGTCTCATCGATCCGACCTCATGCCGTCCTCATTCTAAGAACAGACCCCGTCCCGCGCCACAAACCGCGTGCTATCCTCGCGCCGTGCCGGGCAAATTGGTCGTCATCGCAACTCCCCTGGGTCACCTCGACGACCTGTCGCCACGGGCCCTCGACGCGCTGAAGAACGCCGATTGCATCGCGTGCGAAGATACGCGCCGGACGTCGGGATTGCTCGCACGTTTCGGGATCGCGACACCCCTCGTGTCGTGTCACAAGTTCAACGAGAGAGCCCGGTTGCAGCCGTTGCTCGACCGGCTCGCCGAGGGCCTGACGGTCGCGCTCGTCTCCGATGCCGGGACCCCGGGTGTGGCCGACCCCGGTGCGCTGCTCGTTCGCGCCGCCCTCGATGCGGGTCACGCCGTGTCGCCCGTGCCGGGTCCCTCCGCCGTGACGGCGCTGCTGTCGGTGTCCGGTCTGCCGGCGGACAGGTTTCGGTTCGAGGGCTTCCTGCCGTCCCGTGCGGGCGAGCGGAGGCGCGTCCTACGGGGGCTTTCCACACTGGATGTGCCGCTGGTCCTGTACGAGGCGCCGCACCGGATTCGGGAGTCCCTGGAGGATATCCGGTCCGTGCTCGGCGAACGGCCCCTTGTCCTCGGACGCGAGTTGACCAAGTTGCACGAGACGATCCTCCACGGTTCGGCCGGCGAGATACTGGAAGCGCTGGGCCCCACGCCGAAAGGCGAGATCGTGCTGGCCATCGCCCCCGGAGGCGGCCACGAGTCGAGCGATGCCGACGCCGAGGAGACACGCGCCGTGTGGCGGGAGGAACTCGCGGCCGGCGGTGGAGATCGCCGCACCGCGCTCAGGCGAACCGCCGGACGCATGGGCATGAAACGGGCCGCGCTGTACCGGCTGCTTGCCGAGCTCGGAGAAAACCCCTAAAAGGTACACGTCCCCGATGGAGGCACCGTGGCCAAGAAGAAAAAGGGCGGCGGCGACTCGCCTATCCTGGCCAGTAACCGTTCCGCATCCCACGTGTACCACCTCGAGCACCGGATCGAGGCGGGCATCGTGCTGCTCGGCTCGGAAGTCAAGAGCGTGCGCGCCGGGAAGATCAACCTCAAGGAAGCGTACGCTCGAATCTCCGGCGGCGAGCTGTTCCTGATCGGTGCCCACATCAGCCCGTACAGCCACGCCCGCAGCGAGGAGATCGACCCCGTGCGCCGGCGCAAGCTGCTGCTTCACGCCGCCGAGATCCGCAAGCTCGCCCGCGAGTTGGAGGGTACGGGGATGACGCTCGTTCCGACGAAGGCTTATCTCAAGAACGGGCGCGTCAAGATCGAGATCGCCGTCGGCCGCGGGAAGAAGCTGCACGACAAGCGCGAAGCGCGGCGCAAGCGGGAGACCGAGCGCGAGATCGCCCGCGCGTCGTCCCTGAAACGCTAGAGCACCCTCAGACCGTCTCGGCGAGCCGCGAGATCGGCTGGCGCAGCTCGGTGACGGAGTCACCGACGCGGGCCTCACACATCAAAGCGAGATCGCCCGGATGATCCTTGCCGTCGGGCAACGTGAACATCGCGTCGACGTAGCCCTCGGCATCGGTCGAGGCCGCAAACAGCGGGTGCGGGTCACCCAGCTCGGTCGCCAGGCTGAGCCGGACCTGGGCCCCTTCGGCAGGCGACCCGTCTTCCTGAAGGATCACGCGCAGCCGGATCTTGGATTTGGTCCCGGCAAGCAGGTCCAGCTCATCGGGCAACTCGAGTTGGATCGGATCCGGGTTGCGGTTCTCGACGAGGAAGCGCAGCACGACCTCGTCGAGGCTGCGGTTCGAGATGATGTTGTGGCCGAACGGCCGAGGGCCGTCGGACTCGAACTTCCCGTTGAGGATCTCCCGGATCAGCACCTGATGCTGCCGCTCCATGCGGTCCATGACTTCGTCTTCGCTGTACTCGTCGGACGCGTTGAACTCCGCGTACGAGGTGTTCCGGGCGGCGATGATCTCCCCGCGAGAATAGACCAACGACTCGATGATCGGGTTGTCCCGGCCCTTGTCCTCGGTCTGGACGTGGAAAATGCGTCCGTCGTAATCGACATCGGTGTTGAATCCGGTAATCATCCTGAAGGCAAAGTTAAAGCGGCCGTCCGGCGTGTCAAGCGGCGCCTCCAGGGCCATGGTTCGGGCCGTCCGGGCGGGGGTTTCGACCGCTTGAGGCCGCCGGGACGGCGGTCCCGCCGGACGCCTCGTATGATGCCCGCAGCCCCAAAACGCCGCCTCGCGGGGAGGAGATCGGAATGGACGTGGCCGTTACGTTGAACGACATCCGCAAGACCTTCGGGACTCACCGGGCCGTGGACGGCCTGTCGTTCGAGATCCCGCGAGGCACCGTGTTCGGCCTTCTCGGCCGCAACGGCGCCGGCAAGTCGACGACGATCCGCATGATCATGGACATCATCCGCCCCGATTCCGGTTCGATCGAGATCCTCGGTCGGCCGATGGACGGTTTGATCAAAGATCGTCTGGGGTACCTCCCCGAGGAGCGTGGCCTGTATCCGAAGATGAAGGTGCTCGACATGCTCGAGTTCTTCGGTTCGGTCAAGGGCCTCAAGCCGGCCGAAGCGCGCCGCCGAGGGCTGCCCTGGCTCGAACGGCTCGAGTTGGCCGAGTGGAAGGACAAGAAAGTCGAGGAGTTGTCGAAGGGCATGCAGCAGAAGGCGCAGTTCATCACCACGATTCTCAACGAGCCCGATGTTCTGATCCTGGACGAACCGTTCTCGGGAATGGACCCGGTGAATCAGGAGATCTTCCGCAACCTGTTGCTCGAGATCACGCAGTCGGGAACGACGTTGATCTTTTCCACTCATGTGATGGAATCTGCCGAACGGCTTTGCAATCAGATCGCCCTGATCGATCACGGTCGTGCCGTGCTGTCGGGCTCATTGGCCTCGATCAAGCGCAAGTTCGGCAGCAATACCGTGCAGCTCGAATTCGACGGGGACGGCAGATTTCTGGAGACGCTCCCCGGCGTGGCCAAGGTGCATCGCTCCAAGCGGTTCGTCGAGGTCAACATGAACGACGGCGAAGACCCACAAGGGGTGCTCGAGGCCGCTGCGGGACGCCTCGCGGTGCGCCGCTTCGAGGTCATGGAGCCGACGCTCCACAACATCTTCATCGATCAGGTCGGCCCCGAATCCGAGCAACCGACCGACGGCGGCGAGAAGGAGTACGCCCATGCATAAGGTGTTGATGGTCCTTCGCCGCGAGTACTTCGAATCGGTGAAGAAGAAAGCCTTCTGGATCGGAACGCTGATCTTTCCGGTCTTCATCGTGGGCATCTTCGGGATCCAGATCCTGGCCACGCTCGTGACACCCGATGTTCAAAAGCCCATCGCGGTGATCGACGCGACCGGCCGTATCGCCGGCCCTTTCGCGGAGGATCTCTCCGAGCACACACTGAAGGACGGATCGCCGAAGTTTCCCGTCGAGATCATCGACGCCGGTGCGGACAGCGAGGAGACTCGGCTGGCCAACCTCGATCGCGTCGATTCCGGTAATCTTTACGGCCTGGTCACCATCGGACCGGACATCGACGAAAGCGAGAACTTCCGGCTCGACTGGAAGAACATCGGCGATCAATCCACCGAGAGCTCGCTCGAGCGCGCGCTCCAGGATCACGTCCGGAGCATCCGTCTCGAGCGCAGCGAGCTGGACATCGATCCGAAAAAGCTCGGCGAGCTGACCGAGTGGGTCTCGCTGAACACGTTCCAGGTCACGAAGGGCGGAGAGACGAAGGAGAAGGACTTCGTCGACGCGTTCCTGCCGACGATGGTTTTCGTGATGATGCTGTACTTCCTGATCTACTTCCACGGCTACGCCATGACCCGTGGAATCATCCAGGAGAAAACGAGCCGAGTGATGGAGGTGCTGCTGGGGTCGGTCTCGCCGAACGAGCTGATGGCCGGCAAGATCCTCGGGATCGGTCTGGTCGGGCTGACGCAGGTCTCGATCTATATCGTCACGGGTTGGCTGGCGCGCACCGCCGCGCTGTTCTGGCTGAACCTCGGCGACATGGAGCGGTTGGCCGACGTGATCGCGCCCGGCAAGCTCCTCGCCTTCGGCGTGTTCTACGTGTTCGGTTATTTCATCTTCGTGTCGATCTTCGCCATCGTGGGCGCGGCGTGCAACAGCGATCAGGAGGCCCAGCAACTGCAGCTACCCATCGTCGGCTGCCTGATGCTGCCGATGATGACGACGATCTTCTTCGTCTCCAACCCCGACTCGATCGGTGCGGTCGTTCTGTCGCTGGTCCCGATCTTCACGCCGATGGTGATGTTCATGCGGATCAGCGTGATCAGCCCGCCGGCATGGCAGATCGTTCTGTCGATTCTGTTGATGAGCGGGACGATCTACCTGTTCTTCCGGGCCGCCGCCAAGGTATTCCGGATCGGTACCCTGATGTACGGCAAGCGCCCGACGGTGGGCGAGATCTGGCGCTGGGCCTGGAGCTAGCGTTTGCGCTGCAGAAGCCCGATCATCTTGTAGGCCAACCGGGCGGCGCTGAAATCGCAGTGGTGCAGCCCGGCGCTGGGCGCCAGCTCGACGATGTCGGCGGCGACGACGTTGGAACGCAGGAAGATCTCCTCGAGTAGCTCCAGCGTGGCGTACCACTCCCCGCCCCCTGGTTCCGGGGTCCCGGTCGCCGGCATGAACGAGGGGTCGAAATAGTCGACGTCGAACGTGATGTAGACGGGCTTGTCGTCGATCCCGACCAGCAACTCGGCCAGCTTCTTCTCGGTCATCTCCCACGCGTGGACGATCCTGTAGCCGGGAATACCCGCCGCGATACGGTCGGCCTCCTCACGCGTGTAGCTTCGGATACCCACCGAACGCAGTTCCGCGACGTGGTCGAGGCAGCGCGCCATCGCGCAGGCGTGGCTCCACGGGTTCCCCTCGAAGTCCTCGCGCAGGTCGGCGTGCGCGTCGAACTGGACCAGGATCAGGCCTTCGTGGCGCGCCGCCGCCGCACGCACGCCGCCGGGAGTGATCGAGTGCTCCCCGCCGAGCATCAGCACCCACTTGCCCGCGTCCATGTGGGCGCCGAAGCGGGACTCGATGCGATCCAACACGGCGGCGGCGCCCCCACCCACATCGAGGGGTCGATCGGTCCAGACGCCGATCTTGTAAGGCTCGGCGTCGAGTTGCTCGTCGTAGAACTCGAGGTGTGGAGAGGCGCGGAAGATGGCCTCCGGGCCACGCGCGGTTCCACCGACCCAACAGACCGTTTCTTCGTGAGGCACCGGGAGCACGGCCACCGACGCGGCGTCGAAGTCTCGCTCGGCCTCGGGATCGCCCAGGAAGCGTGAGATCGGCTCTCTCATCGTCAGGGATGATAATTCAGGTGGAGGACCGAAGCCGCCTCCTCAAAAGACTCCGGCCTCCACCCGGCGGCAACACAACCATCGCTCGCGAGGGTCCCGTTCTCGTTCGCGATGGGCGGGAACCGTCGGCTCCCTCCGCACCCGCCGGTATTGCAAGCGGCACGCCAGCACGCGACGCTCCACGATCCGACAAAAAGCCGGACCCGCGGCCGGGTCCGGCTCCGTTTTTCGGACAGCCTTGTCCGCGGGCGGACAACCGTTCTAGTCGGCGCTGCCGCCTTCGGGTGTGGGCGGCGCGGCCGGTGCGGGAGGCTGTTGCTTGAACACGGCGCCGCCGATCAGTCCGCCGACCGTGCAGAACACCGCGCCGAGGAGCAACGAAAAGCCGAACCCGATGATGAACAGCAGCCCGCCTCCGGACTCCGCAAGGAAACTGGAAACCTGGTCCAGCGAATCGAGCATCTCGGGCGGCATGCTTCCGCTCGACTCCATTTGCTCGCGGATCAGCTCGAACTGTTCCGCCGGCGAAACGTCGATGATCATCCGAGTGATGGCGCTCGCGAAGGCGCTTCCCACGGCGTAGAAACCGCCTGTGACGAGACCGACGGCGGCGCCGTTCCCGACGGCGAACGTGCCGCCCGCCGCAGCCACGTCGCGCGAATAGATGAACGAGGCCAGCAAGCCGCCCCCGATCAGCAGCGAGCAACACGCCAGGTTCAGGCAACCGACGATCGGGATCGCGGATAGGACGGCGGCCGACAGGCCCCCGATCACGGTCGCCTTGACCATCGAAGGGTTCTTATCCATCTCCAACCTCCACGGAACGATCGAAGGACGCGTCGGCCGACGCCAGCACGGCCACGCCGAGCGCGACAAACCACCCGGCGGCAAAGCCGGCGGGCCAGGCTACGAAGTGTCTGGGCACGAGTGAGAGCTGCGGCAGCCCGACCCACGGCAGCATCGCGTCGACGGCTGTCGGCAGGAGCGCCGCGAAGAACCAGGTCTTGTGGGGCCACCACAGGCGCCGGGGCATCAGCAGGGCCAGCAGGACGGCCAGGGTCGCGCCGAAGTACAGCCCCGAGCAGCGCGAGCAGACCGCCATCACCTCACCGAAGAGGTTCAGGCTGCGTTCCGCTTTCTGATGACAGATCGGGGCGTACAACAGCCGCACCTGCCAGGGTGGAGCCACCGGAAGAAATGCGAAGACCGTTGTCGCCGCCGCGGTTGCGAGCAGGGCCCATCGGGTGCGCGCACGGATGACGACGGGGGAGGGCATGGCGCGAGCATCTTAACCGATCCCGTGGGGCAGGCGAACCCTTGGTACAATGCCGCCGATGGCGAAGACTCGAGCGAAGAAGAAAACCGCGCGCAAGAAAAAGAAGTCGACTCGGGCCGCCAAGCCGGCCAGGAAGCCCGCGCCGAAGAAGAAACCCACCGGGAAACCCGCGCGGAAGAAACGATCCACGCGCGAGGACGCGAAGACGATGGCCGCACGCCAGCGTGAGATCTCGGTCTCGGAGTTCTTCACGAAGAACCGGCACCTGCTCGGCTTCGACAATCCGCAGAAGGCGCTGCTCACCACGGTCAAGGAGGCCGTCGACAACTCGCTCGACGCCTGCGAGGAGGCCGGGATCCTCCCCGACCTGATCGTCGAGATCCACGAGGTCGGCGAAAACCGCTACCGCGTCGCCGTCCAGGACAACGGCCCGGGCATCGTGCGCGGCCAGATCCCCAAGATCTTCGGCAAGCTGCTCTACGGCTCGAAGTTCCACCGGCTCAAGCAGCAGCGCGGCCAGCAGGGCATCGGGATCTCGGCCGCCGGGATGTACGGCCAGCTGACGACCGGCTGCCCGGTCCAGATCGTCAGCCGCACGTCCAAACGCAAGCCGGCGCACAAGTTCCGCATCGCCATCGACACGAAGAAGAACGCGCCGGTGATCCAGACCGATCGAGAGGTCGAGTGGGACGCCGCGCGCGGCACGCGCGTCGAGATCGAGCTGGAGGCCGTGTACAAGAAGGGCCGGCGATCCGTGGGCGACTACATCGAGCAGACGGCGCTGGCCAATCCGCACGTGGCCATCCACTACGCTCCACCGAAAGACGAGCCGGTCATCTACGAACGCGTCACCAAGGAACCGCCGGAGGAAGCGTCGGAGATCCAACCTCACCCGCTCGGTGTCGAGCTGGGGATCCTGCTGCGTATGATGAAAGAGACCCGCTCGCGACACCTTCGCGGGATGCTCACCTCGGAGTTCTGCCGCGTCAGCGCGGCCGTGGCCAACAAGATCTGCGAGATCGCCGGAGTCTCACCGGAGTCGAAGCCGTCACGGCTCAGCGGCGGTCAGGTCGAATCGATCTTCCAGGCCATCCCCAAGGTCAGGATCATGGCCCCGCCCACGTCGTGTCTGGCGCCGATCCGCGAAGACCTGTTGTTGAGCTGTCTCAAGAAACGAGTCGATGCCGACTTCGTGACCGCCGTCACCCGCTCGCCTACCGTCTATCGCGGCAATCCGTTCCAGATCGAGGTCGGGCTGGCTTACGGTGGCGGCCTCGGCGCGGAGGACACGGTCCACCTCTACCGCTACGCCAACCGCGTGCCGCTGCAGTACCAGCAGTCGGCCTGCGCGATCACCAAGGCCGTCGTCTCGACCGACTGGAAGAAGTACGGGCTGCAGCAGGCCCGCGGTGCACTCCCCGTCGGCCCGATGATCGTGCTCGTGCACATCGCCTCGGTCTGGGTGCCCTTCACCTCGGAGTCGAAGGAGGCCGTCGCCTCCTACCCGGAGATCATCAAGGAGGTCCGGCTCGCGCTCCAGGAGGCGGGCCGTCGCGTCGGGGTGTTCGTGCGCAAGCGGCGGCGGCAGGCGGACGAGTACAAGAAGCGAAGCTATATCGAGAAGTACATCCCGCATATCGGCGACGCGCTGCAGGAGATCCTGGGGCAAACCAACCGCAAGCGTGACAAGAACGTGAGCAACCTCAAGACGATCCTCGAGCGCAGCCGCAAGATGTGACGCCCGATGCCTATCTACGAGTTCTACTGCGCGGACTGCCACATGCTGTTCAACTTTCTCTCGCGGAAGGTCAATACGCGAAAGCGTCCCGCTTGCCCCCGTTGTGGCCGGTCGCGTCTCGAACGACGGGCGTCCACATTCGCGGTCACTAGCGGTCAAGCCGAGACGGATACCACGGAGGCGCCGTCGGGAATCGATGCCGCCCGGATGGAGCGCGCGATGGAGGGTCTCGCGCGGGAGGCCGAAGGCGTCCAGGAAGACGATCCCAAGGCGATGGCCGGCTTGATGCGACGCTTCTACGAGGCCAGCGGCGCCCCGATGGGTGAAGGGATGAACGAAGCGCTGGCCCGCTTCGAGGCAGGAGAGGACCCGGAGACGATCGAGGCCGACATGGGCGATGTCCTCGAAGCGGAGGATCCGTTCGGTGGGCAGGGCCCCGCGCTACGCCGGCTCCGTCGCTGTCCGCGCCCCGCGGTCGATCCCGAGCTCTACGAGCTGTAGCGACGATCCGCTAGGCACCCTGCCAGAGGCGGCCGAAGAGAAACACCGAACCCGGGGCATAGCCCGCGTAGTGGTTGTTGAAGAAGGTCACGACGCGTTTGCCGGCCGACGCTCGCTCGCGAAGCGGCTCGACCCACTCGCGCATCTCGTCACGACGGTCGAGCGCGAGCTCACTCCACTCTCCCGCGCGCTTCCCCTCGGCCTGCAATCGCGCAACCCGTGCGTCCATCTCGCGGTGGTGCCCCAGGAAGCGCACGTAGATCAGGTCACTCGTCACCGGGTCCTCACCCGCGAACAGCTCGGACGGTCCGGGCATCGTGTAGTACGCGGGAAGCACGAGGCCGACGCCGTTGTCGCGCAGCAAGTCCAGCAGCGGGCCGGCGATCCATTTCCTGTTGCGCACCTCCACCGCGAGCTCCAGCTCGCGCGGCCACGACTCGAGGAATGCCGCCAGCCGGGAGCGAAACTCGTCCCCGGTCGCATGCTCGTGAGCGTCGCGCCCACGCGGCACGTAGGCGAACTGCGCGACGATCGGTCCGAGACGAGAACCCAGCGCACGCATCACCCGGAGGTGATCGCGCAGCACGTCGGCGCAATCGACCATCCCGCGATCGTGGGTGATCTCGCGGGGAAGCTTGCTGGCCAGCAAGAAACCCTCGGGCGTCTTCGCGCGCCAACCCTCGACCGTTCGCGACGCGGGCGTGGCGTAGAACGTCGCATCGCACTCGACCGCATCGAAGTGCTCGGCGTAATGCCTCAGGAAGTCGCCGGGCCGTGCCCGTGGTGGGTAGAACGGTCCCTTCCAGTCCGCTGCCGACCAGGACGAGGTGCCCAGGCGAATCGGCGGGTCGAGCGTGCCCAGACGCTCCCCCGGCCCGTCAAAAAGACCAGGAATCAAGCGATTTGTCCCTCCCCGTCTCGGGAATTATATTCCGGACCAGACGTCCGTACGGTCGAAAGGTAAGGGTGTGGAGCGATTGAAACGGAACCGGGTCCGCATGGGGTGGCTGGCGCTGACTTGCCTCGTGCTGGCCGGCGGCACCGTGTGTGCGGAGCAGAAGCTCTACAGCCTGGAGATTCCCGAGGGGCAGGCGGCGCATTTCGAGGTGCCCTTCTGGGTCCCGCACCCCGGGGAGATCTCCGTCGTGGCGGAATGGTCCGGCAACCGGCCGCTGGCGTTCCGCATCGAGCCGCCGGGAGGGGCCGGCGTCGCAAAACGGCGCAGCGGACCCTCGCCCATCAACATGAAGATGGTCGTCGATCCCAACCAGTTGAAGCAGGGTCCATGGACGCTGGTCATCCACGCCTTGCCGTTGAGCGGGGCGGGTCAAGGTCGGCTGACGATCAACATCCCTGAGGAACCGACGACAAACCACGCGAGCTCGAAACCGACGAGCCTGTTCCCGCCCGAACCCGAGAAACCGATCGAGACGTGGCAAGAGCCACGCGTCGTGCGCGGCGAGCTGGAACCGCGGCAGCGGCGCATCGTCCAGTCGACCGAATCGTTCCGCGAGTTGCTCGTCGAATCGAGTAACCGCCCGCCCGACACGTGCCGCTGGCAAGACGATCTGCTGCAGTGGCTGGCCACCCAGAGGGATCGAATCCTCGACGAGGATACGCGGCCGGACGCCGCAACGGGCAAGCTGATGACACGCATGGTCGATGTGATTCGCGTGGTTGACGGGGTGCGTACCTCGGAGGATCCGGTCCTGATCGGACCGCCGCCTACCGACCGGCGCAAACGCGCGGGTTGGGAGCGGCTACGTGACAATCACCTGCTCCCCGTCGAGCGCGGCCTGGACGAACTGCTGAGCGCCGTTCAGCGAAACCACGCCCCCGAGCTCCAAGGTGAGGATTGGCCGCTGCGGATGGTCTCCTGCCTGACCGCGGCGGAACGCTATTTCGAGCAGCGCTGGATCGCCGGCCCGGACCGGGCGCCGAACCGCGAGCTCGCCGAGGCGCAGTGGCGGCCTCTGAATCGTGCGGCCAACGCGCTCGAGGCGCTGGCCAAGCTGGCGCCCGAAGACAAGATCCGCCTGCGCACCCGTAACTAGCCCCGAACCCGCCCGGGTACAATGGACGCAGCGACGGGATGCGGGGGGTGTGCGTGGGCAAGACACGAGTCAGGCTGCTCGCGATGGCGATGTTTGCCCTCGCTCCGGCACCGTACGCGGCTGAAGCGCAGACGCCCTCGGGCGAGGCGTCCCGAACCTTCCCGGCATCGATCCGCGGTGTCACGATCTCGACGCATCGCTCGGGTCAGGAATGGGCCACGGACCGCATGCGACCCACGATGGAGCAGCTCCGCGATCTCGGCACCGAGTGGGTCGCGATCCACCCGTATGCCGGCGTCCGCAGCGACGGCACGGTGCGGGTCTACCGCTCCGTCGACCCCGAGTCACCGTCGGAGGAACTCACCCGGCCGATCCGCGAGGCGCACGCATTGGGTCTGAAGATCCTGATCAAACCGCACCTGGCCTACTGGGGATCCTTCGAGTGGCGCGGTGAGATCGGGTTCGACGACGCAGCGGCGTGGGAGCGTTTCTGGGCGGGCTACCGGGACTGGGTCGTCGCGGTGGCTGAGATCACGCGCGACGCCGACGGCTTCGTCGTTGGAACCGAGCTGGCCAGGACACTCGGCCACGAGCAGCGTTGGCGTGACCTGATTGCGGCGGTCCGGGAGGTAACCGCCGCACCTCTGACCTACGCGGCCAACTGGGATCGCTACGAAGCGGTTCCGTTCTGGAACGCTCTGGACGCGATCGGGATCCAGGGCTACTTCCCGCTGGTCGAAGGGGACGCACCCGCGACGGCGGACGCCGTGCGTGCGGGCTGGTCCCGCTGGGCGACCCGGCTGTCCGACTTCAGCGAGACCCACGGGCGCCCGGTGCTGCTTACCGAACTGGGCTACAACCACTCTTCCGACACCGCGCACGAGCCGTGGTCCGGCGAGACCGACGACGGCGGCTTCGCCCTCCAGGCGCTGTGCACGCGGGTCGCACTCGAGACCATCGAGCGCGAAGCGGCGATCGTCGGGGCGTTCCTCTGGAAATGGTTTCCCGAACCTCGTCCGGCCGGCCGGAACTTCCGGCTCGCGACGCCGGAGATGCGCGAGGTGATTCGCGAGGCGTGGAGCTCGCGCGACGCACCGTGACCGCCCCTACGGTGTTTTCTCGTCGATCCCGAGCAGCTTCATGAGCTTGCTCTTTTGGATGGGCCGGCTGTAGAGGTAGCCCTGGACTTCGTCGCAGCCCTGCTCGCGCAGGACGCGCGCCTGCTCCTCGGTCTCGACGCCCTCGGCCAGCACCTTGAGCCCCAACGCGTGGCCCATGGTGACGATCGCCGTGAGGATCGATGCGTCGGCCTTGCGCTTGGCACAGTTCTCGACAAAGGATCGGTCGATCTTGAGGAACGAGATCGGCAGGACGGAGACGTGGTTGAGCGAGGAATGTCCGGTACCGAAGTCATCCATCGCGATGCCGACCCCCATCTGCTTGAGCTGCTCCATGGCGTAGGAACCCTGCTCCGGGTTGGCCATCAGCGCGCTCTCGGTCAGCTCCACGACGAGCTTTTTCGGCGGCAGATCGGCGCTCTGAAGGATCTCCGAGACCTCGTTGGCGAAGTTGGGTCGCTGGATTTGAAGCGCGGAGACGTTCACGCAGACACGCAGGGACAGCACGCTCTTCGCGTTGATCTCGGCGCAGGTGCGCGCGGCCTGCTCGAGCACCCAGCGACCGAGCGGCACGATGAGGCCGCACTCCTCGGCGATCCCGATGAACTTCGCCGGGGGGACGACCTCCTTGCCCTGCTTCCACCGCACGAGGGCCTCGACGCCGCGCATCTCGCCGCTCTTCAAGTCGTATTGCGGCTGGTAGTGCACGATGAATTCCTCGTCGTGGATCGCGCGCTTGAGATCGTTCTCCAGCACGAGCCGCTCCATGGCGCGCTCGTTGAGCTTCTTCTCGAACACCTGGTAGTTGTCCCGGCCGAGCTCCTTGGCCCGGTACAGGGCCATGTCAGCGCTCTTCAGTAGCCCGGCGCTCTCCTCCCCGTCATCGGGGAAGATCGCGACACCGATACTCGCGGACACCCGGAGATCGTGGGTCTCGATCTGAATCGGGGGTTTGAGAACTTCGATGAGCTGCTCGGCGACGATCACGGCGTCTTCCTTGTGCCGCAGCTCCGACAGAATGAGAACGAACTCGTCGCCCCCGAGCCGCGCGATCGTGTCGCCCTCACGCTTCCTCGACAACAGCCGCTTGCCAACCTCGATCAAGAGGTCGTCACCGGCCGCGTGTCCCAGCGTGTCGTTGATCGTCTTGAAACGGTCCAGATCGAGCAGCAGAACCGCAGCGTTGAGTCCCGAGCGGCGCGCGCGCCCGACGACCTGGTCCAGACGATCGCGGAACAGGGCACGGTTGGGCAAACCCGTCAAAGTGTCGTGGTAGGCGTCGTGCCTGGTCTGTGCTTCCGCCCGCACGCGATCGGTGATATCGCGAAAGCTCCACACGCGACCGACCACGCGCTCCCCGATCATTTGGGGCATGGAGATGCACTCGAAGTGGCGGTCGTCCTTGAAACGCATGATGTCCACGCTCCGCCCGCGACGAGTGGTCTGGATTTCCTTGACTTTTTCCAGTAACGCTTTCGGATCATGAACGAGCGAGAGGGCGAACTTGGCGACGACTCTTTCCTGGCCGCGGTACAGCATGTACCGAGGGATCCGCCACAGTTCGTGGAAGACGTGGTTGGATGCCACGTAGTTGCCGTCAAGATCGACGATCAGGATGCCCTCGGCGGTCGCATCGAACGCGGCCTTCCACATCGAGACCGCGTTGCCGACATCGAGTTCCTCGACCCTCGGCGCGAAGTCCTGCGGGCCGCGGGTCGTGTTGCGGACCACGGCCAGGAAGCCGACTTGCGGCGCGCGAGAGATCCGTGCCTCGAACGCGGCGGGACCCGTCTCACAGAACAGTGTGTATTCGATCGAAACCGGGCCCCTGCCCTTCTCGGCGGCGCGAAGCGCCGCCTCGAACAGCGGCCCGATGCCGAACGGGCAACGTGCGATGTCCTTCCCGATCAGGCCTTCGCGAGACAGGGTCAGATCGCTTGCCTTGCCCCCGACGCACTCGAGAATGGTCCCTTGCGGATCGAGGACGAACAGGATATCGGGGAGCGTCTGCAGCTGTTGCTGGAGATCAAACTGGACTTTGGTCGCGGTCGCCATGCTGTCGTCGCACTAGTTCCCTGGCCGAGCGCCGGAACACCGCCACTCGGGACGTCTTTCCGGGTCTTTGACCCAGGGTTCAATCTGGGGAGTCGGCAGGGTGATTTCCAGCAGCCCGGCCGTGGGCCCGAATCAGGGGTTTTGTGCCACTTTCCGGCCCGAATTGGAAGACGACCAGCCCTGAGGGCCCGCTGTCCGGGTGCGCGTACGCGGCCACCGAGACCGAACCGGCTACGTGCTACGCTTCGGCGCGCCGAGGAGGGAAGGGATGGCCGACAAGGGAGAGCATCGTCGGACGACGCGACGGCGGTTCCTGCACGGCGCGGCGGTGGGCGCCGCCGGGGCGACGCTGGCCGGCTGCACGGGAAGCGCACCGGCCGACGGATCGGCCCCCGCCGTGCAAGGGAACAAGCGCGTGACCTGGCGGTTGGCGTCGAGCTTCCCACGCAGCCTGGACACGCTGTTCGGTTGCGCCGAGACGCTGGCCGAGAGTCTCGAGTCGATGTCGGGCGGAATGTTCCGCGTACGTCCGTACCCCGCCGGCGAGCTCGTGCCCGCCTTCAACGTGCTGGACGCCGTCCAGCAAGGCACGGCGCAGGTCGGGCACAGTGCGAGCTACTACTACATCGGGAAGAATCCCGCGCTGGCGTTCGATGCCGGTTTGCCGTTCGGCCTGACGGCGCGCCAGCAACACAGCTGGCTCTACGAAGGCGGCGGCGCCGACACCCTCGCTCCGGTGTTCGCCGACTTCAACGTGCGCTCCTTCCCCGCCGGCTCCACCGGCGTGCAGATGGGCGGCTGGTTCCGCCGCGAGGTCAACTCGTTGTCCGATCTCAGTGGCCTGCGCATGCGGATCCCCGGTCTGGGCGGCCAGGTGATGGACCGGCTGGGCGTCAACGTGCAACAGATCCCCGGAGGCGAGATCTTCCCCTCGCTCGAGCGCGGCGCGATCGACGCGACCGAGTGGGTCGGCCCGTACCCACTCGGTNNACCGAGTGGGTCGGCCCGTACGACGACGAGCGTTTGGGTTTTCACAAGATCGCGAAGCACTACTACTACCCCGGTTGGTGGGAACCGGGTCCGACGTTGTCGTTCTACGTCAACGAGAAGGCCTGGAGCTCGTTGTCGGTGGAACAGCAGCGCATGTTCCGCGCCGCCTCGACCGAGGCCTCGATGCGCATGACGGCACAGTACGACGCGGTCAACCCGCCGGCATTGAAGCGGCTGCTGGACGGCGGGGCAAGACTCGCGCCCTTTCCCGAGGACGTGATGCGCGCCGCCGAGAAGGCGTCGTTCGAGCTGTTCGAGGAGCAAGCCGCGGCCGACGCGGGTTACCGGAACGTCTACGAACCCTGGAAGAAGGTGCGTGAGGGGGCCTACCGCTGGTCCTCGATCAGCGAGGTCGCCTACTCGTCGTTCGCCATCCGGCCGTGATCGGGCATGCGGCGGATCTTCCTTCCCCGCTATCATGCCTCGGATGGGAAGCTCGACCGACAGGAACCAGGCGCTGCGTCTGCTCAACGGACTCGAGATGGGCGGCCTGGACCCGTCCGAGGGCCGGGTCCTCGCCGAGGACCTCGACCCCGTTCTCGTCCACGTGATCGTGCGCTTCCTGCGCGAGGCCTATCCGGCGACGGAGCCCGCGGCGCGGCCGGTGCTCGAACGGGTCGTGGCGCTGACCAACGCCTATCCGGGGATCGTCGCGCAGGCGCGCGAGGGCGAGGCGGACCCGATCACATCCTGGTTCACCAGCGAGCACACGTTCGCGGAGTTCCGGCACCGCGGCGACGTGCTGATCGACCTGATCGTCGCCAAGCTGGAGAGCTGATCAGGCCGGGCGTCGGGAGTGCAGCCAGCGCGGTAGGACCGTTGCGGCATCGATCTCGCGCTCCTTGTCGAATTCGATCCCCGCATTGTCCAGGCGCGACTGCAGCTTGCCGTTTTTGAATTCGATCAGCGTCTCTTCGCAGCCACCCACGAACTCGCCACCGATGAACACCTGCGGCATCGTCACGCTGCCGGAGCGCGTGGACAGCGCGTAGCGGATCTTGCCCCCCCGGTCGTCGACCTGCATCTCGGTGGAGTCCAGGTTGACTTTCTCGAACGGGATCCCCGCGGCCTTGAACAACTTCGATACGGCCCAGCAGAACTCGCAATAGGTCAGCGCGAACATCGCGACTCGGTCGGTCGCTTCCGCGATCGTCCGGTCGACGAACTCGACGGCCTCCGGGGAGATCTCGGTGGGCGCCCCCTCCGGGACCATCTCCGGCGGCATCCGAATCGGGCGGTCGAAACGGTGGTTCGGGGTGGACACGGAGATCTCCAGCTCTCCCGGGGTCATCTCCTCGTCGATGTCGGCGAACAACGGCGTGCTCAGGTAGCGCTCGCCCGTATCGGGGAGTAGACACAGCACCGTGGAGCCCTCGGGCGCCTCGCGGCAAAGCCTCAACGCGGCGGCCAGCGTCGCGCCCCCGCTGATCCCGGTGAAGATCCCCTCCTTGCGGGCCAGCTCGATCGACGTCTCGATCGCCTCCGCGCCGTCGATCGGCACGAACGCATCGACCTGATCGCGCGCATCCTCGGCGAGCTTGGGGATGAAGTCCGGCGCCCAACCCTGCATCAGGTGCGTGCGAAACATCGGGTGCGTCGACGTCGGAACGCCGTCGTCCGAAAACGGTTGTCGCACCCCGCTGGCCATCATCTGCGAGTTTTCCGGTTCGCACGCCGCGATACGCACCTCGGGCCGCTCGGCCTTGAGCACGCGGGCCACGCCCTTGAGCGTCCCGCCGGTGCCGAAACCGGTGACGAAATAGTCCAGCCGCTCGCCGTCGAAATCGGCGAGGATCTCACGCGCCGTCGTCCTCGAGTGGATCTCCGCGTTGGCCTCGTTGTCGAATTGGCGGCACAGGAACCAGCCGTGAGCATCGGCCAGTTCCTTGGCCTTGCCCAGCATGCCCATGCCGCGTTCCCCGGCCGGCGTCAGCACCACCTTGGCGCCGAGAAAACGCATCAGCTTGCGCCGCTCCACGCTGAACACCTCGCTCATCACCAGCACGAGCGGGTAGCCCTTACGTGCGCAGACCATCGCGAGCCCGATCCCCGTGTTCCCGCTGGTGGCCTCGATGACCGTCTGTCCCGGCCTCAGAGCTCCGCGTTTTTCCGCATCCTCGATGATGCCCAGCGCCAGGCGGTCCTTGACCGAACCGAGCGGGTTGAAGGCCTCGACCTTGGCGAACAGCCGGCGTCCCTCGGGCTCGAGCCGGCCGAGCCGGACCACGGGGGTGCGGCCGACGGTGTCCAGGATGTGTTCGTATTTCATCGTCGTCCTAGCCCGGGCTGGCCCGGGCGCGCGCTTCGGCTGCCTCGGCCTCGCGGTTGCGCACGAACTGCAGCGAGGCGTAACGCCACATGGAGTCCTCCCCTACCGGGTCCCGATTGTACCGCGAGCCTCAGCGCGGGACGAGCCAGGTCACGATCTGCGGGAACTGCAGGATCAGCAACAGGCCGATCAACTGGATCGCGATGAACGGGACGGCGCCGCGGTAGATCTGAACCGTGGTCACCTCCGGCGGGGCGACGCCGCGCAGGTAGAACAGCGCGAAGCCGAACGGCGGCGTCAGGAACGACGTCTGCAGGTTCATCCCGACCATCACGCCGAACCAGACCAGGTCGATGCCCAGCAGCTCGGCCGCCGGGACCAGCAGCGGCAGGATGATGAACGCGATCTCGAAGAAGTCGATGAAGAAGCCGAGCACGAAGATCGTCAGATTGGCAACGATGAGGAACCCGATGATCCCGCCGGGGAGGTTCGTCAGCAGATCCTCGATCCAAATATCCCCGTACAGGCCGCGGAAGACCAGCGCGAACGCGGTGGAGCCGATCAGCAGGAAGACGACCATCGTCGTGAGCCGGGCCGTCGCGTCGAGCGCCTCGCTCAGTGTTTTGCGGTTCAACCGCCGGTTCGCCGCGGCGAGCACCATCGCGCCGACCGCGCCGAGCGCCCCGGCCTCGGTCGGCGTCGCGACGCCCGCGAAGATACTCCCCAACACCAGCAGGATCAGCGCCAGCGGCGGCACCAGGACGATAGCCACCTGTCGTCCCAACCCGCGGGTGTCGCGCTCGCGCTCCTCCTTCGGTAGCGCGGGGGCGGCGGCCGGGCGCACCATCGCGACCCCGAAGGCGAACAGCCCGTACATGCCGGCGAGTACGAGGCCGGGCGTCAACCCGCCGAGGAACAGGTCGCCGACCGACACGCCGAGCTGATCGGCCAGCACGACGAGCACGATGCTCGGCGGGATGATCTGGCCCAGCGTCCCGGAGGCCACGATCACACCAGAGGAGAGGGACGGCGAATAGCCGAAGCGCAACATCACGGGCAGCGAGATCATGCCCATCGCCACCACCGACGCGCCGACCACACCGGTCGCCGCGGCGAGCAGGGTCCCGACGAACACGACCGCGAGCGCCAACCCGCCCCGCACGGAACCGAACAGCTTCCCGATCGTCGTGAGCAGGTCCTCCGCGAGGCGCGAGCGCTCGAGCATCGTACCCATGAAGATGAAGAACGGGACGGCGAGCAGGACGTAGTTCGACATCACACCGAAGACACGTTCGGGAAAGGCGAACATGAACGCCCAGTCGAACAGCCCCGAGGCGATGCCGATGAAGGCGAAGACCAGCGCGGCTCCGCCGAGCGAGAACGCCACCGGGTAACCGGCGAAGATCAGCAACAGGGCGAAGCCGAACATCGCCGGCGGCAACCAGGTCTGGCTCACAACGGGGCGACCTCGTCGTGTGATTCTTCGAAACGGCCGCTGCGGATCTGCCCGGCGCGACGCAGGATCCACGCGACGCCCTGCAGGAACAGCAGACCGAAGGCGATCAGGATGACCGTCTTGATCGGGTAACGGGGGAGCCCGCCCGGATCGGGCGAGCCTTCACGCAGGCTCCAGGAGTTGCGCACGGATGGCCACGTCATCACGACGCCGAACACGCAAAAAGGCAGCAACAAAAACACGGAACCGGCCAGGTCGATCCAGGCCCGGGTGCGCGGGGCGAGCTTCTCGTAGATCACGTCGACACGGACGTGCCCCCTGCGTTTGAGCGTGTACCCCGCGCCGAGCAGGAAGATCAGGCTGAACAGGTACCACTGGCCCTCGATGAAGGCGTTGGAGCTCAGTTGGACTCCGATCGAACGCCCGAGATAACGCGCCACGGCGTTGAACGCCCCCAGCACGACCATCACGAGCACGAGCCAGCGGATCAGCGCACCCGCGCCGTCGGCCAGGCGGTCGATCGCGTCTGCTAGCCGAGCGGCCATGCGGGCGGATCGATCTTCCTGCGTGAGGTGACATCGGAGTAGGCGAGCGGGACCCGGTCGGTCGGCTCGGGGGATTGCGCCCCGCACTTCCCGCCCTGCGCGACGTTGACCACCAACCAGCCGCCGCGTTCTTCGATCATCTCCGTCCTCCCCTGCTCCCCCTGGGGGCCGATTCTGCCACAGTGGGAGCCCGTCGAGGGCATCAGGCGTCGGGGAAGACGAGACAGGCGACGCCGCGTTCGACACGCATTCGCAGCGACCGGCCGGAGCGATTGCTCAATCCCCGCGACCCCGGCGCGAGCCAGGCGCCGTCGAGATCCCAGTGTGCGCCGCGCAGGTGGATGCGTGCCCGCCCGGCCAGGGCAAGCACGGAGAAGGGCCGGCCGGGCTTGGTCTCGACGGTCGCGCCGTGTGTGGTCACGACGACCCATCCGCGGGGAGTCGGCGCCAGCAGTCCGTCGAAGTCGCTTGCGTGTGCCGCCAGCTCGTGCAAGTTGACCCACTCGTGATCGAGCCGACCGCCGGTCAGACCCGCGACGGCGACGACCTTGATCCGGCGTGCGGCGAGCTCGTCGAGCGCCCCGGACAGATCGCTGAACGATTTGTCGCGGTCGTAAACAACCGCCTCGACGCCCTCGGGCGGCGGCGACGAATCGGCATCGCCCACGTAGAGCGCACACGGTTTTCCGAGTGCACGCCACGCACGAAGCCCGCCGTCGACGGCCACATTCAGCACGGCGGCTCCGTCTCCGCGGCTCCACGACCATGCCTTGCGAAGCTCCGCGGTGCGGGCGCCGTTGAGTGCAAGCACGGCCGTCCGTCCGCGGCGGCCTACGAATCGGATGCGTGGGGTCCGGTGAAGAGCGCTCATCGACCCGAGTATGCCACCGGGCACAGCGGTGTTGCCCCCCAACAACCCTGGGGCGTCCACCGGATTGCCCGGCGCTGCGGGCGAACCCACACTGTCCGCGTGTCCCAGGTGCGACGAACCCGGTGGCCGCCGGCCAGGGTTCGAAGGAGGATGCGATGCCCTCGATGACGTCCCGGATGTTGCTGGTCTTGTCCCTGCTCGCCGCCGGACCCGCGCTCGCGAACGAGCCGGATTCCGGGCAGTGTTCCATCGAGCTCAACTACCACGACTGCCGTACGTGTTGCGAGATCAGCCAGGAGATTGGCGAGGTGCTTGTTTCCCTGTGCGGCGCAGCCACGAGGACCAGCGGGGCGCTGGTCGGGGGTTGGGCCGGAAGCATCACCGGCGGGATGATCGGGGATCTCGTCTGCGAGCCGATGGTGCAGGACGCGACCTGCTACGACCGTTGCATCGGTAAGGACGGTGATCCGACGCCCATCATCTGCTTCGACCCGATCGACCCGGACGAGCTCGGGGTCTGCCGCCAGGTCTGCGAGCAGGGCCAGCACAACATCGGCAGCGCGAATTGCCCGGTCAACACGTCGATCGCCCTGACCTGCTGTGTCAACGAGTACGACCCGCCGGACGAATGCCCTCGCGACCTGTGCCCGGGACCGCTGTGCCCGTCGGGTTGCGTCGAGGTCCCGTAGGAAAAGCAGCCGTCAGTTCTTGATCACGTCGGAATCGGCAACGCTGTCGTCGGGCTGGTTGCCGATCACGAAGGGCACCGATTCCTCCGAGGTCTCTTCGCCCTCGTCGGTGTCCACGCTCTCGACGACCGGACGGTTCTTGAGCCCATCGCTGAAGACCAGCTCGAGGACCTGGTCGATGTCGTCGACGAAGCGGAACGACAGCGCTTGCTTCACCGATTCCGACACGTCGTCGAGATCCTTCTCGTTTCGGGTGGGCAGGATCACCTGCTTGATGCCCGCGGACTTCGCGGCGATCACCTTCTCCTTGATGCCGCCGACGGGCAGCACCTTGCCGCGCAGCGTGATCTCGCCGGTCATCGCCAGCTCGGGTGACACGGGAAGCCCGGTCAGCAACGAGACCAGCGAGCAGGCCAGCGTGATGCCGGCGGAGGGGCCGTCCTTGGGGATCGCCCCGGCCGGGATGTGGATGTGGAAGTCGGTGCGCTCGAACATCTTCTCGTCGAGTTTGAGCTGCTCGCTGTTGGAGCGGATCCAGGTCAGCGCGGCCAGCGCCGACTCCTTCATCACGTCGCCCAGCCGGCCGGTGATCGTGACCTTGCCCTTGCCGCGCATGCGCGACGACTCGACGAACAGGATCTCGCCGCCGACCTGGGTCCAGGCCAGCCCGATGGCCACGCCGCTGCGGTCGGTCCGCTCGGACAGCTCGCGGAAGAAGCGCACCGGCCCGAGGAAGCCCTGGACCTTCTCGGGATCGATGACCGCCTTGTCCTTCTCGCCCTCGACGATCGCCCGGGCCACCTTGCGGCAGAGGTTGGCCAGCTCGCGGTCCAGGTTGCGCACGCCCGCCTCGCGGGTGTACTCGTTGATCAGCGAGCGGATCGCCTCGTCGGTGAACTCGATGTTCTCCTCGGTCAGCCCGTGCTCGTCGCGCTGGCGCGGCACGAGGTGCGCCTTGGCGATCTCGANNGGCGATCTCGCGGTCGAGGTTCCGCACGCCCGCTTCGCGGGTGTAGTCGTTGACGATCGAGCGGATGGCGTCATCCGCGAACACGATCTGTTCGTCTTTGAGACCGTGCTCCTCGCGTTGGCGCGGCACGAGGTGCTGTTTGGCGATCTCGACCTTTTCTTCCTCGGTGTAGCCGGGGATGCGCAGGACCTCCATGCGGTCGCGCAGCGCCGGAGGGATCGTGTCCAGGACGTTCGCCGTGCAGATGAACAGGACCTTGCTCAGGTCGAACGGCACCTCGAGGTAGTGATCGGAGAACGAGTTGTTCTGCTCCGGGTCGAGGACCTCGAGCAGCGCCGACGACGGGTCGCCGCGGAAGTCGGTGCCGACCTTGTCGATCTCGTCGAG
>JABAOE010001663.1_pt2 | contig 25426 bp, 23 predicted proteins | sample 7062141 | NCBI WGS metagenome assembly JABAOE01 (sample SAMN14538627, study PRJNA623070) | marine sediment metagenome | biome: marine biome [ENVO:00000428]; feature: marine pelagic biome [ENVO:01000023]; material: deep marine sediment [ENVO:00002113] | place: India: Gulf of Khambhat ... | reverse complement strand
CGGGAGGTAGCGGTCGAAGGCATACTCCATCACGCTGCGCGTGTAGTCCCACTCGGCGTTGGTGATCAGCAGCAGGCGCTTGCCGGCTGCTTGCTGGTCCTGCAGCGTCAGGACGGCGTCGGGGTCGAGCACTACGAAGCGCTTCGGGTCGGCCAAGATCTCTTCTTTGAGACGTCCCGTCATGTGCGCCTCATCGAGAGATTCCCGCACCGCTAGGTAGAGCTCGGAGTAGCCCATGACGCGCGGCAGGCGGTCGGCGTCGAGCCGCTCCACCAACTGGGCGAACAAGGACGCTTCGCTCAACGAAAAGAGAGTGTTGAGGAACACCCAGCGGTCCTCGTTGAGATCGACCGATACTCCGGCGTAGGCGGACCGGATCTCATCGAACTCGAGCTGGCGGGTCCCGTGGGCGGCCTTGATCACATAGCCGAATCGGGTTGGCTTGACGAGATTCCCCAGCTCGGTGTCGATCGTGAGCCCCCTGATCACGCTGCGCGGATCGAAGGAGAGGTCCTCTACGGGCCAGCCCTCGTCCGCAAGCCGGCTGCGAGTGTGCTCGAAGGCGGTGCGCTCCCACTCCTCGACGCGATAGTGGATGAGCGTGTAGTCCATGTCGTACCCGATGGCGCGGATCGACCTCATATTCAGGGTCCGATTGCCGAAGATTTGCCGCGGCCGACCCGGATCGTGCGAATGGGCCATGGGTTCGGCTATCCGGAGTCTTCTTCGAGGGAGTGCATCCACACCGTACGCTGCGGGAAGGGGATCTCGATGCCGGCCGCGTCGAGGGCGTGCTTGATGCGTTTGCGCATCTCACGTCCGGTCGCAGACTGCTCGCCCGGCTCGGTCTTGAGCACGACCCGGATCGCCACCGCCGAAGGCCCCAGCTCCTGGACGCCCCAGATCTCTGGCTCCTCGAGGACGGTGGCGTTCTCCAACTGGTCCTGCCAAAGCCCGTCGGCGACTTCCTTGATGACGGCCGCAGCGCGCTCGATGTCGGTGTCGTACGCAACCTCGACGTCGAGAACGGCGCGCGCCCACTGCTGCGACTTGTTGCCTATGCGGCGGATCTCCCCGTTGGGTATGAACCAGACGGTGCCGTTGACGTCGCGTAGCCGCGTCGTGCGGAGGTTCACTTCCTCGACTGTGCCGGCCGCCTCGCCGACGTCGATCACGTCCCCCACCCCGTACTGGTCCTCGATCAGCATGAAGATTCCGCTGAGGAAGTCGCGAACCAGGGTCTGCGCCCCGAAACCGACCGCCACTCCGACTATGCCCGCGCCGGCAACGAGCGGTCCCAGGCTGACTCCGAACTCACCGAGGGCGATGATCGCCGCCATCGTGTAGATCACCAGCGAGGCGATGGAGCGCAGCACAGTCCCCAGCGATTGGGCTCGCTGCTTGGAACGTTCCGACTGTGATGCGAGGAACTGGGCCTTTTGCCTGGCGCGATCGCGGAACGCGGCAAACCGCCCGTCCTCTATCTCAGTGCTGCGCCGCTCCTCGGCTCGCTTCTCCCGATCTTCGATGAGGCGGTCGACGAGGCGATGGATCCCGCGGCGCACCAGCCGGTTCGCCACGAAGGCGATGAGAAGGATGAGCACCACCTTGAGAGGCTTTGCCACCACCCACTCGGCGAAGCTGGCCAGGGTGCTGTTCTCAGTGAGGTCGAAGACCCACTCGCAGACGAGTCCGGGAGAGGCGCCGCAGGCCTCGGTGAGGCCGTCTGCCGCCTGGGCCCAGAAGAAGAAGCCACTCATTCAGAATCCTCGAGGTCGACTTTGACCGAACGCTACCCGGGGGCGCGGCGACGGGGCCACCCGTCCGGGGTGGCCCCGTCGTCATCAGTCGTCGTCAGTTGTGCGTGGCGAGCTGTCCGATCCGGATCGACTGGAAGCGCAGCACGCGGATGATCGTGCCGGGCCCGAAGGCGATTCCGAACAGGTACAGCTCGATGCCGAGGCGTCGAATGCCCTCCAGCACCGTTGTCCAGCGCTCGACTGTCGGGTGAGCGTCAGAGATCGTCGCCGCGGAGACGGCGATACCCTGGCGGCATCGACGAGTACCGCGCCGCCAACCGCGCCAACTGGGACGAACGAGTCCACGGCCATTGGGCTCCGGACGCGTACGACGCCCCCGGCTTCATCGCCGATGCCGAGCGCATCACCGCGGTGGTCGCCTTCGACGCTCCCTATCTCGGCAACGTCGACGGGAGAAGTCTGCTCCACCTGCAATGTCACTTCGGCATGGACACGCTCTCGTGGGCGCGGCTCGGCGCGGACGTCACCGGGATCGATTTCTCTGCCGCGGCGATCGAGGCCGCTCGGCGTCTCGCCGCCGAATCGGAGGTACCCGGCCGGTTCGTCGAAGCCGAGCTGTATGAGACGCCACAACGCCTCGCCGGAGAGGAGTTCGACTTCGTCTACACCGGAGTGGGCGCTCTGAACTGGCTGCCCGACATCGAGGCGTGGGGTGGGGTCGTGGCCGCGATGTTGGCTCCGGGCGGAGTCTTCTACATGCGCGAAGGGCACCCGGCACTGTGGTCGTTGCGTTTTCCGATCGAAGACCCTCGCGACGATTCACTCGTGGTCGCATACCCCTACTACGAGGTGACCGAGCCCATCGTCTGGGACTTTCCCGAGTCCTATCTGGGGTCTGCCACTATCGAGAGCAGCGTCACCTACGAGTGGAACCACGGGTTGGCGGAGGTCATGGGCGCGCTGACCTCGCGCGGCCTCACGATCGACCTCTTCGAAGAGCACCGCTTCCTGGAGTGGCAGGGGCAGCATCACATGGAGAAGGGCGATGACGGAAGGTGGCGGCTCCCCGAAGGGCAACGCGACCTGGTTCCACTGATGTACTCGTTGCGAGCTAGGAAAGTCGTTAGTCGTTAGTCGTTAGTCGTAGGCCACGTCACGGATGACTGATGACCGAAAACCCGTGCCGCCGGCGCCCCGCTGCGGGCGCAGGTTCATCGCAGCAGAAACGAGGGCAGCGGATCGCCTTCCTCCAGGGTGAAGACGCTGCGGCCCGTGTAGTGCGACTCGCCTCCGACCTCGACGATCCAGGCTGTTCGATCTGCGATGGCCGTTTCTTCCACGGCGCGGCCGGTGAATCGCGAACCGGTGATGCTCTCGAACATCCTGACGGTGTCCATCTCGATGAGGCCCTTGGCGCGCTGGATGGCGATCCGTGCCGTCACTCCTGAACCGGTCGGTGAGCGGTCGACCTCGCGGTCGGCGAAGACGCAGACGTTGGCGGTGGGCTCGGTCGACCACGCATCGTTTCCGTCGGTCAGGATCGTGCCGTAGAGGAAGGCAAGGTCTGCGGCTTCGGGGTGATCGATCGGGATAGCCTCCTTCACCGCTCCCGTCACTGCCCACGCTGCTGCAACCAGTTCGGCGACCGGCGACGTCTTCACGTCCAGGCCGAAGGCGGCCGCGTCGGTGAAGGCGTAGAAGGCCCCTCCAAAGGCAACGTCGACGGTGATGCCACCAAACCCGGAGACGGCGACCTCTTGGTCGAGAGCGGTTACGAAGGCGGGCACGCTGCGGAAGCGGACGGCTCCGGACCGGACGCCATCCACGTCGACTGCTATGCGCACCAGTCCCGCAGGGACCTGCAGCGTGAACTCGGTCACCGGCTCCTCTCGCGCCACGGCTCCGGTGTCGACGGCCCACCGGCCGAGGGCGATGGCACCGTGCCCGCACATGGTGGAGTAGCCCTCGTTGTGGACGAAGAGCACGGCCAGATCGGCCTCCGGGTGGTCCGGCTCGACCGGCAGCACCCCGTACATGTCGGCGTGGCCGCGCGGCTCGTGCATCAGCATCCTGCGCAGATCGTCGAGGTGATCCGCCGCAAACCGGCGCTTGTCGAGGATTGTGTCTCCGGCGATGGGCGGGTAGCCGCCGGTCACGATGCGGACGGGCTCGCCGCCGGTGTGCATTTCCGTGGTTTCAATCTCAGCCACGCCCCGAGTCTACGGAGCGGCTCCGCGCATTAGCCTCGGCCCGGTGCCGGAGATCGCCGTCGTCGGAAGCCTCAATCTCGACACGACGATGCGCGTGCCCCGGCTTCCCGAACCGGGCGAGACCGTTCTAGGCACCGGCCCCCTGGAGGACACCGGCGGCAAAGGAGCGAACCAGGCGGTGGCTGCAGCCCGGTTGGGGAGGTCGGTGGCCATGGTGGGGATGGTCGGTGAAGACGAGGCGGGGCGGAGGCTGCTGGCGGCGTTGACGGATGCCGGAGTGAGCGTCGACACCGTCGCCGTGGCCGGAGCCGGCGCGAGCGGTGCGGCGCTGATAACCGTTGCCGCCGACGGCGAGAACACGATCGTCGTCGACCCCGGGGCCAACGGTGAGTTCGGGCCGGAAGCGTTCTCCGCGGCCGCAGCGACGGTGGCCGAGGCCGACCTGGTCCTTCTCCAGCTCGAGATCCCAATGAGAACCGTGGCCGCGGCCGTAGCTGCCGCGACCGGCACGGTGGTGCTCAACCCGGCACCGGCCGCGAAGATCCCGGAGACGACGCTGAAGCGTGTCGACGTCCTCGTCTTGAACGCCACCGAGCTGAGCCGTCTGGCCAGCGGGCCGGTTCCTACGTCGGTCGATGAAGCCGCCGACCTTGCCCGCCGCCTCGCCGGCCCGGAGGCGGTGGTGGTGACCCTGGGCGCCGCCGGTGCTGTCGTACTGGACGGCGCCGCAACGACGCACGTGCCGGCGCCGCGGGTCGAGGCGGTAGATCCAACCGCAGCCGGTGACGCCTTCTGTGCCGGCCTTGCCGATGCAATCGTTCGTGGTGATCCTCTGGTGGGGGCGGTGCGCTGGGCGGTCCACTGCGGGGCCGTCGCCGCGACGCGCTGGGGGGCCCAGGCGTCGCTTCCGTCGGCGGCCGAGGTGCAACGGCTGGTGGAGCAGTCGTGAAGCGGCGCCGCATAGTCATCGACACCGATCCCGGACAGGACGATGCAGTGGCAATCCTGTTGGCGTTGGCCTCACCCGACGAACTCGCCGTTGCCGCGATCACGACGGTTGCCGGCAACGTCCCTGTGGAACTGACCACGCGCAATGCCCTAATGATGTGCGAGCTCGCCGGCAGGACCGACGTCCCGGTGTATGCGGGATCGGAGCGGCCCATGGTGCGCGATTTGGTGACCGCGGAACACGTGCACGGGTCGAGCGGGATCGACGGCGCCAACCTCCCCCATCCGGCTTTGCAGCCCGCCGCAGGGCATGCGGTCGATGCGCTCGTCGACATCGTGATGGAGGGCCGACCCGGGGAGATCACGCTGTGCCCGCTCGGACCGCTCACAAACGTGGCTCAGGCAATCGTCCGCCGGCCCGAGGTGGCCGAACGCATCGATCAGATCGTGCTGATGGGCGGCGGCTTCTTCGAAGGAGGCAACCGGACCCCGGCGGCCGAGTTCAACATCTACGTCGACCCTCACGCGGCCGACGTCGTCTTCCGCAGCGGAATCCCGATCACGATGATGCCGCTGGACGTGACTCACAAGGCTCTGATCTCACCCGAGCGCCTCGCCATGTTCGCCGCCATCGACAGCGCCGCCGGACGCGCGGTGCACCGGATGCTCGACTTCTTCGAGAGATACGACATCGAGAGATACGGCGGCGACGGAGGCCCGCTTCACGATCCGTGTGTCATTGCCTACCTCCTGCGTCCCGGGCTATTCGGGGGGCGACAGGTCGCGGTGTCCATCGAGACCCGCTCCGAACTCACCATGGGGATGACGGTCGTCGACTGGTGGGGTGCCACCGACTTACCTCGCAACGCGATGGTGATGTGCGATATCGATGCCGATGGTTACTTTGCGCTGCTTGCCGAGAGGATCGCCCGCCTCTAGGCGACCGCGGCTCCGTCTTCGCGGAACAAAGCGAGCATCACCGCCAAGGCCGTCACCGCGCCGGCAGCGGACGTGAGGGTGTTCGCCGGCAGCCCCTTCCAGGTGAACAAGACGGGGCCGAGGACGTCGCCGATGCCTCTCCCGATGCCAAGGGCCACCATGAGGAGAGCCAGATAGCGGCTGCGGGCGCCAGGGGATACCTCGGAGGCGAGTGGGATCGCGGCGACGATCGTGATTTCGAAGGCTATGAAGGTCACCGCCAGCGTCGCCAAGCCCAAGGCCAACGAGGTGCTTGCGGGAGCCAGGGCTGCATAGCCAACTGCCGACGCGCCCAGACCCCAGCGCACCATGCGCAACTTGCCGATCCGATCGGCAAAAGCCAGGACCGATCCCTCTCCTATCAGCTCGGCCACGGCGATCGACGTGGAGGCCAGGCCCAGCGCCGCGAGCGAGAGGTCGAATCCGTCTTCGAGCCAAGCGCCAAAGACGATGAACGTCGTCTCGGCGGCGAATGCGAACAGGAGCGCCGTGGCCAGCAGGGACCAGTGCGGCCGGCGGAGGCGAAGCGAGGTGTGTCGATTTGCTGCGTGCGGGGCGTCCTCCTCCAGGACCCGCGGGGTGGCCAACAGAGCGAGGCCGAACAGCACGGCGACGAACCAGAAGGGGGCCTCCCAGCCGTAGCCATCGATCAGCCAGCCGGCGAGGGGGGCGCCGACGAGAAGACCGCCTGCCCAGGTGAGCTCCAGTATCGACATGTAGCGGGCCCGTTTCTCGTACGGGGTCCTGTCGGCGATATACGCCTGTGCAGCTGCATCGAACGAGGGCTTGCCGAGGCCGAGGAGGATGAACCCGACCAAGGCGCCGATGAACACGCCGGTGGCCGCCGTCACTGCAGCCCCGACCGCCAACATGAGCAGGGCCCACACCGCGAGCCGCACGCGGCGCTCGCCGCGGCCGGCGGTGGCCACCAACGCCGGGGTCGCCACGAAGGCGATCGATCTGGCCGATATCAACAAGCCTCCCTGCTCCAGGGAGATCCCCAGTCCGCGGCTGATGGCCGGCAGGAAGGGGAAGACGAAGCGGTGAGCGGTGTTGACCGCCAGCCGGGTGGCGGTCAGGAAGGCGATGGTCGGGCCGAGCCGGCGGGGCCTCACGCGGGTTCTTCGGGCACGAGTCTTGGATGGAGCATCCAGCGGAGCCGTCCCGACCCGACGAAGGGGCCCGGCGCTTCGATGCAGGCGACGGCGGCGGTGACCATGGCGAATCTGCCGCCGTCGACGAGGGCCGCAACGGCCTCCGACCATGTGGGCTCGTGGCCCACGGCGAGCACGCTGTCGTGTGCCGGTTCGAGTTCGAGGGCTTGGAGCACGTCGGGGACCCCTCCGCCGTAGAAGGTCTCGATCTCCAGGACCGGCACATCCCACCCCGCGGCGGCGGCGGTGCGGCGCGCCGTGCTGGCGGCGCGCCGGGCCGGCGATGTCAGGATCAGATCGGGCCGAATCCCGAAGCCCGACAAGGTGCGTCCCATCGCGGCCGACGCCGACCGTCCTCGCGGAGACAGCGGCCGGTCGCGATCGGCCAGACCCGCGGGATGCTCGGACTTGGCGTGTCGCATGAGGAGGATCTCGACCATGGCGGGGCGACAATACCGGTCGCAGGCCCTCCTAATCTGCGTTCAATGAATCCCCGTTCCGGCGAGCTGTCGCAGCGGCTGGCCGCTCTCTCCGACTCGGCAACGATGGCCATCACGGCGCGGGCCAAGGAGTTGCGCGCCTCCGGACGCTCCGTGATCGGTTTCGGAGCGGGGGAGCCGGACTTCTCCACACCGGCACACATCGTCGAGGCGGCAGCGGCCGCTTGCGCCGATCCGGCCAACCACCGTTACAGCCCGGCGATCGGACTCCCGGAGTTGCGCGCCGCAGTGGCGGAGTCGGCCGCGACGAGGTCGTACCTCGACGTCTCTGCGGAGAACGTCGTGATCAGCAACGGCGGCAAGGGCGCGATCTATGCGACATTTGCCGCCCTGCTCGACCCCGGGGACGAGGTCTTGCTCCCCACCCCGTATTGGGTCACCTATCCCGAGGCGATCGCGTTGTTCGATGGAGTGGTCCGTCCCGTAGAGACGACTGTCGCCGGTGGGTTCCGAGTCACCGTCGACGACCTCGAAGCGGCCCGCACCGACAGGACGAAAGTTCTCGTGTTCGTGTCTCCATCCAACCCGACGGGAGCCGTATACCCGCCGGAGGAAGTGGAGGCCATCGGCCGTTGGGCGGCCGCGCAAGACATTTGGGTTCTGACCGATGAGATCTACGACCGTCTCGTCTACGGCGACGCCCGGCACGTGTCGATGCCGGCGGTCGTGCCCGACTTGATCGATCGGTGCGTCGTCGTCAACGGGACGGCCAAGACCTACGCGATGACGGGATGGCGGGTGGGATGGGCGATAGCACCGGCCAGCATCGCCGCGGCGATGGGGCGGTTCCAGTCGCACTCGGCGTCGAATGTGGCCAACGTCTCGCAGCGGGCCGCCCTGGCGGCCGTGACCGGACCCCAGGATGCCGTCGCCGAGATGCGGAGCGCCTTCGATCGGCGCCGGCTCGAGATGCACCGGCGTCTATCGGGGATCGAGAGCCTCGAAGTCATCGCCCCCGAAGGTGCCTTCTATGCCTTTCCCGAGGTCACCGGCCAACTGGGCAGAGACCTGGGAGGCCGCCGCGCCGAGACGAGCGCCGACTTGGCGGCCCTGTTGCTCGAAGAGATCGAGATCGCGGTGGTGCCCGGCGAGGCGTTTGGTGCTCCCGGCTACTGCCGGCTCTCCTTCGCCCTTTCCGATGATGACCTCGCCGAGGGGTTGACCCGCTGGAAGAACCTCGCCGGCTAACCGGCGAGGTTCTCGAGCGCTTCGCGGTAGCCGTCGATCCCTTTTCCGCTGATGGTTGCCGTGCAGGCGGGGGCGATGACCGAGGTGCGGCGCCACTCTTCGGCCCGGTTGGCGATGTCCGAGATGTGTACTTCGACCACCGGCATCGGCACAGCCTCGATGGCGTCGTGCAGCGCATATGAGTAGTGGGCGAGCGCTCCCGGGTTTATCACAACACCGGCGTACCGGCCGATGGCCGCGTGCAGATGATCGATCAGGTCGCCCTCGTGATTGGAATGTGCGCTCGTCACAGAAAGACCCACCGTCGCTCCCCAGCGGCGGCATTGGTCCTCGAGCTCGCGCAGCGTCTGCTCCCCGTACACGTCGGGCTGGCGGGTGCCCAGGAGATTCAAGTTGGGGCCGTTGAGGACAAGGACCTGCATCCCGTCAGGCTATCCGCGGCGAATGCCGGGCGGCGAATGCCGGGCGGCGAGGCCCTCGGCGAGGCGCACGGTCTCGGCCGACAGGGAATCAAGCCGCAGCGTGTACCCGAGCGCCTCAAACGCTGTTCCGATTGCTGCCGCCGCTTGGTCGACCTCCACGTGGGCCGTGTCGCTCAGCGCACCGGTGGCCGCGGGGTCCCACTCGTAGCCGAGGAGCCGGTAGGCGGGGTGGAGCGGGCCGTTGATGAGTTCGGGGGAATGAACGACGAGCACGCCACCGATGTGAGCGGCGTTGGATACCAGCCGCTGGCCGACTCCCATCACCTTGCGCCCGGCAACCTGGACCGAAAAGCGGCCCGGGCAGTACTCCCCAGGGACCTCACCCACTGTTGCCGAGACTCCCAGGTCGCGGAGGGCGGCAACGAAGGCGCCGGCCACCATCTCGAACCGGCTTTCGATGTCTCGCTTCGGATCCGCATCCGGGATGGCCCAGGCGAAAGCCAGAGTCCCCTCGTGGAAGACGGCCGCACGACCCCCGGCGAGGCGTTCGATAGGGGCAAAACCGAGGTCGCTCACGGCGGCGACCGCTGCGGCGTAGCCGGCCCGGGTGCGGTCCTGGCTGCCGAAGGCAACGGTCCTCTCCGGCACGAAGAGGCGCAGCGCAGGACCCATCTCACCCGCGGCGACACGCCGGAGGATGGCGTTCGAGGCGGCTGCGTCGAGAAGGGGATCGGCCAGGCGGTCCGTGATGAAGCTTACTTCGGGCATCCGGGCCGAGGGTAGGCAGGGAGCCAAGGTGAACCGCGGACGGCGGTATGCCGACCATACTGCTCATGGTTATGCGCAGAGTTCTTGCGCTGCTTGGCCTGTCCGTGACGATCGCCGCCTGCGGGGATGCGCTCGATGGGGTCGGGGATTTGTCCCGCGGGATAGTCCACGCCGACCAGAGCTCGACTACGACGACTGCTCCGGTAGGCCAGGTCGATCTGCGCCTCAGCCCCATCACCGGGGCCATATGGATCAACGATGACCTCGGAGCGGCCACTGCTGGCCTCGACGGTGACGAGCTGATCGTCGCGGTGTGGTTCAGGGGGGATCTGGTCAGTGCATCCCAGCAGTCGAGCCGGCGGGAGATCGCCGACGTGCTTCCCGGGATCGAGTTTCCCCAGCTGGCTCCCGAGGGCGTCACTCACATCTCGAGCCAGCTCGTGTTCGACACTCAGACCACTTCTTTGGGTGTGGGCACTGCGGCGGCCTTCGGCTATTGGGTGGGAGAGCCCTACACCGCGGCCCGTTCGGAGGCACAGCTGGCGGTGCTTCGGGTGGGGTTCAAGACGTTCGACGACGGTAGCCCCGACAACGAGGTGTTCTCGTTCAGCGTGGCAGATGGCCGCGAGCTGTCCTGGGTGGACGGCGAGTACGTATACCAACTCTTCTGTCGCACGGGCGTCTCGGTGGAGTCCTGCTCCGCGCTGGCCGAGTCGACCATCCCACTGTCGCTGCTTGTGTCGCTGCCATCTCCCGCCACGAGCTGAGGTTGGCCGCGCGATGACGGATACTCTCTGACGGCCGATCAGGAGCGAGCATCTTTCATTCAGGCGGCTGGTGGTCGTACATCCGTTACGACGAGGAGCAGGACCGTCCTCGCGTAGACCGTCATCTGCTGCGTCGCGTCCTCAGGTATGCGCTTCCCTACAAAGGGTTGCTGGCCCTGATCTTGGTCACCGTCGCGGTAATCACCCTGGTGTCGCTGGTGCCACCGCTGTTGATGCGCGATCTCATCGACCGGGCGATACCTGAGGAGAGCCTGAGTCGGGTGACGTGGCTCGGCCTGGCGATGGTGGCGGTCCCGATCGTCAACGGCGTCGTCGGCGTGGTGCAGCGCTGGGCCTCGGCACGGGCGGGCGAAGGAATCATCTTCGATCTGCGCACCGCTCTCTACGGGCACCTGCAGCGGATGTCGCTGGGGTTCTTCACTGCGACGCGCCCCGGCGAAATGATGTCCCGGCTCAACAGCGACGTCGTGGGCGCCCAGTCTGCAGTCACCGGGACTCTCGTCTCCGTCCTGTCCAACAGCCTGGCGGCTGTGGCCACCCTGGCGGTGATGCTGAGCCTGGAATGGCGGCTGACGCTTGCCGCGGTGGCGATCCTTCCCCTGTTCATCGTCCCCAGTAGGCGGGTGGGGAAGATCCTGCGTGGCGTGACGCGAAGACAAATGGACGCCAATGCCCGCATGAACGCCACGATCAACGAGACGCTCAATCTGAGCGGAGCCCTGCTCGTCAAGCTCTTCGGACGGGCCCAGGACGAGGACGCCAAATTTGGTGATCACGCCGCCGAGGTGCGCGATCTAGGAGTACGCCGCGCTCTCATCGGCCGTTGGTTCTTCATGGCCCTGGGAGTCGTGAGCGCCTTCGGCACGGCGCTGGTGTTTTGGCTGGGCGCAGTCCTCGTGATCCGGGGATCGCTGACCGTGGGGACAATCGTCGCTCTTTCTGCGTACCTGGCGCAGCTCTACGGACCCTTGTCTGCTCTCTCCAACGCCCGGGTCGAGCTGGCCACGTCACTCGTGTCCTTCGAGCGCGTGTTCGAGGTACTCGATCTGCCGCGCCACATCGATGAACCGGCCGATTCGGTTTCCGTTGATGGAGTTGAGGGCAGGGTCACCTTCGAGAAGGTCTCATTCGATTACCGACAGGCGCGCCCTCCTGCGCTCGAGCACGTGAAGCGGTTCTCGTGGCGGGCACCGTCCGCCCCCGAGGAAGAAGCTCCGCCGGAGATGATCGGCAGGGGGCGGGCGATCGACGGTCTCGACTTCGACGTCGCCCCCGGGCGGTTGGTTGCCCTCGTCGGGCCCAGCGGCGCCGGCAAGACGACGGTCACCTACCTGATACCGCGGCTGTACGACGTGTCTGCGGGGCGCGTGCTCATCGACGGTATCGACGTCCGCCGCCTCTCGTTGGGAGACTTGGCAACGGCCATCGGGGTTGTGACTCAGGAGACCTTCCTCTTTCACGACACCATTGCCGCCAACCTCCGTTACGCCCGGCCGGATGCCACGGACGACGAGCTCGTGGCGGCGGCAACCGCGGCCAACATCCACGATTTCGTCGATGGGCTCGCCGAGGGGTATGAGACGGTCGTGGGGGAGCGCGGCTATCGGCTTTCCGGAGGGGAGAAGCAGCGCGTGGCGATTGCCCGCGTGATCCTCAAGGATCCCCGCATCCTCGTGCTCGACGAAGCGACGTCCCACCTCGACGCCAGGTCCGAAGCGCTCATCCAGGATGCTCTGGAGCGGGTCATGGCCGGGAGGACGTCATTCGTCATCGCCCACCGTCTCTCCACCGTGCTCGCCGCCGACCGAATCCTCGTCTTGGACCGGGGCAGGCTGGTGGAGGAAGGTCGGCACGAGGATCTGCTCGCGGCGGATGGCTTGTACGCCGACCTTTTCCGAACCCAGTTTGCCGCCGCCACCGCCGGTTAGCCCCGATGAGCCGTCGCCGGGGCCGGCGTTATCGTGGCCAGGTGCTGCGACTCCGCATCGCCGTGGCCGCGGGCCGGCTTGCCGGGTTCGCGAGCAGGCTCGCCGGAAGGGGCGGGTCGGCGCTGCCCGGACTCGTGGCCGAGAAGATCTGTCCCCGGGTAATCGAGAAGCTCGCCGAATCGCTACGGGGCCGCGTCGTAGTTGTAACCGGGACCAACGGCAAGACGACGACTACGAAGATGCTCGTCGCCGCGATGGAGCAGAGCGGGCTCTCGGTGCTCACCAACTCCACCGGGTCGAACCTCGCCAGAGGTGTCGCCACCGCGCTCATCGGCGCCACGCGCCGGGGACGGGTCGCCGGCTACGAGCACGCCGTGTTCGAGGTGGACGAGGCGGCCGTGAGGACGCTCGGTCCACGCCTGGAGCCCGAGCTCATCGTGGTCACCAATCTGGCCAGGGACCAGCTCGACCGCTACGGGGAACTGGACACCACGGCGGCACACGTGGGCATCGCGGTTGCTGCTTCTCGAAGGGCCGTCCTCAATGCGGACGACCCCGCCGTCACCGAGCTCGATGACGGCCGCACTGCGTGGTTCGGCGCCGTCGCCGATATCCGGAACATCCTCCCCCACGATCGCCGCCTCTATGGACCTGAGGAGCCCAGTGCGCCGAAGGCGGAGTGCGACGCCACTTTGCGCAAAACGGCGCCCTCCGGAGATGGCCAGCTAGTAGGCATCGCGCTCGGGGAAGAGACGCTCGAGGGGCAGCTGCTGGTGCCGGGCGCCTACAACGCCTACAACGCCACTGCGGCCGTGCTCGCTTCCGCCGAACTCGGTTTGGACCCCGGGGCCGCGCTGGCCGCGCTGAGCACGATGCCCCCCGCCTTCGGTAGGGGTCAGATTCTCGAGTTCCGGCAGCGACGGATACGGCTTCTCCTGGTCAAGAACCCCGCCGGGTTCAACCAGGCGCTGCGCCTTCTCGTTGATGAGCCGGACACCGCAGACGTGCTCTTTGCCATCAACGACAACCACGCCGACGGGCGGGACGTTTCCTGGCTGTGGGACGTCCGATTCGAGGATCTCACAGGCCTGGCGCACCGGGTGGGCACATCGGGGCTCCGGGCGGCCGACATGGCGCTGCGGCTCAAGTACGCCGGAGTGGACGCCTGGAGTGATGCCGACCTCGATGCTGCCCTCGAGCGAGTCGTCGGATCGGCGCCGATCGGGGGGATCGTGTATGTCGTCCCCACTTATACGGCAATGCTCGACCTACTCCGCCTCCTCCTCCCCGACACGCCGCGTGCGGAGGCGTGGTCGTGAACGAAGTGGTCATTGCCCATCTGTATCCCGCCCGCATGAACATCTACGGGGACACGGGGAATGTGATTGCTCTCGTGCGACGGCTGGAGTGGCGCGGGCTCCCGGTGCGTGTCGACCCGGTCCCGCTGGGGGCCGAGTACGACTTCATGAATTGCGATGTGGTCGTCGCCGGCGGCGGTGAGGATTCCTCTCAGGTCGAAGTGGCCGATGACCTCGCCGGGCGAGCCGACGCAGTGCGCCACGCCGTCGCCGAAGGGGTCGCCTTTCTCGTCGTTTGCGGCACATACCAGCTCTTCGGACGGCGCTTTGTCGCCGCCGACGGGATGGAGCTGCCCGGCATCGGCGTCTTCGCGGCCGAGACGGTCGCAGGTGTGGGACGCATGATCGGCAACGTCGTGGTGGAATCCGACCTCGGGCGCTTGGTCGGCTTCGAGAACCACGGCGGAAGAACGCTGCTCGATCCAGGCCAGGCGTCATTGGGTCGCGTGCTCAAAGGATCGGGTAACAACGGCGACAGCGGCGAGGAGGGTGCCGTGGCCGTCAATTGCTTCGGGACGTACCTGCACGGCTCGGTGTTGCCCAAGAACCCCGCCCTTGCCGACGAACTGCTGCGGCGCGGGCTGCAGAGGCGTCACCCCTCACAGGACCTGCAACGGCTGGACGACACGCTCGAACTCGCCGCTGCGGACGTCGCTGCCGGCCGGCCCTAGTGCGCGTGCCGACGTCGCGAGGCGGACAATGGGGGCGCGGTTGGTCGAGGAACGAGGGGTCAGGAGGCGATGCGCTCGGCACTCTCGTCGACGGCCACGGCGAACTCCAGGCCTTCGGGAGTGGAACGGAGCAAGTACATCGCGTCGATGTTCATGCCGGAGTCGGCCAGCTGGCGGGTCATGGCCGCCACGGATCCGGGACGATCGGGAAGGACCGTGGTGATGACGCGACGCTCTTCGAAAGGGAGTCCGTGATGCTCGAGCATCCGCCGCGCCGTGGCCACGTCATCGACTATCAAGCGCACGGTGCCGGTGTCGTCCATTCCGATCGCGGCCAGCGCTTCGATGTTGATGCCGAATGCCGCGATCCGCTCCGCCAGGTCCGCCAAAGATCCGGGACGGTTGGGCAGGTGGACCGTGAACTCGGTCATACGCGAACCATACGCCAATCATGGTCGGTGCGGGCTGCGGCGGTGATGCTCGCCGCCTTGGCAGTTGTTGCCTGTGGAGGCAGCCGGCCTGCGGCCACCACCTCCGCGCCCGGCTGCGCCCACGTCGTGGCCGTAGACGTCGAGCCCTCGCCGCCGTCGGGGTTCGCTTTTGCCGTCACCGTCCGGTCGGACGACGTTGGATGGGACGGCTACGCGGATCGCTGGGAGGTCGTCCTCGACGGCGCCGTTGTGGGAGAACGCATCCTGACTCATCCCCATGTCGAAGAGCAGCCGTTTACGCGATCACAGTCGGGCATCCAGGTGCCGTCGGGAAGCGAGGTCGCAGTGAGGGCTCACCACACTGTTGGCGGCTGGTGTGGTGCCACCATGACGGTGCGGGTGCCCGGCTAGGCGGTGCGATCGAGGAACGCGATGATCCCGGCGGCCACGGCTTCCGGGTCGTCCTCCTGCAGGAAGTGACCGGCTCCGGGGACGATTTCGAGCGGGCCGGCGCCGGGTATGCGGTCGGCGAAACGCTCTCCGGTGCGCACGCTGAACACGGGATCAGAGTCGGAGAAGAGCACCAGCGCTGGCTTCGTCCATGATCCGAGGGCCTCGCGCACGGCCGCCTGCTCGACGGCTCCGGGGTCGGAGTCGGCGAGAGGGACGATCAGCGGCAGGCGCCAAGCCCCGACCTTGTACTCGGCCGAGGGGAAGGGAGCCTCGTATCCGGCGAAGACTGCCGGATCCCAGTCGGCCGCCGCAGCGCTCTGCATGACTCGAGTGATGGGAAGGTCGGGGTTCCGTTCCACGAAGGCGCGCCACGCCTCGAAGGCAGGGCTAACGCGGCCCGAACCGCTGTACAAGCCGGTGTTGAGTACGACGATGCGGTCGAAGCGCTCCGGCCGCAGCACCGCGGTTCTGAGGCCGATGGGACCGCCCCAGTCCTGCACGACGGCGGTGGCTGCGGAGAGCTCGAGCGCATCGCAGACCTCGGTGGCGGCGGCCACCAACCGGTCGTAGGTATAGAACGCGGGATCGGGGGGCTTGTCGGAGCGGCCGAAACCGGGGTAGTCCGGGGCGATGGCTCGGTATCCGGCCCGTACCAGATGCGGGATGACGCGCCGGTAGAGGAAGGACCACGTGGGCTCCCCATGGAAGAGCACCACCGGGGGACCCTCGCCCTCGTCGAGGTAGTGCAGCCGCACACCGTCCCACTCCACATAGTGGGGAGCGAAGTCGAAGTCGACGAGACCCTCGAAGCGATCGTCGGGGGTGCGGATCAAGGCATCTCGATCTCGGCGGTGACGATTCTCTCCATCTCGCCGGTGACGGCCTCCATCTCGCCGGTGTCGTCACGGTGGGCGGCGGGAACGACGAGGACGGCTCGGCCGGAGTCGCGCATCACCCTTGCCGACACGCTCTCCCACTGCGACTCGTCGAACAACGGCTTCGTCGCCCCCAGGACGACCAGATCCGCCTCCAAATCTTCGGCAGCGCGAATGATGGTCGCCGCCGGATCCTCTCCTTCGAGGAAAACGGTTTCCGCTTCGATGTCACTGTTGCGGAGCGCGGCCAGCACCGGCTCGGTGATGCGAGCTCCGCGCTCCTCGACGTAGCGGGCGATCACCCGATCCTCCTCCGTCGTCCAATCCGGCGAGCCCTCGGTCAGGGGGTGCCACTGCTCGGATCGGATCTCGTCGAGGAAGGAGCGCGGCACTTCGATGACGGTCACCACGAAGACAGAGCCCTCTTCGGTGACGAGGCGGGCGGCGAACTCGGCCACCGGCTCGGGGGCGAGGACGCCCGCCGTCGCTATCAGGATCCGCACGTGGCAGAGGTTATCCCGTGGACGAGGGGTACGCTCCCAGCCCGATCGCGAGGACAGATGACCACTTCCATTCCGGACGAGACCGTCAACCGCGTGTTGTGGTCGATCCCCAACGTGCTGTGCTTGGTCGGGTCACGCGCCGGCGACGAGTGGAACGCAATGACCGCCTCTTGGGTCACCCAGGCCGCGATGGAGCCGGTCTTGGTGGCCGTCGGGATCGACAACAAGTCGGTGACCCATCGTCTGATCACCGCGGGTGAGCGGTTCACGGTGAATCTCTGGGACAGGCGAGACACGCGGCCGTTCGTCAAGTTTTCCAAGCCGGCCACGAAGGAGGGGATGGCTCTGAACGGGCGACCGATTCGTGTTGGGGTGACGGGGGCTCCCATCTTCGAGGAGGCGGTCGCCTACCTCGACTGCAGTCTGTGGCGGGCGGTCGACTGTGGCAGTCACACGATGTTCCTCGGTGAGGTCGTCGATTGCGGTTTGCGTGACGGCGAGGCCGAGGTGGCGAGGATGGAGGACACGCGGATGAAGTACGGCGGCGTGCGGCGAGGCGGGCACTGACCTCGTCAGCCCGGGTCTCGACGGGCCCCTTGTCAGCCGTACCGCCCTCTGAGCTTGCGCCAGCGGATGCGCGCCAGGTCGCGTAATGACGCGAGAACTGCCGGCAAGAGTCTCACCTTCGTGTCGTCCTCGTTCCTCCAGGTCACCGGCAACTGAGCGAGGCTCATGCCCTTGGTCTTGGCGATGACGATGATCTCGGCGTCGAAAGCCCAGCCATCCAGGGAGGTCCTCTCGAAGACATAGCGCGCTGCATCGGCGCGAAACATCTTGAATCCACAGGTGAAGTCCTCTATTCCGGGTGCGAGCAGCAACCGCGAGAGGCGCGTGAAGCCTCGTCCCAAGGTCTCACGTAGCCACGACTGGTGTCTCGTGATGGTGGACCCCGGCGCCCTTCTGTTGCCGATGGCCATATGGTGACCGGACTCGAGAGCTCCCAAGAAAGCCGGAATCTCAGAAAGTGGCGTGGACAGGTCGGCATCCATGAAGAGGACCTTCGCTCCGCGACTTTGCAGCACCCCAGTTCGGACCGCAGCTCCCTTCCCGCGGTTGCTTTCGGCCAGGACAACCTGCACTCCGGCTTCGATTCAGCAGCAGCCACGAGAATCTTCCGAGAATCATCCACCACCTCGAATTCGATGCCCAGGCTCCCAAGATAGGTAACGGTCGCCTCGATCGAGTCGTGCAGGATTCGACCCTCGTTGAAGACGGGCACTACGACGCTGAGTTCAGGGGCAGCGGTCACGGCCGACCGAGCCTAACGAGGAGGACCGCAGATTCAAGGGCGGGCGCTTCGCCTACTCTTTTTTCGATGTCGGTGAATCCTCTCATGTCACGCGCCCATCACGTCCGCGCCAAGTCACGATGAGCATCAACTCTCTCCCCGCCACATCGCAGTACCTCCTCGACCGGTCGTTGGCGACGTTGCGGGCGAGCGCGGACGCATGGGCCATGCGCCCCCTGGAGGATCGAATCCATGACCTGGAGACGGTCGCCGCGAGAGCATGGGAGGCGGCTCCCGATCTCGTTGCCGAGTCTGTGGCCGCCAAGGGAATACCGGCCAAGATGGCCGGCGAGGAGTGGGTCGCCGGCCCGCTGTCCCTGCTGCGCACGATCCGCTTCCTTCGCGCCACCCTCCTCGGAATCCAGCGTCGCGGCGAGGTTCCGGTCGCGGATGGCTCCATCCGTGAGCTGGGCGACGGCCAGGTCGCCGTCGACGTTCTGCCCGGCGACGGATGGGATCGGGTCCTCTATCCCGGCTGGACGGCCGAGGTGCGCATGGACCCATCCATCGGGAGGGGTTCGGCCCGCCGCTACCTCGGTGGCATCCACACCAAGCCGGAGTCGGCCTCCGCCGCGATCGCTCTCATTCTCGGAGCCGGCAACGTGTCGAGCATTGCCCCGCTAGATCTGGTCCACAAGCTCTTCGTCGAGGGCCACGCGGCCATTCTCAAGTTCAGTCCGGTCAACGACTACATCGGTCCTTGGGTGGAGCACGCGTTTGCCGATCTGATCTCGGCCGGCTTCGTGAGGACGTGCTACGGCGGTGCCGAAGTTGGCGAGTACCTGGTCTTCCACCCCGAGGTCGACGAGGTGCACATCACCGGTTCGGAGAAGACGCACGATGCGATCGTGTTTGGGGCCGGTGGCGAGGGCGAGGCTCGCAAGGCGCGCAACGAACCCAGGTTGGCGAAGCGGATCACCAGCGAGCTGGGCAACGTCAGTCCGGTCGTCATCCTGCCTGGGGAGTGGAATCGGCGCGCCATGAAGTACCAGGCGGAGCACGTGGCCACGCAGCTGCTGCAGAACGCCGGCTACAACTGCAACGCGGTCAAGGTCATGGTGCTGCCGGAGGCGTGGGCGCAACGCGACGAGTTCATGGCTCTGGTCGGCCGCAAGCTGGCGTCCGGTCCCGATCGTCCCGACTACTACCCCGGCTCGCGGGAGCGCTACCGCCGCATCATCGATGCCGGAGGACGCGTCGCAACGTACGGGCGGCCTGGGGCCGCCCTGCCGCCGACCGTCGTCCATCTCGACGCCGGTGACGATCACCCGGCGTTCTCGGAGGAGGCTTTCTGCCGCGTGATGGCTGCGGTCGAGATCCCCGGCCACGACCCGGCCGCGTATCTGCGCGCCGCAACGGAATTCTGCAACGAGCGCCTGCGCGGCACGCTCAACGCGACTCTGCTCGTGGACGAGGACACGCGTCGTGAATACGCCGCCGAAGTAGAAAAAGCCGTCGACGATCTCCGCTTTGGCACGGTTGGAGTGAACGTCTGGGCGGCGGCCGGGTTCCCGCTCGGTGTGACGCCATGGGGAGGGTTCCCCGGGCACGCACTCGACGACATTGGATCCGGGATCGGCTTCGTCCACAACGCCCGGCTGATAGACCGACCTCAGAAGACTGTGATCCACGGCCCGTTCGTGATGTTCCCCAAGCCCGGCTGGTCCGTGTTCCACCGGCGCGGCGCCGCCGTTCTGCGCCGTGCCACGGCGTTCGAGGCCGATCCCGCCGCCTGGCGCGTTCCCGGCCTCGTTGCCGCTGCCGTTCTCTCCTAGGCAGAGGGACGCAAGCTGAGGCCCTTGTAGCCGCTGGCGAAGCCGGCCTCGAGAAGGGCGACACCAAGACCGGTGTCGGCTGCAGGCTTGCCGTCGATGCGCTCGATGGTCATTCGCTGGCGGCGGCGTCCGATGTCGACGATGGCCTCGGTTATCTCTGTTGGATCTGAACCTGCGAACGTGATGATGCTGCGCGCCCCGCGTTCCACGAAGGCACCGGCCTTGCCTGCGACCAGCACCACGTAGGCGCCGGCCGACCGGGAGGGCCGACCCGCCCCCTCCGGCCAAGGAACGGCGGCGCCATATGGGTTGGCCGGGTCGGCCGCTGCCAAGACGGTGGAGCGCGGCTCGACGCCCCGCAGGCGGTCGACAGCTCCGGGCAGAGCGAATTGAGCGCCGCCCGCTCCCTCCACGAAATAGCCGCGGCGCACCGTGCCCGCTTCCTCGAGAGCGGCAAAGACCGGATACAGACCGGCAAACCCGCCGGGGACGCCTTCGGTCAAGATCGCCGCGCGCACCACGATCCCATGACGCTCCAGCATCTGGCCCGCCAGTGCCGCCTGACGTTCTGTCACGACCGTTGGCCGCACCAGTTCGGAGACCAAGGACCACCGACCGCTGGCCGCCGCCGGTGCCGAGGCGCCGGGGAGTGCTGGGCGCCCGGGCCGGCGGCTGCGCGCCCGTCCCCACAAGAACGCACGCAGAGGGGCGATCGTGTCGTTGGTGATCTCACCGGCCCAGGCGAGATCCCATATGGCATCGACGACGCGCTGCGTATCCCCTCCGCCCGCAGCCGCATACAGATCATCGAAGAAGGAGGCGCCGCGCAATCCGAGGTGGTCCCTGATCCTCTGGTGGATCTCCTCGTGAGGAGGTTCCGCGTCCGCCGGCCAATACAGCAGGGGAATCTGATCGCGCCGATACAGGGCGATGCGTCCGTCTCTTCCTGCCAGCGAACCGCGGCCGACCCACACCACCTCACCGGAGGCGAGCAGCGAATCGAGGAGGTCGGGCGTGTAATCGAGACGGGCCGCCAAGACGTCACGCTCGAGCACGCTGGCCGGGACCGCTGCGCCCTGGAGCCGCCCTAGGACCTCCAGAAGCCGGCCCGGCGCCGAGCCACCGGCCCCTATCCCGTGCCACGCAGGAAGGAACGATCCGAACACCTCCGGCTCGACGGCCTCGACCTGGCGCCGCAGGACGGCCAGAGATCGCCGCTGCAGCCGGCGCAGAACGTCGGCATCTATCCATTCCGTGTCTGCACCGCCGGGTCGATAGGCACCGTGGGCGACTCTGCCTCGCTCCTCGAGGTTCTCGAGTGCCTCGGAGACCACGGCGACCGGCAACGAGAGCGCCCGAGCGGCGTCCTGGGTCGTGAAGGGGCCGTGCGTACGGGCATAGCGGCCGACCACGTCGCCGAGCGGGTCGGCGACCGGCTCGAGCAAGGATTCGGGTATGCCGCGGGGCGGCTGTACTCCGATGGCGTCGCGCAGCCGAGCGACGTCTTCGGGCAGGCACCAGAGCGGCTCACCTCCAATCGTCACCTCGACGATGCGGCGCGCCGCGACGAGATCGTCCACACAGGCTGCGAGATCAAGTCCTGTTGTGCGTGCCTGCAGTTCCTCGGTGGACAGGGGTCCGACCGTCCGCAACACATCAACGATGCCATCGGACCCGCGCGCCGCCGTCTCCGCGGTCAGTCGCTGTAGCTCGAGCTCGACCGCGGCGATGACGTCGACGTCGAGGATCTCCCGCAGCGAAGGCTCACCGAGGAGCTGCGCCAGCAGTTCGCGATCGATGGTCAGGGCCATGGCTCGCCGTTCGGCGGCAGGCGCGTCGTACTCGTACATGTATGAGGCTATGAAGTCGAACATCAGCGATGAGGCGAAGGGGCTGGGCCCGCTGGTGTCGACCATGACCAGCCGAACACTCCGGGCGGCGATGTCGCTGAGCAGCCCGGTGAGGGCCGTCATATCGAAGTGCTCCTGCAACACCTCGCGCATCGTCTCCAGGACGATCGGGAATGTGTCGTACCGCCGTGCCGCCTCCAGCAAGCTCGTCGAGCGGCGACGTTGCAGCCAAAGCGGCGTGCGGCTCCCCGGACGGCGGCGTGGCAGCAGCAGGGCTCGCGCCGCGGCCTCACGGAACCGGGCGGCGAAGAGCGCCGACGCCCCGATCTCATCGACGACGAGCGACGAGGCGTCGTCGTGCTGGATCATCAAGTCGGCCGGGTCGGGTGCCTCGTCGGCATCGGGGAACCGGAGGATGAAGCCATCGTCGGACCACACGGCGTCGACCTCCATGCCCCGGTTGCGGCGGAGGCGCGCCGCCGCCGCCATCGACCAAGGGGCGTGCACCCGGGCGCCGAAAGGAGAGAGGAGGACCATCCGCCAGTCGCCGATCTCGTCGCGGAACCGTTGCACGATGACCGTTCGGTCTGAGGGCACCGCTCCGGAGGCCTCCTTCTCTTCGGTGATGTAGCGAACCAAGTTGCGTGCGGCGCGCTCATCGAGCCTGTAGCGGTCGGTCAGCGCCGCAACTGCCTCGGCGGGCTCCATGCCCGCTATCCGGCGCGTGAAGGCGCCGATGGCCCGACCCGTTTCGATGGGCCTCCCCAGGGTGTCTCCGTGCCAGAAGGGGAGGCGGGCCGCCGGCCGACCAGGTGCGGGGACGACGATCACACGGTCCGGGGTGATGTCGGTGATCTGCCACGTGGAAGAGCCCAGCACGAACGTGTCACCGACCCGGCTTTCGTAGACCATCTCCTCATCGAGCTCGCCGACCCGGCCTCCCTCGGGGAGATTGACGGTGTACAGGCCGCGGTCGGGGATCGTCCCGGGGTTGGTGACGGCCAGCATTCGTGCGTTTCCGACCGCGGACAATGTGCCGGCGACGCGGTCCCAGATAACACGGGGCCGCAGTTCGGCGAAGTCGTCGGAGGGGTAGCGGCCGCTGAGCATGTCGAGCACGGCCTCGAAAGGCTCGCGAGCGAGCGATCGGTACGGCGCTGCGCTTCTGACCAGCTCGTACAACTCGTCGACGGAGCGGTCGGCCACCACGACCATCGCCACGATCTGTTGGGCGAGCACGTCGAGCGGGTTCTGCGGCACGGTCGTTGCCTCGATGAGTCCCTCACTCATCCGATCGACGATGACGGCGGCTTCGAGAAGATCGCCGCGGTGCTTCGGGTAGACCTTGGCCCGCGACGGAACTCCCACCTGGTGACCGGCCCTGCCCACCCTCTGCAGGCCTCGGGCAACGCTGGTCGGCGACTCGACGAGGACGACGAGGTCGACTGCCTGCATGTCAATCCCGAGTTCCAGCGACGAGGTCGCCACGACGCACCGCAGCGAGCCATCCTTGAGCCCGTCTTCGATCTCGAGGCGCTGATCTCGCGAGACCGAACCGTGGTGGGCGCGGGCGATCTCCTCGCCGGCCTCCTCGTTCAGGGCGGAGGCGAGACGCTCGACCAACCCACGGCTGTTGGCGAACACGATCGTCGAGCGGTTCTCGCGGACGAGGCGGATGATCTCCGGGTAGATCGAAGGCCAAATCGAACGCGACGCACCCGCTTCGGTGTCGGCGGAGGGGCGAGTCATGTCTTCGAGAGGAACCACGATCTCGACTTCGAGGTCCTTGTCGCGCGGAGCGTCCACGATGGAGACCGGACGGGGAAGCCACTTTGCGCCGTCGGGGACACCTCCGCCGAGGAACTCGGCGATCGTCTCCAGGGGCCGCTGCGTCGCGCTCAACCCGATGCGTTGCGGCGAAGTGTCAGTGAGCTCGCCGAGTCTCTCCAGGGAGAGGGCGAGGTGTGTCCCTCGCTTCGAGCCGGCGACGGCGTGCACTTCGTCGACGATGACGGTGCGGACCGACTCCAAGATGCCGCGGGCTTGAGAGGTGAGCATCAAGTAGAGGCTCTCGGGAGTGGTGATGAGGATGTCGGGAGGATGGCGCAGCATGCGGCGTCGCTCGTCGGCGCCGGTGTCGCCGGTCCTGAGGGCGGCGGTGATGTCGGGCAGGACGTCGCCGCGCAGCTCGGCCTCGCGGCGGATCCCGCGCAACGGAGCGCGCAGGTTGCGCTCCACGTCGTAGGCGAGCGCCTTGAGCGGGGACACGTACAGGACCCGACACCGCGCTGCGGCGGTGGGAGCGTCTTCGCGAAGCAGTTCATCGATGGCCCACAGGAATGCCGCCAGCGTCTTGCCCGATCCGGTGGGAGCGTGGATGAGAACGTCATCGCCGGCGGCTATTGCGTCCCACCCGAGCTCCTGAGCCGGCGTGGGCGCGGCGAAGGAGCCGGCGAACCAGGCCGCGGTGGCGGGTCCGAACAGGTCGAGAGACGCCATCGGCGAGCAATGTACTCCCGGCCTGTGACCTGTACTCGGGCCGGCCGCGTGCCGGTCGCTACCGGCCCGCGTGTCGCTCGGCGATCCCCGTCAGCAGTTCCAGCACCACCCGGTTGGCCAGCAGCGCGGTGACGTCCGACGTGTCGAACGGCGGGGCGACCTCCACGACGTCGGCTCCGACGACGCTCAGTTCCCGTCCGATGCGGCGCAAAGTGTCGAGGAGCTGGCGCGGAGCGATGCCGCCCGGCTCGGGGGTCCCGGTACCGGGGGCCGACCCCGGATCGACGACGTCGATGTCGATCGAGACGAACACTCCCGCGGCCTCCGCGGCGGCGTGGTCGACGGCTTCGTCGACGATTGCGTCCAGACCGCGGGCGGTGATGTCGTGCATGAAGTAGGAGCGCATCCCTTGCTCCTCCATCCAGGCCACCACATCGGGTTTCGGCCAGTACCCGCGCAGCCCGATCTGCACGAATCGGTGTCCCGGGACGGCGCCGGACTCGATCAGCCGCCGCATTGGAGTCCCGTGTCCGTGGAGCATCCCGTAGTGGGAGTCGGCTGTGTCGGCGTGGGCGTCGAAGTGGACCAGGGCTACCTCGCCATGGCCGATGACGTCGGCGACGGCACCTGCGTTGGGAAAGGTGACCGTGTGATCGCCTCCCAGGACGACCGGAATCGATCCGTCAGCGACGATGGCAGCGACGACCCCGCGGATGCGATCGATGCTCTCCTCGACGTAGCCGGGCACGACCCGGATGTCGCCGACATCGACGACGGACAGCTCTCGGAGTGGATCGAGTCGCGCTCCGAGATGGGGCCGCGACCCGTCCGGGTCCAGATAGTCCGAGTCGCGGATGGCCTTGGGACCGAGGCGAGCCCCGGGGCGGTTGGTCGTGCCCCAGTCGAAGGGCGCCCCCACGATCACCGCACCTGCATCGCCGAGGTCCTCGAGGGTGCGCCGGGGGACGCCGGCAAAGGTACCTCGGGCCCCGAACGAGAAGGCGTCGAAACCGGTCACA
>JABAOE010000434.1_pt2 | contig 25433 bp, 33 predicted proteins | sample 7062141 | NCBI WGS metagenome assembly JABAOE01 (sample SAMN14538627, study PRJNA623070) | marine sediment metagenome | biome: marine biome [ENVO:00000428]; feature: marine pelagic biome [ENVO:01000023]; material: deep marine sediment [ENVO:00002113] | place: India: Gulf of Khambhat ... | reverse complement strand
ACGAGCCAAACCGGCGGGTCACGGGAGCAGAGTTCACGCTCCTGAGGGACCGGCGTATCCTCGGCACGCTGGAACCGCGTTTGAACCAATACCCGAACCAGGTACAGGCCATCCCCACACCATCGGTGCGCTGGGGGTGGAGTGAGGACGTCTATCTGAGCCTGGTACGGATCGAGCCGAGCACGGCGCGGGTCACAATCGACGCCTTTCGGTTCCCCCTCATTTGGCTCTTGTGGACGGGTGCACTGGTCGTCGCCGGCGGCGGAGCGTGGTCGTTTGCCGGTCGCAAGCAACGTCGTGTCGTCGACCGACCGAGAGTGAGCGGCGGTGTCTGAGCGATCCCGAAGCCTCACCGCCATAGCGGTCATCGCGATGTCGCTCGTCGCCACGACCGCCGTTCTGCTTGCCGACGGCGCCGGTTCGGCCGACCGGGTCCATGCCCTGGCAGCGCGGCTCAAGTGCCCGGTGTGTCCCTCAGAGTCCATCGCCGACTCGCCATCCCAGGTTGCTCGTGATCTGCACGAACTGATAGAGGAACAGGTCGCCGAAGGCCTCAGCGACGACGACATCGTCGCCTTCTTCGTTGCCACCTACGGCGAGCAGGTCCTACTGGACCCACCGGCAAGCGGTGGGAATGCCGTGTTGTGGATCGCTCCGCTCATCGTGCTTTTCGTCGGTGCCTTGCTGGTGGCGCGACGACGCGCCGGCACCGCCCGTCCGATCACCGCCATGGAGCGCGCTCGCATCGAGTCGGCCCTGGATGACAAGGCGTGAGCGATTGGAGGCGATTGCGCCTCGAAGAGCGCCGCGATCACGCGCTGCGCGATCTCTCCGGTTTGCGCCGCCAGGTCGCCGCCGGAGAGATCGATGAGGACCGGGCGGCGGCCCTCCGCGCCCGTTACGAAGCCGAAGCGGCCGATGCCATGGCCGACCTCGACAGCCTGGTCGCAGCCCCTGCCTCAGGGCGATCCCCGCGACGGATCCTCCTCGGTGCGGGCCTCTTCACCGTCGCCGCTGCTTTCGTCACAGTCGCCCTTGTCAACGCGGTCGAACCGCGACCCGAGGGAGGGTTCGTTACGGGTGGAGTGGCCACCGACGTGCTCGAAGAGGGCGTCACCGATCTTTCGACCATCACCAACGAGCAGTTGGAGCAGGTCGTGGCCGCCAGCCCGGAAGTGCTCCCCATGCGACTCGCCCTGGCGCGCCGCTACGTAGAGGAGGGAGACTTCAGTGCAGCGTTATCCCATTATCTCTTCGTCCTGGAACGCGAAACCAACCCCGAAGCCCTCATGTACCTCGGCTGGATGACCTACCTGTCGGGGGAGCCGGAAACCGGCGTCGCCCTCCTCGAAGAAAGCCTGGCCATCGCTCCCGGCGATCTGTTGGCGCAGTGGTTCCTGGCGAATGCCCTCTACCACGGAGTGGGCGACGCCGAGCGAGCGGCGCCGCTCCTGGAGTCGGTCATTGCGTCGGGTTCGGCCCCCGATGAGATCGTCGCCCAGGCTAAGGAGATGCTCGGAGGCGGTGAATGAGTCCCCGTCTGCGCGTGGTCTTGATCTCGGTCGTCGCCCTGGTGGCGGTTGTTCTTGCGGTCGTGTTCGCGTCCCGTTTCGGCGCCGATCCGCGCCTCGCCCCGAGCCCGCTCATAGGACGTCCCGCTCCCGAGATCGATGTTCCTCTCATCGACGTCGAGGCAAGGATCACGCTCACGGACCTGGCCGGAGACATAGTCGTGGTGAACTTCTGGGCGCCGTGGTGCGTGCCCTGTCGTGAGGAGCACGCCGATCTGATCGAGCTCGCCGCCGGATTCGAGAACTTTGGCGTCACCGTCCTGGGGATCGCCTACCAATCCCGTGAGGACAATGTGATCGCATTCCTCGACGAGCTGGGTAGGGGCTACCCGGTGGCAATGGATGAGCGGTCGCGAGCCGCCATCGGATTCGGAGTGCGCGGTGTGCCGGAAACCTACTTCGTCGATCGCGACGGCATCGTGGCGGCCAAGATCACCGGCGCCATCAGCCTGGAACTGGCCGCGGCCACCCTCGACCGGATGCTGCTGGGTGAGCCCGTGGACAGCATCACCACCGGCACCGTGCAACAAGCGCCCTAGCCGATCGCCACCAAAGCGTCGAGCTGCCTCCGCAACTCCGCTTCACCGGCGGCCCCGTACCAGGCACCCACTATCACGTCGTCGCCGGAGATGAGGACCGACGACGGTTGTCCGAAGATCTCGTATTGCGCCCAGATTTCGTCGGAGTAGCCCCAAAGGATACGGTCGGGCGAGAACCAGTCACCTACCCGCCGCGCGCTGTCGTCGAAAGTCGACCGACCGGCAACGGCGACGAAGGTGACGCTGTCCTGGTAGTCCGATGCGACCGCATCGATCACCGGGAGCTCCCGGCGACAAACCCCTCACCATTCGGCCCAGAACACCATGTAGATCGGCTTCGTCTCGGCCGCAGGGCTGAACTCCCCTCCCTGACCCAGAGCGAGGGTAAAGGCCGGGGCGTCCGGGCCGTCGGACCGCTGTCGCGGGAGCGCCGTCGCTGCTGTGGTTGTGGCGGGATTCTCCGCGGCGGCGGACGGCGTCGTTCCTTCCGGCGTGCGCTCTGAGGGCGCGGCCGTCGACCCGCCGCAAGCGGCTATCACCAAAGCAATGGCCAGCACCTTTCTCACTGCCATCAGAACGCCCTTCGGTCGCCGCTCAGTTCCCACCCTTATCGGCAAGTTCGGCGCCCAGCGAGACGCAGGCATCCAGCACCCCTGATGCGGCGCCCGAGTCGATCGACTCAGCTGCCGCAGTGATGCCATCCGCGAAGCCCTCGGCCAGTCCTGCGGCCACGATCGCCGCCGCTGCATTAACGACCGAGACATCGCGTCGCGGGCCCTCTTCTCCGGCCAACACGCCCCGGGTCACCGCGGCGTTCTCGGCCGCGTCGCCCCCTTCCAGATCCGCCAACTTCGCTTCGGGGAGACCGAAGTCCGACGGCATGAACTCGGCCCTGGTGATCGAGCCTTCCTTGAGCCGCCACACCTGCGAGGTCGCCGTCGTGGTCAGTTCATCGAGCCCATCGGCTCCGTGGAAGACCAGGGCGAATTCACACCCAAGCCGCTTGAGAGCACCGACCATCCGTCCCGCCATCCGGCCGTCGGATACCCCGATCACCTGCCGGCGTGCTCGAGCCGGGTTGGTCAGGGGTCCCAGGAAGTTGAACACGGTCGGCACACCGAGGTCGCGCCGCACCGGAGCGGCGAATCGCATAGCCGGGTGAAACCGCGGCGCAAAGAAGAAGCCAAAGCCGGTCTCTCGCACAGACTGTGCCACCGCCTCCGGCTCGAGGTCGATGGGGATCCCCAGCGCCTCGAGGAGGTCTGCAGAGCCGGCTCGGGACGACGCCGCCCGGTTCCCGTGCTTGGCCACCTTGGCCCCGGCCCCCGCCGCGATGAAAGCGGCCGTCGTCGAGATGTTGAACGTCCCGGAGCCGTCGCCCCCAGTGCCGGCGGTATCGACCACGGGCACGCCGACATCCACTGTTGTGGCCGCGTCGTACATGCCCCGCACCAGCCCAACCATCTCGTCGACCGTCTCCCCCTTGGCTCGCAGCGCCACGATGAAGGCTGCTATCTGCGCCGGCTCGGCGTTGCCGTCCATGATCTCCGTCATAGCGAGATGGGCAAGATCCTCGGAGATGTCCTCGCCGGTGCTCAGAGGCCCGAGCACCTGCGGCCAGGAGAATCCGCTCATTCGAACGCTGAGATACCGGTGAGCGCCTGCCCCAGGATCAGCGTGTGGATCTCGTTCGTGCCCTCGTACGTGTAGACCGACTCGAGGTTGTTCATATGCCGGATAACGGGGTATTCCAGGGTTATGCCGTTTGCGCCGAGCACACTGCGGGCGGTGCGGGCGACCTCGAGGGCCATGCGCACGTTGTCCATCTTTCCCATCGAGATGTGAGCCGTATCCAGCGTGCCGGAATCCTTCTTGCGGCCTATGTGCAGCGCCAGGAGCATCCCGCGGTTCACCCCGATCATCATCTCGGTCAGCTGCCTTTGGATCAGCTGGAACGAGGCGATCGGCTTGCCGAACATCTCCCGCTCGGTGGCATATGCAAGCGCTGCCTCGTAACAGGCACGGGCGGCGCCCACAGCCCCAAACATGATCCCGAACCGGGCCTCGCTCAAGCACGACAGCGGACCCTTCAGGCCGCGCACCCCGGGCAAGGCGAAGTCGGCCGGAAGCCTGACGTCGTCGAGCACCAGCTCCGACGTGACCGATGCTCGTAATGAGAGCTTCTGGTGGATGTCGTTCGTGGAGAAACCGGGGGCATCGGTGGGCACCAGGAAGCCGGCAATGCCGTCGTCGGTCTGTGCCCACACCACGGCGAGGTCGGCGATGCCGCCGTTCGTGATCCACATCTTGGAGCCGCGCAACACCCAATCGGACCCGTCGCGCCGGGCGGTGGTCCGCATCGAGCCGGGATCGCTCCCCGCATCCGCCTCGGTGAGCCCGAAGCAGCCGATCACCTCTCCCCCGGCCATGCGCGGCAGCCAGTCCTGCTTCTGCTCCTCGGAGCCGAACGCCCAGATGGGAAACATTGCCAGCGAGCCCTGCACGCTCACGAAGGAGCGTGCCCCCGAGTCACCGAACTCGAGCTCGGTGCTGGCCAAGCCGTAGGCCACTGCGCTGGTCCCGGCGCAGCCGTAGCCGTCGAGATGCATGCCGAACAGGCCCAGCGCCGCCATCTCCTTCGCCAGCTCGACCGGGAAGATTCCGGCCTCGAACCACTCGGCGACGTCGGGAAGGACCTTGTCGGCGACGAAGGAGCGCACCGTGTCTCGCAGCAGCGTTTCCTCGTCACTCAGTAGGGAATCAATATCGAGGAAGTCGAGCGGGTTGGCTCTGCCCGGCCTCACCGGTTCCTTGGACATGGGGACATTGTTGCAGGAAGGGGCGAGGAGTTAGGCGTCAGGTCTCAGAAAGAAGGGCCTGATACCTAATACCTAACGCCTGATCCCGAATCGCTTCCTCTCAGGCACTCTTGCGCAGTGTCCGACGCCGCTCTCGCTCCGTCATCGCCCCCCACACGCCGTAACGCACCTTCGTTCCCAAGGCCCAATCACGGCACTCGGCGAGCACGGGGCACCCGCGGCAGATCCGCACCGCTGCGTCCGGCGTGCCCTCCGGCCCGGGGAAGAAGAGGTCCGGATCGGCGCGGCGGCAAGCCGCATAAGCGGCCCAGGGCCGCTCCTGGAGGTCGCGCAGCAACAGGTCGGTCGGTGCGGGTGTCGCGGTCATATCCTCCCCATTTGTACGGGCTGGTCGTTATGACGGCATGAAGACGATCTGAGGTTCCCGTAGGAAGAGGGGTTTCTTGGTTCTGCCCCGCGCCAGGAGGAGTACAATCCCGCTTCCTCATCACGGAGTCGACGCGTGCTGTATTTCGCCTACAACGCGAACATCGCCCCCGACCGGATCGGGACGATTGCACCCGGTGCCAGTTTCGAGTTCATCGCCCATCTCCCCGAGTGGAAGATGGAGTTCACAATCCTCAACGGCTCCGGCGGCCTGCCCAACGTCCGCCCTCTCCCCGGCAACACCGTGTGGGGAGCGATCTTCTCCGTGCCCGACGACCAGTTGGGGGCGATAGACGAGCTCGAGGCAACCGAGGGCCGGGTTCCGACTACGACCCAGGCGATGGACCGCGAAGGCCGGCGCCACAATGTCGTGACCCACGTCGCCGATGCCGAGCCGGGTGAGTCGGCCGACCCGGAGCGCCCCTATCTCGAGCTCATGGTCCGGGGCGGCCGGCACTGGAACCTTCCCACCGGCTGGGTGGCATCGCTCGAGGAGCACCTCGAGGATTTCTGAGCAGTGCCCAATCCAGGCGCCATCGTCATCGGCGCAATACTCGGCCTGGGGTTGGGCATCATCGCGGCACTCCCGTTCCTAGCGGTGGGGTGGGACACCGGGTCGCTGCGGGGGCAAACGGTCCTGATCCTCGTAGGTCTCGCCGCGCAGTTCGTCGCAGGCTATGCCTCAGCCCGCATCGCGGCCACCGACCAAGCCCTTCACGGCGGGCTCGCCGCGCTGGTCCTGTACGCGGCGGTCGCATTCATCTCGCTGGCGGCAGCGCAGGATCCTTCCATCGCCACACTCGCCAGCGGCGCCGCCATCGCCCTGGTGATGGGCACGGCCGCAGGCGTGCTCGCCCGCGCCAGGCTGGAGCCGTGAGGACTTGCGCAAGCCGATCCAAGAGCGCATCCTGCAGGGGAGTTCGCCGGGCGACCGCGGCGCTTGCGTCGAGGAAAGTCCGGACTCCACAGGGCACGGTGCTGGGTAACGCCCAGGCGGGGCGACCCGACGGAAAGTGCAACAGAGAGCAGACCGCCGATGGCCTCCGGGCACAGGCAAGGGTGAAACGGTGGTGTAAGAGACCACCAGCGGCGCAGGCGACTGCGGCGGCTCGGCAAACCCCACCGGGAGCAAGGCCAAGCAGGGACAGGGTGGCCCGCCCGATACGTCCCGGGTAGGCCGCGCGAGCCCTCCGGCAACGGAGGGCCCAGATAGATGGTCGCCGCCGATCTCAAGGTCGGCACAGAATCCGGCTTACAGGCGGACTCGCGACATGAGGGCCCCCGGTATGGGGGCCCTCACCGCATGATCGATGACTCCTAACCGAACGAGTCCTTGATATCGGCCATGTCGTCCATCAGATCGGTGTCTCCGGTGACTACGACCTTGTAGAGCACCCAGCCGAGGAGGGCGCCCACGGCCGGCCCCGCCAGATAGACCCAGAAGTCGGTGAAGTTCTGATTGCCGATCAGCGCCGGCCCGAACGAGCGCGCCGGATTGACCGAGGCTCCCGTAAACGGAATGCCGATCAGATGCACCGCCGTCAGAGTGAGCCCGATGCCGAGGTACTTCGTGTACGAGGTGCTCTTCGCCATGACCAGCACCGCCATGACGAAGACCATCGTCAGCAAAGCCTCGCTGACAAAGCCCCCGAATGTGTCGATGGCGCCGGTTCCGAATGCATCGATCTGCGTGATCGTCCCCTCCACCGCATCGGCGCTGATCACCCACGCCAGCGCAAGAGCGGCCACGGTCGCTCCCGCGAACTGCGCCACCCAGTAACCGATCATGTCGGTCATCGAGATTCGCTGGTCGAGGAACATGCCGAGGCTGACCGCCGGATTGAAATGACCTCCCGAGACACGGCCAACCGTGTAGAGGCCGGCCACGAGCGCTAGGCCGAACGCAAACGAGATCGCCACGATGCCGCCGTTCATGATCTCGGCGGCCATGATGGCCCCCGCCCCGATGCCCACCAGGACGAACGTCCCGTACGCCTCGGCGGCGTACTTCTGCCAATTGTCCACGACAGGATCTCCCTTCTCTTCCCGGTCCTGTCCTGGGGTGAATGACGCGCCCCCAAGATTCGAACGACACTACGCGAAGATGTATCGCCGAGTGAGACCGAGAGGGGCACGTTGACGGACTTCTACTACTTCTGCGGCCACGAGCAGTGGCAGCCCGAGGCTCTCGTGCAACACGCCGTCACGGCCGAGGAGGCCGGGTTCGACGGGGTCCTCGTATCCGAGCACTTCCACCCGTGGGTGGACGACCATGCCGCCTCCGGATTCGCCTTCGCCACGATCGGGGCGATGGCACAAGCGACCACCAGGATCCGGATGACGACGGGCGTGACCACCCCTCTTTTTCGCTATCACCCCGGTGTGGTCGCCCAGGCCGCCGCCACCCTCGATCGGCTTTCCGGTGGACGCTTCGACCTCGGCGTGGGAACCGGCGAGAACATAAACGAGGGCCCCCTCGGATATGACTTCCCCCCCTACGCGGAGCGCGCCGAGCGGATGCGGGAGGCCCTGCAGATCATGCGACGCCTGCTCGACGGGGAAAAGGTCTCCTTTGAGGGAAAGCACTACCAGACCGACAGGGCCCGCCTCTACAGCCCGCCCATTGGAGCCGTCCCCATCTACATGGCCGCCGGTGGGCCCAAGTCGGCCGACCTGGCCGCCCGATACGCCCAGGGCATCATCACCAGCGTCAAGGATCCCACCGAAACGGAGGAACGGGTTGTCGGTCCGGCCCGCGACGCTGCCGCCTCCGCCGGCACGCCCGTGCCTCGCCTTCTCGCGACCCGTTGGGCCATCAAGGCCTCCACCGCCGCAGAGGCTTGGGAGGCATTGCGGTCGTGGCGCGGATTGCGCGCTCCCGGAAGGCTGCAGGCGGTTGATCCACGCACGCTGCGCGAACGCGCCGACGAACTGCCCCGCGACGAGGTGCTCGGTCGCTACTCGATTGCCGACGATCCCGCAGCGCTGGCCGAGATCTACGCCCCTCTCGTCACGGAGCTGGGCGCCGACATCGTCGCCCTCCAGGTCGCCGCCGTCGACCAGGAGGCAACGATCCGCATGCTCGGCGAGGACGTCCTGCCCCGCCTGCGGGGTTGATCGGGTCGAAATCGACCGGCTCTAGGATCGGCGGCGATGAAGCGAGCCGCCATAGCCGGGGTCCTCGGTGTGGGCGCCGGTTTCGTCGGCGGCATGTTCGGAGTCGGCGGCGGCCTGGTGATGGTGCCGGGCATGGTGTTGCTGCTCGGAATGAGCCAACACCGAGCTCACGGCACCTCGGTCGCCGCAATAGTGGCGGCGGCATCCGCCGCGGTGACCCCGTTTGCCATCGATTCTGAGGTCGATTGGGCAGCAGCCGCTTTTCTGCTGATCGGGGCCGCGGTGGGGGCGACAATGGGAGCCCGCCTGATGGGGAGGATCCACGCTGTGTGGCTGGCGCGTGCGTTTCTCGTCCTCACACTGGCTGCCGCCGCGCGTCTGGGGTTGGTGACATGACCGTCGTCGCCCTCATCTTCATAGGGCTGCTGGCCGCGGCGGTGGGAGCCTCGCTGGGCGTAGGCGGCGGGATCGTGTACGTGCCGGCTCTCGTGGCCTTCTTCTCCTTCTCCCAGCACGAGGCTCAAGGAACCTCGTTGGCGGTGATCGTCCCCACGATGCTCATCGCCGCTGTGATCCACGGCCGTGCCGGACGCGTCGACTTCAAGACTGCCGTGGCTCTCGGCATCGGTGGTGTGCTCGGGGGATGGCTCGGGGCCAGACTGGCACTGTCCCTGGAAGGCATCGTCCTGCGCCGGCTCTTCGCCCTGTTCCTCGTGCTGACGGCGATCCGCATGTTGCGACGCACCACCCGCGCCGCTCACGATTAGCTGCTGCACCAATCCCGATCAGACCTGGGGCCGCAGGTCGATCCTTCCGTCGACGGCGAAGCGACGCAGACCTCCCGCACCGGCCAGGTAGCGGCGCCACAGGAATACGAGGTAGGCCGCCCCTGCTCCTTCACCCACCCACACGAGCGGCTCCGTGAGCAGCCGGCCGAGGAGGGCGACGAGGTCTGAATCGGCGAGCCGCGGAAACTCCCAGCCGAAGAAGGGCCACCAGAAAGCCTCCGGCGTCGCCCAGGCACCGTCGAGCAGCAGGTGGATGAACGTGCCGATGACAGCTCCGATCAGGCCGCGCCGCAGCGCCGTGCCCCGTCGCGTCACCAACAGAATCGCGAACAGAGCGACGATCGGGAAGGCGACGGCGTGAGCGAACAGGCGATGAGTGCCGAACACTTCGTTGAAGAGCACCGCACCGATCGGCTTGTCGATCAGATCGGGCAGGATCGAGCCGGCCAGCACCCATCTCAGGTCCATGTTCGGGTCGCGGAACACGTACCTGACGATCAGCAAGGTCGCCCCGAAATGCCACAGAATCACTGGTCTGCCTCGTCGAGGGCCTCATTGGCGAGGGCGTCGGCCACAGCGTTCTTCTCCCGACGCACGTGCTCGACAACGGCGTCGTCGAACCGCTCCAGCAACGCCCCCGCCTCCCTCCGCAGCGGTTTCAGATGAGCAGCCTTGACTCGGTACTCGCCGGTGATCTGCTTCACCAGCAGCATGCTGTCGAGGCGCACCGTGAGCGCCGCCACGTCCAGCCGCAGCGCGGCCTCGAGGCCGGCGATGAGGGCCTGATACTCGGCCACGTTGTTGGTCGTCTCCCCGATGGCACCACCCAACTCGGCCGCGACCGCCCCCGTCGGCTCGTACAGCACATAGCCGATGGCCGCCGGGCCCGGATTGCCGCGCGACGCCCCGTCGCAGTAGAGAACGTGCCTCCGCATCACAAGACCAGGATCCGTCGACAGTGGATGCAGCGCGGCGGCGCTTCCTTGGCCGCCTGTATCTGCTCTGCCGCCGAGAGAGCCAGATGGCAGCCTCCGCACACGCCCTCGCCCAGCCGAACGACGGCCACACCCTCCTTGTTGGGCCGGACCTCCTCGTACAGAGCCAGCAAGTCGGGATCGACGAGCGCCACGACGGCGGCCTTCTTCTCCTCCAACCGACCCACCTCGGCGTCGATCTCCGCCCAGGACTTGGTAACCGCCGCCTCCAGCCGCTCCTTCTCCGCGCCGGCCGCGTCTCGCTCCGCAGCAAAGCCGCTCATCAACTCGTCGAGGCTCTCCCGCTCCTCCATGAGCGCCAGGATCTCGTCCTCACGAGTGGCAATGCGGCGGCGCAGCATGTCGACCTCGGCCCGCAGGTGCTCGGCATCTCTAGCGGACAATCCGCCGGCGTAGAGACGCTGCTCCTCGCGGTGCGCCTTTTCCTCGTCGATCTTGAGCTCTCCGTCTGCCTTGTCGGATTTCAGATCGGCGTCGCGGATGCGGCCGGCGAGAGACGTTATCTCCGCTTCGAGTCGCTCCAACTCCTGGTGCACCGTTCGGTACTCCTCCAGCTCCGACAGTCCGGCGCGGCGGTCGAGAAGGCGGTCGATGTCGGAATCGACCGCCTGAAGATCGAGGAGGTCTTCGAGGCTCTTGAGGTCTTCCATCAGCGGCGCGGTCCTGGGGCTACGCGGAGTCGTCGGCGACGGCAGCGTACAGCGTCGCAGTCCGCCGTCCGTTCTTCCCGCCCCCGGATTCCGCGCCGCCTAGGACCTGGGACTGCAGTGCTTGCCGCGGGCCCAGATCCGACCACCACTCACTGCCGTCGGACCACCACGCAGAGTTGTTGAAATAGTCCGAGCAACCCTGATACGATGACCACTCTGAGTAGCCGACGGCGCCGGTGCGGCGTCGACGGAGTGAGGACGCGTAGGAGGACATCGGTGGCTCAGGTGCGATGGCCGCTGCTGGCGGCCTTGGCTCTGTTCACCGCTGCCATCACTCTCGACCGCATGGGGATGGGCAGCGGAGAGGTGGTGGCGACGCACGCCTACGTCATCGCCCTGCTGGCCGTCGCCCTCCCCTTCGTTTCGCCGTCGGCAAGGCGCGCTCCGGTGCCCTTGGTGCCGGTCCTCGCCCTCGGCTTCCTCATCGCCTATTCGGTGGCCTCGTCCTCTGGGTTCTTCGGCTCGGCACCGGTGCACGCCGCCGCGACCGAGATGGTGCTCGTGACCATCGCCGCTTGGCTGGGGAGACGGCTGGCGGCTGCTTTAGACAAAGTCGACGACATGCTGGCCACGGCCGTGCTGGGTGAGCCGGCTGCAACGGATCTCTCCAGTCCGGAGGCCGCCGCGGAGATCCACTCCGAGCTCGCCCGAAGCCGCCGCCACGACCGTCCGCTCTCGGTCACCGTCCTCGCCCCGACGCGACGCGGACTGGCGCGCGCGTTGCAGGAGGCATCGGTCGAAGTGGACCGATCGGTACGCACCCGCTTCCTCTTCGGAGCACTGGCCCGAACCGTGGCGACGCGGCTGCGCCGCTCCGATCTTCTCTTCGAGCATCGGGCTGCCGGTCGTCTCTTGGTCCTCAGCCCCGAGACGGACGAGGAGGGCGCCTCGCTCCTGGTCGACAGGATGCTCGACGCCGCAGCGCAGTCAGGCATCGAGACGATTGCCGGTAGCGCTTGCTTCCCCGGCGATGGGCTCGGCTTCGAGTCTCTTGTGGCCCGCGCCGAGGAAGAAATGAACGTCGATCGGACACCACGTCTGCGTGCCGTGGAACCGGGAGGATCGGCGTGACGGCGCCCACGATCGGACCTGCGCTGTGGTCGGGTCACGGCTGGGTGGATCGTCTCCACCCCGAGAACCGCCTCGTCACCGGGCGCTCCTACGACGTACTCAAGAGGACGTTCGACATTGTCGTCGTGGTGCTCACCGTTCCTCTGTGGGTGATCGCCATGGGTGCATGTGCGGCGATGATCAAACTGGACGATCCGTCGGCTCCCGTGATGTTCACCCAACGGCGCACCGGGCTGCGTGGTCAGTCGTTCGTAATGCACAAATTCCGCACCATGGTTCCGAACGCCGATTCGATGAAGGACGACCTGGAGCACCTGAACGAGCTCGAACCGCCCGACTTCAAAATCACCAACGATCCCCGTATCACCAGGCCCGGCCGCTTCCTACGCAGAACGAGCCTCGACGAGCTCCCCCAGGTCTGGGACGTGCTGTTGGGCCGCCTCAGTTTGGTGGGCCCCCGCCCCACGTTCTTCATGACGGACGACTACCGCCTGTGGCAAACCGAGCGTCTCGATGTCAAGCCGGGGATCACGGGGCTGTGGCAGCTGTACGGCCGCGGTCTCGCCAATTGGGACGACCGGACCCGCCTCGACATCGCCTACGTCCAGCGCCGCAGCCTGTGGCTCGACCTCCAGATCCTCGTCCGCACGATCCCGGCAGTTCTCACCGCCCGCGGCGCCAAGTGAAGGGGACACCGTGGACTTGAAGAACGTGCTGAAGGCGCTCACCTCGGGTTGGCACCTGGTCGCCGTGGGTCTCGTCGTATCGCTCGGCGTGGCGATCGTGCTCTACCGGACGGCGGACCAGGTCTACGAGGCGACTGCTTCCTACGTCGTCTCGCCCGGGGCGGGCGCGGGCCCCAGCGATGTGACCGAGGGAGTCAAGACCCTCGACTCGTCACGCAGCCGTTCGATCATGACGACGCTCACCGAGATCTCGACGAGCGACACCGTGCGGTCCGACGCCGCGGCCAGGCTCGGCGTTGGTGATGATGGAATATCGGCCTATCGGGTCTCCTCGGTTGTCGTACCCGAGGCCAACGTGATCGAGACAACGGTCGCCGGGCCCGACGCCGCCACCGCGGCCGCGCTGGCCTCGGTCATCGGCGACATTGCCGGGCTGCGCTTCATTTCGCTGTACCAGATCTACGACGTCGCCGTGCTCGACCCCGCCACAATCCCAACGGGATCGAGCAATCCCGGACTCACCCAACTGATGGTGATGACGGCCGCCCTGGGACTTCTCATCGGCGTCGGCGCTGCGCTCCTGCGCCACGCCGTGCACCGCAGCCGCTCCCGCAACGTTCGCAACCGGCTCAGTGCTTACGACGCCACCATCTCCGTTCTCGAGGATCACGACCGGTTCCAGAGGGTGGGATGACGGCTCCGGCCTTCCGGGGAGGGATGGCCCCGGGCGGCGCCAAGCCGGCCATCGCGGTGGGCGCCGTGGCGGGCCTCGGAGCAGCGGCCGGAGTGCTCGTCGATCCCGTAATCGCACTCGCCGTCCTCCTCGCAGTGGCGGGCGCGGCCCTGTTGGTCTTCGATCCGACGCTTGGGCTGGCCGCGATCGCCGTCTTTGCGGTGTTGAGGTTGCCGGAAGTAGCTACCGACTTCTACGGCGCGCCCTCGCTCTTCACTCCGTTGGTCCTACTCATCGCGCTGGCCACGGTGATGCATTCGCTGCAGACGGGTAGGCGGCCTGCGGGAGGCTGGCGAGCGGCCATCGCCGGAGGCGCGATGGTCGCTGCGGCCGTCGCGAGCCTGCTGCTCACCGACGATCCTGCCTCCGGCCTCCCAGCCGTGGAGACACTCGCCAAGGATGCCGCCGTGGCGGTGCTGGCGGGAATGCTGCTCTTCAGGTCGAGCCAGCTCAGGACCGTCGCATGGACACTCGTGCTCGGGGGCTTCGCCCTCTCCAGCCTTTCCGTGATTCAGTTCGCTACGAGCACCTTCGGCTCTGTGTACGGCGGGTTCGCCCAGTCGGCAGTCCAAAACATCGCAGGAACCATCGACGATGTACGCATCTCCGGGCCGGTTGGCGACCCCAACTTCTACGCCCAGTGGCTGGTGATCCTGATCCCACTCGCCATCGATCGCTTCCGTGACGAGAGCCGTGGCGGCCTGCGGATGGTCGCCGCGGCGACAGCAGTTCTGTGCTCGATCGCCGTGATCCTCACCTTCTCTCGGGGTGGGTTACTGGCACTCGTCGTGGTGTTGGGACTGATGGCGGTGCGTCATCCACCCCGGGTGCGGACGGTGGTGGCGATCGCCGCGGTCGGGATCATGGCCATCCCCCTTCTCCCTGCGGGGTACACGGAGAGGGTGAGCGCCCTGGCCGACGTCGGGGCGGCCGACATCGGAACAGATCCATCGATCCGCAACCGTGAGGCCGAGTTCAGCGCGGCCTGGGAGATGTTCTCGAACCGGCCCCTGAGCGGTGTCGGCTACGGCAACTACATCGTCCGCTACACGGACTTCAATCGCGATCTCGGCATCGATCTGACTCGAAAGCCGAGGGAGGCGCACAACTTGTTCATGGAGACCGCCGCCGAGACCGGGATCGCCGGCTTGGTGGTCCTCTCCGGGGTGTTCGCTGCGGCCTTCGGTTCCCTCGCTCAAGGCCGGCGGCGCTTTCGTGCCATGGGTGACCATCACAGTGACGGCATCGGACACGCCGTCTCCATCTCCCTGACCGGATACCTGGTGACCTCGATGTTCCTGCACATGGCCTTTGCCAGGCCGATATGGCTCCTCATCGGGCTTGCCTTGGCATTCCCCTCCACCGCGATTGCGGAGAACCGGACGCGGAGCCAAGCGCTGCAGGGAGCCCAGGAATGACGGCCGTCGAGCACGATCGGGACCGTCTCGGACAGACGGCGGCTCGCGCCGTGGCCTGGAACTACGCGTCGTTCGCCTCAGGGAAGCTTCTCGTCCTGGCAACGATGGCAGTGCTGGCGCGACTGCTCACTCCGGAGGAGTTCGGCATCGTCGGGTTCGCCACCTTGGCCATTGCCTATCTCGCCGTGCTCAAGGACCTGGGGCTGGGAGCAGCTGTAATCCAACGTCGTGACGACGTAGAGGATGCGTCGCAGACGGTCTTCATCTCCAACCTCGTCCTCGGCACGATCCTCACCACGGCCACAGCGTTGGCTGCCCCGCTCGTGGCCGGGTTCTTCCGTGAGCCCCTGGTGACTCCGCTGCTCCGGGTCCTGGCCTTCAGCTTCATCCTGGAATCCCTGGGGTCGATGCACATCGTCCTGCTGCGTCGCAACCTCGACTTCCGCCGCAAGCTGATTCCCGACGTCGGCCGCTCGCTGGTCAAGGGAGTGGTTGCCATCGCCTCTGCGGCAGCCGGATTTGGGGTCTGGGCCCTGGTGTGGGGACAGCTGGCGGGGATCATGGCCGCCGTCCTCCTCTCTTGGATCGTCGTCCCATGGCGCCCCTCGTTCCGCTTCCACCGCCGCCTGCTACGCCCTCTCACCCGGTTCGGAGCACCTCTGCTGATAACGGACATTCAGTACGCGATCTGGTCCAACCTCGACTACGTCGTCGTAGGACGGATGCTGGGCGATGCCGCTTTGGGTGTGTACACCCTGGCCTACCGGCTTCCCGAGCTCCTCATCCACTCGGTGTGGCGCGTCCTCGCCGGCGCGATCTTCCCCGTGTTCAGTCGCCTCCAGGACGATCGGGCTGCCCTGCGACGCGGCTTCCTGGCGACGATCCGCTACACACAGATCATCATCGTCCCCCTCAGTCTGGGGCTCCTGATCACCGCGGACACGGCGGTCGACATGCTCTTCGGCCACCAGTGGGCGGCTGCTGCCCCGGTCCTACAGGTCATGGCGATCTTTTCGCTCGTCGCCTCGATCGGGGTGAATGCCGGCGACGTCTACAAGGCGATCGGCCGGCCCGACATCCTCGCCAAGCTGTCCGTCATCGAACTCGTGGCTTTCGTTCCGGCGCTGGTCTACGGGGCCCGATTCGGCATCATCGGCGTCGCCTGGGCACACGCTGCGGTCGCCGCCGTTGACACATTGATTCGCCTGCTCGTGGCTCGTGCTCTCATCGGCGTCTCCCTGCGCGACGTGGCTCGGCAACTAGCTCCGTCGTTCGCCGCCGGAGCATGGCTCAGCGCAGCCGCGCTTCCCGTCTTGATGCTCACGGCGAGCCTGAACCATCTGCTGTCGGTGGCCGCCGCCACTGTTGCCGGCGCCTTGGCATATTCCGCCGCGCTATGGCGCATCGACAACAAGGCGGTGCGGCGGCTCGCCGGATGGTTGGGCATCGGAAGAAAGGCAGAGGCACTGTGACCACTAGCGCCGGCCGTTTGCGCGTTGCCCCGCAGCCTCGCAATGGCCGCGCCCTCAAGGTTCTCCACCTCATCGACTCGCTGGGTCCGGGCGGCGCCGAGCGACTCATGATCGGTCTCCTCCCCCAACTGGAGCGCCACGATGTGGCGGCAACGGTCGTCGCCCTGCAGGAGAGAGAAGGCAACCCGGTCGCTGCCGATCTCGCCGCGGTCGGGTACCCCGTCACCACGATGGGCATCGCTCGGTTGCGGCAGCGGGGAGCTCTGGCCCAGGTCGCGGAAGTGATCCGCGCTGCGGAACCCGCGGTGCTCCACACCCAGCTCGAGTTCTCCAACATCCTGGGGAGCATCGGCGCCCACCGGCTCGGAGTCCCTGCAATCGCCACGATCCATACGCTCGATCGGCCGCGTGCGTGGAGTAGGGAAGCGGCGCGCTTTCGGCTCATGGCATGGACGCTGCGGCACCGCGCTGATCGGGTGGTCGCAGTTTCTGAGAGTGCGCGGCGACACGTGTTGGCCAAGGCCGGCCTGCGGCGGAAGCAGACCACGACCATCCACAACGGAATCGACCTGTCGGCCTTTGCGGCTCCGGCACCGGAGCGGCGAGCCGAGTACCGCAGCCGCTGGGGCGTGTCCCGCGATGCTCTGATCGTGACGACGGTCGCCGTGCTCCGTCCCGAGAAGGGGGTGGCGGACATGCTCGACGCTCTGCCACGCCTCCTCACCCGCCGGCCGGATCTCGTCTACGTGATCATCGGCGACGGCCCGGCTCGCCGGGCCTTGGAGGAGCGTGCCGCCGGTCTGGGCGTGAGCGGTTCGGTTCGATTCGCCGGATTCAGCGGCGACGTCGCCGGATGCCTGGCCGCCGCCGATTACTTCGTCCTCCCTTCCCACACCGAGGCACTTCCCACGGTCGTGATCGAGGCGATGGCGGCCGGGCTGCCCATCGTCGCCGCCGCGGTAGGCGGCGTTCCCGAGCTGCTCGGCCCGGATGCCGCCGGAATGCTGGTCGCACCCCACAGCCCGGACCATCTAGCCGATGCATTGACGCGGCTGCTGACGTCGCCTCGGCAAGCAGCCGCCATGGGACGGGCCGCCCGACGCTCGGCGACGAAACGATTCGACATTGAGCGCCAGGCCAGCAGGCTCGCCGACGAGTACCGAGTGCTGGCCGCGCGGAGAGAGCGGCCATGAGGATTCATCTCGTTGAACCCGACGGCGGTGGCGGCATGATCCACTACGCGTACCAACTCGCGACCGCCCTGGCTCGAAGCGGTGCGGAGGTGACGCTCATCACCGGACGTCACTACGAGCTGCGCCACCTTCCCCACGAGTTTCGCGTTGAGGCGCGCCTGCGCCTCTGGCCAGCGGTGGGCAACGCCGCAATCCGTCACCGCGGCCTGTCCTCACTCTGGCACGGCGTTTACCGCCGTCTCCGCCGTGCGCTGCGCGGGCTCCGTTTTGCCCGGGAATGGCATCGGCTGACCGAGTATCTGCTCGTCGAGCGGCCCGATGTCGTCCAATTCGCCACGATCAGGTTCCCGTTTCAGTTTCTCTCCCTGCGTCGCCTGCGCCGCGCCGGGATCGTCCTCACCCAGATTTGCCATGAGTTCGAGCCTCGGGAGCGGAGTCGCCTGACCCGCTACCTGAATCGCCGAATGGCCTCAGCCGGGTACGGCCTGTTCGATCGCGTCTATCTGCACGGTGCGGAGACCCGGGAGCGATTTCACCAGTGTTTCGATGTCTCCCGGGGCCGCACCGCGACGATCCTTCACGGCGACGAGTCGATGTTTCTCGATTTGGCCGGAGAAGAAGGCTCCTCAGCCCCCCCGTTCCACGTGGATCCCACAGTGCCGGTGGCCTTGTTCTTCGGCGGATTGCGCCCCTCCAAGGGTCTCCCCGACCTGATCGAGGCGTGGGGCCTCGCCGCAGAAGAGGTGGACGGCCTGCTGGTCATCTGCGGTAAGCCGGCCGGCTACGATCCGGCGCGCCTCGAGCGCCTCGCTCGAGATCACGACGTGGCGAGGCGCACCATCATTTCCCCCGAGTACGTCCCGCTCGAACGGGTGGCGGCCGTGTTCGAGATTGCCGACGTCGTAGTGCTCCCCTACCGCAGCGCCACCGGGAGCGGCGTCCTGCAACTCGCCCACGCCTTCGGCAAACCGGTCATTGCCACCAGCAAGGGCTCCTTGGTGGATGATGTCCGGCACGGACGGACCGGCCTGTTGGTTGAAGCAGGAGACCCGCAGGCGCTGGCGCGGGCCCTGGTCAAGATCCTCGGCGATCCGGCCGAAGCGAGACGCATGGGACTCGCCGCCCGGAGCGCCGTCCGGGACCACGATTGGGAGCCGATAGCGCGCGGGATAGCGGCCGACTACCAAGAGCTGCTGCGATGATCGGCTGGGCATTCTGGATGTCGGCCGGGCTGGTCGCCTACGTATACGCCGGCTATCCACTCCTGGTGACCCTTCTCGCCGGCCTTCGCCCCATCCGACCCCCGGCCGCAGCCCCACCCCCCAAGGTCACGCTCATCATCGCCGCCTACGACGAAGAGGAAGTCATCGGCGGGAAGCTCGAAGCGGTACTCGGCCTCGACTACCCGCAGGAGCTACTCCAGGTGATCGTCGCCGCCGACGGGTCGTCCGACGACACCGCGGCGATCGCCCGCAGCTTCGCCGATCGCGGCGTCGAGGTAGTGCATCAACCGCAGCGCCTCGGAAAGATGGCGGCCATAGACCGGGCCATGACCTGGGCGACCGGCGACATCGTCGCTTTCTCCGACGCCAACAACCGCTACTCCCCCGACGCGATCCGCAATCTGGTCGCCCCCTTTGCCAATCCCTCTGTCGGTGCCACCGTGGGCCGCAAGATGGTCGCCGGTGAATCGGGCCTGGGACTCTCCGAGGGCGCCTACTGGAAGTACGAATCTCACATCCGCCGCATGGAGACCCGCCTCGGATGCACCGTCGGCATAAACGGCGAGATCTGGTCGATGCGTCGAGAGCTGTACCGCAGCCCACCCCCGGGAATCATCAACGACGATCGCTGGGGCGCCCACGTGGTGATCAATGCCGGGTTCAACCTGGTGTTTTGCCCGAATGCCATCTCGACGGAGACGGTCTCGGCGAGCGCCTCCGACGAGATCGAGCGCCGCTCTCGCATGGTCGCCGGGCAGTACCAGACGTTCCGCAACGTGAAACGCAGCGTTCCGTGGCGGCGCCCGCTCGTGGCGTGGATGCTCATATCACACAAAATGCTCCGTCCCCTCGTTCCCTTCGGACTGATTGGGGCCGCCGTGGCCGCGGTGGCGGCCGTCGTGACTGCGCCTGACGGCGGCCTCTTGGGCCTGGCACCGCCTTGGGGAATTGCGGCACTGTCGACCCAGGCAGCCTTCTACGTCACCGCCATGGCCGGCCCCTGGCTGGAACGGCATATCGGGCGGGTCGCTTACCTGCCGCGCTTCCTGGTCGACTCCAACATCGCGGCGTTGCGCGGCCTATGGCGTCACCTCACCGGGCGGCAGAGTGCCCTCTGGGTGCGAGCCGATCGAGGCCGGACATGACAACCACGCGCATGCCGGTGATCGACCGGCTCAGCCACACCGATCTCACCACCCACGGCACCGAGTGGGACGAGCTGCTGGCCGCATCTGAGTCGATGACTCCGTTCCTCACCTGGGCCTGGATCGGGGCGTGGCTGCAAACCGTCGGAGAGGGGTGCGATCTGGAGGTGCTCACCGCCCGCGATCCGATGACCGGAGACCTCCTTGGCGTCTCCCCTTTCTTCGTCGACAAGACACGTAAGCGAGGCGTCGCCGTACGCCGGCTCCGCCTCCTCGGAAGCGGCGCACCTGCCCCGGACCACCTCGACCTCCTGGTCCGTGCCGATGCCGGCCCCGGAGTCGCCGATGCCCTGTGGGACGCAGTCGTCGCCGGCCGGCGCTGGGATGAGCTCGATCTCGACGGAGTCACCTCCACCGGTCATCTGGCGCGGTTGGCGCTACGGCGTCACGACGACGCGGCAGAACGCATTGCATGCCCCTACGTCTCGCTCGATGGGGGCTGGGACGCCGTTCGATCACGATTCGGCAAGAACCATCGACAGAACCTCGGGCGGTATGGCCGCAAACTCGAAGCGGAGGCAGGGGCCCCGGTATCCGAGTGGATGGTCGCCACACCTTCAGACCTCGAAGCGACCTTCCCCCACTTGATGGCCATGCACCAGGACATCCGTTCCGCCAAGGGTCAAGCCGGCGTGTTCGCCGTCCCCGGGACCTGCCGCTTCCTCCAACGCGCCGCGTTGGGTTTCCTCGAAGCAGGCCGGCTGCGCATGTGGCGCCTGGACGTCGCCGGGGAGCCGATCGCCGTCATTTGGTGCATTCGTGCCGGGGACTCCGTGGCCTTCTACACAACCGGCTACGACCAACGGTGGGCGAGATACGGGCCCGGCCGGAGGATCATGGCAAGAGCCATTCGGGGGGCGATAGACGAAGGAGCTGCCGAATTCGACCTGTTGCGCGGGGCCGAGCCCTACAAGGACTCGTGGGGAGCGGCGGTCCGCAACGACCTCCGGATCCGGCGTCCCGAAAGTGCTCGGGGAAAGCTCGTCGCTGCCGGCCGGAAGCTGCGGAGAATCGTCACCCCGCGACGTCGAGCCGGCGCTCAACCTCGGACCTGAGCTGTGGCCGAACCGCGGCAAGTCCGATCCGCGCCGCGCCGCGGACCTCCGCTTCCAACTCCACCCAGCGCTCCAAAGCCTGACGCGCCAGGCGGTACTCGAGCGTGGGCTCGCCTGCGTAACCCGCTGCTGCGAGCAGCCTCTCCTCCCACTCGAGCCGGTGCCCCCTCCCCAAAGGCAGCCAACCAGTCGTCAGGCGGCGCTTCTCCAGCCAGGCGTCCGTGATAGAACGGGCCGGATCAATGAGGGCGCTGCCCCTTCGCCGGTTGGGATCGATCACGGCAATGCGGTCATCTCGAGTCACAAGCACGTTCGAGAGGTTGAGGTCTCCGTGAATGCGGGTGATGGGCTGTTCGCTGCCTTCGAGGCGTCCCGCCCAGGCCTCGAGTCGGAGCAGTGCTTCCCGAACAGAGACGGGCATCACACGTCGCCGCTCGAGCGACTTCGCCATCGCCTCGACCCCGGCACGCTCGGTTCCGGCGTCCCAGGCGACTCGCTCGATCCCGTTCATCGCGTGAAACAGCGCGATCCAGCGTCCCAGCCTGGCGAAGAGTGCCGCCACATCGCCCCGCGTCCCGAGAACCCGAAGCCGTGAGCGGAGAGACTTAGCCTCGAGACGTCGCATGACGATCGTGTTGGCCGAGGCCACAAAGGTCACCGGCTCGACTGCGATGAGCCCCGGATCTCCCGACGCCCGCACAGCGGAGGCGATCTCTTCGAGGCAGGCGTATTCGGCGGCAGTCGAGGCTTGCTCCCCGGCGGCAACCACCGCGTCCGGGCTGGAGACATCTTCCCAGCGCGGCACCTTGGCGATGAAGCCGCCGCCCGAGTCGCCGCCGGCCTCAAAGGAGAACAGCCACGACCAGTCGGCCTGATGGGGACCACGCCAACCAGTCACTTGCGCCTCGCGACCCAGGCGATCGGCCATGGCGGCCGCCACGGCGCGGCGGATCGAGTCGCTCATGCGCCCACCATGCGAGCCAGCCCATAGACCTTGGCGGCGAATCGATCGATCCCGTCGCGATGGTCGACGTAGGTTCGCCGGATCTCGAGCGGCTGCCGCCTCACTTCGCTGCGACGCGCCGGGCCGGGCAACAGGGTGAATCCAAGAGGAACGCCTGCAGCCCGGACCGCGTTTCGGGCAACCTCATCGAAGTCGCCCGCCAGACCGTTGGGGTAGGCAAACGCGATCGGATCCACCCCGAGCTCGGCACGCACCCGGGCGACGGACCCCGCAACCTCGCGCTCAACCCTGTCCGGCGGAACCCTGGTGAGAATGGGGTGAGTCTCCGTATGAGCACCAAATGACACGCCCCGGCGGCCCATTTCCCGAACCTGGTCCCAATCGAGCAACACGCCGCGAAAGGAGTCCCCGGGCTCGCTCCCGCCGAGCGCCGCGGCCAGATCGGCCACCGCAGCGGNNGCTCCTTCTTCGCAGCTGCGATCCAGGCGGCGGCCACACGCTGAGGCTCCGACCAAGCGACCTCCCCCAACAGCGGGAGATCGGCGCTGCGCTGCGGCGAGCGCGTGAAGTGCCATGCGGCCAGGTCCCACCAAAAGGGCCGCGCCGTGCCGATGTGATCCGTCGCCAGGAAGATCACGGCCGGAATCCCCAACCGCCGCAGCACCGGAAGGGCGTTGTCGAGATTGTCGGCGTAGCCGTCGTCAAAGGTCACCAGCACCGCCCGGCTCGGGAGCTCCTTTCCCGCAACGGCTTCGGACACCTGCTCGACGGAGACGGGGTTGAATCGATCCGTCAGCCACTCCATTTGCGCGGCAAAGGCCCCGGGCGACGCACTGACATTCCCGGCGAAGCCAAGGAAGGAATCTGCGGAGACGGCGACGACGCGGTGATAGGCGAGCACCGTCAGCCGACGCGGCCCGAATGCCGCGCCGGCCAGTGCGAGCATCCCCGATCGCCGCAGCGCGCCGAATACAACGCGTCCCACGCCCATGCCGGGATGGTATCGGGGGTCGCTTCGACGCCGCGGCTACCGTTTCCTGGCCGGCCATCGGGAGACCCATCGAATGTCGTCACGCGTGCCCTTCACCGAGGACGAGGAAGCCAATCGCCTTCTCGACGAGAACCCCCTGGCGCTTCTCGTGGGCATGCTCCTCGACCAGCAGTTCCCCATGGAGCGGGCCTTCTTCTCCCCCTATCTCCTCGAACAGCGCCTCGACGGGCCCCTCGACGCACCGACGCTGGCGGCCCTCGACGACGACGCGCTGGCAGCGATCTTCAAGGGGCCTCCTGCGCTGCATCGCTTCCCCGGGTCGATGGGCGGCAGAGCTCGCGACATGAGCAGCCACATCGTTGCCGAATATGGCGGAGACGCCGCCGCGGTGTGGCAGGAGGCCGCCGACGGCGCCGACCTCTACCGGCGGTTGCGCGCGCTCCCCGGATTCGGCGAGGCCAAGGCCAGAATCTTCATTGGAGTCGTCGGCAAGAGGCTCGGTGAAGGCCCTTCGGGATGGGAGCAAGAAGCCGCAGACTGGCCATCGATAGCCGACGTCGACTCCTTCGACAAAGTCATGGAGTTGCGCGAGCTGAAGCGAGCGCGCAAGGCGGCACGAAAGGCCGACTCGTGACCTTGCTGCTGCGCGAGGTCGGTCGCTTCCTCCTCGAGGCGGCCATCTGGATCGGCGCGGCCACCCTCATCGCCGCCGGCCCCATGGTGCTGATGCGGGTTCTCGCCAAGGACATCAGTTGGCGACGACTCCTCGGATATGCCTTCGTCGGTGCGGTCGTGGTCGCCGCCCTCGCCGTGCGCCTGTCCCTTCCTTTGGCATGGGCGCCCGCCATCGGAGGACGCCCTCTCCCCGTCGCCTGGTCGCTCGCCGGCGCCATCGGGGCCACTTGGTGGGCCGTTCGACCGATGCAGGAGATCCGTTGAGCGAGCTGCCGCTGGTCTCCGTCGTGATCCCGACCTACAACCGGGCCGCGTTGGTGGCGCGCGCCGTCGATTCGGTGCTCGCCCAATCCCACGAACGCGTCGACGTTGTGGTAGTCGACGACGGATCGACGGACGACACCGCCGCCGTCTTGGAGAGTCGGTTCGGCGGTGACCCGCGAGTGTCCTACCTGCATATCGAGAACGCGGGGCCTGCCGCCGCCCGCAATGCCGGTTTCGCTCAGACAATCGGGTCCTTCGTCGCATTACTCGACTCCGACGACGAGTGGTTCCCGTGGAAGCTCGAGTTTCAGCTGGACTGCCTTGGCCGGGTGCCCTCTGCGGGAATGCTGTGGACGGATATGACTGCGGTCGACGACAACGGGAGCACCGTTGCGGAGCGTTACTTGCGGGTCATGTACCGACGATACGGCGAGATCGACCTGCAGCGAGTCATGGACGGTTCAATCCCAATCCAGCACCCTCACGCCGGAGCGGGAAGGTTGTGGCACGGCGACCTGTACAGGGCGATGCTCGGAGGGAACCTCGTGCACACTTCGACGGTGGTGCTGACCCGAGAGCGTCTCGAAACGGTGGGTGCGTTCGACGAGGCTCTTCGCACCACCGGCGAGGACTTCGACTTCCATCTGCGGACGTGCGCCGCCGGGCCCGTCGCCCTCGCCGACGTGCCGACCATCCGATGGCGGATGGGCGCGCCGGACCAGTTGACGCGCCAGGACCTAATGGTGCAGATGGCGCGCAACCACTTGACCACGGTACAGAAGGCGATCGCCGGCGACGCCGGCCGCCTCGCCTCCGCCGACCGCAGGAGCGCTTTGGCGGGGGCTCACGGATGGCTCGGCGAGGAGCTGCTGGAAGAAGGCCTGCGACGCGAAGCGGCCGGCCACCTGCGCCGCGCGCTGCGCGGCAAAAGAAGGTTCCGGACCCTTGCCCTGCTCTTGGTGTCGATGCTCCCTGCCCGTATCGGCGCGGCGCTGCGCCGTCTCGTGGGACGGGTCACCGCCCCGATCCGGAGACGAGTGGCAGGATGAGAGGGCATCCCAATTCGGGATGCTCCATCACTCGGACCGGGTGGCCGTAGACCGATTCGATCAGAGCGGCGTCAAAGACCTGCCGCGGGGTCCCGCTGGCGCGCATTTCGCCCATGTCGAGCAGCACAACCCGATCGGCGTGGCGGGCGGCCAGGTTCATGTCATGCAACACTGCGAGCACGGCCGCCCCATCCGCGGCGAGTCCCGACAGTGTCGTCATCACCAGCTCCTGATGGCGTAGATCGAGGCTCCCCGTCGGTTCGTCCAGGAGGATTAGCGGAGTCTCCTGAGCCAGCACCCGCGCCAGGGACACGCGCGTCTGCTCGCCACCGCTCAGCGTCGGATAGAGACGCGAGCCGAGGTGGGAGACGTCGGTGGCAGCCATCGCCCGTTCGACGACCACTGCATCATCGGCCTCGCCGCCGCTGTGGGGATAGCGCCCCATCATCACGACCTCGAGACAATGAAA
>JABAOE010013315.1_pt1 | contig 25461 bp, 34 predicted proteins | sample 7062141 | NCBI WGS metagenome assembly JABAOE01 (sample SAMN14538627, study PRJNA623070) | marine sediment metagenome | biome: marine biome [ENVO:00000428]; feature: marine pelagic biome [ENVO:01000023]; material: deep marine sediment [ENVO:00002113] | place: India: Gulf of Khambhat ... | reverse complement strand
TAGAAGCAAGATTCATTCTAAAAATTTTACTTGGAACATTGCGTTTAGGAATTGCAGAAAATACAGTAATGGATGCATTAGCTACTGCATACACAGGCTCTAAAGAGAATAGAGAAATCCTTGAGAGAGCATACAATGTTTCTAGTGATTTAGGAAATGTTGCAGAAGTAATTGCAAAGGAAGGTCTGGAAGGTGTAAAATCATTTCAGGTTACGGTTTTCAAACCAGTAAGACCAATGCTTGCAGATAGAGTGAAAAGTGAAAAAGATGCAATTGAAAAAATGGGCAACAAGTTTGCAGCAGAATACAAACTTGATGGAGAACGTGCACAGCTTCACATGAAAGATGGTAAAGTGATTTTATTTTCAAGAAGTTTAGAAAACATTACTAGTTACTATCCAGACATTGTAGAAAAAATTCCACAGTCACTAAAATCAACAGAATTAATTGTGGAAGCAGAAGTTGTAGCAATTAACGAAGAATCTGGAGAATTTTTACCATTTCAAGAATTAATGCATAGAAGAAGAAAATACAAAATTGAAAAAGCAGTTACTCAGTACCCAATTACAGTTAATTTTTTTGATATTCTTTATTGTAATGGAAAAAGCTATCTAGAACAAGATTACAAAAAAAGAAGAGAGAAATTAGAAAAAATTGTAAAAGAAGATGATTTTGCAAAACACATTCCAATGGCAATAGTTACAAATGAAAATGAAATTGAAGACTTTTTTGAAAATAGCATTAATGCAGGAAGTGAGGGCTTGATGCTCAAGATGTTAGACAAACCATATGCAGCGGGGTCAAGAGGAAGTCATTGGTTAAAACTCAAACGAGAATATCAAAATGAGTTAGGAGATAGTTTAGATCTAGTTGTTATTGGTGGATTTTTTGGGAAAGGAAGAAGAACAGGAAATTATGGAACGCTGTTACTTGCAACATATGAAGAAGATGAGGACACTTTCACAAGCATATGTAAAGTTGGCACAGGATTTTCAGATGAAGATTTAGATCAATTATATCAAATTTTGAATCCTAAAGTAACAATCAAAAAAAATCCACGCATTGATAGTGAGATGGAAGCTGATGTATGGTTTGAACCAGAATTAGTAATAGAAGTTGTTGCATCAGAAATTACACTTAGTCCAATTCACAAAGCGGGAAGAGACAAGATAAGGAAAGACGCAGGGCTTGCTTTAAGATTTCCAAAGTTTACTGGAAAGATTAGAGTTGAAAAAGGAGCAGAAGATGCTTCTACAAATGAAGAAGTCATAACATTATACAAAGGACAGAAAAAAGTCGCTCACGATAAAAATTTGATTTGATCGTGCTCAGAAAATATCAAAAAACATAGAGGATTTAAATTACCTCAGGATTTTTCACTTTCTGTTATGTATAGCGGAGAGCTTGAAGTTCAAGCAAAAAGAAAGGCTATAGCAGTTTTACAAGACGAAATCAATAGAATTCTTAATGCCGCCAGAGAACTTGCAACACTTCCTGAACTCATGATGAAAAAAGATAAGACAGGAATCAAAAACGCGATTGAACAAATTTCAACCATTGAAGAAGAAGTAGAAAATCTGAGAAGAAAGATTACAAGGGAAGTGGCAGATGTAGGGGGATTAATCATGAATAGAGAAAATCTACTCAATACAGCTTACACTATGGATGAGATTGCAGGATACATTACCGGAATTTCATTCAAACTTTCAAATGTAAAACCAACTACACTAAAGAGTGCCAAACTAGACAAAGACGTAACAAAGTTAATTGAATTAGTTGTAGATGAAGTCTACAAACTAAATGAGATTATACGAAGTCTCAATACAAATACTGCAAGCGCAATTGAATTGGCTCAAGAAACTCAAAAAATCGAAAGAGAGATAGACATCAAATACAGACAAGCCACGTTAAAACTTCTAAATGAAATAACAAATACAAAAGAATTGATGTTGATGAAAGATGTCATAGAAGGAATCGAAGAGATGGCAGATAAATGTCAGCGAGTATCTGATTCTTTCATCTTACTAGCATTGAGCCTTTAAGAAAACCCATTTTTCTTAATTTTTACTTTATTTGTATCTCCAAGCAGAATCATCAACTAGAGAATTCATATACACTTGGAGTTTTACAAAAATGATGAAAGCTGAATTAATTGAAAATAGAATCATAGTATGGAATATTAAAGATTCACGAAAGCTTTTCAGTGAAGGATATTTTGGAAAACCAATTGGAATGCCAAAACCAAAGATTGATGAGATTGATGTTCCATTAATTTTAGATCTTATTGAAGGATTGTATCTTTTGGAAAACAAAAAAATTACTATTCTAAAATTAAAACACAAAGTTACTGTAAAACAAATGATTGAAATTTGCAAGAAAGAATATCATGATTTTGATAAAAAATATTTAGTGTACAAAAATTTCAGAGATAAAGGGTACATAATTAATCCTGGAATAAAATTTGGGTGTGATTTTGCTGTATATGAAAAAGGCCCAGGAATTGATCATGCGCCATATCTAGTTCAAGTTTACAATAGAAGTGAGCCAATTACAACAACAGGTATTGTTCTTGCAGGAAGACTTGCAACTACAGTTAGAAAACAATTCATTTTAGCAATTCCCAAAGGCAAGGATAAAGTAGATTTTCTTGCTTTGGATTGGTGGAAAGCTTAGATAGACTTTATGTGACCAGCTATTCGATCATAAATTTCAAACATCTCTTTGGTAATACCAAAAGCCAAATGATTATTCCATTTACCTCTAATTCTTACAGCCCCTTCTGTTGGTTCAACATAGATTGTAGCATCTTTGACTGATTGTTTTGCAATCATTTCATTTAATTCTGAATCACCATTGAGTTTTGTAGCTAGATTACCAGGACCATTCCATGAAACTTTTTCAACAGTCTTGGAAGCAAAATGTCCTTTAGTAGTGAGTTGTGTTTTTGCAACATAATTTCCTACCCCGCTTCCAACATCTTTTCTTACAATAAAGTGTGCTTGGTATCTATCCATAGCACCCCAGGGTTGTGGATTAGGATCTTGCATTTTTACCCCTTTTGGATAATCTGTATTGCGTCAATGTTTGAATTTTTGACATCAAGACATCCTCTGTTTGTAATCATCCTAGCTGTATGAGCAAAATATCTACTATAGTAATCACCTTTTTCCAAGTCATCGGTTCCAATTTCTTTGGATTCAGAATCTACCCCGATCTCCTTTAACATTGCACTAAATTTTTCAGGCCATGTTTGATAGACAAATGTATCTGGCTCTGTATCATGCATTAAAAATCATGAATCATACCCACAAATAAAGATATCAAGAAATTATTTTCAAAAGAGATCAATCCAATTAAATATCACAAAAGATTTGACATTTTATCTATGCTGAAATTCCAAGACAAAGTCGCACTAGTTACAGGAAGCGGAACAGGGATTGGAAAAGCCATTGCAACAAAATTTATTGAAAATGGTGCCAGTGTAATTATACTTGGAAGAAGAAAAGAACCACTAGAAGAAGCAGCAAAAGAACTTGAGGGAAAAATTCCAGAAGGGTCTAATGCAACAGTCAGAATTTTTGCAGGAGTAGATGTTGCCGATGAGGCTGCAATGAATAGCATGTTTGATACACTAAAAAATGAAAATGTTACAGTGGATTACATAATTAACAATGCAGGTGTTTCAGGTCCTGTCACATGCTTTGCAAATTCTCCACTTGATGAGTTCAAAAGTACAATTGGAATTCACCTTACAGGAACGTTTTGGGGCTCTGTGCAAGCACTAAAAGTAATGAAAGAAGGTGGAAAGATAATTACCATTTCAACATTCTTTACAGAAGAAAGACCATTAGAGCAAAGACCCTATAGATTTAGAAGTCCATACACTGCATCACAAGGAGCAAAGAACAGACTTGCTGAAGCAATGTCATGGGAATTAACAGATAAAGGAATCATATCTATTGCAACAAATCCAGGACCAGTTCACTCTGATCGAATTTACAAGACAGTTTATCCAAAGGCAGCATCGGAATTCATGAGAGTCAGTGGATTTGAAGATCTTAGTCCTAGTGAAGTTGAAGAAGCAAAAGATGATTTGTTAGAATGTATTCAAGCAGATGGAATAGATAAAGAAGGAATTGCAAAAACTGCAGAAAAATTAGCAAACGGAAAGGATGTTACCAAGTTAACTGAGACATTTACAAGATTATTAGAGCAAATTCAAAAACTTGCAGGAAAAATTCAAAATAATACATCACACATGATAGCAGATAAAGAATTTCTAAAACAGGAGCAAGTTGCAGAGTCAGTTCTCAACTTGTGTGATGATAAAATTGCACAAATTCTAAATGGAAAAGTTATCCCAGGGGACAGAGTATTTTATCCTGTAAAACCACACATTGGAACTGCAACTCCAGGAGTTCATCAACCAGACTTTGCAGGAAAGGCAGTTATCTTTACAATTGATGCCACTGACAAAGCAGATGCTGAAAGAGTTGAATTTTTGGCACAGCATGTTGAGAAAAATGGTGGAAAAGTTGCATGCTTTATTTCACAATCAACTCCAACTGAACTTCAAGAACACATCAGTGGAAAATTCCATTCGCATGTAGTTGATATCACAAATCCTGAAGAGGTCGAGAGATGGATGAACACGGCTAAAACCAACATAGGCAATATTCTAGCCGTAATTCATGTTACAGGAAGACTACCAGAAGTAGGAAAATTAACCGAATTATCAAGGGACAGATGGGAAGAACTTGTTGCAAAATTCATCTCTACTCCAGCAACTGTAGCACAAAGAGCATTAGAGCAATTTGTCCCAGGAGGTGGAAAAGATCCACGTCTTTACAAAGATGTCAAGGGAGCAATCATGATCATTGGTCCAGACTTTCCAGCTGGAAAAGTAACAGGAACACAAAGAGCACAAATTGAAGTGTTTAGAGGAGCACTAAGACCATTTACAACAACAGTTAATCAAGAACTAAGTGACGTTTTAAAATCTAAAGTTAGAATGTTTACAGTTTTTCCTGGAACTGTTACTGGGATAGAACCAAGCAATGAAAAAATTGCAAATGCAATCAATTTCCTTGTATCAGATAGTGCGGCTTCATCAGCTGAAGTCACTTTCTGTGTTGACGAATCAAGATAAGAATGAAAAAATTTTCAGAATTTAGAGTAGGAGATGCATTTTATTCTACTTGTAGTATTTCAGAGAAAGAATTGGAGGAATATCTTAATTTTTCAAGAGTTCGGAATGCATTCTTAGAAGTTCGACAAAAAGGTGAACAAATTGTTTCAGGAAGAGCAATTCTTTCAAGAATGGAAGGAGAATTTACAAGACTAAGCCAAATTTATGGAAACCATATTGTTTTTCTTGGAACAGACGGAGATCCTGAATGGGAAAACAGAGCAACTAGATTTCTCAAGCCATTGCAAGTAGATCAAGTTTTGAAATTAAAGTTTACAATTTCAGGAAAAGATGACATTGATGACGAATTTGGAAAAATTGCAGTAGACTATGAAGGAACAACACAAGAAGGAGAAACAGTTGTTCTCTCAAAGAAAAACATCTACAGGATCAAAAAAGAACCTCCACGTTAAAGTAAAAATTAATCGTCTAATTCGTCGTCGTTTCTTCTAGATGGTCTTATAGGAATGAAAAGTTTTGTCATAAACGTGATTTGAAGAATTTGTATTTAACAGAGACGTAGAAATCATTCTATTCATTTCAAAATTAAAAACCGGAGAGCCGACTAGTCTCCCCAGCCATCAGATCAACAGATCTAACGAACAACATACATTACAAAATCAGTATAAAAGCATCAAAAAAATCCGTGGCTAAAATCCCAACGAGTTTCCAGAAAACGAGTCAAAGAAAAGTTTTACAGCAGCAATTAAAATTACAACAGAGACTAGAATTTGTAAATAACGTTCTTTGATATCAATTGATAATCTTGCACCAACTAAACCTCCAATAAAAGAACCAATTGCCAAGAATCCTGCTTGAAGAAAGTCAGGATGTCCTAATGCACTATGAGTAATTACCCCTGATGTTGATGCAAACAACAAGATCAATTGTGATGTAGGTGCAGCCTTTTTCATGGCCATGCCCATTCCAACTACCATTAATGGAACAAAGATTATTCCCCCACCTATTCCAAAAAACGAAGATATTATTCCTGCAAAGAAGCTAGCACCAACTGCAAAAACCATCATTTGTATTGATATTGTCTTCTCTTTTGTCTCAATTTTTTTTCTCAAGAAGATATAAGCTGCAGATGCAATCAATACAAATCCAAACAAAATCTTGAAGATATCAGGAGTCACATCAGTAGATATTACTGCACCTAAAACAGTTCCAGGAATTGAAAGTAATCCAAGTTTTATTCCTAACGAGTATTCAATTCTTTTTTGTCTAGAATAAGAAATTGTAGAAGCTACTGCATTACTTAATGCTGCAAATAGACTATTACTTGCAGCAGTAGTTGGAGGAAATCCTAGAAATGTCAACACAGGAACTACGATTATTCCTCCACCAAGTCCTATCATAGAACCTAATACTCCAGCAGCAAATCCTAGAGCAATAAGCCACAACTGATCAATCATTGTAATTCGTCAAACAAAGAATGTTGGAGTATATAATTAGACTACTTTAGAATAATTAATGTCTGTAAGATTGAATTTTCCTTAGGTGTGATTTCTAAAGTGATTACAGAAGTTCCTAAATCATCCACTTGAGATTTAATGCCACGCTCACCAGACTCGTAGTAAAAATTATGCACCATTTCTAACCATGCAGAAATTGATTGAATATCATCGTCAGATTTTACTTCTTCCCAGCAGTCGCAAACAAGAGTCTCAATCATAGCCTCAAAAACAGCTAAAACTTCTTCTTCATTGGATTCCAAAGTTGCTGTTTCAAGGTTGGCAATGGCCAGTATTGGAGAATTTGTATCACCGCCCATGTTGATATTACCAAGAGCATTTCCTTTAGAATCAAGTACAGCAGTAGTCGTACAGTACTCCACATTTCTTGGAAGGCCTTTTTCAAAAAATGTACAGTATTGGCTTATTGTATGATCAGTTATAGCAGTAGGAGTAGACACGACAATATTTTGCTCTTCTAAAGTTGTTTGAATAGTTTCAATATCATAATAAGTAAAACCAGCATCGTAAATGGATTGGGAAGGAGGTTCGTTGGAGTCTTCAGTATTATAAATCAAAGATACAACGATAGCAACGGCAACACCAACTAAAAGGGGTACAAGCAATCTATTCATAAATTACAACTTTGATATTCTAAGATAAGGTTTTGCAATTTTAGATAGAAATTACAGTCAGAATTGAATCATATGTGATATTATTTCGATCAATAAATCCAGATGTTACTTCTAGAACATATAGTGCTTCACCTTCAGGAACAACACTTTGACATGTTGCAATCTCTAGTGCGGCTTTACATGGAGCAACATCTTTTTCAATATGCACTACTTTACCATTTTCATCAAACCAGATCATGTCTAAATGAAATTGCATGTTAAGCATCCATAAAGAATATAGTCCAGGTTCATCAAAGACAAATATCATTCCTTGATCATAGGGTAACTGATCTTGGAACATCAAGCCACGAACACGCCTTGGTTCAGTATCAGCAATTTGTACTTCAAGAGGAACTTCATCAACTTTGATGGTTCCTACAGGAAATTCAACAGATTCTAATTTACTCTCGCTTGGAAGAGACATCAATCCAACAACTCCAACAATAACAGCAGCAATTGTAATAGGAACTAAGGCTTGAGTTCTAGTTGTCATATTCTAATTTCTTTTGTTCCTTTTAAAAACTAAGGTGTGTTAAAGTACAGAATTCTTGAAATCACTAATAGAAGACATTGTATTTTTTGTCTCATGACCAATGTCATTGATGGTAGCGCCATTGTATTTTTTGTCAAGATATCGTCCTGCAAGAATCATAGGACCACCAACTGCACATGTAACACCGGTTGGTTCAGGAACCCATAACATCAAAAACCCTATTTTTTGGAGTTTCTTGCCAGGAGCAGGGGCTTTTTGAAGAGCTCCTAATGAGCTTGATGTATGTTTATGGTCTATTTTTGCAATATCCGAATACAAGTTTGCTCTGCGATGAGCAGAATCTTTCATTTTCTTCAATTTTTCTAGTCGTTCCTTTAAGGGGTCAACCATTCCAGGCTATAATTTAGAAAAAAATAGTTAAGATTCTATGATCAACATCGATTACTTTCAAGTCAACAAAGAGTAACAAAATCAAAGAGACACCCAATTATAATAGATAAAAAATAGATAGAAAGATTACATGAAATCTAAAAACTCTAAGAGACTAGATTCTATCAAGGCAGCTCATCAATCTGAAAGGGGCAGTTCAAGTACAAGAATGGAGGACTATTTGGAAATAATTTCAGAGCTTGTAGAATTAAAAGGATATGCCACAACACTTGACATCTCAAGATACATGAATGTTAGTGCGCCAAGTGTTACAAAGATGCTACAAAGACTTGATGAAGGAGGATATTTAGAATATGAAAAGTATCATGGAATCAATCTAACTGACAAAGGAGCAGAGATTGCAGAAGGAATTAGACAAAAGCATGGAATTTTGTTAGAATTTTTTGAGATTTTAGGTATTGGATATGATACGGCTAATCAAGATATTGAAGGAATTGAGCATCACCTTAATCCAAAAACAATAAAGCAGTTAAGAAAATTCATTACTTTTCTAAAATCAAATCCAAAGATAATTGAAAATTTTAAAAATCTTTAAGAAATATTTGAATGTCATTTTGTGATGATGCAAGCTTCATCAAATTTCTTGCAACCTCAGAACGCTTAGGAATTTTTATTTGGCCTTTCTTTCCTATTCTAACTGAAGTGACATAATTATCATTTACATAGACGTCTGCATGCATTGAAGTGTATTCTCTACTCACAGTAAGCACCAAAGCAGTTTTTGATTCTGAAAAAGTAAATGGCAGATCATTTGTCAATATTGGAGAATGATGAGAATCCCTTTGCTCTACATCAACATGAACTTTAAGTGATTTTTCAATATCACTAATGTTAGATCCTCCTTTACCAATTATTGATGGGATGTACTGCTCATCTACAAAGACACGAACTCTATTATCAGAAATGATTTCGACTTGTGCGTTTGGATCATATCTTTTGAAGGTATCTCGAATTTTATCTTCAGCTAGTTTTTCAATTCCAACTTTTTGGGCTCTTTTGGATACTGGTACAATTACATTTTCTTCGCCAAAAGTATAGATTTCATGCTCTAGTACATTATCTGCAAAATTTCTAATCTCAATTACAGGCCTCGCAAGATCAGATTCAGTCATCCCTGATGGAACTTTGACTTTGAGTTCTAAATCATATACTTTTTCGATTCTTCCGTCTTTTACAAATACTACAGTATCAAGCACATTAGGAATAATTCCAAGCTCAATCTTGCCAATAAAACGCTGAATTGCATCAAGTGGAGAATTTGCATGAACTACTCCAACCATTCCAACTCCAGTCAATCGCAAATCTGCAAATGTTCGAAAATCCTCACGTCGTCTTACTTCATCAAATACAGTATAATCAGGACGAACAAGTAACAAAATATCAGCTGTATTATCAAAACTTCCATCTAATTTGCCATATTGAGTAATTCCAGGATCAACTTGCAAGTCACGAGGTGACTCGAAAGTTTTTACAATTTTTCCTTTCTTGTGATAAAAATTTGCAAGACCAGATGCCAATGTACTTTTACCTGATCCAGGAGCACCAGAAATAACAATGCCTTCTGCTCTATCGGAGAAGCGTTTCATCAATTCTTCAGATATTTCATAATCATCTAAAGACAATTTTACTATAGGATGAACAATAGTAATTTCAAATGACTCTGAAAATGGCGGATGAGTTATTGCAATTCTATAATCATCAAGTTGGATTACTGAAGCACCAGTCTTTGAAATCTCTATAGTACTAGAATCAGACACATTTGCAACATCTAAGATTTGTGAGGCAATTTGTTCTAAATAGTCACGAGTGAGAATTTCATCACTAAGCGTAGTTAAAGAAAAAGTACCAGGCTTGCCTTTTTTTGCCAAAGGATTTTGGTTTTCTTTTAGATGAACACTCATTGTTTGTTCATCAAAAAATTTTAAAAATTCCAATTCTTCATCTTTTTTAACTGCTTTTAGGAATACAGTTTCTACATCTTCTGCCTGTGCAACTAGGTGTTGGACGTTATCAGAAGTATACAATATTGCATTGTTTTGTTTTGCCATATCTGCAATTAGTGCATCAATTCTACCGCTTCCAGCTAGTTTGATATCTTCCGTAGAGGGATGAGGTCCCTTAACTACTATCTCTAACTCATAACTTCCGGACAAATCTTTTAGTTTCCTAATTTTTTCTAGTCCCACAAATCCCTGTTCTTTTTTGTTTGCAGCTTGTGATTGCAATTCATCAAAAACAGCTTGTGGGATAATAATCTCAGAATTTCTTATAGACCCTGCTTCTATCTGAGCAATCAATTGACCATTAATTATAACACTAGTATCAGCTACAATTTTTGACAAATTTTAATCGATTTTGTTACAAATTAATGCCCTAAATTGCTTTCTTAGATTATCTAGAAACTAACTTCCAATAATATCAGAGATAGATTTTAAGACGCTGTTAAAATCAAATGGTTTTGAGATATAGGAACTGGCGCCAGATTCAAGACATTCGTTAATAATTTTTTGATCATCGCTTGCAGTAATCAGAATTATGTTTGCATTAGGATCATTTTTCATTATTTCTTTTACAACGGTAAGACCATCTTTTTTTGGCATTGCCAAATCAAGTAGTAAGATTTCGGGAGAAAATTTCTGGTACATTTCTATTGCTTCATTGCCATCAGCTGCCTCAGAAACGACTTCATGATTTCCAATAGATAAAATATCTTTTAACACTAACCGAATTGCATCAGAATCATCTGCAATTAGTATTTTTGCCATTGGTTATCATTAATTTTTTTGATATAAAAGATATTGTCATTAAAGATTTGATAAAAGCTGTTTGATTTTATTTGTAATTGGAGTAAGGTCATAATTAGGCTCATGCATTGAATTTTTCATTTGAGCAACAGATTCTATAAGTGTGTCAAAAATTTCTTGGTTTTTGTTGGTTTGGGAAATTTTCAATAACATTGTATCAAGTTGTGAAGATAATTCTCCAAGTTCATTTTTGCCCATCATTGGTGCCAGTCCTTTAATTTTATGGGTATGCTTTTTCAGTTGGGATGAATTATTTTTTACGTCGTCATTAGTTTTACAAGAATTCAAAATTTTTTCAATTTCTGAGATTTCTTCGTTGATTTCTTTTGTGGCTAGGGAAATAAATTCGTCCGACATGGTAACACAATAAAACAAAATTTACCATTATTTTTATACTCTATGGCAGAGTTTTGAGATTGTGAAGATTCTAAGTAAGACATACCTTCTGGTATCGGTATTGATTGCGGTAGCTATAGTTAACTTAGTTTTAGTCTATGAAAGTCAAACAACTAGTTCATCACAATCAAATGCAGTAATTGAGACAGCAGACATCAAAGTAGCAGCAGAATCTTTAGCTGCATTAGCAATTTCAGTGGCTAATGGAAATATTGACGATAAAGAAGTGATTAAAAGGCAAATAGCAGAAATAAGTAATGAATTCTCAGTAATTGAAAATGGAGGAAACCTTGATGGGCTTGAAATATCTCGAGTTCCTGATTCTATGAGAGAACATTTTTTTGAAGTAAAAGGCATTTGGCATGAATTTGCAGATGCTGCACAAAAAGTAGAAGAAACACCAATTCTCAATCCAACAGCACAAGAGTCCATTAATTATGTTTTACAAAAAAATAGTCAGTTGGTTCTACTCACAAATGAATTAACACGTGAATTAGAACCGCTAGATAGGGATTACAACAGACATAAGCAAATTGCTAAAGAATTAGCAGAATTATCACAAGAAATAGGGCAATTGACATTACTTGTAAAAATTGGGGATGAGGAATCTCCACGTTCAGAACTAATTAAAAAACAATTAGAATTTGAGATAGGAATAAGGAAATTACTCAACATTCCAACACAAGATCTAGATGTTCAAAGTGTAAATGAAGAAAACGAAGAGTTGATTCCCATACCAAGAGAAAATTCATCATCCCTGAGAGCAATAGACCCACTATGGGAATCAATGAAATCAAGAATAAACATTATTGGAGAAACAGGATTAGTATCATTAGAATTTAGTGAACTTAAAACAAACATGGATTCTAAAAAAGAACAAGTTGGAATTCATGTTGATCATTTGTTAGAGTTATGGAATGAGGAGATAATAAAACAAAACTCGGAAGAGTCAACAATCATTCAATTATTGTTAATTTTCGATATTGGAGTTTTCTTTGTAGTAGTAATAATTGTTAGACAATCACTATCGCCATTAGAATTGATTACAAAGGGATTATCTAAAATCAAAGAAGGGAAATATGGAGAACCACTTGAACACAAGTCAACAGACGAAGTAGGAGAACTAGTGAATACTTTTAACGTTATGTCAAATACAATTAAAGAAAAAGAAACAGAGGCAAAAAAGATAGACATTGCAAAAGATGAATTCCTTGCAATGATTACACATGAGTTAAAAACGCCGCTAGTACCAATTCAAGGATATTCAGATATTTTGCTTAGTGAACACTTGGGGAAGTTAACTAATGAGCAAAAAGAAAGAATAGGGATTATAAAATCCAGCTCGGAANNTGCAAAACAAAAAGAAAGAATTGCAATTATCAAAAATAGTTCTGAGACATTATTAGCAATTATTTCAGACTTGCTTGATGCACAAAAATTAGAATTAGGTCAGCTTAAGATGAAGATAGAAAATACCAATATCAAGCAAACAATAAGCAAATCCATTGAACTATTAAAACCTGAAGCTGAGCAAAAAAATATTCAACTTTTATTTTCTTCAAACGATATTACAGTACCTCACGATCCCGAAAGAATTAATCAAGTTATTACAAATTTGATTAAAAACAGCTTAACTGCAGTAAAAGAAAATTCTGGTACTATAGAAATAAGGACAGAAGAATTCCCTTCAGAAGTAAAAGTTAATGTGATAGATAATGGAGTTGGAATTCCTCCAGAAAAACAAAAAGATTTGTTTAAAAAATTCTATCAAGTTGATGCAACTCTAACTAGAGAAAGAGGAGGAAGTGGATTAGGTCTTGCAATATGTAAAGGAATAATCGATGGCCATAAAGGGAAATTTAGTGTTCAAAGTGCACCAAATCAGGGTTCAACATTTTCATTTACTATTCCAAAATAAGTAACAAAATTATTCCTTGGTCCTGCTTAAATAAAACAAACTTACAGAACTAAAATCACTCACTCTATTGAAAAAATGTATTTTTTGAAAATTAAGGCATGAAAGAACATGCAAAGAATGATGAATTTTACAAAAATTGTACTGAATATTTTGAATTTTTACGCAAAAATGATAGAACAGATTATGAATTTGAGGATGAGTACTACTTTACAATGCCTGCTATCTCAAACCAATAGAATTCAGAAGATTTACGAATAGCTCAAGAATCCAAAAATCATGGATTCACGCCTACAGGATTTGGCAGACAAGGCAACCAAATATGCTAGCGAGGCAGGAGCACAATATTGTGATGCAAGAGCCGAACAGCAAGAAAGAAGTTCAGTATTGATAGATAATGGTGAAATTGAACATGTCAGAACCAACAAAGATTTAGGAATTGGAATCAGAGTAAAAAAAGGAGCATGGGGATTTTGCTCAATTACCAATCCAAATTCTTTTGAACAAATTAAAGATGCAATTGATCAAGCTCTCAAAAATTTATCACACAATACAAAAGATAAGAACAATCTATATCCAAATATTAGTGATAAAACAAAGATAGATTACCCAGTTTTACAAAAACCCCAACTTGAGAAATTAACAAACATTGGTTTTGAATGCAACAAGATAATTTCAGACACACCAAGAATCATAAAATCAATTGTAAATCCATGGTATACAGTTAATTCAAAATATTTTGTAAATAGTGAAGGTTCTGAAATTTTACAAAACTTTACTGATGTTGTAATTGAGATGGTGGCAACTGCACATGAATCAGGACTCACTCAATCAGTAAATATTACTGAGGGAGGAAGAGGGGGACTGGAACAAATTAATGGCAAGGCGCAAAAAAGTGCAAAGGATATCTCTAGTAAGGCATCACAACTAATTGAAGCAAAGCCTGCAAAAGAACAAAAAACAACAGTCGTTATGAATCCAGACTTTGTTTCATTATTGACACATGAGATATTAGGCCACCCATCAGAAGCTGATAGGGTTTTAGGAAAAGAAATGGCTTGGGCAGGCGGAGCATGGTGGAAGGGAAAGATAAACCAAAAGATTGGGTCAGACAAACTAAATGTCTTTGATGATCCTACTATCAAAGAAAGTTTGGGTTGGTATTATTATGATGATGAAGGAGTAAAAACAAAAAAGACAACTCTAGTTGAAGATGGTGTTTTAAAAAATCACATGCAAAATAGAGAGACAGCTAATATTTTTGATTCTCCTCCAACTGGCAACATGAGAGCTACAAATTATCGGTTTATGCCATTAATTAGAATGGCATGCACGTGTATTGGAAATGGAGATTGGAATCCTGAAGAGATGATAAGTGATGTCAAAGAAGGATATCTAATATCCAACATGAAAGTTCCATCAATTGACATGAAGAGGTATAATTGGAGTATTTCATGCCAATACGCACAAAAAATCGAAAATGGACAGGTTACGGAACTGCTTAGAGACGTTATTGTAATGGGAGTTGCACCTGAATTTTTCGAGTCAATTGATGCATGTGGTAATGACTTTACGGTAAGGCCAATAACTAACTGTGGAAAAGGAGACCCTATGCAATCAATGATAATGGGAAACGGCGGACCGACAATTAGAGGAACTGCTACTGTAAAGAGTGTTATCTAAATGAGTATAGAAACAATTAGACAACAAGTCATAAAATGTACGAAGTGTGAATTGTGCAATACAAGGACAAACTCTGTTCCAGGAAAAGGAAATTTTCAATCAGATGTAATCTTTGTCGGAGAAGCTCCAGGACGAAACGAAGACAAGCAAGGAGAACCATTTGTCGGAGTTGCAGGAAAAAAACTCTCACTTGCATTAGAAGAGGCAGGAGTATCACGAGATTCAGTTTACATTACAAATGTTGTAAAGTGCAGACCGCCAAATAACAGAGTTCCAAGCAGCATAGAACAAGAGACATGTCAAGAGTATCTAAAGCAAGAAATTTCAATAATTAAACCCAAGATTATTTGTATCCTAGGCAATACAGCATTTGGATCTATACTAGGCGGTTCGGAGATTACAAAGTACAGAGGAAAAGTTGTACAAAAAGATAATCAGTTATACTTTCTAACAGTTCATCCAGCGGCCACAATCTACAATCAAGGATTAATTGAAACATTAAAGGCAGACATTACAAAACTCTTTGAGTTGATCAGAGAATTAAAAAATGGCAAAGAGATAACAGTAGATATTGAGCACGCTTCCTAGGGATTTTTATCTTCAAGATACAGTCAAAGTTGCAAAGAATCTCTTAGGAAAAAAAATTGTAAGAAAGATTGGAAGACAGGAAGTATCTGGAATAATTACAGAGACGGAGGCGTATAGACACAAAGATGATCCAGCAAGTCATGCATTTAGAAGAATTACAGACAGAAACAAGGCAATGTTTGGCGATGTAGGAATGGCTTATGTCTATTTTACTTATGGAATGTATTACTGCTTTAATGTAGTTGCAAGACACCCAAAAACAGCAGCAGGTGCGGTTCTCATTCGTGCAATTGAACCTGAGAAAGGAATCAAAATCATGCAAAAAAACAGACATATTAAAGACACAAAAAATCTCACAAACGGTCCTGCAAAACTAACTCAAGCATTAGAGATTACAAAAGAGCATTATGGTGTTGACTTGACAAAACACTCCAAATTATTTATCACAGAAGGAATCAAACCCAAAAAAATTTCTTCATCATCTCGAATTGGAATTAAAGAAGCTACTGACAAGTTGTGGAACTTTAAGATAAATATCTAAGATTCATCTTCATTGTTTTCATCTAGAGTCCAAGGAGCAAAGCGTCCAAGAACTCTATGCCAATCAAGTCTTAACAACAAAATAATAACTGCAGTCATTGCAGCACCAAAAACAATTATTCCTACATAAATAGGCGTAGCATCATCAATGTTTTCTAGTAGTGGTTCAACTAGAGACAATCCTAGATAATGAGAGACAAAAACAATTGTATAACTTAGAACAAACTTTCCCGTAAGTGTTGCAATAAAGAACCGCTTTGGATTATACTTTGCCAATCCTAGTGGAACATATACTAAATCATCAGGAATTGGTGTTGCAGCTGCAAAAAAAGCAGCACCTGCACCATATCGTTTTACTAATCTCTGAAATGGTCGCATTCTCTTTTTTGTTTTTTCGCTTACAATTTTTCTTCCTCCATAGCTTGCATAGAAGATAATTTGTTTTGCAACAGTAGCTGTAACTGCTGAAAGAATTGCCAATACATGGAGATCAAATTGATCACCTACAGACATTGTAGCTAATAGTAAAAATCCAGGGAGGGGAACAAAAGGGATCAAGGAACCAATGAAGTTAACTAGAGCTAAACTAAGATAACCTACTTCCGGAGCAAATGGAAATAGGTCAATAAAATCCACAAAGAGAGTGTTTTTTGTGCCGTATTTAATTAAAACTTGAAAATGTCAGCACAATAATCATTAAAATAACATATTTTTGCATCTCAAGTCAAATGGACAAAAAAGATTTTGATGGGATTTGCAAGGAAATCGCTGTAATCAGTCCTTACATTAGATTCGTAGGCGTTATTGGGGAGAATGGAAAACTTCTTGCTTACAAGAGAAGAACGGATTTAGACCCATTATTAGATGAAAAAGATACCAAGTATCAGTTCTCTCATATTGCGATAAAGACAGACCTTGAGGGATTCTTTGATAAGAACCTCGGTGAAGTTGAATTTGTTTGGGAAGAGAGAAAGAAGGTTCAGACAATTTCATTTGCAATAAGGAAGATGCGGGTTTGGATATCAATTGATAAAAAAGTGATTCGTTCTGAAGTATTAAGAATTATTGATGCGTGTTTGCCTATTGTCAAAAAACATTCTGAAAAACTTTGAAGTGCCCATACTGCGAGATTGATTTAGATTCTTTAAGCATGACTGATGGACTCAAGCATATCTTACAACATAAAAAAGAAAATCCATCTTAACTTTTTTGTAATACCACATCAAAAAGATATCATGGTAGATCCAATTGAGAAACTAATTGATGAGATTAGTTTTAGAAAATCAGATTCTAAAGACTATCAAAACATGGAAATAGAAGAGATTAGTCAAGAGTTAAAAGATATTATAAAATTTGAGCAAGATTCATTTAAAAAAATCGAAGAATTTGAGAGGACACAAAATAATCCAGATTTGGTAGACTATGCAAAGATGATATGTCGTAACACTACACAAAGAGAAATAGCACAGATTCAGGAAGTTTATTTAGAAAAAATAGACAAAGAGTATCTTACAAAGTAGTTATTTTTCATCTTCATATAGCCAGCAGCGCACATAGCCTGTCTTTGTTTTAAATTTTGGCGGAAGTTGTTTGCATTTATCAATTGCTTGTGGACATCTATCAATAAATCTACATTCAGTAGGAGCATTAAGAAGACTAGGAGGAATTCCTTTGATGTACTTTGGGGGGTCACCTCTAAGCTTTGGAATTGATTCTAAGAGTCCTTGTGTGTATGGATGTTTTGGGTTTTTGTAAATTTCCTCCGAGCTTCCAAACTCTACCATCTGTCCTCCATACATTATCCCAATCTTGTCTGCAATCTCTGATAATACGGCCAAATCGTGCGTAATTAACATGATTGACATGCCTTGTTTTTTGAGTTCTTTGAGTAAATTGACAATCTGAGCTTGAATCAATACGTCTAAGGCAGTAGTTGGTTCATCTGCAATTACAAATTTTGGTTTTAAAAGTAATGCCATTGCAATTACCACACGCTGTTTCATTCCTCCACTAAGCTCATGAGGATATTTCTTGAGAACATTCTCATCAAGTGAGACAGAATTCATTGCTTCGGCGATAAGTTTCTTAGAGTCTCCTTCATAGTTGTGTCGTTTTAAGATTTCATGGAATTGTTCATTGATTGTAAAGACAGGATCCAATGAATTCATTGCTCCTTGAAACACCATTGAGATTTTTTTCCATCGGTATTTGTCATTAAAGTCAGATTCAGATACATCTAAAATTGACTTGTCATCAAAAACAATCTTTCCTTGAACTTTTCCGTTAGTTATCATTCTAATGAGAGAAAGACCTAGAGTACTTTTTCCACAAGCAGATTCACCGGCAATTCCAATTGATTTACCATCTTCTAATTCAAAGTCTACATCATCAACTGCATAAACTGGTCCTTTTGAGGAGTTGTATTGTGTTGATAGTCCATTAATTGTTAGAAATGCCATATCTTTTTTTGATCCAACTAGAATTTTTGTATTGCACTAAGGGATATAAACAAGATTATTGAAATGATAAAAGTCGAGTCATGAAACTACCAATTTGTAACTTTGATGCAAAAAATGCAGTCTTATGTCCACAGTGTGAAGGCAAGGTAGAATCAGGCAGACTAACAAAAGCAGATGTCGATTCATCAATTATTCTTGAAAAGATTGCAAAGACAAATCCAGAGATCAACGGCTTTACACTATACTCTTGCAAAGAGTTTGATGAAAATTATGTTCTCACTCTATCAAAAAATGACATTATGATTATCAGGCAGAGTCGTACTCTATACAGGACACTACAAAATGAGTTCAAAGGGAAGATTTGGCTTGTCGAATCTGATGAGACTGATAAAAAGTTCATTGAGGACCTATTTTTTCCAACCAAAGTGCTTTCAATTAACTCAGTTTGGGCGCCTGGCGGAGTCCAAAAGACAAAAGCAATCATCTCAGGGAAATGGACGCCTCGTTTTCCAATTGATACTGAAAAAGTAATTCAGATTGTCAAAAATGCCCGAAACCTTGACATTGAGATAGAATTTGAGGATAAGAGATAATGGTTTTTGTTAAAACTCATGACATTGAAGATCTTACTTCAGATTTAATTGGAAACCAAGTAGTTTTAGGCGGATGGGTAGAAGACTTTAGAAAACTAGGGAAGATGTCATTTATCACACTACGTGATGTTTCTGGAATTTCTCAAGTAATTGTAAAAGGAGAGCTTAATGATAATTTAGATGAGATTAATCGTCAAAGTGTAGTCTCGGTGAAAGGAACAGTTCAAGAGACAAAAGCACGTGACTTTGCATTTGAGATTAAAGCAGATGAGATAGAAGTATTAGGAAAAGCAGTTCACCCATTACCTGTTGATCCAATTGGCAGATTAGAAAGCAACATCGATACAAGACTGAATCATCGTGCACTTGACATGAGAAACCAAAAGACTGCATCTATTTTCAAGCTACGACATCATGTACTACAGATATTACGCAAAACACTAGCAGAAAAAAAGTTTATTGAAATTACAACTCCGAAAATTATTGGCAGTGCAAGTGAGGGAGGAGCAAACTTATTTTCATTAGACTATTTTGGCAAGACGGCATATTTAGCTCAGAGTCCGCAACTTTACAAAGAGCAGATGACTATTGGTCTTGAACGGGTATTTGAGATTTCAAACTTTTATCGAGCAGAACACTCACACACGGGACGACATCTTTCTGAATTTACAAGTATAGACATTGAGGCTGCCTTTATGGATTACAATGATGTAATGGATGTTTTAGAAGAATTGGTAATGTCAGTTTACAAGTATACTGCAGAGAATTGTAAAAAAGAACAAGAAGTAATTGGCCATACAATTGAAGTTCCAAAATCTCCGTTTGAGAGAATCACATACAATCAATGCGTAGAAGAACTGCAAAAGGCAGGTGAAAAAGTAGAGTTTGGAGATGACTTGCTAGATTCACATCTTCGAATTATAGGTAACAATCACCCAGGCTTTTTCTTTTTAATTGACTGGCCAATGAAGCTAAAGCCATTTTACATCAGAGAAAAAGATGAGGACCCTACGCTTTCTCGCTCATTTGATTTGCAATATGGGTATCTGGAATTATCCTCAGGAGGAACAAGACTTCATGATCCTGAGATGTTAAAAAACAGACTACGAGAGCAAGACTTGGATCCTGCACAGTTTCAAGACCATCTAAAGGCATTTGATTGGGGAATGCCACCACACTCCGGATGGGGAATGGGACTTGATAGATTAATGACTACACTAATTGGAATTGATAATGTACGTGAAGTTGTCTTGTATCCTCGTGATCCAGACAGATTAAGTCCTTGAGATACAATGGATAAAAGAGATGCTATTGTTTTAGCTGGAATTTTAATTGGAGTAAGCATTCCTGGGGCATTAACATTTCTTGTAGCAAATGGATACCTACCCAATCCAATTCCATAATTTCAGATTTTTATTGTGTTGTATCTTCTGTAAAACATGATAGAGCAATCTGATGCAAAAAAAGTAGTAGAAGTAATTGGAAACGACCTGATTGGAATATCACATGATGCAAAGTCTTTTGCAAGACTGCCAGATACATTTTGGGGATACTTTGCAAGAGGACACGACAAAAAAGGGACATTTGGAGTCATCGTAACATATTCAGAGGAAGGAAAAGATGTAGATGAGTTAATTAAGATGTACGAAGACTGGGCTGCAAAAAATAAGCCAAAAAAAGAATAATTTACTTTGTTTCTCTGAGCAGCTTGCGGTAGCCTTCGCACTCTTTACAGATAGGTTTTCCTTTGTATTTTGGGTTACCTTCTTTAATTTTGAGTTTACCTTCAGCTATTTTGCAAATGCAGCACACTGCCATACGTAATATTGAAAGTTGTGTAATTTATAAAAATTGTTTATTCTGTAATGTATATTGGAATTCCAAATCCTGATAAGGTATCACAACCACCAAATCCGCCAGCTGGATGAATAGTCCATGAGATATAATCACCAGGAGGAGCATTTAGAAAAACAAAACCAGACCAACCAGATTGCCCATCTAATTCTTTAACTGATGAAAAGTGCTTGAATGAGCCATTTTTTTTATTTCCTTGAATTGCGTCATCTCCACGAGTATCATCATCAAATGGAGAAAAAGATACTGGAGGCAAAGAGATTGTATCAATAATTTTGTTTTCATCATTATTTTTTGCTTTAAACCAAGGATTCCAAATAACTGCATCATCTGTAATCCACTCCCGACTTAAAGTTGAANNCTCAAATGTATCACCGCCAACATCATTTGCATCTTTTTTGCCCAAATCAACACATTCGTCTTGTAGTTTGTATTCAATTTTCAGAGGTTGATGAGAGTTTCCTGTATAGTGTGCTTTGACAAAATAATCTGTGGTTCCATCATGATCTAAATCAAAACGACCACTATCAGTATTTGAGACATAAAATGGAGCATGCCCGTTTCCTAAAACTATGATATCTTCAGCGTTTCCTGTGGCGAATAGCATTGATACTAGTGCAAATCCTGCAACTAGGAAAAGTACAACTTTCACAATTCAAAATTGCCTGATTTGACTCTTATAGTATTCTCTAAATTCCCAAAAATGGCAAGAAATTCTAGGCTTATTTTGAAATAGCTAAAAGTTGAAAATTTTACACTTGAATCGAGTTAAGACTAAATTTCAGCATATTTTATGGATGCAAACCATCAAGCCTTCTTATGGATTGTAAAGGAACAAAAAAGAATTCATGATGAATACATTGCGAGCATATCTTAGTAGATATTTTTATGAACATCAAAAAAATAATTTCAATGTCATATGAGTTTTGAAAAGGATGAAGGGGAACTAAAAAAAGCCCTTTATGAAATAGAGCAGAGAATCAAAAAACTTCAAGAACATAAAGAAGATGCTACAAAACAGCTTAANNACAGCTTAAAGCCAAATCCGATGATAAAGCAATCACAGAAACTGTAAGACGGCTAGAGCATAATTTGGATAAGTTAGAGAAAAAGCGCAGGTTTTTGATGCAGGAATTGGAGTTTTAAGTTAATCTAGATATGCCATTGCAAACTGGCTGGCTGAAACTAAAAGTAACAATGTTCCAGTAAGTAGAATTTCTGTAATTACCATAATCAGTTTTATTGAATTTGTAAGATTAACGAGTGTGTGTAGAAAAATATTACAAGAGAATCACTTTCTTATCTCGCTGCGTATTTTTTAGATAGTAATTCCCAAAAATGGTATGTCTGCAAAAGTTAGACCAACAGGAGTAACAATTCTTGCAATTTTAGAAATTGTTTCTGGTGTAATTGCAATTGGATTTGGTGTTGTCTTTAACGCAATGCTAGGAACTGTTGGGATTGGAATGATGGAGCTTGGCAGTGTTGTTCTTTTGACTATTACTGGAGGATTGATGGCATTAGGTGCAGTCTCTTTTTTGTTGGCATGGGGTTTGCTAAAAGGAAAATCATGGGCATGGACGATTACTTTGATCATAACCATAATTAGTTTGGTCTTTGATCTGGTTGGAATGAATATTATTGGATTGATAATAGAGTTTGTAATCCTGTATTACTTGTTTAGACCACATGTAAAGGCATACTTTGGAAAAAGCGATCAAGTATTCTAATCTAAAATTAGGTTTTAATGAAATTTTTGTTCAAATTGAAACACAATATTGTTTAATTCTTATGAAATTCACAGTATTTGTTGAAAAGCAAGTACATGAAGCTATCAGCCCTAGTGGTAGTGCCGTTTGTACTATTTATTGCAGCAAGCGTAGTCAACCAATCCGTAACTGGGGAAGATCTAGCTACAGGAGAGAAAAAAGGACTTTCAGCTAAGGAGTGGGGCACAAAAGAGTTTGAGAGAATTTCTACTAATGAGAAAAGAATTTCAAATATTCCAGTTGATGCTCATAGATGTACAGGAACAGCTCTATGTGTTTCAGATATTGTCACAACAATTGTCGATGGCGATACATTGCATACGACAAACTATAAGATTAGACTAGCACTAGTTGATACTCCTGAGAAAGGAGAGGATGGATTTTCCAAAGCTGCAATGTTTACAGCAAGAATGTGTCCAGAAGGTAGCACAATTACTATTGACCAAGATGATATCCAGCTTCAAGACCAGCATGGTAGAATGCTGGCAAATGTTTACTGTGATGGCAAGTCAGTTAATTCAGCTTTATTGTATGGGCAGCTAGCTGAGCTGCCTGCACGATTCTGTCCAATTAGCGAATTCGAAGATACAAAATGGGCTCAAACCTTTGGTTGCAGAGATTACGAGTGAGTATAATCTTATTTCAAATCAATTGTACTAAAAATTAACATGATTTCTCAAGAGATAAAAAATATCGTTGACGATTTAAACCCAAAAAATTGTTTGAAAAAATTTCAAAATCCATCTCCAAGATATGCATTTGAGCTTGTAGTGATATGTTATGGGATTACAATTTTATCAAGTGTACTAACTCAAGACTTGCCAACAATTAGTTTTCACAAGCAAGTATTATTTGAAATTCCAATCAACATCTTTAATTCTACAGTCTTTAATCCGATCTTAGAAGAGATTTTATTTTTTGGAATACCAATTAGCCTTGTTAATAATCCAGTTGTGATTTTGGTTGTAGGATTTTTTTGGCCAATCTTTCATCTTTTTGCTCCGCTAAATGTAGAAACATATTCTTTGTCACTAAATGCATTTATTGCTACACTACCAGTTTTGTTTATTCATTTTAAAATATGGAAAAGTGGACTAGGTTGGATTTCAATTGTTGCTCATTCAGGATACAATATCGTTTCAAATTTTGTCAACTGTAATGATTTGGCTACTTGCTCTCAGTTTAATAACAATAATTTTGATTTTCCAGGATTTCACATATTTGTTGGAATCACTGCCTTGTCTGTAGTAATTGTATTCTTTTTGCAGAGAAGAAAAAAAGAGAAACAGTAGATAAAGCATTCAACATGTAATTTCTAGAGATTATCTGTAATCTTTTTAGTAAATTCAGCAGTACTCAAATCCCCTCCTATATCACGGGTTTTTGCACCTGTCTTTACCAAATCAAAGATTGTGCCCTCTAATTTCTGTCCAACTTCAATACATTTTGAGTCATTGTTCTTGGAGCCTAACCAGTCACACATCATCTTAATTGATAACAAAAATGATGAAGGATTAGCAATTCCTTTTCCTGCGATATCAAATGCTGCACCATGCACTGGCTCAAACAATGCAAAATTATCTCCAATATTAGCAGCTGGAGCCATTCCTAATCCACCAACTACTTGGCTGGATTCATCAGATAATATATCTCCAAACAAGTTTGTAGTAACTATTACATCGAACTCTTGGGGCTGACGAATTAAGTTCATTGCAGCAGCATCTACATACATCTCCTCAAATGAAACATCAGAGTATGTATCAGCTACTTTTTTGCAAGAATCTGCAAACAAGCTATCTGAGATTCTCATTACATTTTTCTTGTGAACGCAAGTAACTTTTTTCTTGGAATTTCTCTGTCTTGCGGTCTCAAATGCATATTTTGCAATACGTTTAGAAGCTTTTTCAGAAATGGTTCGAATTGCAACAGCCGCACCATCAATACGAAATTCTTGTCCCGTGTAAAGATCCTCAGTATTTTCACGAACTATTACCATGTCAATATCATCACGTAATGCTGGCATATGGGGGTATGACTTTGCAGGACGGATATTTGCATACAAATCTAGCATTCTTCGTAGCACTACAATTACGTCTGCAGCTGATTCTCCAACTGGTGCTTTCATGCATGCATCAGATTGTTTTATTTTTTCAACTGCTTCATCAGGTAATGCCTTACCAATCTCAGCTAATGCCTTGTCACCAGCCGATAATGGAGTTACTTCAAACTTTAAGCCAAGCTTGTCATTAATGGCATCCAACACCGAAATAGCTGATTCAGATAATTCAGGGCCAATTCCATCACCAGTAATTAATGAGATTTTATACATACCAATTCATCACACAAGTAGGATTTTAGCTAACCTGTTTTTCTTGTAGCATTTTTTTGAGCATTAGACGATTAATTGCATCAATTACTGCTTTGACAGAGGTAGTTACAATGTCTTCTCCAACTGATTTTGAGGATACTTTATTTCCTAATGCATCTTCTACTTTTACTGTTACTTCACACAATGCGCTTGAACCACCTGAAATAGATGCCAATCCATAATCTTTGATTCTAATTTCTGAAAGCTTGCCAGTAATTTTTTGAATTGCA
>JABAOE010003000.1_pt5 | contig 25499 bp, 25 predicted proteins | sample 7062141 | NCBI WGS metagenome assembly JABAOE01 (sample SAMN14538627, study PRJNA623070) | marine sediment metagenome | biome: marine biome [ENVO:00000428]; feature: marine pelagic biome [ENVO:01000023]; material: deep marine sediment [ENVO:00002113] | place: India: Gulf of Khambhat ... | reverse complement strand
ATCGCAGTTCGCCTACATCGCACGGCGGCTGGAGCGTGAGGCGCTCGACGACGTCGTGGCCCTCGTGGAGTCCCTCGACCTCGAGGGTGTCTACTTCATCGAGGAGCCGAAGCGTGTCTATCCCGCCGGAGGTCTCGCCTCCCAGATCATCGGGTTCGTCCAGGACGACGACGGGGTCGGCCTCGAAGGCCTCGAGTACGAGTTCGACGACGTGCTCGCCGGCACACCCGGGGCGCTCGTCGTCGAGCGCGACCCCTACGGCAACCCGATCCCGCAAGGTCAGTTCCTCGTCGACCCGGCGGTGCCCGGCGGCGATCTCGTCCTCACCATCGATCGCGAGATCGAGTTCCTCGCCCAGCAGGCGCTCGCCGGTGCGCTCGAGCGCACGGGAGCGATCGCCGGCACCATCGTCGTGCTCGACGTCGAGAGCGGTGAGATCCTCGCCATCGCCAACGCTCCGACGTTCGATGCCAACGATCGCTCCAACCTCGACGTCGAACGGTTCCGCAACCGGGCGGTCACCGATGTCTACGAACCGGGATCGACGCTCAAGGTCGTCACCGTCGCCGCCGCCCTCGAAGAAGGCGTCGTCACCCCGTCCGATGTGTTCACGGTTCCGAGCAAGCTCGTCATTCACGACAAGAGCTACACGGACACGGCTCGAACCGGAGAGGAGGAGATGACCGTCGCCGAGATCGTCGCCCGGTCCTCGAACATCGGAACGATCCTCATCCAGGACCAGCTCGGCAACGATGCCCATTACCGCTACCTCTCGGCGTTCGGGCTCGGCCGGGCCGCGTCGGGACAATTCCCGGGCGAGGTCGACGGCAGCCTCCAGCCGGTCGGGGAGTGGTGCAAGACGACGTGTGGGCCATCCACCGCCATCGGCTACCGCGTCGACGTGACCCCTCTCCAGATGGCGGCGGTGTTCGCTGCGATCGCAAACGACGGGGTGTGGGTGGAGCCCCACATCGTCAAGGAGGTGCTCCCGGGTCGCGGCACCCCCCAGCCGTTCGAGCCGAAGCGCCGCCCGGTCCTCAGCGCGGAGACGGCACGCACCATGCGGCTTCTCCTCCAGGGTGTCGTGGAGCGGGGAACCGGAACGCGGGCCCAGATCGCTGGATACACAGTGGGGGGAAAGACGGGCACCACCGAGAAGTTCGTGCCCGGAGAGGGTTACAGCGAGACCGACCGGATCGCGAGCTTCATCGGCATGGCACCGCTGACGGATCCCAGCATCGTCGTCGCTGTCGTCCTCGACTCACCCAGTGGTGAGCTCGAAGACGGTGTCGACCTCAAGTTCGGCGGCGTGTCTGCGGCGCCGGTGTTCGCCGAGGTTGCCGAAGCCGCCCTTCATCTCCTCGGAGTGGCCCCCGATGCCGGCTGATCCCCGCTCCGAGCCGACATCGGTGACGCTCTCCGACCTCGCCGCTGCCGTCGACGCGCTCTCGCCGCGCCTCGTCGGCTCGTCCGTGACCGTCGACGACGTGCACCACGACTCGCGTGACGTCGAACCGGGCGGTTGCTTCGTGGCGATCAGGGGTGCTCGCGTCGACGGCCACGACTTCGCCCCCGGCGCCGCCGCCCGCGGCGCCGCCGCCCTCGTCGTCGAGCGCGCCGTCGAAGCCGATGTGCCCCAGCTCGTCGTTGCCGACACGCGCCGGGCGCTTCCCCTCCTCGCCGCGACGGTTCACCGCCACCCGTCCTCCGAGCTCACGGTCGTCGGGGTCACCGGGACGAACGGGAAGACGACCGTGACCCGCATGTTGGAGAGCATCGTGCGGGCGGCCGGTCTCACTCCCGGCGTCGTCGGCACCGTCGGCGCCCTCATCGGCGACGAGCCCGTGTCCGTGGCGCGGACGACGCCGGAGGCGAGCGATCTGCAGCGGCTCCTCCGCCGCATGGTGGACGCCGGTGTCGACATCGTCGCGCTCGAGGTCTCCTCGCACGCGCTCGTCATGGGCCGAGCCGACGCGATCCGCTTCGAGCTCGCCGCATTCACGAACCTGTCCCAGGACCACCTCGACTTCCACGGCGACATGGCGTCGTACGCCGCCGCCAAGGAGCGGCTCTTCGAGCCGGCGATGGCCCACCGCGCCGTCGTGTGGCGCGACGACCCGGCGGGTGCTCGCATCGTCGCGCAGACGGTCCTGCCGGCGACGACCGTTGGTCTCGAGCCGGGAGCCGACGTCGAGGGAACGCTGCTGGCCTCGGGTCCCGAGGGGTCGTCCGTTCTCGTCGCCACCCGTCACGGTACGGCCACACTCAGCGTGCCGATGGCGGGCGAGTTCAACGTGGCGAACGCCCTCGTCGCCTCCGCCTGCGCGCTCGAGATCGGGATCGGCCTCGATGCCGTCGTCGCCGGGCTCGAGGCGCTCGCACCGATTCCGGGCCGGTTCGAGGTCGTCGACGGTGGCCCGCCGTTCCTCGTCGTCGTCGACTACGCCCACACCCCGGCGGCGATCCGAAGCGCCATCGCGGCCGGCCGCCGCCTCGCCCGCGGCCGCGTCATCGCGGTGGTAGGCGCCGGCGGCGACCGGGACCCGGAGAAGCGCCCGGCCATGGGGGCGGCGGCGATGACGGCGGACCTCGCCGTCATCACCTCCGACAACCCGCGGTCAGAGGACCCGGCCGACATCATCGCCGCCGTCGTTGCCGGGGCGAAGGGGCCTAGCCACGTCGAGGCGGACCGTGCCCGCGCCATCGAATGGGCGATTGCCGCGGCCCGACCGGGCGACGCCGTGCTCATCCTGGGGAAGGGTCACGAGCTCGGCCAAGAAGTCGGCGGTGAGGTCCTCCCGTTCGACGACCGGGTCGTGGCGGCTGCGGCGCTTCGCGAGCTGCGGGGGGCACGATGAGCGCCCGCTGGACCCTCGACGCGATCGCCGCCGCCACCGGCGGCCGCGTGGTCGGCGATCCGGCGTTGGAGATCACCGGCGTGTCAACCGACTCGCGCGCCATCCACCCCGGCGAGGTCTTCGTCGCGATCCGCGGCGACCATCACGACGGTCACGACTACGTGGCGGCCGCGCTCGAGATGGGCGCCGGGGCGGTGGTCGTGCGGCACGGCGGTGCGACGGTCGTGCCCCGCGTCGAGGTCGACGACCCGCTCGATGCCCTCGCCGCCCTCGCCGCGGCGCGCCGCGCGTCCATCTCCGTCCCGGTCGTAGGCGTCACCGGAAGCACCGGGAAGACGACAACGAAAGACCTCCTCCGCGCCGCGCTGCCCGAGGCCTGGGCATCGCCGCGTTCGTACAACAACGAGGTCGGCGTGCCGCTGACCGTGCTGGCGACGCCCGGCTCGGCTCGCCATGTCGTCGTCGAGGTCGGGTCGCGAGGAGTTGGCCACATCCGCAGCCTCATACCGGCCGTCCGTCCCGACGTGGCCGTCATCACCAACCTCGGCGTCGTTCATCTCGAGACCTTTGGGACGGTGGAGCGGCTGGCGGCGGCGAAATGGGAGCTCGTCGAGGGTCTCCAGCGGGGCGGTGTCGCCGTGCTCCCCGCCGACGAGCCGAGGCTGAACCGGTCTCACCCCGGTCGGACGGTGACGTTCGGCGTCGAGGTCGCCGCCGACGTGGCCGTCCGCGACGTCGTCCTCGACGACAGCGGCCGACCCCGCTTCACCGTGGAGGCACACGGGGAGACGCGGCGCGGCTTCGTGCCGCTGGCCGGCAGGCATCAGGCGAAGAACGCCGCCGCCGCCATCGCCGCCGGAATCGTCGCCGGGGTCGGCCTGGATCGTCTCGTCGAGGGGATGGCAACCGCCTCCGGCTCACCGTGGCGCATGGAGATCCACGGCGGCGCGTACACCGTCGTCAACGACGCCTACAACGCCAACCCCGACTCCGTGGAGGCGGCGCTGCGCACCGTCGCCGAGCTCCCCGGGCGGCACATCGCCGTGCTCGGCGAGATGGCCGAGTTGGGGCCTGTGTCGGTGGCCGAGCACGAGCGCATCGGGGGCCTGGCCTCCTCGCTGGGTTACGCCGCGGTCGTGACGATCGGTGCCGAGCCCGGCATCGCCCGCGGCGCCGGCCCGATCGCCCGTGCCGTTCCCGATCCCCCCGCCGCGGCCAAGCTGTTGGCCGAGGTCCTCCGCAACGGCGATGTCGTGCTGGTCAAGGCCTCGCGTGCGGTCGGCCTCGAAGATCTGGCCCGCCACCTCATCGAGGAGGCGAACGCATGATCTCGCTTCTCATCGCCGCGTCGGTGTCGTTCGTACTCGCCATCCTGCTCACCCCGGTTGCGATCAAGCAGCTTCGTGCTCGCAACATCGGGCAGTTCATCCAGGAGGAGGTCGAGGGCCACTCGCACAAGCGGGGGACGCCGACGATGGGCGGCATCGTCATCAACGTCGCCGTCGTCGTCGGCTACTTCGTCGCCCACTACCGGATCTTCGAGTTCGGCGAGGGTTTCGTCATCGCCACGAGGCCGTTCACCCATCAGGGCTGGCTTGCCGTTTTCGCCCTCGTCGGGATGGGTGCCATCGGGTTCTTCGACGACTACGTGAAGTTCGCCCGCAAGGACAACAAGGGCCTGGCGAAGCGGTGGAAGTTCCTCGGTCAGCTCGCCATCGCCGGACTCTTCGCATGGGGAGCGGTTGCCGCCGATGTGAGCACCAAGCTGACGCTGACCAGAAGCTCGGTCGGGATCGAGCTCGGTGCGTGGTTCTACGGAGTCCTCGTGCTCCTCATGCTCACTGCGGCTGCGAACGCGGTGAACCTCACCGACGGGCTCGACGGCCTTGTGGCCGGATCGGGCTCCCTGGTGTTCGGGGCCTACGTGCTCATCGGCTTCTGGCAGTTCCGCAACTTCGACTTCTACCGGGTCGAAGGGGCGCTCGACCTCGGCGTGTTCGCCGCCGCCCTCGTCGGCGCCGTGCTCGGCTTCCTGTGGTGGAACGCAGCCCCCGCCCGCATCATCATGGGCGACACCGGCTCACAAGCGCTCGGCGGCGCACTCGCCGCACTCGCGCTCCTCACCAGCACGCATCTGCTGCTCATCCTCCTCGGTGGCCTCTATGTGATGGTCACGATGTCGGTCATCCTCCAGGTGTTCTCGTTCCGGGTCTTCGGGAAGCGCATCTTCCGGATGGCCCCGATCCACCATCACTTCGAGTTGAAGGGCTGGCCGGAGACGACCGTCATCGTGCGGTTCTGGATCATGGCCGGGATCGCCGTCGCCCTCGGTGTCGGCGTCTTCTACGCGGACTTCCTCTCCGCCACCAACGGGGGGGTGCTGCCGTGAACCTCCTCGTGCTCGGGGCGGCGGTGAGCGGACTGGCGGCCGCCCGGCTCGGCCGCCGGCTCGGCCATGATGTCACGGTCTACGACGCCGACCCCGGCGCGCTCGCCGGGCCCGAGTCGGACGGGTATCCGGTGCGAGGGGGGGAGTGGGACCCGTCGTGGCTCGAAGGCGCCGACGCCGTCGTCACGAGCCCGGGGATCCCCCCGGCGGCGGCACCGGTGCGCGACGCCCTCTCCTCGGGCAGGCCGCTGTGGAGCGAGATGGAGTTCGCCGCCCGTCACCTCGGCGTCCCGTATGCCGCCGTCACCGGGACGAACGGGAAGACGACGACGACGGCAGCTACCGCAGACATGCTGCGCGCCGCCGGCGTGGATGCCGCGGCCGCCGGCAACATCGGGACGGCCCTCTCCGATTTCGTCGGCGCCGGCCACGACGTCGTGGTCGTCGAGGCGTCGAGCTTCCAGCTCCGGTTCGTCGAGGAGTTCCACCCCGTCGCGGCTGCGGTGCTCAACGTCGCCCCCGACCACCTCGACTGGCACGGGGACCTCGATCGGTATCGGGCGGCGAAGGCGCGGGTCTTCGAGCACCAGGGCCCCGACGACATCCTCGCCTACGACGTCGACGACCCGGGAGCCGCATCGCTGGTGGCCGCCGCGCCTTCGCGGTGCATCCCGGTGAGCGGTACGAGCCGCCCCGCCGGCGGCAACGGTCCCGACGGCGACGACCTCGTCATCGGCGACGCTCGCTATCCACGGCCGCCGCTCGACCCGGCCTTCCTCGTGGACCTCGCCACGGCGGCGACGCTCGCCCATCACCTCGGGGCGACACCCGACGGCGTGGGCACGGTGCTCGCCGGCTTCGAGGCTGCCGAACACAGGCGCACCCCGGTCGGCAGCTGGGGCGGCGTTGCGTGGATCGACGACTCGAAGGCGACGAACCCACACGCCGCCGCGGCCTCGGCGGCGGCCTACCCCTCGGTCGTGCTCATCGCCGGTGGACGGAACAAAGGACTCGATCTCGCCCCGCTCGCCGCGGTGCGATCGGTGCGGGTCATCGTCGCCTTGGGAGAGGCGAGCGACGAGCTCGCCGCGATCACCGACCCCGGGCGCTTCGTTGCCGCCGGGGATCTCAAGGGCGCCGTCATCGCCGCCGACGCCATCGCCCAGCCTGGCGACGTCGTCCTTCTCGCCCCAGGCTGCGCCAGCTTCGACATGTTCACGTCCTACGCCGAGCGGGGCGACGTCTTCACGGCACTCGTCCGGTCTCTGAAGGAGGCCGGCGATGGTGTCTGAGACGTCCCGGGTGACACCGATCACCGCAGCGCCGTCGGCGGCGGCGGCGAGGGCCAGGGCCGCCCGGCGGGCCGGAGACCGCACGTCGGTGCTGTTGCTCCTCCCGGTGGCGATGCTGCTCGTGGTCGGTCTCGGGGCGGTGCTCTCATCGTCGTCGGTCGTTGCCATTCGCGAAGGCGCCGACCAGTGGTTCTACGTCAAGCGACAGATCGTGTGGATCCTGCTCGGGACGGCTGCGCTCGTCATCGCCACCCGGATCCCGTACCGCTGGTATGCGAGGGCTGCCTCCGGCATCTTCGCCCTGGCCGTCGCCGGCCTCGTCATCACCCTCGTCATCGGCGACGTTCGCGGCGGTTCCCGGCGCTGGATCGAGCTGGGGCCGGTCACGCTCCAGGTTTCCGAGTTCGCCAAGTTCGCTCAGGTCGCGTTTCTCGCCGCGGTCATGACCCGCAAGGAGGGCTACCTCGATCGCTTCTCTCACCTCTTCTGGCCGGTCGCCGGCTCGCTGACGATCGTGGGGGCGCTCCTTCTCGCCCAGCCCGATCTCGGCACCGCCATCCTCATCGCAGCGACCTCGTTCGCCGTCCTCACCGTGTCGGCTGCGCCGATGCGCCACGTGCTCGGGCTCGGAACCCTCGGCGCTCTGTTCGCCACGGTGCTCGCCTATGCCCAGCCCTACCGTCGGGCGAGGATCACCGCGTTCCTCGACCCCGGCGCCGACCCGCTCGGCGTGGGGCTCCAGCCGATCCAGAGCCTCGTCGCCCTCGGGACCGGTGGCTGGTTCGGCGTCGGGTTGGGGGCGTCGCGAGCCCGGTGGAGCTTTCTCCCCAACGCCCACACCGACTTCATCTTCGCGATCATCGGCGAGGAGGTCGGGTTCGCGGGCGCGATCGTGGTCGTTGCGCTGTTCGTGTTCTTCGCGATCATCGGGATGGTGATCGCCTACCGCGCCCCGGACCGGTTCGGCCGGTTGCTCGCCGCCGGCATCGTGGCCTGGCTCTCGCTCCAGGCCGTCGTCAACATCGGTGGTGTGGCTGTGCTCATACCGATCACGGGGCTGCCACTCCCGTTCGTGTCGGCGGGGGGGAGCGCGATGATCGTCAACCTCGCGGCCATCGGTGTGCTCGTGAACATCGCCAGGACCCCGGCGGAGCAGGACTCGTGACCTATGCCCTCGCCGCCGCCGGAACCGGGGGCCACGTCTATCCGGCGCTCGCCGTTGCCGACGCCCTCGTCGCCGGCGGGGTCGAGTCGACGGACATCTTCTTCGTCGGCGGCGCCAGGATGGAGTCCTCCGCCGTTCCGGAGCGAGGCTACGAGTTCGTCGAGGTCGAAATCCGCGGCCTGAAGCGCTCGCTGTCGCTCGACAACGTCAGGTTGCCGTCGGTGGTGTGGCGGGCGGCCCGCCGGATCGCGGCCGAGCTTCGCGCCAGGGGCACCAAGGTGGTCGCGGCCTTCGGGGGGTATGTGTCGGTGCCGGCGGCGATGGCGGCTGGGCGAGCCGGAGCGTCGCTCTTCGTCCAGGAGCAGAACGCGGTACCCGGTCTCGCCAACCGGCTCATCTCGGCGCGAGCTGTCGAATCGTTCGTTGCCTTTCCCGCCGCGACCGATCGGCTTCGTCACGCCCGCCTCACCGGGAACCCTCTTCGGGACGAGTTCACCCGCTTCGATCGGGACCGGCTCCGTGGCGAGGCGCGCCGTCGCTACGGTCTCGACGATCGGGGCTCCGTCCTCGGCGTCCTCGGTGGCAGCCTCGGCGCGAAGGTGCTCAACGATGCCACCGAACGGATTGCCGACGCCCACGACCTCGAGCAGCTCCAGATCGTCCACCTGACAGGACGCGTCCACTTCGAGGAGGCCTCGGCCCGTGCCGCCGCCCGCTCGCCACGCTGGCACGTCGTTGCCTTCGAGGATCGGATGGATCTGTTCTACGCCGCGGCCGACGTCGTGCTCTCCCGGGCGGGGGCGCTGACCATCTCGGAGCTGGCGGCGACCGGCACCGCCGCCGTCGTCGTTCCCTACGCGGCAGGGACCGCCGGCCACCAGCGGGCGAACGCCGACCACCTCGAGCACGTCGGCGGCGTCGTCGTCGTGCCCGAGACCCAGCTCGATCGCATCCCCGTCGAGATCGAGCAGCTCCTCTCCGATGGGCCGCGTCGCGCTGCGATCGCCGGAGCCGCCGCCGGCCAGGGCCGCCCCGGCGCCGCCGCCGAGATCGCGGCTGCCCTGATAGAGGCGGCGCGATGAGCGTCACCCTCGACGCCGCGCTGCGGATCCACATCGTCGGCGCCGGCGGGTCGGGGATGGCACCGCTCGCGAAGCTCCTCGCCGGGCTCGGCCACACCGTCTCTGGATCGGATCTCAAGCCGGGCCACCGCCTCGATGCCCTCTCCGACATCGGTATCGAGGTGTGGGTCGGCCATCGCGCCGACGTGATGACCGGCGTCGACCTCGTCGTCGCCTCCTCTGCGGTCCCGGATCGCGACCCGGAGGTGACCGCGGCGAGGGCCGCCGGCGTCGTCGTCTGGTCGCGCCCGGAGCTCCTCGATGCGATCACGGCGAGGATGCCGGGAATCGGGTTCACCGGGACCCACGGCAAGACCACTTCGTCGGCGCTCGCCGTCACCGCGTTGCGGGCGATCGGGCTCGATCCGAGCTTCATCGTCGGCGGCGAGCTGCTCGACCTCAACACCGGCGCCCACCTCGGCGATCCGGACCTGTTCGTCCTCGAGGCCGACGAGGCATTCGGGACCTTCCGTCATCTCCACCTCCGCGGTCTCCTCGTCACCAACATCGAGGCCGATCATCTCGACTACTACGGCAACGTCGCCGCCTTGGAGGAGGCGTTCGCCCTCGTCGCCAACCGCTCGCAGGGGCCGGTGCTCGGGTGCATCGACGACCCCGGAGTTCGACGGCTCGCCGAGCGCGCTCCGGTGGGCACGTACGGGCTCGATCCCGCGGCCTCGTGGTGGGTGAGCGAGATCGACGATCACCCCGGAGGGGGCGTCTCGTTCCGGCTTCTTCGCGGCCCGGGATGCGACCTACCGGTTCGCGTACCTCGCCCCGGTCTCCATGTCGCCCGCAACGCCGCCGGCACGCTCGCCCTGCTCGCCGAGCTCGGCTTCCCGATCGAAGGGCTCGTCGAAGGCGTTGCAGGCTTCGGAGGTGTGCGACGCCGTTTCGAGGTCAAGGGCCGGATCTCGGGCGTGACGATCGTCGACGACTACGCCCATCATCCGACCGAGGTCGAAGCGACGNNAGCGACGATCGCCGCCGGCCGCCGTGGCGGGTGGCGGCGGGTCTGGGCCGTGTTCCAACCCCACCGATACACGCGCACTGCGGAACTGGCCCCGCAATTCGGAGCGCCGCTCGCCCTGGCCGACCGAGTCGTCGTCACCGACGTCTATGCCGCCGGAGAGCCGCCACAGCCGGGGGTGACCGGCCGTCTCGTCGCCGAGGCGGTGGCGGCGGCCGGCGGCGAGGTCGACTACGTGCCCACCGTGCGCGCAGTGACCCGGTTCCTCGACGGGAGGCTTGCCGAAGGCGATCTCGTGCTGCTCCTCGGCGCCGGCGATGTGAACGCGGTTGCCGACGATCTCGCCGCCCTCCTGGATGTGGCGCCATGAGTCTCGATGCGCTCGTGGCCGCAGGCGTCCTCGAGCACGATGTCGTGCTCGGGCCCCTCACGACGTACAAGTTCGGCGGGCCCGCCCGGTATTTCGCGGACGTGGAGACCGAAGCCGACCTGGCGCAGATCCTCGCCGCCCGCGGTAGCGAGACAGTGCAGCCGCCACTGCTCGTGCTGGGGCGGGGGAGCAACGTCGTCGTCTCGGATGCCGGCTTCGACGGACTCGTGCTTCGACTCGGCGGCGACTTCGCCGCCGTTGCCATCGGTGACGACGGGACGGTGACGGCGGGTGGGGCGGTTTCGCTCCCCATCCTCGCCCGTACTGCAGTGAAGGCGGGGCGGGGCGGTCTCGAGTTCTACGTCGGGATCCCCGGAACCGTCGGCGGAGCGGTGATGATGAACGCCGGGTGCCACGGCAGCGACACCGCCGAGCGGCTGCGGACCGCCCGGGTCCTCGAGGCGGCGACGGGAGAGGTGACAGACCGGACCCCGGCCGACCTCGGACTCGCCTACCGGCACAGCAACCTCGCCGCCGGCGACATCGTGATCGCGGCGACCTTCACCACCGTCGCCATCACCCCTGCCGAGGGAGAGGCCCGGATGCGGGAGATCACCCGATGGCGGCGGGAGCACCAGCCCGGGGGAACGCTCAACGCCGGCAGCGTGTTCAAGAACCCGGAATCGGTGCCGGCGGGGAAGCTCATCGACGACTGCGGGCTCAAGGGATTCGCTGTCGGCGGCGCCTCGGTCTCCGCCAGGCATGCCAACTTCTTCGTCGCAGATGACACCGCCAGCGCCCAAGACGTCTTCGACCTCGTGGCATCGGTGCGGCGCACCGTGGCTCGGGCCACCGGGATCGTCCTCGAGCCCGAGGTGCGCTTCGTCGGCCGCTTCGCGTCACCCGACGCCGTCGATGGAGACCAGCGGTGAGCGCATCGATCGACCACCGAATCGCCGACCGGCGCCGCATGGTGAGCGAGGACGGCGCCCGGCGCCGCCTCCGGTGGGGGATCGCCGTCGTCGCCGTGGCGGCGCTCGCCGGGATGGCGATCGTCCTCTTCCGTTCCCCGTTGCTCTCGGTGCGGCGGATCTCTGTTTCCGGAGCGGTGCACGCCGACGTCGCCGCCGTCCTCGAGCGCCACGGCGCGACCGAGGGGGCGCCGACGATCTCGATGCGGGCCGCGGCGCTCCAGGAGGCAATCGAGGCGGAGCCCTGGGTGGCACGGGCCAGAGTCCGGGTGACGTGGCCGGGGTCGATCGACGTCGTCGTCCTCGAGCACGTCCCCTCGGCCTGGATCCAACTTCCCGAAGGGTGGATGCTCGCCTCGGCGACGGGTGTTGTTCTCGAGCGTGGAGAGCCGCCGTCCGGCGCTCCCCGGGTCGAGGTCCCGGCAACGGGCGGACGACCGGGGGCGGTGATCAGGACCGAGAGCGCTCTCGCCGCGCTCGAGTTCCTCGCCGGGCTTCCCGCACCCGTCGCCGCTGGAGCCGTGGTCCGCTCGACGGAGGAGGGGCTCACCGCGACCGTGGCCGGTCATGCCGTCACCCTCGGTCCGCCACGGGAGATGCTGGCGAAGGCCGCGTCGCTCACCGCCGTCCTCGAAGCCGGCATCGCCGACGGTGCGTCGGTCTCGCTCATCTCGGCGCGCCGCCCTGCGATCTCAAACCCTCAACCTGAGGTTGAGCCCGCTGAGATGACCTCGACCGAGGCTTCAGGCTAAGGTTTGGGGGTCTCGCCTCGCGCGAGCACACCGGGAGGCTGCATCGTGACCGAACAACAGAACCCGCAGAGCTATCTCGCCGTCATCAAAGTCGTGGGCGTGGGTGGGGGCGGGGTCAACGCGGTGAACCGAATGATCGAGGCCGGGGTCGGCGGTGTGGAGTTCATCGCGATCAACACCGACGCCCAGGCGCTGCTCATGTCCGATGCCGACGTGAAGCTCGACATCGGGCGGGAAGTGACGCGCGGGCTCGGCGCCGGCGCCGACCCCGACGTCGGCAGGGGGGCAACGGAGGCACACCGCGACGAGATCGAGGACGCGCTCAAGGGCGCGGACATGGTGTTCATCACCGCCGGTGAGGGTGGCGGGACCGGGACCGGAGGGGCGCCCATCGTCGCCGCCATCGCCCGGTCGTTGGGTGCGCTCACCGTCGGCGTCGTCACCCGCCCGTTCGGGTTCGAGGGGCGCCGCCGCTCGGTGCAGGCCGAGTCAGGGATCCAGGACCTCAAGCAGGCCGTCGACACGCTCATCATCATCCCCAACGAGCGCCTGCTGGAGATCGCCGATCCGTCGACGGCGGTTCTCGAGGCGTTCACGATGGCGGACGAGGTGCTCACGTCGGGGGTGAAGGGCATCACCGATCTCATCACCACGCCTGGCCTCATCAACGTCGACTTCGCCGACGTCAAGACGGTGATGACCGACGCCGGCTCCGCGGTCATGGGCATCGGACAGTCGACGGGAGAGCAGCGCGCCGAGCAGTCGGCACAGAAGGCGATCAGCTCGCCGCTCCTCGAGACCTCGATGGAGGGTGCGAGTGGCGTGCTCCTCTCCATCGCCGGACCCGCCGACATGACGCTGCACGAGGTGAGTCTCGCCGCCGGCATGATCGCCGAGCACTGCGACGCCGACGCCAACATCATCTTCGGGGCGATCGTCGACGACTCGCTCGGTGACGAGATGCGGGTGACGGTCATCGCAGCGGGATTCGACCGGGACCGGCGCGGCGGGGCGCGACCGGCGCCGAGCTTCCGCTCCTTCGACGCCGGNNGGTTCGTCCAGGGATGATTCGCCCCCCCGGCTTCCGGGGCGCTGCCTTCGGGACGGCACGCAACGGCGACGCCAGGGTCGATGAGACGGCGAGGAGAGGCATCTCACGGGAACTCGGGCTCAACGCCGAGTGGGCCTTCCTCACGCAGGTCCATGGCACCGACGTCGTCGAAGCAAGGAGCCCGGGACGGATCGCGGAGGCGGACNNCGACGAGACGGCGAGGAGAGGCATCTCCCGGGAACTCCGGCTCAACTCCGAGTGGGCCTTCCTCACGCAGGTCCACGGCACCGACGTCGTTGAAGCACGGGGCCCGGGACGGATCGCGGAGGCGGACGCGTTGTTCACCACTCGCGCCGGGCTGCCGCTCGCCGTCGCCACCGCCGATTGTGTACCCGCGGTGCTCGAGGGGCCGGCCGTCGTCGCCGTCGTCCATGCGGGCTGGCGCGGCGCCGCATCCGGGGTCGTCGTCGAGACCCTGTCCAAGCTCGCCGACGCTGGGCTCGAGGTGACCCGGGCCGCGGTCGGGCCGTCGATCGGGCCCTGCTGCTACGAGGTCGGCCCCGACGTCGCCGACCGCTTCCCCGGCTTCGTGTCCGAGACCCGCTGGGGGTCGCCCAGCGTCGACATCGGTGGGCTGGTGGCAAGCCAGCTGGAAGCGGGTCTGCCGGGGGGCGCCGTCTGGCGGTCGACCGAGTGCACGTTCACGTCCGACGAGCTCCACTCCTTCCGGAGGACGCGGACCCGGGAGCGGCAGGTGGCGGTGGGATGGCTCCCTCAGGATTGACCTCGGTGCTGGCCCGAATGGAGGCCGCAGCAACCCGCAGCGAGCGCGACCCGGCGGGAGTGACCCTCGTCGTCGTCACGAAGGGCCGATCGCCGGACGAGATCATGCGGGTGTACGACGAGGGTCACCGGGTCTTCGGCGAGAACCGACCTGAGGAGCTCGCCGCCAAGGCACCGCAGCTGCCCGACGACATCAGCTGGCACATGGTCGGCACCGTGCAGAGCCGCAAGGCTGCCCTCGCCGCGGCGCACGCGACGCTGTTGCACTCGCTCGACCGCGAGAAGCTGGCCCGCCGCTGGGCCGATCTCGGCGGATCGCCCGCCCTCGTTCAGGTCAATATCGCCGAGGAGCCGCAGAAACACGGTGTGGATCCCGGCGGGGTCGATGCCCTCGTCACCCGGTCGATCGAGCTCGGGGTGGTGATCCGCGGTCTCATGATCATCCCCCCCCAACCCGTCTTGGCCGAGGACAGCAGGGTCTGGTTCGAGGCGTTGCGAGACCTGCGCGAGCGTCTCCGCGCCGGTCACCCGAGGATTGAAGAGCTCTCGATGGGAATGACGGACGACTTCGAGGTCGCGATCGAGGCCGGTGCCTCCCTGATAAGGGTGGGACGGGCTATCTTTGAGCCGGGCCCCTACCCGAGGTAGCGGGCAGGAAGAGAAGATCGGGGACGGCTGGAATGGCATCGCTGTGGCAGAAGACGCTCTTCTACCTCGGCCTGGTCGACGACGACCAGATCGAGAGCGCCGAAGGCGCCATCGCCGAGGCCGAGCCGGCGGGCCGGGTGCGCACCGTCGACGCCCCGACGCCGGCGGAGACGGATGCTCCGACCCCGGGCCGTCTCGGTCGTCCCGGCGGCGTCGTCGCCGGTAGGAGGATCGAACCGCCGTCGGGGTCGAGAAGGCGGATGTCGTCCAATCCGAGCCTCGCCGAGGCAGGCGTCTACGTACAGCCCGGCGGCAACGCCGGTGAGACCGAGGTCATCGCAGCGCGCACGTTCTCGGATGCCCAGGCGCTCGCCGACCACATACGAACGGGGACGCCCGTCGTCCTCGACCTGCGAGCAACGGAGCCGGCGATGGTGCGCCGCCTCGTCGACTTCTCCACGGGCCTCACCTATGCCCTCGACGGCCGCATGGCCAAGATCGGACAGGGCGTCATCCTCATCACTCCCGCCCGCACCGTGATCGGGGTCGAGGAGCAGCGGCGACTCGTCGAGCTCGGCCTCTACCAGGCGCCGGTCGACTGACCCGTGCTCGACCTCGTCTGCAACCTCATCACACTCGCCTTCTTCGCGATCATCGTCTGGATCGTCCTCAGCTACGTCGTCAGCTTCGGGCGTCTCCCCTGGGGCCACCCGATACGGCGGGTCTACGACATCCTCGCTCGCGGCATCGACCCGGTGTTGCGGCCGATCCGTCGGCTCATCCCGCCGCTGCGACTCGGTGGCATGGCGCTCGACCTGTCACCGATCATCCTCATCGTCGGTCTCCGCATCATCCAGAGCATCATCGGCTGTTGAGGGTGGAACGGACGGTGCCGCGACCGGTACCATCCGAGCGATGGATGTCTCGGCGCACGACGTGCGCAATGCCCGATTCAGCGGAACCCGCCACGTCTACGACCGGCGTGAGGTCGACGAGTTCCTCGAGCGACTCGGGGCATCGCTGGAGCAGTACGAGCAGGAGCTGACGATCTCCCGGCGCAAGCTCGACTCGCTCGAGCACGCCCTCGAGGTGGCGAAGGCCCAGGACGTCCGCGAGCCCGAGTCGGAGCCGGGAGCGATCGAGGAGCTCGAGCGAAAGGTCGAGGACCTACGCGTCGACGCCCTCGCCGAGGCGGCACGAATCCGGAGAGAAGCCGAGGAAGAGGCGCGGCGCATCGCCGACGAGGCGCGGAGGCTCGCCGGATCGCCAGACGCTGCCACCCCCGCCCTCGACGACGACGAGCCGCGCCGGTGGAGGGAGCGATTGGCCGCGGAGATGGCCGCAGACACGTTCGTCGCCACGGCTCGAGAAGAGGCGAGGCGGATACTCCAGATCACCGACCAGCAGGTGGTCGAAGGCACCGCCGCCGCCGACAGGGACCGCGCCGCCGCCCTCGACGAGGTTCAGCGGGAAGTCACGTCCATCCGCGACGCGGCGGGTCGGGAGGCCAACCGCGTCGTCGGCGAGGCTCGGGTCGACGGCGATCGGATCGTGGAGGAGGCGAGGCGCGCTGCCACCCAGATGACCGACGCCGCCGAGCGGGACGTGCGGTCGCTGGAACGCCGGGTGCGCCAGATTCGCTCGTCGCTCCGCGACCTCGAGCGGAGGTTCTCCACGCTGACGGCAAACACGCTGGCCGAATTCTCGATGCTCGGTGATCTCATCGATCTCGATGTGCGCGAGCCGCTGCCGGACGTGCTCGCCTCCGACGCGGTAGAGCCGGGAGAGACCGACCAGACGACCGGCCAGGGCTTCTACGAGCGGCGGCTCGCCGGACTGCGGAGCCGGCTGGAAGCGACGAAGGACGAGCAGGGACGCGTCTGAGCCGCCCTCATCCCGCCACCCGGACGACGTCGAGCCACACCTTCGCTGCGTCGATCAGGGCCTCCTCTCCGCGAAGGTGTGCCCCCCGCTGCAGCGTCGTGGCCAGCACCTCGCCGGCGATCAAGTCACGATGGGTCTCGAACGCCTCGGCCAGCGCGGCGTCCTCGGTGAACCACGTGAGCTGGATGCGGTCGGTGACCGCCAGGTCGAGGGCGCGGCGGCGAGCCTGGATGCGGCTGACGATCTCGCGAGCGAGTCCCTCGAGCTCGAGGTCGGCATCGATGATCGTGTCCAGGGCCACGGAGATCTCGCCCTCGCTGGCCACAGCGACTCCTGGTCGCGGAGCCCGTTCGACGACGACGTCGGCGGCGTCGAGCCTCTCTCCGCCGACCTCTGCATTCCCCGCAACCAGCAGCTTGGTGATCTCGTCGTGAGACAACCGGGAGACGGCGTCCGCGATCGTCTTCGTCGCGGCCCCGAAGCGAGGGCCGAGCGACTTGAAGTTCGCCTTGGCCGAGAGGGTGACGAACCGGCCCTCGTCGGCGTCGACGGCGACGCGGCGAACGTTGAGCTCTTCGGCGATGAGGGAGCGGTGCTCGGTCGCCGCGGCGGCGACCACCTCGTCGCGGGTGACGATCGTCAGCGACGCGAGGGGCTGGCGAACCTTCAAGTCGCTGCGCTTGCGGAGTCCCCGCCCGAGGTTGACGATTGCCCGCACGTGCGCCATGGAGGTCTCCAGCTCCTCGTCGATCCTCGCCTCGTTGGCCTCCGGGTACTCGGTGTGATGGACGCTGTCGGGCGCTGCCGCCCCGGCCGGGCGTTTCACGAGCAGCTGATACATCTCCTCTGTCACGAACGGCAACACCGGCGCCGCCGCCTTGGCGAAGGTGACGAGCACCTCGTAGAGGGTGGCGAACGCGCCGAGCTTGTCGGCGTCGTCGCCGGATCTCTGGCGCCAGAACCGGCGACGCGACCGGCGGATGTACCAGTTCGTGAGGTCGTCGATGAAGTCGATGACCGGGGGGATCACCGCATAGAGCCGGTACTCCTCCATCTCGGTGTTGACGCGCTTGATGAGCGACTGGAGCACGGAGAGGATCCACCGGTCGATCTCGGCCCGCTCCTCGGGAGGCGGGGCGGATTCGAGCTCCGCCCAGGTGACGCCATCGGCCTCGGCATACGTCGTGAAGAACGAGAACGCGTTCCACAGCGGCAGCAGCGTCGTCCGTACGACTTCGCGGACGCCGTCGAGAGAGAACCGCAGCGGCTCGGCCCGCAGCACCGGGGAGTTGATGAGGTAGGTGCGGAGGGCGTCGGCTCCGGAGGTGTCGAGGATCTCGGCGGGATCCGGGTAGTTCTTCAGCGACTTCGACATCTTCCGGCCGTCCTCAGCGAGGATCATCCCGTTCACGACACAGTTCTGGAACGGCACCTCGTCTCGGAGAGCGGTGGCCAGCACGACGAGGGTGTAGAACCAGCCTCGTGTCTGGTCGAGCCCTTCGGCGATGAAGTCGGCGGGGAACGTCCGCTCGAATCGCTCCTCGTTCTCGAACGGGTAGTGGAGCTGCGCGTAGGGCATCGAGCCGGACTCGAACCACACGTCGAGCACCTCGGGGACCCGGCGCATGGTCCCCTCGCATTCGGTGCAAGGGAACGTGACCGGGTCGACGACGTGCTTGTGGAGGTCGTCGAGGAGGACCCCAGAGCGTTCTCGGAGTTCGGCACGCGACCCGACGCACACCTGTTCGTGGCATCCGTCGCATTGCCATACGGGGATGCAGCTTCCCCAGAAGCGGTTCCTGCTGATCGCCCAGTCGCGGGCGTCGCGCAGCCAGTTGCCGAACCTCCGCTCCCCGACGTAGTCGGGAACCCACAGGATCCGCTCGTTGAGCTCGGCCATCCTGTCCTTGAACGCCTCGACCCTCACGTACCAGGAGGGGATGGCCTTGTAGATGAGCGGTGTGTCCGTGCGCCAGCAGAACGGGTAGGCGTGGGTGATCTTCCCCGAGTGCACGAGCAGGTCGCGTTCTCGAAGCAGGTCGACGAGGACGTCATCCGCGTCCTTGACGTGCATCCCCGCAACCTCGGGCACCTCCGCGGTGAACCGTGCCTCGAGATCGACCGGATCGACGAGGAGGTCGATGCCGGCCTCCTCGAGGGCGATGAAGTCGGCCTCCCCGTACGCCGGTGCCATGTGGACGAGGCCGGTGCCCTCGCCGGTCGTCACGTCGGGTGAGGAGATCGTGCGGAACGCGCCGTCGTCGCGTTTCGCCGCGAAATGATCGAAAGCAGGCTCGTACTCGACGCCGATGAGATCGCCGCCCGCCGCCGTCGCCACGACGGTCACATCGGAGTCGCCGAACACGGTGCCAACGAGGTCTTCGGCGACCCAGTAATGGTCTTCCCCGTCGGCCACCCGGGCGTAGGTGATGGTCTCGCCGACGGCGACGGCGAGGTTGCCGGGCAGCGTCCAGGGCGTCGTCGTCCAGATGAGGAGCCAGTCGCCGCGTACTGCCGGCGCCCTGTCCGAGACGACGCGGAGCCGAACGGTGATGGAGGGGTCCTCCACGTCGCGGTACCCCCCGAGGTTGAGCTCGAAGTTCGAAAGCGGCGTGCCGGCGGCCCACGAGTAGGGGAGCACCTTGAAGTCCTGATAGATGAGACCCCGGTCCCACAAGCCTCGGAACACCCACCACACGCTCTCCATGTAGTCGCGGTCCATCGTCCGGTAGTCGTTCTCGAAGTCGATCCAGCGACCGAGCCGGCGAGTGATGTGCTCCCAGGTCTCGGTGTTCGTCTCGACCTCGCTGCGACACGCCTCGTTGAACCTCGCGACGCCGAACTCCTCGATCTGGCGGGGTCCGGACAGGCCGAGCTGGCGCTGCACCTCCATCTCGATGGGGAGGCCGTGGGTGTCCCAGCCGAAACGGCGCTCCACGCGCCTTCCTCGCATCGTCCAGTAGCGGGGGACGATGTCCTTGATGACGCCGGCCAGGAGGTTGCCGTAGTGCGGGCTGCCGGTGGGGAATGGGGGTCCGTCGTAGAACGTGTACTCCCTGTCCTCGGGGTGGAGTTCGACGGAGCGCGAAAAGGCGTCGATCTCATCCCAGAGGCCGAGGATCCGCTCCTCGAGCGCAGGAAGGTCGACCCGCGACGGCACTCTGCTGAACGTGGTCCGGGCGCTCGTGGCGTCCTCGGTCACGGTTGGTTCCTTCCTCGACCCTTCGGCGTTGCCGCTGCACGCCGGGACGAGGGAACCCGCGGTACCACCCGGCTTGCCGGGGCCGGCCCCGGCCGCTTCGTTGTCCCCGTGTCGTGGGGCGGACGGCGGGCTCTACCTCCGGCACGCCGGTCTCTTCCCGCAGCTCAGGGGTGATGTTCCGTCGGTCCGGGGCCGGCCTCTCACCATCGCCGGCTCGCTCGTGCCCGGTGTGTCCTCGGGACGCGTCCCCTTCGACGCCGGCCAGCGATGGTACTACCCGCCGCCGCCGGTACCGTTGCGCCGGTGGAGCCGGTGCGAGCGGCCGCGGAAGGGGTGGAGATCGACCTCTGGGTCGTGCCGAATGCGTCGCGCACGGAGATCGCAGGCCGCCATGGCGGGGCACTCCGTGTTCGCGTCGCCGTGCCCGCCACCGGCGGGAGGGCAAACGAAGCAGCGTGCCGGCTCATCGCCGAACGCACAGGCGGATCCGTCGAGCTCGTGCGCGGCCACCGCTCCCGGCGCAACGTCGTCCGTGTTCGCGGCGTCGATTCCGGCGAGCTGCAGCGCCGCCTCGGCGTGTGACCGCCCGGATTGGAGGGCGCACGGTGCTACAGTCTCGGCCTCCGAGGAGGTCGAATGGCCAGGAAGCAGCTGGCGAAATCCACGCTTCAGCGGCTCCGCGGCAAGCTCGAGGAGGAGCGGGAGCGGCTGAGCTCCCTCATCGAGGAGATGGAACGCGAGCGCGAGCAGATCCGACTCGCCGAGACGGGCTCCGAGCACAACGCCGATCCCGACAACGCGGACGGGGGCTCGCTCGCCTTCGAGCTCGAGATGGACTTCTCCAAGGAGCGCAACGCCCGCGAGCTCCTCGGCAAGGTCGAGAAGGCCCTCGATCGGATGGAGAAGGGCGTCTACGGAGTGTGCGAGGTGAGCGGCAAGCCGATTCCGCTCGCTCGGCTCGAGGCGCTCCCTTACGCGACGACGCTCGTCGAGTGGGCCGACAGGGCCTGAAGAGGCCTCCGTGGTGGGTCGCGATCGGCGTCGTCGTCGCCGACCAGGTCACGAAGGTATGGGCGGTGGCCGCGCTCGAAGGCGAGCCGGTCTCGCTGATCGGTGAGTTCCTCGAGTTCCGGCTGACCCGGAACCCCGGAGCCGCGTTCTCGAGCTTCACCGGCGGCGGGAGGCTTCTCGCCGTGGTGGCGATCCTCATCGTCGTCGTCGTCGCCGTCACGTTGCCGCAGGCGGCCCGGCGATTCGAGCAAGTCTCGCTCGCCCTCATCCTCGGGGGGGCCGTCGGGAACCTCCTGGACCGCTTCTTCCGCGGCGAGGGGATTCTCGACGGAGCGGTCGTGGACTTCATCGACTTCTCGTTCTGGCCGACCTTCAACGTGGCCGACTCGGCGATCTCGATCGGGGTGGTGGTGCTCATCGCCGGAGCGCTGTTCGCGCCGCACGCCGAGGCGCCGGCACCGCCCCGAGATGGCTGAACGATGGGTGGTCCCCTCCGAGCTTGCAGGTGAGCGCACCGATCGCATCGTCGCCGTTCTCGGCGGCATGGGTAGAGCCGAGGCGCGCCGGCTCGTCGACGACGGCGCCGTGCTCGTCGACGGTGAACCGGTTTCCGCCTCGAGTCGGTTGACGGCAGGCCGCGTCATGGACGTCAGCCTTCCTGCGGCGCGAGCCGCAATCGAGCCCGCCGCAGTGCCCTTCCGGGTCGTGTTCGCCGACGGCGACCTCGTCGTCGTCGACAAACCCTCCGGCGTCGTCGTCCATCCCGGGGCGGGCCACCGTGACGACACACTCCTCAACGGCCTCGTGGCTCGCTATCCCGATCTCGTCGGGCTGGGTGAGGCGCACCGCTTTGGCATCGTCCATCGCCTCGACCGTGACACATCAGGGTTGCTCGTCGTGGCGCGGTCTGCGGCGGCGCACGAGGCGCTCACGGGTGCGATGCGCCGGCGGGAGATCGAACGGCGGTACCTCGCCCTGGCAGCCGGCCTCTTCGAAGCCGAGAGTGGGACCATCGACGCGCCGCTGAGAAGAGACCCGCGGCGGCCGACGCTGATGACCGTGCGCCCCGACGGGCGGCAGGCCCGCACCCACTACACCGTGATGGCGGTGTGGGACGCCGTCACACTGCTCGACGTCCGCCTCGAGACGGGTCGCACCCACCAGATCCGGGTCCACATGTCCTCGATCGGGTCCCCACTGTGCGGTGATGCCGTCTACGGGAACCGGGGCGGGCCGGGCGATCCCGGCCGGGTGTGGCTCCACGCCGGCCGGCTCTCCTTCGTGCACCCGATGGGTGGCGGCACCCTCGACATGACATCACCGCTGCCGGACGACCTCGTCGCCTCACTGGAGCGGCTCGGTCCTCCGGTCGAGGGTGGGGTCCCCCCGACCGTGATCGCACCACCGGACCCCGCCGGGTCGGGAACGCCCACCGACTCCTAGGCTTGGGCGAGCAGCAACCCGCCGGAGTCACCTTGGTCGGACATTACGAGCGGCTCTCGTACCTCGACGCGTCGTTCCTCGCGCTCGAGTCGCGCACGACCCACATGCACGTCGCCGCGATATCGATCTTCGAGGCGGGTCCCCTGCGCGGCGACCACGGGGGGATCGACGTCGAGCGGATCAGGCGCTACGTCGCTTCGAAGCTCCAGCTCATTCCCCGCTACCGGCAGCGGCTGGCCCACGTCCCGTTCGAGCGGCACCCCGTCTGGGTCGACGACGAGCACTTCAACCTCGACTACCACGTGCGCCACACGAGCCTTCCCCGCCCCGGCACGGCCGAACAGCTCAACCGCCTGATGGCTCGCCTCGTGTCTCAGCAGCTCGACAGGTCGAAGCCGTTGTGGGAGGTGGCCATCGTCGAGGGGCTGGAGGACGACCGCTTCGCCCTCATCTCGAAGGTCCATCACTGCATGATCGACGGCATCTCCGGCGTCGACCTCATGGCGGTGCTGCTGGGCCTTGCTCCCTCCGGCGAGATCGGTGAGGTACCCGACCACGAGCCGCGGCCAGCCCCCGGCGGGGCCGAGCTCGTCGTCAGGGAGACGGCGAGGAGAACCGGCCGCGTCGTAGCTGCGTTGCGGAGCGCCCGAAGGCTGCGCGAGGACGCGACGGCGATCGCGCTCGAGGGGGCGCGACGGGTGCGGGCGATGAGCCACTCGCTCGGCTCCGGGTGGCTGATCCCGGCATCGAAGACGCCGCTCAACGGGGCCATCGGACCCAACCGGCGCTTTGCCACGCTCGATACGCCTCTTTCCGCCGTCAAGGAGATCAAGGACGCGTTCGGGGGCACCGTCAACGATGCCGTCCTCGCCACCGTCGCCGGTGGGATCAGACGGTTCCTCACCGACGCACGCGGTTTCGGCGTCGACGGGCTCGACTTCAGGGTCATGGCACCGGTGTCGGTCCGTGCCCGCACCGAGCGGGGCACGATGGGCAATCAAGTGGCGATGTGGCTCTTGCCGCTGCCGGTCGGGACCGCCGATCCCGAGGAGCGGTTCCGTCTCGTCCACGCCGCGACCGAGAAGCTGAAGCGAACGGATCAGGCACTCGGTGCCGCCACCCTGGTGAGGTTGAGCGCCGGTGCACCGGCGACCCTCGTTTCGCTCGCGAGCCGACTCGCCCAGGGGGCCCGGCCGTTCAACCTCACCGTCACCAACGTGCCGGGCCCGCAGTTCCCCCTGTACCTCATGGAGTCGCGCCTGGTCTCCCAGTACCCGCTCGTGCCGCTGTGGCACGGCCACGGTGTCGGTGTCGCGCTCTTCAGCTACGACGGCACCGTCATGTGGGGGTTCAACGCCGACTACGACGTCATGGAAGACCTCGACGCGTTCGTCGCCGCCGTCGCCGCCGCGTTCGACGACCTTCTCGGCGCTGCTCGCGCCGTTGCGGAGAAGGCGGCACCGCCGGCGGCGGCACGGTCGTCGGGGACCCCGAAGAAGCGCCCACCGCTCGGCACCGGGAAGGCGAAGAAGCCGGCAGCCGCGGGGTCGGTGAAGAAGAAGACGGCCGGCGGGTCTGCGAAGAAGAAGACAGCCGGAGGGAGCGCGACCACAGCGAAGTCGCACTCGTCCGGCAAGACCGGGGGCTCCGCGACGCGTCGCGGTGGGTCGCGCACCGGGAGCTGACGCCGGCGGCACCCGTCAGCGGGCGAGGAGCTCGGTCATGTGCTGGTACTCGATGCTCACTTCACGCGCCCGCGCCGTCACCTCGGCGAGCGGAACGGGACGGATCTTCGAGGCGGTCAGCGCCGTCATGACGTCGGTGCTGCCGCCGAGGAGGAGCTCGACCGCCGCGATCCCCATGCGGGATGCGAGCAGCCGGTCGAAGGCCGAAGGCCTACCGCCCCGCTGGACGTGACCCAGGATCGTGATCCGAGACTCGAACCCGATGCCGCGGTCGCGCAGATGGTCGGCGATGTCGTGGACGTCGAGGCCGGCACCCTCGGCGACGATGACGAACGAGTAGTACTTGCCCCGCTCGTACGCGGCTGAGACGGCAGCGGCGACGTCTTCGACCGTGGTCTCCGCCTCCGGGGCCACGGCCAGCTCGGCGCCGCAGGTGACCCCGGCCATGAGGGCGAGGTAGCCGCAGTTCCGCCCCATCGTCTCGATGAGGAACGCACGCTGGTGCGACGACGCGGTGTCGCGAAGCTTGTCGACCGCCTCGATGATCGTGTTGAGCGCGGTGTCGACGCCCAGCGACATGTCCGTTCCCCAGATGTCGCGTTGTCGATGGAGGCGGGGATCGCCACCATGGGGATGTCGTGACCGGCGAGGAGATGGGCGCCCCGCAGCGACCCGTCGCCCCCGATGACGACGAGGCCTTCGATACCCTCCTGGCGGAGGGTGCGAACCGCCCTCCTGCGGCCCGCCTCGGTGCGCATCTCCTCGCACCGGGCCGTACGCAGCACCGTCCCTCCCTGGTGGAGGATCGCGCCGACGTCGCGGGCGGTCAGCGTCGTGTGGCGGCCGTGGATGAGTCCCTCGTAGCCGTCCTCGAACGCAACGGTGGTGACGTCACGCCCGGCGGCGGCCCGCACTACGGCTCGGACCGCAGTGTTCATGCCGGGAGCGTCGCCACCCGATGTGAGCACACCGATGCGTTCCACCGCCTACCTCCCCGCGAGGGCGCGATGGTACCCGCCGCGACCGAGGGCCCGCGGGGCCTGCCGGGTCCGCTCGGACGGTGCCCATCGACGAACATCGCGCTCTGGCGTGGGGCGGCGCCGCGTGCTTACATGCATGTAGTTCTGGAGGCATGGTGAGCAGCGACGGCTTCGTACATCTCCACGTCCACACCGAGTTCTCGATGCTCGACGGGGCGGCGCGGGTGGACGACCTCGTCGCCGCCGTCGCCGCCGACGGCCAGCCCGCCGTCGCCATCACCGACCACGGGGTGCTCTACGGGGTCGTCGACTTCACGAAGGCGGCACGCACAGCGGGAGTCAAGCCGATCATCGGCATCGAGGCGTACGTCACTCCCGGCTCGCGCTTCGATCGACCTTCCCGTCGCGAAGCGAAGACATCAAGTACCACATGAACCTCCTCGCCATCGACGAGACCGGGTACCGAAACCTCATGACCCTGGCGTCGAAGGCGTATCTCGAGGGCTTCTACTACAAGCCTCGGATGGACGTCGAGCTGCTCGCGGCGCATGCCGCCGGGATCGTCGCCACCTCCGGATGCCTCGGCGGCCACGTCGCCCAGCTGCTCGCCCCAGACGCCTCCACCGAGGAAGGCAACCTGGGCCAGGTCCGGGACTACGCGGCCGCTCGCGACGCCGCCGCCATGTATCAGGACATCTTCGGCAGCGGCAACTTCTTCATCGAGCTGCAGGACCACGGCATCGCCGCCCAGGCCCAGGTCATGGGCGACCTCGTCTCGATTGCCTCGGACATCGGCGCGCCCCTCCTCGCCACCAACGACAGCCACTACACATACGCGCAGGAGGCGGACGCTCACGACGTCCTCCTCTGCATCCAGACCGGGTCCAACAGATCCGACGAGAACCGGTTCCGCTTCGAGTCCCA
>JABAOE010018498.1_pt2 | contig 25501 bp, 35 predicted proteins | sample 7062141 | NCBI WGS metagenome assembly JABAOE01 (sample SAMN14538627, study PRJNA623070) | marine sediment metagenome | biome: marine biome [ENVO:00000428]; feature: marine pelagic biome [ENVO:01000023]; material: deep marine sediment [ENVO:00002113] | place: India: Gulf of Khambhat ... | reverse complement strand
CTCTGGGACAAGGGCGAGCCACTCGACGAGCGGATCCTGCGCTACACGGCCGGCGAAGACCACATGCTGGACGATCGGTTGGTGCAGTACGACGTGCGGGCGTCGATCGCGCACGCCCGGATGCTGAATCAGCAGCAATTGCTGTCGGACACGGATCTCAAGGACATCCGGTCGGGCCTCGAGAGGCTCGCGAAAGAACACGCGAAGGGCAAGTGGCGGATCAGGCTTGGAGACGAGGACGTCCATACGGCACTCGAGAGCCGTCTGACCGAGCGAATCGGCGAGGCGGGGAAACGCATCCACCTCGGCAGGTCGCGCAACGACCAGGTGCTCGCTGCGCTCAGGCTGTATCTGCTGGACGCGGCCGACAAGCTCGAGGATGCCGCCGAGTCCGTGGCGCGTGCGCTCGAGGACCTCGGCACACGCGAGGCGGGGACCGCGCTGCCGGGCTATACGCATATGCAGCAGGCGATGCCGAGCACCGTGCAGCTGTGGGCGAACGGGTTCGCTGCCGAATTGCGGGACGACGCGGCGGGCATCGCAGCCAGCCGCCGGCGCCTGTCGAAGAACCCGCTGGGCAGCGCCGCCGGCTACGGGGTTCCGGGCCTGCCGATTGACCGCGACGCAACGGCGGACGAACTCGGCTTCGATGAAGTGCACGACCCGGTCACCTCCGTGCAGCTCTCACGAGGCAAGGCCGAGGCGGGGCTCGTGTTCGAGTTGACGTTGCTGATGCAGGACCTCGGTCGTCTGGCCGCCGACCTGCTGCTGTTCTATACGCAGGAATTTGCGTTCGTGTCGCTGCCCGCGCAAATGACGACCGGCTCGTCGATCATGCCCCAGAAGCGAAATCCGGATGTTCTGGAACTCGTGCGTGGGGCGACTGCGACGATGCAGGCCGCGTTGCTGGAGATCCTCAACCTCCCGGCGAAACTGACCTCCGGCTACCAGCGTGACCTGCAGAGGGCCAAGGCGCCGCTGTTCCGGGCCATCGACCTGGCGGGCGATTCCTGCGAGATCATGGCTCACCTGGTCGACGGAATCGAATTCGCCCCGGAGAACATCGACCTGGATCCGTCCATCTACGCCGCGGGTCGGGCAAACCGCATCGTGCTCGAGGAGGGCATCAGTTTCCGCGATGCCTATCGGCGCGTGGCCGCCGAGCTTGACGCGGGAGAGCACGACGATGAGTGACTCCGCGTTGCGCGTGGTCGGCGCGCTCACGCTTCTGCTGACCGCGACGTCTTGCGGACTCAAGGGTGACCTCTACCTGCCCACCGAGCCGGCCGCGGATTCCGCGCAGGCAACCGGCCAGGCGAGCGAAGAAGCGGACGAAGAGTCAAACGATTCGTCCGGCGACCACGCGGACTGAGCGGGCATGGCGACGCGTCAGTCCCTGGTCCTGGTCGATGGCTCATCGTATCTGTATCGCGCGTTCCACGCGCTGCCGGAACTGACGAATAGCGCCGGCGACCCGACCGGAGCCGTGCACGGCGTGCTGACGATGCTCAACAAGCTCGTCCGAGAGCGGGTCGACGCGCGGATCGCGATCGTCTTCGACGCGCCCGGGCGAACATTCCGCGACGATATATTCGAAGACTACAAGGCCAACCGACCGCCGATGCCGGACGAACTCAGGGACCAGATCGAGCCGCTGCTGACGGCGATCGAGGCCAACGGGTGGCCCTTGTTGCGCGTCGCCGGTGTCGAGGCGGACGACGTCATCGGCACGCTCGCACAGCGAGCCGCGCGGGCGGGGACGCCAGTCGTGATCGTCACGGGCGACAAGGACATGGCGCAGCTGGTCACCGAGCGAATCACCCTGCTCGATACGATGCCGAGAGGACCGAGCCGTGAGCCACGACCGACCGACGAGGCGGGCGTCGTCGAGCGATTCGGTGTGCGGGCCGACCAGATCATTGACTACCTGGCGCTCGTCGGGGATGCGTCCGACAACATCCCAGGGGTACCGAAGATCGGGCCGAAGACCGCCGTCGCGCTGCTGGGGCACTTCGACGGCGTCGACGCACTCCTGGCGAACCTGCCGAGCGTCGCTGAACTGCCGATCCGTGGCGCGAAGGGTCTCGCGGCCCGGTTCGAAGAACATCGGGATCAGCTGCTCCTGTCCCGCAAGCTGGCCACCATACGCACTGACGTCGACATCGACGTCGACACGGAGTCGCTCAAGCCGGGACCGCCCCAGCTCGAGACGCTGCGCAAGCTATACGAGCGACTCGAACTTCGCCGGCTACTCGAGGCGCTGCAGGGCGAGGAGTCGCCGGTCGAGCCGAAGGTCGCCGGGACGCGGGATTACCAGACGATTCTGACCGGGAAGCAGCTCGATGACTGGCTCGGCAAGATTCGGGAAACGGACCTGGTGGGGTTCGATACCGAGACGACGAGCATCAGCTACATGGAAGCCGAAATAGTCGGCCTGTCATTCGCGGTGGGGAATGGCGATGCCGCATACGTGCCGCTCGCGCACGCCTATCCGGGCGCGCCCGATCAACTCGATCGAGACGCGACGCTGGCGCGCCTCAAGCCTTGGCTGGAGGATTCGCGGCAGGCGAAAGTCGGCCACCATATCAAGTACGACGCGCACGTTCTGGCGAACCACGGCATCGCGCTCGACGGCGTCGCGCACGATTCGATGCTCGAGTCCTATGTGCTCGACAGCACCGCGACGCGCCACGACCTCGACTCGGTGGCCCGCAAGTACCTCGGCGTCGAGACGATCCACTACGAAGATGTCGCCGGCAAGGGCGCGAAGCAACTGCGTTTCGACGAGGTGCCGGTCGAACAGGCCGCACCATACGCGGCCGAGGACGCCGACGTCACCTTGCGACTGCATCGCAGCCTGTGGCCGAAGATTGCCGACAGCGAGGATCTCAGACGGATCTACCAGCAGATCGAACTCCCCCTGCTCGGCGTGCTGACACGAACCGAGGAAAACGGCGTGCTCGTGGACGCCGAGCTGCTGAAGACACTCTCCCGGGAGTTTGCCGACAAGATGCTCGGCGTCGAGGCTGCGGCACACGCGGCCGCCGGTCACCCGTTCAATCTCGGCTCACCGAAACAGCTGCAGGAGGTCCTGTTCAACGAGCTCGACCTGCCGGTCGTCCGCAAAACGCCCACCGGCCAGCCGTCGACGGCAGAAGACGTGCTGGCCGAGCTGGCGGGCGACTACGAACTGCCGCGCCTGATTCTCGATTACCGGGGGCTGTCCAAGCTGAAGTCGACCTACACCGACAAACTGCCGCAGCAGATCTCTTCACGAACCGGACGCATCCACACGTCATACCATCAGGCCGTCGCCGCGACCGGGCGCCTGTCCTCTTCCGACCCGAATCTGCAGAATATCCCGATCCGCACCGAGGAGGGTCGCCGCATCCGCCAGGCGTTCATCGCGCCGGCGGGCAGCGTGCTGCTGGCGGCCGACTATTCCCAGATCGAACTCCGGATCATGGCGCATATCTCCGGTGACGCCGGCCTGCTCGAGGCATTTGCGCAAGACCGTGACATACACCAGGCGACCGCCGCAGAGGTCTTCGGCGTCGCGCTCGGCGACGTCACGTCCGATCAGCGTCGCTCGGCCAAGGCCATTAATTTCGGGCTGATCTACGGGATGTCGGCGTTCGGCCTCGCGCGCCAGCTCGGCATCGCGAGGCACGAGGCCCAGGAATACGTGGACCTCTATTTCGGCCGGTACCCGAAGGTCAAGGAATACATGGATACCACGCGGGAAAGCGCGCGCGCGCGCGGCTATGTCGAGACCGTCTTCGGGCGCCGTTTGCACCTGCCCGAGATCAACTCACGACAAGCGCAGCGGCGCCAGTATGCCGAGCGCAGCGCAATCAATGCCCCAATGCAGGGCACCGCCGCCGATATCATCAAGCGAGCGATGATCGACGTCGACGCGTGGCTCAGCGAACAGAGATCCGGGGCGCGCCTGATCATGCAGGTACACGACGAACTGGTGCTGGAGGTCCCGGAGCGCGAGCTCGCGAGCGTCCGCGACCGGGTGGTCCATCTGATGAGCGCAGCCGCACAGCTCGACGTTCCCCTGAAAGTGGACGCTGGCTCCGGCCCGAATTGGGACGAGGCGCACTGAAGATCGGCCTCGAACCTCAATTTCGATGGGGCATTTTTCGAGTCCGGCTCGGGTCGCGCTAATTTGCGGTTCGCCACCTTCGCGGCGGGAACTTTCCCTACCAGGCGGAATCTATATCCTCACTTCGAAATAAACCCCGCTCATCCTCCCTAAGCGGGCGAAGTATGCCGGTCTACCCCATACCGGCGCCAATGGTCCCGGGCACGTCTGTGCCCGGGGCTTTTTTCAGGACGGCTCGCCGCCAAGCAACGCATCCAGGCGCCGCCGTGCCTCCTCGAGTCCGGTCCCCTTGGTGGCGGAGAACAGCTGGACCGTGGCACCGCCGCCCAGCTCTTGTTGCACGGCGGCAAGCGCCTCTGCGGCCTCGCGCCGGCCGAGCTTGTCCGCCTTCGTCAGCAAGACGTGAACGGGACACCCGATCGATGCGCACCAGCCCAGCATCATGCGATCCAATTCGCCGAGCCGCCGCCGGCTGTCGACGACCAGCACCGTGCCGACCAGCGACCGGCGCCGCTGGAAGTAGTCCTCGAGCAGCCGTCGCCACTGGTCGCGAACCGCTCGGGAGACCCGTGCGTACCCGTAACCCGGCAGGTCGACGAGGCGTCGACCGGGCTCGAGGCCGAAGAAATTGATCAGCTGCGTGCGGCCGGGGCTCTTGCTGGTACGGGCGAAATTCCTGCGATTCATTATCATGTTGATCGCACTTGATTTTCCCGCGTTGGAACGACCGGCGAAGGCGACCTCGACGCCACTGTCTTCGACAAATTGGGACGCCCCGCGGGCGCTGGTCAGGAAGCGGGCGGCGGGGTACACAGACATGGCTGAAATGGTCGTCTCGTCTCCGCCGATGGTGCGGGGATCGCCGGCTGCCGCGGCTTTAATTGCCACGCGGATTGTGGTGTAAAATGCGCCGCGGGATCGAGTGTAGCACGGCCAAGAATGCCGACGACGGCAGCACACGGGGAAGGATTCTTCATGGCAAGCATCGGCGATATCAATAACGACGGAAAACGACGATGGTCGGCGCCCGCGCTGCTCGCGCTGCTCGCGCTGACCGGCCCCCTGACCGCCGTCGCGGCCGGAGACGCCGAGCGCGGCAAGGAGAAGTCGGTGACATGCGCGGCCTGCCACGGGCAGGATGGTAACAGCATCAACCCGGAGTGGCCTTCGCTCGCCGGTCAGCACGAGACGTACCTGGTCAAGTCACTGAACAGCTTCCGGGACGGCGCCCGCCAGAACGTATTGATGTCCCCGCAGGCGGCCATGCTATCGGATACCGATATCGACGATCTGGCCGCCTACTACGCGGCACAGACGCGTGAGCGGCGCACGTCGGACCCGGCGCTGGTGGCACAGGGCGAACGCCTCTACCGGGGCGGGGATCGCGACAAGGGAATCAGCGCCTGCATCGCCTGCCACGGACCCAGTGGGCGCGGCAATCCCGGCGCGGCATACCCGGCGCTCGCGGGTCAGCACGCGACCTATACGACCAATCAGTTGCTCGCGTACCGAGGCAACAACCGACAGAGCGATGCGAACGCCGGCCAGGTGATGCGTAACATCTCCTCGCAGATGTCGGATGACGACATCAAGGCCGTATCTTCTTACATTCAGGGCCTCCAATAGCGAGGACAGCGCATCATGAACCGATTCCGATCCTTGCTGGCGGTTACAACCGCGATCTTCTTGGTCGCCTGCGGCGGCGCCGACGAGCCACTCCCGGCTGCCGACGAGACATTGCCCGACGGCCCGGCGGCGACGCAGGACGCCGCGCCCGTTGCGCCCGAGCCGTCGACCGAGGAGGAGGCGCCGGACGCCCAAAAACTCGAGCCAGTCGAAGAATCCGCGGCCGACGCAGGCGAATCAGCGGCTGGCGAAGACGACGAGATCGTGATCGCGGAGGCCGAGTCTGCCGCCGCGCCGGCCCCACCGCAAAAATACTCGGAGGGACAGCATTACACGGTGCTGACAACGGCGCAGGGGACGAGCAGTTCTCCCGATGTCGTCGAGGTCGCCGAAGTCTTCTGGTACGGCTGCCCGCATTGCTACAACTTCGAACCCTATGTCGCTAGATGGGAGCAGGGGCTCGCCGAGGGCGTCGAGCTGGTTCGCCTGCCGGTCATGTGGAACCCGACCAACGAGATTCATGCCCGGATGTTCTACACCGCCGAGGCCCTGGGCAAGCTCGACGAGATGCATCCGGCGATCTTCAGGGAGATGCACAGCAACGGCAAGCAGTTCACGCAGGAAGCCGACATCGAGGCGTATTTCGGCGGATTCGGGGTATCCGCGGAGGACTTTCGCAGCACCTTCAGGTCATTCCCGGTCGAAACGCGCCTGAAAAAGGCGAAAAATCTCACGCAGCGTTACCGGATACAGAGCGTGCCGCTACTCGTTGTCAATGGTAAGTACGTCACGGGCGGGCCGGGCGTCAAGACGTTCGAAGACATGATTGCGGTGGCCAACGAGCTGGTCGCCCGCGAGCAGGCAGAGCTGTAAATTCCTACGCGCCGCCGCCGGCGCGGCGTGGCTCCACCTGCTCGTGGCCGGCGTGCGTCGTGCAGCGTTCGCAGTTGACCCAGCCCGAATCGCCGTCCACATAGTATTCCTTCTTCCAGATCGGCACGCGGTGCTTGACCTCGTCGATGATGTATCGACACGCTGCGAATGCCTCGTCGCGATGCGCCGAGCTGACGCCGACCCAGACGGCCAGCTCACCGATCTGCAGCTCCCCCAGGCTATGCACGCAACGCGCGGCCGTCACGCCGAAGCGCGCGACGGCTTCTGCCACGATCCGCTCGCCCTCCTTGACACCCAGCGCCTCGTACGCCTCGTAACGGAGACGAAGAACGCGCTGACCTTCGTTGTGGTCGCGCACCCAACCCTCGAAGCCGACGTAGGCCCCGGAAGCGGGGTCTTCGACCAGCGACCGGAGCCGCTGCGGGTGCAACCCGTGGCGGGCAAACTGGAACACGCTCATCCGCCCGCCACCGGGGGAATGAAGACGACTGAATCGCCATCCGACAGCGTCGCATTCCAGTCGCTGAATTCGTCGTTGATGGCGACCTTCATGCGGGCGAGGTGTGGAAACTCGTAACGGGCATCCAGTTCGTCGAACAGCGCTTGCGGGGTCGCAGCGTTCGTCTGCAGATCTTCGCTGTTCCTGCCCACGTGCTCCCTGAGGATCGCGAAATACTCGACGCGTATATGGGGCATTGCTCCTGGCTCAAGCGGATCGGAAATCACAGTCTACCACCGGGATCCATCGGGTCGGGCGCGAAGGGCAGCGGACTCAGCGGTTCGGACCGCTCAGGCGGTCAACATCGCGGGGCGTATCGACGTCCAACGCCGCGGCGGGCATGTCGACGACCGTCACCGTGCCGGCCATAGCGATCAGACCGCGCGCACCTTGCTCGCCGCGCAGCCTGACGAGACGGTCCCGGTAGCATGCGGGAAAGATCGCCGGTGCCCCCGAGCGGCCCGCGTAGCCCGCCGCCGCGATCAAGTCGGGCGAGCTGGCCCAGGCCGCGCAGAGTTCATCGAGTTCGGCGCTGCCGACGGCCGGCTGATCGCACAGCAACAGCATCAAGCCGTCGGCCGCAGCGGGGCTCGCCGCGACCCCGCACCGGATGGAAGACGCCATCCCCTCCGGCCAGTCCGGATTATGTAAAATCCTTACCGACAGACCGGCCAGGGCATCGACGATCGGTTCGTGGACGGCGCCGGTCACGACCACCAGGCCGGCGGCACAATGATCCAGCGCGCAACGAGCCGCTCTTCGCACCAAGGCCTCGCCGTCCACTTCAAGCAGCTGTTTTGGCGCACCCAGACGCCGCGACTCTCCCGCAGCCAGCAGTATGCCGGCGACCGCGGGCGCGCTTCCGAAACGGGTGTCCGTGCCGCTCATGAATGGCAACATGCCAAGCGCGGCGAGGTGGCGCAACCATGCGCCCCGTATCGAAAAACCGATGTCGTTCACGTAGAATCTCTCGGCTTATATCATGCAGACGGACAACGACAAGGTTCGCGCCAGACTGCTGACGGCCAAGGCGGATCTGCAGAAGCGGATCGATCGCATTCACGACCACGCACGCAATCCGCTGAACGCCGATTCCGCCGAGCAGGCGGCGGAGCTCGGCAATGTACAGGTCGTATCGGCGCTCGAGAGCGAGGCGATCGCGGAACTCACCGCGATCGAGAACGCGCTGCATCGACTGGCGGCCGGTAACTACGGGATCTGCACGAGTTGCGGCGAGGAAATCAGCGCCAAGCGGCTCGAGGCACGCCCCGCGTCCGCCGAGTGCCTCGACTGCGCGGAGTTGCAGCGCTGACCGACGCCGCGTCAGCGGGCGAACAGCTGACTCAGGTCCGAGAACCCCTTGAACTCGAGCGCGTTGCCCGCCGGATCGCGGACGAACAGCGTACCCTGCTCGCCCGCTTGGCCGCGGAAACGAATGTGGGGCTCGACCATAAAGTGCTGGCCGCTCGCCACCAGCCTGTCCGCCAGCCATCGCCACTCGTCCATCCGCAGCACGAGGCCGAAGTGCGGCACCGGCACGTCGTGCCCGTCCACCGGGCTGCTCGCCGCGTTCGGCGGTCGTATGCCGGGTTGCAGGTGGCAGACGAGCTGGTGCCCGAACAGGTCGAAATCGACCCACCCGGCCGCGCTGCGCCCTTCTTCACAGCCAAGCAAGCCGCCGTAAAAATCGCGAGCCGCGTCCAGGTCATCGACCGGCACCGCAACATGAAATGGCCTGAGTTCGCGCATCCCGGCGGGCGGTCGGAGCTATGCAGCCGACTCCCAGTCGAACGGATCCCACGCGACCGGGGCGGTCGAAAGATGCCGGCAAACGAGCTCAACGAACCGATCGGCGGCCAGCGATGATTCCTCGACGCCCTCCAGCCACAGTCGCGGTACGACCTCGGTCACGTCATCGGCCCGCCATTTCCCGGCCGCGCGCTCCCGTTCGTTGAGCGCCGCGACCAGGCCGTCCAGCGCAACCCGCAAACTCGGGCGCCGCGAGGCCATTTTGACCCAGCTCTCGTAGCGATACTGCAACTCGTATCGCCTCCCCGTGATGCGCAGGATCCGGTTGCGCGACGTTCGGTTGTGGATGGCGAACGGGTGAACCGCCGCCCGCTCGGGCTCGAGATATCGGCGCACGGTGCGCATGGGAAGATCTGTGGGAATGGTCACCACTGCCAGGTCGACGTCCGGTTGTTCATCGATCGTTACGACACCATTGTCGATCAGCATGCGGCTCTGCTCGAAGTGCTCGAACGGGTCGCGCCAAAGCGGCTCCCAGGCATCGACGTCGCGGGCCAACACGGGAACGCGATCGAGCATCGCGGAATATAGCGACTCGACCCGCTGGCGCTCGCAGCCTTCGAACGTCGCCGCCGGCAGCGGCGATTCTTCGGGATCGCAGCACGATTCGACGATGAAGCACAGGCGCAATGCGGCCGGGTCTTCGCCCACGCCGAAATCGCCCGCCAGTGCCGCACCCGTCACGAGTTCGCGGTGCTCGAGCGCGGCGGCCGGATCGACGATGCCGAACATGCTGAACAATCCGTCCTCGTCGAAATGATTATTCGTGACGATCGGGATGTCCTCGTGAAGATCGGGACGATCGAGATATGCGAACACCGTCTCCGTCGATGTATCGCGACACAAATCGGGGTGTGTGCGGTTATTCGGCCAGTGTGACAGGGTCAGAGCGGTCGACGGTAGCGGCGCACCATCCACGACGATGTTGGATCGATCGCCGACCTTCGTATACGGCACGTAGCGCGCTGGTTCAGGCAGCGGAACCTTCATCGCGGACGAGCCGCATGCTGCGTTGGCATCGGACCCAACCCCGTCAGCCGGGCCGCGATGATCTCGCCATCAGACACGCGATCCACGACACGACGCCCATCGCGATCGCAAGCATCAGCAGGTATTGCGGACCGGCGATGTGCACGCGACCCGGGTCGAGGTCGGCCGGCAGCAGCGCATCCCACAGGTACCAGACGATGCCGACGGCGGCCGGCACCAAAGTCGGCCAAAGCGCTATGCTTCGGCCGGCACCGCCGGCTTTGCCGGCGGCACGCAGCAATAGCGCGGAGATCAACCCACCGATCAGCATCGGCACCGCGTTCAGACCGAAGACTGCCAGCATCGTGTCGGCGCGGGGACCGAACATGATGAACGCCGCCAGCGTCGCGACCGCAGGCATCGCCAGCATCCCCAGCAGGTTGATCTTTCCGTATCCCGTCATTACCGCTCCACCGCGCTGCCGCGCAGGCTCATCATCCGGGATCTATTCTCCGGTCTGGGCGGCAGCCGAATCAAGGCCTGATCTCGAGGCGAAACAAAGACTCGTCTGCTGGCCACATCCCCTCGTAGCAGAAGGCCTCGATCGTGTTCAGCCGGCCGGATCTGAGCTGCACGACGAATTCCGCGCCGGACGGGAGGCCGGGGTGCGCGCCGAAAACCGGCGGCAGCGTATCCTCGACGGGCAGACCCGAGGCAGCCAGCGACTCGGGGACTTCGAGCTTCGTCATGAAGCCGACCCCGCTCGGCGTGCGCATCGATACCGTTGCAGCCCCGGCCTGCTCCCGCAGGCGGCCATGCTCGCCGACGTCCGGCGCGAGTGCCAGGTCGAGAACCGCTCGCTCGAGTTCCGTCAGTTCCCCCGGCACCTGAATGCGCTGGCTCATCGATGATCCTTACACTTTAGTACGTGGACAGCCGCGCGAGGAGCGGATAAAACTCCGCCGGGTTGTCATTCATGACGAAATGACCGGCATCCGCGACCTCGTGCAGGATGCCTGGGTCAAGCAACGCCAGCTCCTTCAGGTGGCGGTCGTCTGCGCCATAGACGAAGGCGGTGGGGCACTCGAAACCGGCAAGCCGCGACAGGAGTCCGTTGCCCGAGGCCCATTTGATCAGCGATTTGCTGCTCAGATAAAAAGCCCGTTGATCGGCCCGATCGAGGTCGAATGCCGCGCGTCGATCGGCTGCCACCTTGTTGCGAAACTGCGGGAAGGTCTCCGCATCGAATTGCTCTGGGCCGACGGCCGCCGCGGCCGCGGCGATACCGCAGCTCGAACGGACGAGGCGGCCCTCGACCAGGACTAACGCACCGACACGTCGCGCGGCGGCCTGCGGCAGCAAAATCGCGACCGACCCACCCATGCTGTGCGCCACGAGGCAGAGCCGTCGCGAGGCATGGGCATCGATCACGCCGGCCAGCACGGCCGCATGATCCTCGAGGGCGTAGCCGAACCCGGGGGGCCGTGGCGAGGCCCCGAAGCCGGGCAGGTCGATGGCGAGCAGCGAGTGACCGTACAACGCCGGTGCCGACCATGCGTGCCTCCAGTTCTGTTTGCTGCAGCCCAGGCCGTGCAAGAACAGGATCAGATCGGGCCCGCTGTCGCGGAACCACGCCGCCAGACGGATGTCCTGGCCACGATGGCGCACAGCGACGACGTGTTGAGGCAGCGACATCAGTCAGTATCCTTCCCGACCTTTGTATGCGAGGAATCGACGATCAATGGTCGACGTGCCCGAGGTCCCGCTCGGGCGCCACGATGTCGCGTACGATCTGCTTGAGTTCCTTGATCTCCGGGAATCGACCCTCGCCCTTGCGCGACCAGATCGTCTGGCCGTTCAGCCGAATCTCGAACACGCCGCCCTCGCTGCCCGGAATCAGCGCAACCGCCGCGAGTTCGCTCTCGAAGGTCGACAGCAGTTCCTGGGCCAGCCATGCCGCCCGAATCAACCATCGACAGGCTGTGCAGTATTCGATCTCGATTCGATGTCCCTCTCTCATTTCTTCTCCAAGCTGCTACACCTCACTCCATTGCCGGCGGGCGACCGCGCGTATCGCGCATCCCCGAATAGGTCGGCAATCCATCGGCAGCCAACTCGTCGTCGAGCCTGCGCACCTGGCCTTCGGACAGGCCGGCGCCGTCGAGCCAGGCGACGAGCTGATCGAAGCGCCGCAGCAGATCGTCCCGTGACTCGAGGGTCGCGATCTCCGCCTCCCACCTGTGCTCGAAATACAGGTGCGGATCCATCGCGATCGTCGACAGGAAACGCACGACTCGCGAGCAAAACCGCCGCGCGGTGTCCATGTCCGGGTCTGCGCTCACAGCAACCGGACGAACGCGAATATCCCAAGCATAGCGAATGCGAGTGCGATTTTGGCGGCGGTACCGAGCGCGAGCCCCACAGTCGCCCCGAAACCCGCGCGACCGGCGGCCCGAAGTTCGCGGGCTACCGTCAATTCTCCGAGTGCAGCCCCGATGAAGGGACCGACGACGACGCCCACGAGCCCGAAGAAGATACCGACCACGGCGCCGAGCGCCGCGCCGACCATAGCGCGCGATGATGCGCCGAAGCGCTGCACGCCGAATGCGCCAGCCGCTATGTCGACCAGGTAGGTCAGCAGGGCCAGCGCGGCGAGGACGACCAGCGTGCCGGTGCCGACGTGCTGGAAGTCCTCCGCCCATGCGGCCAACACGAGGCCAGCGAACAGCAGCGGCGCGCCGGGTACCGCGGGCAGCGCCAGTCCGGCGATGCCGATCACCGCAAGCAGCGCCGCCAGGATGAACAGGAGAACGGTAGACATCGAAGCTGCAACTCGGTCGGCGGGCGGCATTCTGCTCTCTCGGAAAAAGCTGAATGCCCCCAAATCTTCACGTCTTGTCCTTGCAGCGCTCCGCCCGTGCACGCATCTCGGCCGCGCGGCGCGCGCTCGATTCCAGCCCGAGTTCGCCGTCTCGGTAGGCGGTCGCCAGACGATCGAGGGCCAGTCGGTGATCGTTGTCGCCGGCCCGCTCGTACCAATGCAACGCGAGTGCGGCATCGTCAGGCAATAGCGGGCCTTCCTCGTACTGCCAGGCGAGCCAGTACTGGGCCTCGGCGACGCCGAGCCGGGCAGCCTCCCCGATCAGCAGGATCGCCGCATCGACGTCCCACTCCAGCAGCCCGAGGGAGAACAGTGCCGACTGGTAGAGTGCATCCGCATCGCCGGCTTCCGCCGCAGCCGAACACAGCTGGCGAATCTCCTGCAGCGCGAGTCGATCGGGAGGATTCTGCAGCAGGAGCGGCCGCAGCGAGTCACGGCACTCGCCCGCCCCGGCCGGCACGGGCGCCAGAACGAGCAGCGGGATAATCAGAGACGCAAACCGCAGACTGACCATGCGGTGATTCTAACCCACCGGCCAATCCTGCCGGTGCCTCGAAGATCCGCCCCTTCAGAAGGTCGTGTATTTTCGGTTGATCCTGTCGCCCCACTTCCGATCGACCAGGTCGAAGGACTCCGGCGCCATCTTCTCCAGCAGGGTCCGATTCAGCCGGGCGTACGCCTCGGGTCCGCCTTCCTCGGGCCACTTGACCGTCGCGTCGATGACGATCTTGCTGGTCTTGCCTTGGCTGTCGATGCTCGGATCCAGCGGCATGCCGCGGAGACCCTCCAGGATCAGGCTGGCAGTTTTCGGCTGCCAGCGAGAACCGATCGCCATATTGACCTGCTTCGAGTCGAGCACGTCGATGTCGTCATCGACGACCACAACGACCTTGTAGATCGGAATCAGCGTTGCCAGTTTCTCCCCTATTTCCAGCCCCTCGCCGGGCTTCGTCTTCTTCACCTTGACGTAGGTCAGACCCGTCGTGTCGACCGGCGAGTGTATCTCGATCATGCCCGGAACGAGCCTGCGCAGCCCCTCATTGAATAAAACCGCTGTCGGCCCGGTCACGTAGCCGCGCGTGACGCCGGTGAACTGGTTCAGGATCCACGGGTCCCGGCGGTGCGTCACCGCGGTTACGTTCATGATGAAGTTCTGTTCGCGCTGTTCGCCGAGGTACTGGTACATCTCGCCGAAGGGCCCCTCGGGCATCATCGTGTCGAGCGGCACCTCGCCCTCGATGATCATCTCGGCGTGGGCCGGGACCCGGTGTTCGTTCGTCTCCGACTTGACGACCTCGATCGCCTGGCCGCGCATGCCGCCGGCGATCGCCAGTTCGTCGACTTTCTGCTTGTTCAGTCGATTGACGATGCGGGAACCGCTGATCATCCACGTGATGGGATCCTGGCCCACTGCGATCGAGATCTTGACCCGCTTCTCGCCGCGCTCTTTCGCGGCCATGAACGTCCTCCAGGCGGTCTGATTGGGCTCCGGGTTGATGCCGATCAGACGCGGCCCACGAAGCTGGCAGCGGTACGTGCCAAAGTTCTTGCCGATGACCGGGTCATCGGTGAAAGTCGACCCCGTGTTGATGTACCGACCGCCATCGGCCGGATTGCTCTGGATGAACGCATACTTCGTCAGATCGATGTCGTCGCCGGTCAGCACGACCTCCTTGCAAGGCGCACTGGCGGGATCCACTTCCACTGGCGGTATCTGCGGGTATTCCCCGTCGACCAGCATATCCTTCAGATGCGCCATCGCGTTGCGATAGGTCTGATGGCCGTCGTTCAGCACCGGCTCGACGCCGAACGTCAGCGCCTCGGTATACCAGTGCCCCTGATGATTGCAGATGAGGGGCCCCTTGACCCATTGGCCATCGATCTTGATCTCCTCCGCGACGATCGCGGGCGCTTCGTACCAACCGAACTCGTCGATCAGCCGATACATCATGGCCGTCATCTCGTACTGGTCCTGATCGATGCGGGGCACCCGCAGGACGAGCCCCCAGGCTTCGATGGCTTCCATGTACTCGCGGAACGAGTCGAACGGGGCCGTGGGTACCCCGCCAGTCCCGGTGGCCGAAGGGGCCCGCGCCGACTCGTCAGCTCCACACGCGACGAGCTGCGCCGACACTGCCGTGAGGCCCGCAGCCCCGGCCATCAGCGCACGGCGCGACAGGCCCGTTGTGTCCTGATGCTCTTTATGCTCCTCAGTCATCCGACTCACCCCTGTTCGATTCCGGCTAATCTACGCTTCGCCGACGGCGCCAGCCGCTTGATCGCCATCTCCCGCCGCAGCGCGGCCGCACGGTCAGCCAGCCGCTCGCAGTAGACGAGTTCGACGGGTCGACGCCCGCGCGTATACCTCGCGCCGCGGCCCGCATTGTGCTGCGCGATGCGCGCGGCCGGGTCCACGGCGATGCCGGTGTACAGCGTGCGGTCGGAGCAGCGGACGATATAGACGTGCCAAGCCTGTTCGTTCATCCGAATACCGTGAGCGACTATCGGTAATGGAGCGCGACGGTCAGAGAGACTCCAGTGCCTCGACGAATTTCTCCCTGAGCCGGAAGATCGGTGTCCTTCCTTTCGTCACCTCATCGAGGTACCCGCCGTCCTCGAGTAATGCGACGACGCGTTTGAGTTCCGGAATGTCCTCTTCGCTGTAGACGAAACGCAGGTTCTCGCTGACGAAGGTCGCACGGCTGGACTCGAGGACCGCAAACTCGCGGACGTCTTTGAACTCCGGCTTGCGAAGCTCCTGACGGAGCTCGTCGAAGAATCGCGGCGAGTCCTTGTATAACCGTCTCAGCAACCGGCGGGGATCACGCAGGCCGACATACCACGCATACGAGAGGCCGCCAACACCGGCGCCCAGCAGAAACGCGGCTGCGTGGGTCAACCAGCCCGACATCGTTGACTCATCCAAACTCCCCGTGAATCCCGCGCCCGCGCGCGTATTTTAGCGTCATCGCCACAAGCGAGCGACCAGGCGTGGCCCGAAAACGCGACAGGCGGCTGTCGGTATGCCTCGCTCAAGCGATCAACGAAGGGCTTCTTGCTATTCGACGACGATGCCGCAGGGCTCGAATGACGCCTCGATGACGCGGATCGGGACGATTCACCTACCGGGCGCGCTGCGCCAGACCAGCAGCTGATTATTGGCCGGCATCGCATGGTCGGCGATGAGTTCCATCCCCTCGTCCCGGGCCAGCGCGTTCACCGCCTCGAAGTCGCGGACACCACTCAACGGCTCGCGGGCCTTCAGCATCCGATCGAAGCGCTCGTTACTCGGCGTCGTAAACGCGCCGCCGTACCGGAAGGGTCCATAAATACAGAGCACGCCGCCGCCATTCAGCACCGCGCCGACACCCTCGAAGAAGCACTCGACGCTCGACCAGGACATGATGTGCAGCGTATTCGCCGTGAAGACCGCGTCGAAGCCCCCGTGGACGACAACCTCCGGCCACGGCTCTTCGGTCACATCGAGCACGATCGGCGTCGCAACATTGGGCGGGGCCTCGACGTCGACACGAGCGCGCAGCGCACCCAGGCTCTCGGACACATCGGAGGGATGCCAGTCCACGTGCGACAGGCCCCGGGCGAAATGCACGGCATGCTGCCCGGTACCGCTGCCGACCTCGAGGACCCGCCTGCTGCCTGCCAGCTCGCCGGCCAGCACGGTCAATATCGGCGCCTTATTGCGCTCGCAGGCTTCCGAGTGATCAAGCATCGTCACGCTGCACCAGCTCCCGGTAGGGAACGTGAGTATAGTACTTCGGCGTCGTGTCGAGGCGGACATGCAGCCAGTACACGCCCAAACCCGATGTGCTGACCCAGAGCGGCGACCGGCCGACGCGCTCGGCAACCGCGCGCCCCACGGCCGACCACAGCGCCTGCTGCTGGTCCGGCGGAGCGCCGCGGACGAAAGCCGCGAGATGCGCATAGTGTTCGGGTGCCGCGAGCGCGTCGGGTGCGAGGAGGTAAGCGTCGCGACCGAGACTCGGGAATTCGGCGATCGCGTGCGCGCCGACCGCACGTCGGAGCGCGCGCTCGAACGGCCGGCGATCGGCGCACACGCGGGCGAGTGTCGGGCTATCCGCGAGGATGAATTCGAATTCGGCACTCAGCGTAGCCGTCGTGAACGGACGCGTCTCCCAAAAATAAGCGCGATAAGGCGCGGCCGCCAGCAAGTCGTTGAAGAAGGCCCGAAACGATGCGTCGTCGCGCCATGCGCTGATGGCGGCCGCGCAGGACACTGCGTCCCGCTCGCGACGAATGGCGAAGCGCGTGACCCTGCCCGGCTCGACCTCGCTGCTCAGCGCCCGCCACACGAGTCTCGGCTCAGGCGGCAGGGCCTCATGGGATGGTTATTCGCGGCCGCCCCACTGATCCCTGAATGCGTTCTCGGCCTCGCTCTGTATGCCGGCGTGCCGGTTGCTGAGCATCAATGAGGACGGTGCGCAGACGCGCGCGCGGATAATGCCGAGATCCTCGGCTGCATGAAACAGGCTCGGATACCAGGATTCCCAGTTCGGGAGCAGAGCCTCCACCTGGTCGCGAAGACTCACCGGGGGCGCCTCCCGGCAAGCGCGTGCGGCAGTCTCGCCGCACCCGGGCAATGGCTGATTGCGCGATCCGCATAATGCATCCGGCCACTGTAGTACGACCGCTCGACGCTTTCCAGAACCATTTCAAGTTTTCTGATCCAGAGCGCGGCGGATCATCGACCAGGCGCGCAATTTCTGGGTATAGGTCCGCGAAGCATGTGCGGGGCTCGTGGAAGGGAGCGTGCCCAGAATCAGATCGAAGCGGTCACCCAGTTCGGGAAGCACGTCACGCCGGAACACGCTGGCCGCTTTCCCGCCGTTGAAGAAGACGTGCCGGATCGTCGGGTGGCGGGCGAACAACTCGCCGAAATCGTTCGTGCTGGCGGTGTGGTCGCAGATATTCGAATCGAGGCTGCCCGGCCGGACGCAGCTCTCCAGCACGTCCCACAGCGCGATGCCGCGCACCTTCAAAGCCTCCAGCCGATGCCGGTACGGCCGTTCCGGACCCGCATCGAACAGGTCGCCCATGATGCGCCAGTAGGCGTTGCGTGGATGCGCGTAGTACTGCCGATGCTCCAGCGAAGCGACGCCGGGCATCGAGCCGAGGATCAACACACGTGGCCGCGATCCGACAACCGGCGGGAATCCGCTGACCCGGCTCATCGGTCGCCGACGATGCCCCAGATGATGCAATGCCGGTCCGAAACGACCTCGACCGGCAGGTGGCCGAGCCCGGCCCGATCCAGCTGCGCCTCTATTTCCGATGCCTCAAAGGCCGCGAGCAGGGAGTTCAAGAAATCGGTCTGCAGGATCTCCGGTTCGTCGGCGGCGTACAGGCGCACGAACTCCTCGGCGATCGCGCGCGACGGCGGGCGTATCAGGTCCATGATGAACACGCGCGCGGCGGCGCCGGCCCAGTCGCACACCGACGACCAGAACACGTCCGGATCGAGCAGGTGATGCAACAGGCTGTTGGAAAACACCAGTTCGTAGCGGGCGCCGCGCGGGGGGCGCACGGGCAGCAGTACCTCGTCGAAGGTCACGCGGTCCCCCAGCCCCGCCGCCTCGGTCATGTCCCGCGCGAATCGCAGCATCTGCGGGGAGCCGTCGATACCGTGCACGCGCCAGCCCGGCAGCGCCGTCGCAAACCTGCGCGAGATGTCACCCGCGCCACAACCGAGGTCGAGGGCACTCCCCGTCGACGGCAAGTCGCGGAATCGGTCCCTGATGAGTGACACCATGTGCTCGTGCGGCTCGGCGAAGTCGGCCTCGGCGTAGGCGCGCACCTGGGCCTCGTCGACCATCAGCTCAGGTTCGGGGATACGTTTCACGCAGCGCAACTCAGCCGAGATCCGCGTCGGCCGCGACCAAGCTGATCGCGGGCCGAACGTCGCCGAACAGCCAAGAGCTCGCAGGAACCACGACGAACAGTTGTAGTTGCCGATGACGAGCCTGGACATGGAGGTCGAACACCGATCGAGTCATCTCGTATGGCACACGCTCAAATCGCGCGCGAAAACGATCGCATCCTCCACGCCATTGTAATAACCCGTAATCAGTTCGGTCTCGTCATACCCCAGGGCGCGGTAGAACCGACGGGCGCCATGATTCTCGGCCCTGACCTCGAGACTGACGAAGAACGTGCCAGCGCAAGCCGCGGTCTCTTCCAGCCAGGTCAGAAGGCGGCGACCGACCGCACGGCGCCGCCACCGGGGTTCGACGGCCAACAGGTTCAGGTGCGCCGCTTCGTCGGCGAAGCTCATAATGGCGAAGCCGATGATGGTGTTAGCGGACACCGCCTTGATCACGAGGTCATCCCGCCGATGCACGTGGCGCACAATCCGCGGCGCAAGCCATGACCGCGGCAGCCCGTATTCGATCAGCCGCCCGGACATATCGGCGATATGCTGTGCATCCGCGGCGGTGGCGAGGCGTACCACGACGTCCATGGTTTTACCCCGCGATCGGCGCTTTGTGTCCGGCAGCGTCGAGGTTCACGAAGGTGACCTGCGTCGCGAACAGCACTCGATCGTCCTGGCGTTCCCGATCCTCGAAGACCTGCACGTCGTAGCTGACGGACGTCGTGCCGAGGCGACCGCGATTTACCGAGAACCTCAGTATCTGACCGCAAGTGATCGGATGACGAAACTCGACGTTGTTCATCGCGATCGTGACGAACCGGCGCCCCGGAAACTCGAGCTGGGCCGTTATGTACGCGAATTCGTCCAGCCACTTCAGCAGGTAGCCGCCGAACAACGAACCCTGCGAATTCATGTGCTCTGGGAGCACGAGCTTGCGATGATTCATGCCTTCACCCACGCCCTGACGGGCGGCCGAGCCACCACACCAGCAGGACCAGGGCGCCGAATACAGTATATATCGTCGTGAAGAGCCACGGCTCGGCATCATAGAACAACAGGCGGTGCAGCCAGTGCTGGACGAAGGTCTCCGAGTACGGCTGCTGTCCGGCGCGGCGGCGCAGCTCGCTCTCCCAAACAGTCAGTGGGCAGATGCGTCCGGCCCAGGACTGGACGACGACGATCAGGATCGCCGCGACATGAGCCAGCCGGAACCAGCGATTCCTCACCCAGCGCCAGTCGGCGGCCAGACCCGCCAGTATCAGCAGGAATCCGACGACGACGAAACTGACGAACGCAAAGTGGAGGACCAGAATGCCATCGGCGAGGAAGCGATATAAGAGCTGACTATCGATATATGCACCCCATTTTCCAAGTTCTCGATCGTCAGGTCATACACCCGGATATTGGCATGATTGCACGCCGCAGCTACCCGCGGGCTAAAGCCAGCCGACTGGCAGCGGCGAGATGCCGATGATGCGCCCATGCAGCGCGAGCGCCGCGAGGAAAGCCACGACCGACGCTGCCAGCCGCCACCACCCGATCTCGGCGAACACGAAACGATTCCGCCCGCCGGCGATCGCGCCGAATGGCACGATCGACGTGTGTTCCGCGAATGTCGGCCACTCGTCTCCAAGGCGCTTCCTGCGTTTCGCATCCATCGACACGACACCGAGGGCCGTGAGCACGGTCAGAGTGCCGAACAGGACCAAAGCCGCGACGTCGCCGTTGACGATCATGTGGGTGACGGTCCACAACAACAGCCCGACCAGGATCGGGTGTCGCGTAACGCGCGCGATGCCGGTGACGGCGCCGAGCCGATAATCGAGCGCCGCTTCGCCGAAGAGCGTCGACGGCCGCGACGTGAGACCCATCACCACGAAGCTGAACGACATTAGCATCGCCACCAGCGCGGCCACTCGCAGGCCGTGGAGTTGCCCCCACAATTCGATATAGGGCGCGTCGACGTAGGCGAAGAACAGCCACAGGGTGCCGATAGTCGAGATCGCCGAATAGAAGACGATGTACGGCCTCGGTCCGATTCGATCGACTATCGCGAAGCGGAGGCGCGTTCCGGCAATCCCGATATGCGTGAACAAGAAAAATGCCGTTGCGAGGACGAGATTCAGCACTAGGTATGCTTGCCGCGGGACCAGCCCGCGGTCGACAGTAGCTTCGTTGCGGAATCGAGCGCGGCGCGCTCGGCGGCGCGAATCGCGTGGGCCTGGCAATATCGACAACCGGTGGCGTGGCTCGAGACGTACGCCAAAAGGCGCTTGAACGCACTGGTCACGCGCCCTTCATTCTCCATGACAGCGGCGTTCAGGTTTATGAACGCCTTCGCGATCGCGGGGCGTCGCTGCATCGTCAGCACGCTGTTCGGACAGAAACCGAGCGTCTCGTTGAAGAATGTGGCCAGTGCCGCGACCTCGGAATCGGCGTCCGGTGGCAGTGGCTCGACAAGCGGCATGTTCACGATCTCCGTTGGATTGGTCTCGAACCGACCGCGCGGCCGAGGGTCGCTCAGTTGTCCAGGTCGCCGTCCAGCGGCGGCCTGGGCCGACCGCCGTAGAGCGACACCGCGCCCGCGGCGCCGACTAGCCAGCCGAGCCATGCCGGATCGGCGTCGAGGCCGATCAGCAGCGCGGCCGCGACGATACCGGCCGCTCCCCCGATGACCTGGTACTGCCGGCGTTCGCGGTCATACAGCGAGCGGCGGCCGGGAACCGTCGGCTCGCCGCCGTTCTCGAGCGCCCGGTCGACCAGCTTTCGCGCGACGGTCGGCAGTTGTTCCAAGACGTAACGGATCTCCGGTATATCACGGGCGATTCGGCGCCCGGTCGCCGGGACGCTGTTCTGATCCGCCACCCAGCGCTGCAGAACCGGCTGAGCCGTCTGCCACAGGTCGAGTTCGGGATAGATCTCGCGGCCCAGGCCCTCGATCTGCACGAGCGTCTTCTGCAGCAGGATCAGCTGCGGCTGCACCGTCATGTTGAACCGCCTGGCGACCTGGAACAGGCGCAGCAACACCTGGCTGAACGATATCTCCTTCAGGGGCTTGTTGAAGATCGGCTCACAGACCGTGCGTATCGCAGCCTCGAGTTCGTCGACGCGCGTTGCGGAGGGAACCCAACCCGAATTGATGTGCAACTGCGCGACACGGTGATAATCGCGATCGAAGAATGCGAGGAAATTAGCGGCCAGGTAGCGTCGATCGCCATCCGCGAGCGTACCTACAATGCCGAAATCAACCGCCGCGTAGCGCGGATTATCCGGATCGCTGACGTCGACGAAAATATTCCCCGGGTGCATGTCGGCATGGAAAAAATTGTCGCGAAACACCTGCGTGAAGAAAATCTCCACGCCGTTTCTCCCCAGTTTTTCGAAATTGGCGCCGGCACGTCGCAGGCCGTCGATGTCGCTGATTGGGATACCATGGACGCGCTCCATGACCATCACCCTGGTGCGGCAGTAGTCCCAGTAGATCTCGGGCACGTAGATCTGGTCGGAACCCAGGAAGTTGCGGCGCAGCTGCGCGGCGTTAGCCGCCTCTCGCATCAGGTCGAGCTCGTTCAATACGGTCTTCTCGTACTCGTCCACGACCTCGACAGGTCGCAGGCGGCGGCCCTCATGCCAGTAGCGCTGCGCGAGCCGCGCGAGCACCCGCAAGACCTCGAGATCGCGACCGACCGCCTGTTCGACCCCCGGCCTCAGTACCTTGACGATGACTTCCTGCCCGGAGTGCAGGGTCGCCACGTGCACCTGTGCGATCGATGCCGCGGCGAGCGCGTCGGCATCGAAGCTCGAGAACAAGTCGCTGGCCGGGCGACCGAATGCCGCCTCGATCGCCACGAGCGCCTCCTCGCCGGGGAACGGCGGGACCTGATCCTGCAGCTTGGCCAGCTCCGCGCCGATATCCGGCGGGAGCAGGTCCTGTCGCGTCGATACCGACTGACCAAATTTGACGTAGATCGGGCCGAGCTCTTCGAGCGCCTCGCGAATGCGCTGGCCGCGCGGCACCGACGCCCGACGGCGGAACCACATCGTCGGACTGAGGTAGAAGAGGAACCGGAGGGGTCGGAACAGGTGCGCCGACGAGATCAACTCGTCCAGGCCGTGGCGCAACAACACGCGTTGTATGTCGAGCAGCCGCAGAAACAACCGCGGCTTGATCACGCGCGAGGCTCCGATATGCGATCGATCCGGGCCTCGAGACGAGCGACGTCGTTCGCCAGGTCGTCCACGGCGGCGCAGTATTCGTTCATCTCCTCGCCGGTCGGTACGTGGCGAGCCTCCTCCTGCAGATACTCCGTCGTCCGGACGAACAGGTCTTCCGTTGCATCGATCAGCCAGTCGCGCGCGTCGCGCGCCAGGTTGGCGAGCTGAAACGCGGCCGGCTCGCCAACCCACTCCGCGAGCCGCTCCTCGATGTCCGGGCGCGCGATCTGCATCAGCTCGCGAAACTTCTCGGCGACCTCGATATCGCCCGCGAACGAGACGCGGCCCGAGCGTATCGACTCGCCACGCTCCACACGCATCAGACCCCTCAGTTCCAGAGGCGTCCCGGCGATGACCGCGTCCGCCGCCTCGATGGCTGACTCGTCGGCAGGCGTCAACGCGACGCCCTCATGCGAAGCGGTCAGGCGAATCGACAGTGTCCCGGAGGGGAGCCCGTCGATGCGAGTGACCAGGCTGCGGCCGGTCAGAGCCTCGCAGAGTTCGCCCGCATCGCGCTGGCCGTGAATGCCGCGATTCAATAGCGCTGCGAGCGGCGGCAGCAAGACGTTCAACATCACAGCGTCGATGCCGTTTTTAGTACTTGTAACCGACATGAAGCGCGACGATTCCGCCACTCAGGTTGTAATACCGCCCATCCTCGAGGCCGACATCCGTCATCATTTGCAGCAGTGCGTGCTGATCGGGATGCATGCGGATCGATTCGGCGAGGTAGCGGTAGCTCCCCGCGTCCTTCGCGACCGCCTGCCCGAGCGCCGGTAGCACTTTGGCAAGGTGGAAGTCGTAGACCGGCTGCATCACACCAAGCGACGGCCTTGAGAACTCGAGGATCAGCAATCTGCCCCCGGGCTTCAGGACGCGAGCCATTTCGCCGAGTCCGGCGGCCTTGTCGGTGAAATTTCGCAGACCGAAGCCGATCGTGATGCAGTGGAAGAAATCCCCGGGGAACGGCAGGCGCTCGCCGTCCGACTGCAATAGGCCGACGTTGCCGACGATGCCCGCGTTGACGAGACGGCGCCGGCCTTCCGCCAGCATCGACGCGTTGATGTCCGTCATGACGACGAATCCCTCGCGACCGACCTGCCGAGCCATTCCGGCGGCCAGATCGCCTGTGCCACAGGCAACGTCAAGCGCCCGATCACCCGGCCGCAACCCGCTTCGCGCGAGCGTGAATCGCTTCCACAGGCGATGCAGCCCACCCGACATGAGGTCATTCATCAGGTCGTAATTCGACACGACGGAGTCGAAAACACCGCGCACGCGGCCGGCCTTTTCGGTCGTCGCGACGGTTTCGAATCCGAAATGCGTCGTGTCCCGGGCGGGCTTGTTCATGGACGCTAGTATTGAATTAAATGGGTCTAACCGCAATGAATCGACCGCGCCTGACCCACCGCGCGGCCGACGACGCTTAATGAGCGTTGGTCTCCGTCCGGCTCACAGGATGTATCGGCTGAGATCCTGGTCGCGAACGAGCTCGCCGAGGTGCTTCTCGACGTAGTCCGCGTCTATTCGCAGCGACTGGCCGGACCGGTCGGCCGCTTCGAAGGACACCGCTTCCAGCAGGCGCTCAAGCACCGTGTGCAGCCGACGCGCGCCGATGTTCTCGTTCTGCTCGTTGACCTGAAAAGCGATTTCCGCGGCGCGCCGCACGCCCGATTCGTCGAACGTCAGTTCGACGCCCTCGGTCGCGATCAGCGCCTCATACTGCTCGGTCAGGGATGCATCCGGCTCCGTCAGGATGCGCGTGAAATCGTCCGTGCTCAGCGCACTCAGCTCGACGCGAATCGGAAAACGCCCCTGGAGCTCGGGTATCAGGTCCGCAGGCTTGACGACATGAAACGCACCGGAAGCAATGAACAAGATGTGATCGGTCTTGACCATGCCGTGCTTGGTGTTGACGGTACAGCCCTCGACCAGCGGCAGAAGGTCGCGCTGCACGCCCTCGCGCGACACATCGGCGCCGGTGGCCTCCGAACGCCGCGCGACCTTGTCGATCTCGTCGATGAAGACAATCCCGTTCTCCTCGACATTATTCAGGGCCTGTATCTTGATCTCCTCCTCGTTGATCAGCTTGCCGGCCTCTTCCTCGGTCAGAAGCTTGAATGCCTCGCTGATCCTGAGTTTTCGGGTACGCGTGCGCTGGCCACCCAGATTCTGGAACAGACCCTGCAGCTGGCTGGTCATCTCTTCCATCCCGGGCGGCGCCATGATCTCGACGCCGACGGCCGACACTTCGAGTTCGATCTCGACCTCCTTGTCGTCGAGCTTGCCCTCGCGCAGCATCTTGCGAAACTTCTGGCGCGTGTCCGATCGCTCGGCCTCCGCGCTGTCCGGCATCGGCAGCAACGCATTGAGAATCCGGTCCTCCGCCGCGTCCGCGGCACGATGGCGGACCTTGTCCATCTCGGTCTCGCGCGTCAGCTTGACGCCGATGTCCGCGAGGTCGCGAACGATACTGTCGACCTCGCGGCCGACATACCCGACCTCCGTGAACTTCGTTGCCTCCACCTTGATGAAGGGCGCCTTCGCCAGGTTCGCCAGACGCCGCGCGATCTCGGTCTTGCCGACACC
>JABAOE010005338.1_pt1 | contig 25505 bp, 23 predicted proteins | sample 7062141 | NCBI WGS metagenome assembly JABAOE01 (sample SAMN14538627, study PRJNA623070) | marine sediment metagenome | biome: marine biome [ENVO:00000428]; feature: marine pelagic biome [ENVO:01000023]; material: deep marine sediment [ENVO:00002113] | place: India: Gulf of Khambhat ... | reverse complement strand
TCGCCGGTCTCGTTGCCCGTCGGATCCTGTGTTCGCTCGAGCCGGGGCAATCAGTGGCGCGAGGCGAACGCATCGGCCTCATACGATTCGGCTCGCGGGTCGATGTCGAGCTGCCCGACGGGTGGGTACCCGGCGTCAAGCTCAAACAGCGCACGACGTCGGGAGAGACTCCGATAGCCACCAAGCGGCGATCGGCGGTCGCGGACCCTCTCTGAGGCGAGCCGCCTCTGTTTTTGGCTATAGTGGGTGCGACCCCGGTAAGGGTCGATTGGAAAGGACGCGTGGCGCGACAACGAAAGCTACAGCGCGGGATCTACCTGCTCCCGACGCTGCTCACCACAGGGAATCTGGTCTGCGGTTTCACCGCGGTCGTGATGTCGTTTCGCGGCGAGATCGGCCGCGCGGCGATCTTCATCATCATTGCCGGCGTCCTCGATCTACTCGACGGAAGGATCGCCCGAATGACCGGGACGACCACCGAGTTCGGGTCGGAGTTCGACTCGCTCGCCGATATCGTGTCGTTCGGCGTGGCACCGGCCATGCTGGCCTACTCCTGGGTGCTCGAGCCCTTCGGCCGCGTGGGTTGGCTGGTCGCATTCCTGTTCGTCATCTGTGCGGCAATGCGGTTGGCGCGTTACAACATCCAGGCGCATAGCGGCGAGCGGCGTCACTTCGTCGGGCTCTCCTCGCCGGTGGCGGCCGGGTCGCTGGCCACAGCCGCGTTCGCGTTCCCTACCGCGCCGGGAGTCGGCAGCCCGACGGCACTTCCGTTGATGCTGCTGACCGCCACACTGGCGCTGCTGATGGTTTCTCGGTTTCGCTACCGCTCGTTCAAGGACCTCGCTCTACTCGACCGCCGGTCCTACATCTACGTGCTCCCGCTTGCCGTGACCATGGTCGGCGTCTTGATCTGGCCCCGCTGGGTGATGCCGGCCTTGGCTGGCGCATATTTGTTGTCCGCACCGCTGGTGTCCGTCAGTCGCGTCTTCTCGGGCGCGCCGGCCCGCAAGGAACTGCCTCACGAGTCGTTCGATGGTTGACCGCAACGGGAAGATCGCCGTCCTCGGTGCCTCGACGCTCGAAGGCACACGTGTCCGCGAGGCGCTCGAGGCGGCACGCGTGCCCGCCGCGAAAGTCGACCTGTTCGGCTTCGCGGACGGCGACGTGTTGGTCAGCGAGTACGCCGGCGAGGCGCGCATGATCCAGGAGCCGGACCCTGTTGTCGTTGCGGGTCACGAGGTCCTGCTCGTCTGCGAGCGTGGGGACAGCACCCGGCGTGTCGCCGAACAACTCCGCGCGGATCAGCTCGTCATCGATCTCGTCGGCGGACTCCCCGAGAAGCTTGGGGCTCGGTTGCTGAACCCGCGTAACGAAGTCGACGATGCCGCCGGGTTCTACGCGGTCCCGCACCCGCTGGCGTTGGTGCTCTCGGATCTGCTCAGCCCCGTCGACCGCGGGCCCGGGGTGGAGCAGTGCGTTGCCGTCATCGTCCGTCCCGCGGTGGACTACGGCGAGGCCGGGGTCGAGGAGCTACGTCAACAGACGGTGCGGCTACTGAACTTCGTCGAGCTTCCGGTGGATACGTTCGGCCGGCAGCTCGCATTCAACATCGTCCCCGAATCGGGCCTGTCGTGCGGGATCCCCGGATTCGAACAGGAGATCGCCCGTCAGGTCGGTGTGCTGCTCGGTTGGGATCGCGAGCGACTCACGCTGCGCTTCCTGGCGGCGCCGTTGTTCTACGGGCACGCGGTCGAGTTGCACATTCGCACGCCCAACGGAACGGGACTCGATGAAATGCGCCGCGCCCTTGCGGAGAACGGCCTGGAGCCGGGGGAGGAGCGCGGCCCGCTCGTATCGACTCCGATGGAAGTTGCCGACGAGCGCACGATCCGGTTGGGCGAGTTGACCGCCGACGGTCTCGGCGGTTTCTGGCTGTGGGCCGTGGCGGGGGGGAGCAACTCCCGCGCGGCCGAGTTTGCCGTGCGACTGGCCCAAAGCGCCGTTTCCTGACGATGCTCGACTTCGAAGGCTTCCTGGCTCTTCGCTACCTGCGCTTTCACCGTGGTCGCACGTTCGTCTCCGCGATCACCCTGATTTCGGTGCTCGGAGTTACCGTCGGCACGGCCGCGCTGGTCATCGCGCTCGCAACCAATGCGGGTTTCGTCGAGGACGCGCGTGCGAGGATCCACAGCGGATCCGCACATCTGGTGATCCAACATCGGATGGACGACCGGTTCTCCGATGCCGACGACACGATCGCGGCGATGCTCGAAATCGAGGGCGTTTCGGCCGGCGCCGCGGTGCTCCGTACACACGGCATGCTGGTCTACGAGGACGCGGGGCGCACGGCCTACGCCGATGTCTGGGGGATCGAACCGGTGTCGCACGGCGAGGTGATCCTCGGCGCCGCGGACACCGAGCATTTCACTCGCCTCGAGGCCGCGACGAACAGCGGTCGCGCCGCGATCCTGCTCGGCGTCAATCTGGCGGCCAACCTCGGTGTCGTTCCGGGCGACCGTGTTCGGCTGGTCGTCCCCGAGATGACGTTGACGCCGTGGGCGCCGCGGCCGCGATCGCGCGTGTTCGAGGTCGTCGGGACGTACGCCTCGGATCACTTCCAGGAAGACTCCCAGCGCGCGTACGTCCTCCTGGACGCCGCGCGCAGCACGTTGCGTGCCGGAGAGACGAGCTCGCGCATCGAGCTTCGGGTCGACCCACTGGAGCGCATCGACGACACCAAGGAACTCCTGGAACAATCCTTCGGGGCCGACTGGTTCGTGTTCGATCTGATCGACCAGAACAAGGACTTCATGCAGGCGCTCAACACCGAAAAGCTCGTCCTCGCGCTGGCGGTCGGGTTGATCGTCGTCGTGGCCGCCCTGAACATCATCTCGATGTTGATCCTGATGGTCGCCGACAAAACCAAGGAAATCGGCACGCTGACCGCGCTCGGAGCGACCCCGAAGCACATTGCACGCATCTTCATGCTCCAGGGCCTCACGATCGGGGCCATCGGCGCGTCGACCGGCCTGGCCCTCGGCTGGGTCCTGGCCACCTTGTTCGACCGCTACGAGCTGTTCCAGCTGGACCCCGACGTCTATTACCTGACGCATTTGCCGTTCAGCCCACACGTCAGCGATCTGCTGTGGATCGGTTCCGCGACGATGTTGATCTCGTTCCTGGCGACTTTGTACCCGGCGTTCAAGGCGGCCGGACTCGATCCGGTGGAAGCGATCCGCCATGAGTGAGCGGTTACTCGAGGCGGCCGAACTCTCGCGTTCGTTCCAGAGCGGGCCGCGCCGCATCGAGGTCCTGTCGAACCTGGACCTCGAGGTCGACGGCGGAGAGTCCGTCGCCATCGTCGGCGATTCGGGCGTGGGGAAGTCGACGTTGCTGCACCTGTTGGGGGGCCTGGATCGACCGGATGGCGGTACCTTGACGTTTCGAGGGCGGCCTCTGCCGTGGAGTGACGGCGAGGCGATGGGTCGCTACCGCAACCGCCATGTCGGGTTCGTGTTTCAGTTCCACCACCTGTTGCCCGAGTTCAACGCGCTGGAGAATGTGGAGATGCCGTTTCGAATCGGCGGACGGTTCGAACGCACGGAGACGGCCGCCCGCGAGATCCTGGAGCGCCTCGGCCTGGCCGAGCGGCTCGGCCACACCCCGGCACGACTTTCCGGTGGCGAACAGCAGCGTGTGGCCATCGCCCGCGCCGTCGCCGGGAGGCCGTCGCTGGTTCTGGCCGACGAGCCGACCGGAAACCTCGACCCCTCCACCGGGGATCGCGTGTTCGGCGTGCTGCGGGATCTGCAAAAAGAGCGCGGCTTCAGCCTGGTGCTGGCCACGCACAGCGAGCGCATGGCCGCGGGCTGCGACCGCATCCTGCACCTGGCCGGCGGTCGCCTACACCCGTTGAGTGACAGCGCGGCGGCGACCTTCTTCGGGGGCTCCGGGGACGCCGAGTAGGGCCGGCCGTCGACCGCGCGGGCGCCCCCGAAAAGCGCGGAAACGCAACTCTTACCGAAGCGTAAGCGTGCAAGGATGGGAGACCGGTCGTATGCTATGGTCACCAACACTCAGCAGACGACGGACGGTTGCCCGATGTTCGAGAAATTCACCGAGAGAGCCAAGAGGATCCTCTTCCTGGCACGCTACGAGGCCAGCCAGCAGGGCGCGAAGCGGATCGGTAGCGAGCATCTGCTGCTGGGATTGCTGAAAGAACCCGAGGATTCGACACGCGAGCTGTTCACCCGGGCCAACGTCTCGATCGACCTGCTGCAGGCGGAGCTCGAGCGCCGCGGTCCGATCCGCGAGAAGCTCTCCACCTCGGTCGAGATCCCGTTCAGCGACGAGACCAAGAAGGTCCTGCAGTTCGCCGAGGAAGAGGCCGAGCGGCTGATGCACCCCAACATCGGCACCGAGCACGTGCTGCTGGGGCTGTTGCGATTGGAAGAGTCGCCGGCGGGCCGCCTGCTCGCGGAGCGCGGGATGCGGTTGTACGCGGTGCGCGAGGACGCCGTCAACCTCTACAAACGGCGGGCGCTGCCCAAGAAGAAGAAAGAAACGCCTTTCCTCAACGAGTTTTCGCGAGATCTGTCGGACATGGCGCAACGACGTGTCTTCGACCCGCTGATCGGCCGGGAGGCCGAACTCGACCGGGTGATCCAGATCCTCTCGCGCCGGCGCAAGAACAACCCCGTCCTGCTCGGCGAGCCGGGGGTCGGGAAGACCGCGATCATCGAGGGTCTGGCCACGCGGATCGTCGACGGCGAGGTCCCGCCGTCGCTGATGCACAACCGCATCCTGGCGCTCGACCTGTCGCTCGTCGTCGCCGGGACGAAGTACCGCGGCCAGTTCGAGGAGCGGCTCAAGGGCATCATCACCGAGCTGACCACCTCGGAGGACGTGATCATCTTCATCGACGAGATCCACTCGCTGATCGGCGCCGGCTCGGCCGAGGGCTCGCTGGACGCGGCCAACATCCTCAAGCCGACGCTGTCGCGCGGCGAGGTCCAGTGCATCGGCGCGACGACGCCGCGCGACTACCACAAGTACATCGAGAAAGACCGCGCGCTGGTGCGCCGGTTCCAGCCGATCAACATCAAGCCGCCCACCGAGGGCGAGACCTACGAGATCCTGAGCGGCGTCAAGGAGCGCTACGAGCGGTTCCACGGCGTGCGCTTCGCCGACGAGGCGATCCGCGCCGCCGTCTACCAGTCCAACCGCTACATCACCGACCGCTTCCTGCCGGACAAGGCGATCGACGTGCTCGACGAGGCCGGCGCGCGGGTCAAGCTGGGCAAGTCCACGTCCTATACCGAGATCAAACGCATCGAGCGCGAGCTCAAGCGCGCGGTCGACGGGATGAAGAGCGCCCTGGCGCGCAAGGACTTCGACGAGGCCGTGGCCTTCCACGACGAGGAGGTCACGCTGCGCCGCCGCCACGAGGAGCTCAAGCAGAGCTACGAGGAGGAGTGCAACAAGATCCTCGACGTCCAACGCAGCGACGTGGAGGACGTGATCGCGCGCTGGACCGGGATCCCGATCCAGTCGGTGGCCGAGGAAGAGGCCGACAAGCTGCTGCAGATCGAGAACGTCCTGCACGAGCGAATCGTCGGGCAGGAGACGTCGATCTCGGCGCTCGCCCGCGCGATCCGCCGCTCGCGCGCCGGTCTGGCCAACCCCAACCGGCCGATCGGCTCGTTCGTGTTCCTCGGACCCACGGGCGTCGGGAAGACCGAGGTCGCGCGCACGCTGGCATAGTTCCTGTTCGACACCGAGCGCGCGCTGGTGCGCTTCGACATGTCGGAGTACATGGAGAAGCACGCGATCGCCAAGATGATCGGCTCGCCCCCCGGCTACGTCGGCCACGAGGAGGGCGGGCAGCTCACCGAGCGGATCAAGCGCAAGCCCTACAGCGTGATCCTGCTCGACGAGATCGAGAAGGCGCACCCCGACGTGCTCAACATCCTGCTCCAGGTGCTCGAGGACGGCATGATCACCGACGCCTACGGGCCGGCCGTCGACTTCAAGAACACGATCGTGATCATGACCTCGAACATCGGCTCCCAGCACGTCGCCCGGATGGCCGGCAAGCTGGGCTTCCAGACCGACGACAACGAGCAGAAGTTCAAGGACCGGCGGGACCTCGTGCTCGCCGAGGTCAAGCGGACGCTGAGCCCCGAGTTCATCAACCGCATCGACGAGATCATCGTCTTCGACGCGCTGACCGAGAGCCAGCTCGCGCAGATCGCGCGGATCATGATCCGGCAGCTCAACGAGGGGCTTGCCGAACGCGAGATCGAGCTCCAGATCACCGACGAAGTTTGTGAGTGGCTCGTCGAGACGACCTGCCAGGACCGCTCCTTCGGTGCCCGGCCACTCCGCCGAGCCATCCAGCGCCACATTGAAGATGCACTTTCCGAGGCGTTGATCGGCGGTGATCTGGTCGACGGCGGCACGATCGAGGTCTTCCTGGACGACGGCAAACTGGGATTCCGCCCGCTGGAGGAGCGGACGGCCTCGACTCAGCCCGGATAGCTCTCCAACACAGACTTTTTCTACGCCGCAGGATGCGCGCCGCGCGCGGCGCGGATTGCTTTTCCACTATAGAATGTCCGACCGCGGGGGCGGCAGACCCGCGCCGTCGGGCCGGCCGGCGGCCGGGGGGATTGAGCGCCGGAAAGCAGACCGGGATTCGATGCGCAAATCGCAGTGGAGTCTGGTGGCGGCCCTCGCCCTCGCGCTGTTGGCTGTAGGGCCCCTGTGCGCCGCCCCCGGCGAAATTGAAGAGATCGAAGTCCTCGGCCTGCAGCGCATGACGCGCGAGGCTTTCCTCCACGCGTTCGACATCCGTCCCGGAGACCCCTACGACGTCGTGCAGGTCCGCGCGCGGTTTCGCGCGTTGTGGGACGGTAGCTGGTTCGAAGACATCCGCATCGAGCGCGAGGACGCTCCCGGCGGCGGGGTCGCGCTGATCATCCACGTCAAGGAGCGTCCGATGATCGCCTCGTTGACGTTCGAGGAGCTCACCTCGGTCACGCGGACGGAGATCGAGGATCGGTTGCGTGACCGCGACGTCAGGTTGCGCGCCGGCTCGCCGGTCGATCAGGGCAAGATCGTCGACGCCGAGGGCGTGATCCGCGATTTGATGGCGGAAAAGGGATTCCTCGACGCGACCGTCGAGGCCAAGATCGATCGTGTCACCGAGACCAGCCGCGCGATCCACTTCGACATCACGCCGGGCGGCAAGACGCGCATCAAGAAGATCCAGTTCACCGGCAACACGGTGTTCAAGAACAAGAAGCTCAAGGGCGAGCTGCAGTTGACCGAGGAGCGCCGCTGGTACTGGCCGTGGTCGGGCAAGAACCTGTACCACCCGCAGAAATGGGATCAGGATGTGACCGCGGTGCGCAAGCTGTACCAGGACAGCGGTTATCTCGACGTCGATATCCGGCCCCCGGTCGTCGAGGTGCGGCAGAACCCCAAGGAGGACAAGAAGAAGGCCAAGCGCGAACGCTCCGCCGAGCGTGCGCGCATCGCGGCGATCGAGGCCGACGTGCCGATCGATGCGTCGATGAAGAAGAAGCAGCGCAAGAAGCTGCTCAAGAAGAAACGCCAGGCCGACAAGAAAGCGCGCAAAAAATCGGAGAAGGCCAAGAAGGTCAAGCGCTGGGTGCAGCTGACCGTACCGCTGACCGAGGGCATCCAGTACCGCATGGGCAAGGTCGAAGTGACCGGCGCGGAGAAGTTCGAACCGGCGAATCTGCGGGCCACCGTCCGCGTGCCGGAAGGCGCGATCTTTCGCAACGATCTGGTCGACCGCGCGGTTGACGATATCACCCGCGCCTACGAGGACTCCGGGCACCTCTACGCCTCCGTGGTGCGGCGGATTCAGCGTCGCGAAGGGGAGCCGATCGCGGACGTCGAGATCGTGATCGACGAGGACAAGCCCTACTACATCGCACGCATCGAGTTCAGCGGGAACACCGCGACCCACGACAGGGTCTTGCGCCGTGAGGTCGCGTTGCTGGAGGGACAGCGTTTCAGCCGCACGCTGCTCGACATCTCGAAGATCAAGATCAATCAGCTGGGTTACTTCTCCGTCGAGGAAGAGCCGGTGATCGAGCCGATCGAGGGCGAATCGCGCGTCAACGTCAAGTTCGACGGCGTCGAGCAGGGTCGCAACGAGATCCAGGTCGGTGGCGGCTACAGCGGGCTCGACGGTGCGTTCTTCAACGGCGTCTACTCCACGCGCAACTTTCTCGGCCGCGGTCAGGTCGTCTCGGCGGCCGTTCAGGTGGGAGGACGCTCGAGCCGCTACCAACTGACGTTCCAGGAGCCGTGGTTCTTCGGCCGGCCGTGGCTGGTCGGGGGCAGCGTGTTCCGCCGCGACGCCGATTTCGGCTCGACGTTCAGCACGACGAGCCGGGGGGTGGGCGTCATCTTCGGCCGTCGTCTGGGGCGCGCGTCGCGCATCAACATCGGCTACAACTGGGAAGACCTGAGCTCGCGGCAACCGATCATCGACAGTCTGGGACAGACCACGGTGTTCGAGGCGACCAACGAGATCTCCAGTATCACGCCGTTCTACGTGTTCAACACGGTCAACAACCCGTACCGCCCGTCTCGCGGCACGCAGTTCAACTTCAGTTTCCAGGTCGCCGGCGGCCCGCTCGGCGGCAACACGAACTTTCTCCGGCCCGTCGCCCGCTTCACCCACTACGGCCGTGCCTGGGGCCGCAACATCTTCGCCGTTCATGCCCAGGGCGGGGTCATCCGCGAATGGCGCGGCGGCAGCGGGATCACTCCATCGAACATCGAGGGTGTGCCGCGGGCACAGCGCTTCTGGCTCGGCGGGGACACCCAGGGGCCGCGCATCTTCGAGACGCGTTCGATCACGCCGCGGCGTTACTGGATCATCGATCCGGCGACGAACAACATCCTCGGCGCGGTCGCCGACCCGACCGGATCGCCGCTCAGCGACTTCTTCACCAGCGGCGGCGTTCCGCTGTTGATCGAGTCGGGCGGCGACCGTTATTACCTGTTCCAGACGGAGCTGATTTTCCCGTTGGGCGAACAGGCCGAAGTCGCGCTATTCTTTGATGTGGGCGACGCTCTCTTCGAAGATCAGTCGTTCACTTTCGAGACGTCGAGGATGTCGTCCGGACTCGAGGTTCGTTTCCACCTCCCCGTCTTTCCGGTGCCCTTGCGGCTGATCTATGGGTTCCCGGTTCGAAAGTTGGAGTCGGACAGAACGAGTAGTTTTACCTTTGCGATCGGGCGCAGCTTCTAGTAAGTGTGAGGCCGCTCGGGATCGTCGGTTTTTTTCAGGAGAGTTTCGATGCACACCACACACCGCACCGCTTGCGCGGCCTTGACGCTGGTTCTACTGGCCGGGCTGGTTGCTCCCGCGACCGCCCAGGCGATCAAGATCGGGGTCTTCGACCCGGCGCGCGTATCCGAACAGGTGGCCGACGCCAGGGAGCTACAGGCGAGCCTCGTCGAGATGCGCGAGGCCAAACAGGCGGCCATCAGCGTCAAGGAGCAGGACCTCAACGGTCTGCGTCAAAGGCTTGCCGAGCAGGCGTTGTCCCTGTCGCCGGACAAGCGTACCGCGATGGAGATCGACATCCAGCGTCTGGTCATCGAGGTCAACTCGCTGAAAGACGTTGCGACCCAGGAACTGCAGCTCGAGTTCGCCGCAGCAGAGGCCCGCTTCAACGACAAACTGCGTAGCGTCGTCGAACAATACGGTCGCGACCAGGGTTTCGCACTGATCCTCGATGCGACCGCGGTTGCCTGGGCGTCGACCGCCATCGACGTGACGGTTCCGATCGTCGATCAGTACAACAGGATGTTCCCGCTTGCGCCGGAAGCCGCGGCTCCGGGTGGGTCGAACTAGACGCCCGACTCCCGTGCGCCGGCTTTTGTTGCATAATCCGCGGCGAAGGAGAGGGCCGTGCCGACCTACCGGCTTTCAGAACTGGCGCAGCGCGTATCCGGCGAGGTCCGGGGTGAGGGGGACCCGGAAATCGACGGCGTGGCAGCGCTGGATCAAGCCGGCACGCGGCAACTGAGCTTCCTGACCAACCCGAAGTACCGTAGCAAGGCAAGGGACAGCGAGGCCGCCGCGGTTCTCCTACCCGCGGGGGTCGAGCTGCCCGGACGGTCGCTGCTGGTGCACCCCGAGCCGTATCTGGCGCTGGCGAATCTGCTCGACCTGTATCACCCGCCCCCGCCCCCACCCCGCGGCGTGCACGCCAGCGCGAGCGTGGACCCCGAGGCCTCGGTTGCTGAAGACGTCGCGATCGGCGCCCACGCCGTCATCGAGCCGGGCGCCGTGCTCGAATCCGGGTCGATCGTCGGGCCGGGCTGCGTCATCGGCCCGAAGGCGCGGCTCGGCGAGCGGAGCGAGTTGCGAGCAAACGTCGTGCTCTACGCCGGCACGCAGGTCGGCAAGCGTTGCCTGATCCACTCCGGCGTCGTTCTCGGCGGTGACGGTTTCGGGTTCGCGACGTCCGGCGGAACCCATCACAAGATCCCACAGGTCGGTCGCGTCGTGATCGAGGACGATGTCGAGATCGGCGCAAACACGGCGGTCGATCGTGGCGCGCTCGACGACACGGTGATCGGGGAGGGCAGCAAGATCGACGACCTGGTCATGATCGCCCACGGTGTCCGCCTGGGGCGCGGCGCGCTGCTCGCCGCGCAGAGCGGGATTGCCGGCAGTACGCGCGTCGGCGATCACAGCATGTTCGCCGGGCAGGCCGGTGCGGCCGGTCATCTCACGCTCGGCGACAAGACCATTGTCGCGGCCAAGTCCGCCGTGCTCGCCGACGTTGCGGAGGGTGGGATGGTTGCGGGGATTCCCGCGGTCGATCATCGCCAATGGAAACGCGCTCAGGCGGCATTTCGAAGACTACCCGAACTGAAGAAGGAGGTTGGTGACTTGCGTCGCCGGCTCGCCGATCTCGAACGACGCCTCGACGAGGCGGAGGACCGATCGTGATGGACATCCGCGGAATCACCGCCAACTTGCCGCATCGCTACCCGTTTCTGCTGATCGATCGTATCCTCGAGGTGGATCCCGGCAAGCGGGTCGTCGCGCTCAAGAACGTCACGGCCAACGAGCCGTTCTTTCCCGGCCACTTCCCCGGGGAACCGATCATGCCGGGTGTGTTGATCATCGAGGCGCTGGCCCAGGCGGGTGCGGTGTTGTTGCTCCACGACATGGCCGATCGCGACGAGAAACTGGTGTTCTTCACCGGGATCGACAAGGCCCGTTTTCGACGCACGGTGGTTCCGGGGGATCAGATGCGGTTGACCGTCGAGGTGCTGAAGTTCCGTCCCAAGACGGCCAAGCTCCGCGGGATTGCCGAGGTCGACGGCCAGAGGGCCGCCGAGGCCGACATCATGTCGGCCCTCGTCGATCGCTCGAAGGATTGATCGAAAGGTGTCGAAGATCGACCCCCAGGCCGTCGTCGATGAAGCCGCGACCCTCGGCGCGGGCGTCGAGATCGGCCCGTACTGCGTCGTCGGTCCCGAGGTCACTCTCGGCGACCGCTGTCGCCTGCTGTCCCACGTTGTCGTCGAGGGCTCGACGGAGATCGGCCCGGAGACGGTGATCTCTCCCTTCGCCTCGGTCGGAGGGGCGCCGCAGGATCTGCGCTACAAGGGAGAGGACACGCGTTTGATCATCGGTGCGCGGAACACCATCCGCGAGAACACCACGCTGAACCGGGGGACCCCTCACGGCGGCGGGGTGACACGGCTCGGCGACGGAAACCTCGTGATGGCCTATTCCCATGTGGGCCACGATTGTCAGATCGGTGATGACAACATCCTGGCCAACGGGACGACCCTCGCGGGGCACGTGGAGATCGGGAGTCACGCCACGGTCGGCGCGTACTCCGGCGTCCACCAGTTCTGCCGCGTCGCCGATCACGCGTTCATCGGGGGGTTCACGGTACTGCGCCAGGACGCCCTGCCCTGGGTCACGACCGTGGGCAACCGCGCCAAGTCGTACGGACTCAACATCATCGGACTGCGCCGCCGGGGCTATTCCAAGGAGACGATCCAGGCCCTCAAGCATGCGTACACGACGCTGTTCCGCAGCAAGCTGCGGCTGAACGAGGCACTCGACGCATTGGAGGACAGCGCGAACGAATTCGACGAAGTGCGCTACTTCATCGATTTCGTACGCGGCAGCGAGCGTGGGGTGACGCGTTGAGCGGCCCGCTCGACGTCGGTGTCGTCGGAGTCGGGCACCTCGGACGGCACCACGCCAGGTTGTACGCGCAGACCGCGGGAGCAAGACTCGTCGGCGTCGTCGATCAAGATCGCGAGCGCGCGGAGAAGATCGCTGCGGAGTACGGGTGCGCGGTGTTCGACAGTCCGGCCGAGCTGGCGTCGAGCGCCGCAGCGATCAGCGTCGCCGTTCCGACCGAGTCGCATTGTGCCGTGGCCGAGGAGCTGCTCGAGGCCGGCGCTCACGTGCTGATCGAGAAACCCCTCGCGCGGTCGATCCGGGAGGCCGAGAGGATCAACACCCTCGCGGAGAAGCGCCAACGGCTCGTCATGGTCGGGCACACCGAACGGTTCAACCCCGCGGTCCTTGCCCTGTCCGATGCCGTCCACGAGCCTCGGTTCTTCGAGATCCACCGGCTGGCCGGTTTCAGCGCACGCAGCACCGACATCGACGTCGTGCTCGATCTGATGATCCACGATCTCGACCTGTTGCTGGCGATGGACGGCAGCGAGCCCGTTTCCGTCGACGCCGCCGGCATCGACGCGCTGACCGACAAGATCGACATCGCCAACGCGCGCATCCGTTTCGCGTCCGGTTGCGTGGCCAACCTCACGGCAAGCCGCATCTCGCCCGAACCCGTGCGACGCATCCGTGTGTTCCAGGCGCGTACCTACCTTTCGTGCGACACCGGGCGGCGCGTCGTCAACCGACACCGGCTCGTGCCGGGGGAGGACGGCAACTCCAGGATCGTCCACGACACGTTACCGATCGACGAGGCGGAACCGCTGGCCGCGGAGTTGGAGACGTTTGTCGCCGCCGTTCAGGGCGGGGAGCGTCCCGCAATCGACGGGCGCCAGGGCCAGCGGGCACTGGAGCTGGCGCACCGCGTTCACGAGGCGATTGCCGCGGAGCGCAACGCGAGTGCGTCGCATCACTCGTGATGGACCCGGTCGGCCGCTATCTCCAGCAGCGCATCGACGAGGGCCGGATACCCGGAGCCGTGGCGCATGTCGGTGGCCCCGAGGGCACGGTCGGCGAGTGGATGCTGGGCCACGCCGCGCTCGAACCGGAGCCGGTCGAGGTGTCACGGGACACGCGCTACGATCTTGCCTCGCTGACGAAGCCGTTGTGCACGGCCCTTGCGTTGGCAACGCTCGAGCAGCAGGGGGCCTGTTCGCTGGACGCCCCCGTCTTGGAGTGGCTCCCCGAGCTGAACGGAACGCCGTACGCCGAGGCGTCGCTGCTCCGCATCGCTGCGCACGGCGCCGGCTTCCCCGCATGGCGGCCGCTCTACCTTCACGGCAGAACCGCGGACGCGTATCTCGCCGCCATCGCGGCGCAACCCCGGGTTCCGCAGCAGCCGGCGTGTTACTCCGATCTCGGTTACCTGTGCCTGGGTTTCCTGGTCGAGCGCGTCGCCGGTCAATCCCTCGACACCTGGTTCAGCGAATCCGTCGCCGGGCCGCTCGGTCTGAACGGCATCGGTTTCGCGACCGTCGTCGACACGTCGACCGCCGCCCCGACCGAGCGCGGCAACGTCTACGAGCGCGCCCGCGCCGGCCCCGCGGGAAGCGACTACCCCTGGCGCACGGAGCTGATCCGCGGCGAGGTTCACGACGGCAACGCCCACGCGTTGGGTGGCGTCGCCGGCCACAGCGGTCTGTTCGGCGCGCTCGGCGATGTGGTCACGCTGGCGCTGGAGCTGCTACGGCCGCGGACGCTGGCGCTCGGCGATCGCGCTCGCCGGCGGCTGTTCGAGGAAGCATTCCCCGGTGCGCGGCGCTCCCTGGGTTTCGTTCTCGCGGACGCATCGGACGCCAGCCGCGGCGTGTTCGATGACGACGCCCCGGGACACGTCGGCTTCGCCGGACCGTCCCTGTGGTTCGAACCGGACCGTGGCCGCACCTACATCCTGCTGACCAACCGCGTCCACCCCGTCGTCGACGGAAAGGACTTCCAGCCCGTCCGCGCAGGGTTCCACCGCGCCGCCCGCGACCTGTAAACCGAACGGGCGGGCGCCGCCAGGTGGCCCAAACTACAATGGTCGTGTATGTCCGCGGAAAGTCATACGGTCGTCGTCGACCGGCAGGTAACGCTGCTCGAGGCGTTTCTGTTCGCGCTGGGGACGCACGCCGCGATCCTGGTTCTCCTCTCACTGCTCGGTTTGTTGGGACTGTTGACCGAGCGGCCCGAGGCCAGCGAAGAACGCGATATCGAGGTCCGTTTCGAGGTCGCCCCCGAGCCGGAACCGGAACCCGTCCCGGAGCCCGCCGCGCCCGCGACGCCGGCATCGTCGGGTGTCGAGGAGCCACCGCTCGAGCCGGTTCCGCCCGGCGACAGCGTGCCCGAGACGCGGCCCGCGGACGCCGAACCCGTACCGTCGGCTCCGGCGACGCTGGATCAGGCGCAACCGCTGATCGTTCCGGTGCCGCCGTCCGAACGCGAGGGCCCCGTCGAGGAGACGCCTCCACCACCGGAGGAATCGGCGACGGAGGCCGAAGAGACCTCGCCCGAGGGAGTGGACGACCCACGGACGCAGGAGCCGCTCGACGCCCCGGAGACCGACACGGAGCCTACCGCCGAGGAGGCCACCCCGACCCCGGAGAGCGGCGTCGATACCCAACTCGATGTTCCACTCACCGACGACGGCGATTTCGCACGCCTGGAGGAGCTGACGCCGGAGCGTAGCGACGGCCCGTCCATCGGCGAGCGGCTGACGGACTTCAGTCGCGCCGTCCAGCGCGCGCGCGACGCCGCGCCCGCGCAGCCAGAACAGGCGCCACGGAACATGTTCGAGCCGGACTGGTCGAACCTACCGCCGCACACCGGCCAGGTGCTCGGGAACATGATGTTCGAGAGCGGGGACTACGACTGGACGGACTACCAGCGCCAGATCTACTGGATCATCTGGCGCACCTGGCACAACCGGCTCCTGGCCCGGGTAGACGACTTTGAAAAGTGGGCCCAGCAGAACCAGAGCGGCTACATGGACCACATCAACCAGATCCGCTTCACCATCGAGCGCAACGGCGAGATCAGCAGCATCACGGTGGAAACCGAATCCGACTCGATCCCGTTCGACCTCTCCTCGGTGGAGGGTCTCGACGAGGCGGTGCTCCCGCCGCTGCCGGACGACTTTCCGCGGGACACCGAGACCGTTCACGCGCAGTTCATCGGCCAGGGGGAGATCGGGCTGATGCGCCGCGGCCTGCAGCGGCTGAAGCAGATGGGCGTCTTTTAGCGACTTGGGCGGCACCGGATTCTACGGTTTGACGGCCTCGGTGCGCGCTGAGTAGGATGCGCGAGAGGAGAACGACCCCCATGGACCGCAACGACTTGATCTACGACTGGAACGTCGAAGGTGACGCCGCCGGCGCCAAGAAGCCCGAGCCGGTCATGCTCGACGACGAGACCCTGCGTGACGGGCTGCAGTCCCCGTCGGTGACCGACCCGCCCATCGAACTGAAGCGGAAGATCCTGCACTTGCAAAACGACCTGGGAATCGAAACCAGCAACATCGGTCTGCCCGGCGCCGGACCGCGCGCGGTCGCCGACGTCGAGGCGCTGTGTCGCGAGATCGCCGATCAAAAGCTCGCGATCCAGGCCAACTGCGCCGCACGGACGATGCTCTGCGACATCGAGCCGATCGCCGAGATCACGCAGAAGACCGGTGTGCCGATCGAGGCCTGCCTGTTCATCGGCTCCTCGCCGATCCGCCAGTACACGGAGGGCTGGGACGAGGCGTTCCTGCTCAAGCAGACCACCGAGGCGATCGGTTTCGCACGGGACCAAGGGTTGACGGTGATGTACGTCACCGAGGACACGAGCCGGGCCCACCCGGACACCGTACGCAAGCTCTACACCGAGGCCGTGCGCTGCGGCGCGCAGCGCGTGTGCGTCACCGATACGGTCGGCCACGCGACCCCGACCGGGGCTGCACGGCTGATCCGTTTCATGCGCGAGGTCGTCGACGAGGCGGGCGGTACCGAGGTCGGCATCGACTGGCACGGGCACCGCGATCGCGGGATGGGCCTGGCCAACTGCCTGGCCGCCTACCGCGCCGGCGCGACGCGTGTCCACGGCTGCGGCCTGGGGATCGGCGAGCGCTGCGGCAACGCCGAGATCGACCTGCTGCTCGTCAACCTGAAGCTCCTCGGCTGGATCGATCGCGACCTGTCCAAACTCGGGGAGTACTGCCAGGCGGTTTCCAAAGCCACGGGGGTCCCGGTCCCGACCAACTACCCCGTCGTCGGGACCGACGCGTTCGAAACCGCGACGGGCGTGCACGCCGCCGCGGTGATCAAGGCCTATCGCAAGGGCGACGCGTGGCTCGCGGACGCCGTCTACTCCGGCGTCGTCGCGTCCGATTTCGGCTTCCGCCAGAAGATCCGCGTCGGGCCGATGAGCGGCCGGTCGAACGTGATCTTCTGGCTGGAAGAGCACGGGATCGAGCCGACCGACGAGCGCGTCGATCGTATCTTCGAGGCGGCGAAGAAGTCCGATCGCCTGCTCGAGGACGGCGAGATCAGGGACCTCCTGTCCGCGGCGGCCGAGGTTTGAGCGAACCCTCCCGATCGGCGCCAACCCGGTTCTCCGAATTCGGGCTTCGCCCGGAGTTGATGGACGCGCTCGACGACGCGGGCTTCGAGGAGCCGACGCCGATCCAGTCCCAGGCGATTCCGCTGTTGCTGCGCGGCGGCGATCTGGTCGGCGTCGCGGAAACGGGGACCGGCAAGACCGCCGCGTTCTTGCTGCCCATCCTCAACGGCATGGAGGCCGGCTCGCAAGACCCGCAGGCCCTCGTGATCTGTCCCACGCGCGAGTTGGCGATGCAGGTCGCCGGCGAGGCGCGCCGCTTCGGCGCCTCGATCGGGGCGCGCACGGTTCTCGCATACGGTGGCACCTCGTCGGGCCAACAGAAGGCCGACCTCAAGGAAGGCTGCGACATCCTCGTCGGCACGCCGGGCCGGCTGCTCGATTTCGTGCAATCCGCGTGGTTGTCGCTGCGCAAGCTGAAGCACCTCGTGCTCGACGAGGCCGACCGCATGCTCGACATGGGCTTCATCAACGACGTCGACGCGATCCTGCGCAAGACGCCGATGAGCCGCCAGACGATGCTGTTCTCGGCGACGTTCCCCGACGAGATCGCGGAGCTTGCGGGGCGCTACCTGCTGCATCCCGAGAAGGTGACGACGCACCGCCGGACGCGTGTCACGAGCAACGTGAACCACGCCTTCTACCCGGTTTCGAAGAACGAAAAAGAGGCCCTGCTGTTCGAGATCCTCCGTCGCGAGAAGCCGCAGAAGACGCTGATCTTCACGGCGACGCGCGAAGCGACCTCCGAGCTCGGCACCTCGCTTCGGCGCAAGCGCTACGACGTGATCTCCCTCTCCAGCCTGCTCTCCCAGGCCAACCGCGAGCGAGCGCTCGAAGCGTTCCGCAAAGGCGAGTGCCAGATGCTCGTGGCCACCGACGTGGCGGCGCGCGGCATCGACATCACCGATATCGATCTCGTCGTCAACTTCGACGTCCCGATGCACCCGGAGGACTACGTCCATCGGATCGGACGGACGGGCCGCGCGGAGCGCAGCGGCAAGGCGGTGACCCTCGTCTGTGAACTCGATGGCCGCCGCACCGGCGACATCGAGAGGCTACTCGGCGAGCCGATTCCGCGGATCAAGCTGGACGGCTTCGACTACCGTAAGTGGCCCGTGGAGAGCGGAGGCTCGCGCCGCTCCCGACCCGGCGGACGACGCCGCTCGGGCAAGCGGCGGCCCGCCGGTGGCGCTGCGGGAAAGGGCTCCGGGACGGGCGGGCGTAGGCGCCGCCGGCGCGGCGGGAAGAGCTGAACGCGCCGTTTGCGCGCCTCCGGCGGCCCGCATAGGATGCTTGCCATGTCGTTTATCGAGATCTTCCAGTCCGGCGGTTTCCTGATGTACCCGCTGGCCCTGGCCTACCTGTTGACCGCTGCGCTGATCATCGAGCGCGCGATGAACCTCCGTGAGTCGCGCATCCTGAACCAGACGCTCGTCGATCGCGTGACCGACCTGGTCGAGGCCGGGCGGCCGGAGCGGGCGATCCAGGCGTGTCGCGACAACCCGTCGATCTTCACCAACATCGTCGTCGCCGGACTGGAGATGTCCGGGAAGGGCGAGATGCGGGCCAAGGAGGCGATCGAAGACGCCGGCCGGCACGAGACCGTCAAGCTGAAGCGTTACTTGAATGCGCTCGGGACGATCGCCGCCGTCGCACCGCTCGTCGGGCTGCTGGGGACGGTCACCGGGATGATCCTGGTCTTCCGCACGATCGCCGAGACGGGCGGCGGGCAGGCGGCGGCGCTCTCGACCGGCATCTTCCAGGCGCTCATCACGACCGCCACGGGGTTGCTCGTCGCGATCCCCGCCCTGATCGCGCACAACTTCTTCCAGGAAAAGGTCGAAGGCATCGTGACGGAGCTCGAGCGGGTATCGTTACGGGCCCTGCACGGGTTGTACCCCGTGCGTTCCGAGCCGCTGATCCAGCCGGTCATCGAGGAGGTCGAGTAGTGCAGTTCCGGCGTTCGAGCAGCGCGCCGGTCGCGATCAACATTGCACCGCTCGTCGACGTCGTGTTCCTGCTGGTGATCTTCTTCGCGGTTTCCACGACCTTCCTGGAGACGGCCGGCCTCGAGTTGACGCTGCCGACCTCCTCCTCGACCGCCGAGCGCGCGCCAAAGGAGATCACGGTCGAGGTTTCCAAGGACGAGTCGGTGTACCTCGAGGGCGAACGGGTCGAGGAGGGCACGCTCGCGACACGACTGCAGGAGCAGCTCGAGGAACGCGACGACAAGCTCGTGTTGCTGCGCGCCGACGAGCAGACGCCCCACGGTACGGTCGTCCGCATCATGGACCTGGCTCGCGCGGCCGGAGCGACCGGGTTGACGATCGCCGCGCGGCGGGACGGCGACTAGTGTCCCGGACCGACGCCGACGCCGGCGGCTAGCTCGCAGGGTCGGATGGGGCGCGTCAGGATCATCGCCGGGAACCTCAAGGGGCGCCGTCTGGAGGTCCTCGACGGGCCCGGGCTGCGACCGACCCCGGATCGCGCACGTGAGGCCCTGTTCAGCATCCTGGGCAGCCGCGTCTGCGGCGCTCGTGTGCTGGACGCCTACGCGGGCACCGGGGCCCTCGGCTTCGAGGCGCTCAGCCGTGGGGCGCGTCACGTCGTGTTCGTCGAGTCGTCCCCGGCCGCCGCGGCGCAGCTGGAGCGAGCCAGGGCCCGGCTCGGCTGCCTCGATGTCTCGCGGGTCCAGACCGGCGACGTGGTGGCGCTGTTCGATCGCGGCGGCCTGGCGGGTCCCTTCGACCTGATCCTGGCCGATCCCCCCTACGGCTCGGGCGAGCACGACCGCTTCCTCGCGGCGCTGGGCCGCCACCGGCCGGTCGCGCCGGGCGGTTGGTTGGTCCTCGAGGACGAGGCTCAAAAAACGGCCGTATCCGGCGCCGAACCGGCGGGCCTGACGCCCATCCGGCAGTCGACATACGGGCGCTCGTTGCTGCACTTCTACGAAGCTGTCGGCGAGAGTTGAAATCCGGGTTTTCTTGATTATATTTGCCCGCGACGCACTATTTTTTGCGCCGGAACCCCCCGGCCCGGTCCTTTCGATCCGGTTCGGGGGACATCTCGGGCGAGCCGGAATTCCTTGACTTACTTCTCCGGCCCCTTGAAGATGAGCGGCGGTTATCACGTGCGTCGCGGGAGAATGCGGATGAGTAAGTCAGCTGCGATAACGGCCCTTGGGGTGCTGTTGGCGGTCTTTTTGTCCGTCGGGACGGCCGTGGCTCATGAGGGGTCCGGCCCGCCACCGAAAGACCTCAAGTTCGTCAACGATCACTGGACGCCGTGGGACCCCCCGGAAGCCGGCGAGGGCGCCTACATCATTCAAAAGGGCGACACGCTGTGGGATCTGGCCGCCGAGTGGCTCGGGGACCCCTACCTGTGGCCCCAGATCTGGGACGAGAACCGCTACATCCTGGACAGCCACTGGATCTACCCCGGGGATCCGCTGGTGATCCCGGGCAAGCCCCAGGTGGTTCCCGACGAGGGGCCTCCGCCCGGTAGCGAGGAACCGGTCGAGCCCGATGAGCCGGTCGAGCCCGACATGCCGTACCAAGACACGAGCGAGCCGGAGCCGGAGCCCGCACCGAGGGTCGCGCCGTTGTTGCCCGTCGCCGACGCCCAGGACATTCACTGCTCCGGGTTCATCGACGTCGAGCATGAGTACTCCGACCTGTGGATCGCGGGGAACGAGCACGGCGAGGACAAGCTGCACTACGGCGAGGGTGACGTCATCTACCTGAGCCAGGGTCGGAACCAAGGCATCCAACCCGGAGATACGTTTGCCGTGCATCGCGTCACGCGTGACGTGGACCATCCGGCGACCGGCGACCTCGTAGGCAAGTTCGTGCGCCGCTTGGGCAAGGTGCGCGTGATGCTGACGCAGGAGAACACGTCGACCGCGGTCATCGAGATGTCCTGTGAAGACATCCGCACGAGCGACGAGTTGGTCGCATGGGACGAGATTCCGGTTCCGATGCGCCGCGAGATGCCGTCGTTCGATCGCTACGATGCAGAACCGTCGGGTGGGGCGACCGGTCACGTGGTGCACGTGGCGGACGACCGCATGTCCGTCGCGCAGGGATCGATCGTGCACACCGACCTCGGTGTGGCGAGCGGCGTCAACCCCGGCGACGTGCTGACCGTCTACCGCGACGTCGAGCAGCTGCCGCGGACCGTCGTGGCTCAGGCGATCGTGTTGACCGTCGAGGGCACCACGTCGACCGTCAAGCTGACCGCGAACTCGCGTGAAACGGTCGTCGGCGACCGCGTCGAGATCGAGTAACCCGGCGCGACTACAGAGAGCCTTGAAAGCGGGCCCCGCGGGGCCCGCTTTTTTCATTCGTCGTCGCGGTTCTCGGCCTTTGCGGCCACCGGCTCACCACCGCGGCGGTTGTCGTCGCGCCGCGGGCCACGTCCGCCGCGTCCGCCGCGCCCACGATCACCGCCGCGCCCGCGTCCGCCGCGATCACCGCCACGACCTCCACGCCCGCCGCGATCGCCTCGTGGACCGCGACGCTCGCCGCCGCCATCGCCTTCGCGGTCAGCGTCACCGCCCTCGAGCAGGACTCGTCGTGATAGCCGCACGCGGCCGGTTGCATCGATGTCGATCACCTTCACGGTCACCTCGTCGCCCTCGTTCAAGACGTCGGTGACCTCGTCGATTCGGTGGTTCTCGATCTCGGAGATGTGGCACAAGCCCTCGACGCCGGGAAGGATCTCGACGAACGCGCCGAAGTTGACCACGCGCACCACCTTGCCGACGTAGGTCTTGCCCAGCTCGGCCTCGGCGGTCAGCTCCTTGATGATCTCGACCGCCTTCTGCGTGCTGTCCTCGTCGGTGGAGGCGATGTCCACGCGGCCGTCGTCGTGGACCTCGATCTTGCAGCCGGTGCGCTCGACGATCGAGCGGATCATCTTGCCGCCGGGGCCGATGATGTCGCGGATCTTGTCCTTGTTGATCGTGATCGTGAGGATGCGCGGGGCGTAGGGCGAGATGTTCTCGCGCGGAGCCTCGATCGATGCGTGCATCGCGTCGAGGATCTCGAGCCTCGCCTTCTTCGCCTGGGCCAATGCCTGGGACATGATGTCCTTGGTGATCCCGCCGATCTTGATGTCCATCTGCAGGGCGGTGATGCCCTCGCGGGTGCCGGCGACCTTGAAGTCCATGTCGCCGTGGTGATCCTCGGCGCCGGCGATGTCGGTCAGCACCTCGAAACGATCGCCGCCCTTGATCAGGCCCATCGCGATCCCCGCGACCGGCGCCTTGATCGGAACACCGGCGTCCATCAGCGCCAGCGAGCCGCCGCACACCGTGGCCATCGACGACGAGCCGTTGGACTCCAGGATGTCGGAGACGACGCGGATCGTGTACGGCCAGTCTTCCTCGCCGGGAATCGCGACCGACAGCGACCGCTCACCGAGCGCACCGTGCCCGATCTCGCGCCGGCCGGGTCCGCGCAGGAAGCGCGCCTCGCCGACCGAGAAGGGCGGGAAGTTGTAGTGCAGCATGAACCGGCGGATCGACTCGCCCTCGACGAAGTCGAGCCGCTGGGCGTCCTGCGAGGTGCCCAGCGTCACCGTGACCAGCGCCTGGGTCTCGCCGCGCGTGAACAGGGCCGAGCCGTGGGTCCGCGGCAGCACGCCGACCTCGCAGGTGAGGTCGCGGATCTCGTCGAACCGACGGCCGTCCATGCGCGTGCCGTTGTTCAACACCTCTTCGTGAAGGATCTCGTCCTGCAGGTCGTACCAGAGCCGTCCGGCAAATGCCCGGGCGTCTTCTTCCTCCTCGCCGAACCCTTCCAGCATCTCGGTTTTCAGATCGGCGGTGGCGCCATAGCTCGCGAGCTTGTCCTTGATGCGCATGGTGCCGGCGAGCTTGTCCTTCCAGCCCGTGACCTTCTCGCGCACGCCGGGAATCTCCTCGCGGACCGGCACCTCGCGTTTGGGCTTGCCGACCTGCTCGACGAGCTCCAGCTGCCAGGCGACGAGACGCTTGATCTCATCGTGACCGCGGAAGATACCCTCGAGCACTTCGTCCTCGCTGACCTCGTTGGAGCCCGCCTCGACCATCACGATGGCTTCCCGGGTGCCGGCCACGATGAGGTTCAGTCGCGAGGTCTCGAGCTCGCTGAAGGTCGGGTTGAACAGGTACTCGCCGTCGGGCGACAGACCGACACGGACGGCGGCGATCGGCTCGGGGAACGGGATGTCGGAGATGACCAGCGCCGCGGAGGCGCCGGTGATCGCCAGCACATCGGAATCGTTCTCCTTGTCCGACGACCAGAGCTGCCCGATGATCTGCGTTTCAAACGCCCAGCCGTCGGGGAACAGCGGTCGCAGCGGCCGATCGATCATCCGCGAGGTCAGCACCTCCTTCTCGTTGGGACGGCCCTCGCGGCGGAAGAAGCCGCCGGGGATCTTGCCGGCGGCGTACGTGTTCTCGCGATAGTCCACCGTCAGCGGCAGGAAATCGACGCCGACCCGCGGCGTCTTGGCCGCGACGGCGGTCATCAGGACCATCGTGTCGCCGTAGCGCATCACGACGGATCCGTCGGCCTGTTTGGCCAGATGGCCGGTTTCGAGACTCAGCGTCTGACCGCCGATCTGGATTTCTTTTCGGGTTACTTGGGACACTTTCTGGGACCTCCAGGGGTACGTGGTACCCACCTATCTCCGGCGCGGTGAGTCGTCGGGGACAGACTTCAAGTCGGTCCCCGGAACGCCGGGTTGTGGGGCGATGTCTACTTGCGCAGGCCGAGTTTGCCGAGGATGTCCTGGTAGCGCGTGAAGTTCTTTCGTTTCAGGTAGTCCAGCAAGCGGCGACGCTTGCCGACCATCTTCAGCAGACCCTGGCGCGAGTGGTGGTCCTTGGCGTGTGTCTTGAAATGCTCGGTGAGATGCTCGATGCGGCGGGTCAGGATCGCGATCTGGACTTCCGGTGAACCGGTATCGGTTTCGTGGGTGCGGAAATCCGCGATCAGACCCGTCTTCGACTCTTTTGTGATGGACACCGTGGCCTCCTCCGATCCCGCCGACCTATCGCGAGCGGGCCAGAGAGAAATCGCCCTAAACTAAGGGTTTATTTACTCTTCCTTCCTTTGCAACGGCGTACCGTAACACACGGCTTCGGCCCACGGCAAGGCGGGCTCAGGCCGGGGGATCGACCAGCACGATCCGTGGGGTCAGGGTCCCGTCGCGGAGCTCTCCGACGCCCAGGATGCGGCCCCCGGGGCCATCGACGCGGACCCACCCGGTGCCCGTCTCCGGCGCGGGGAGCGGGCCTCCGTGGGCGAACCGTGCCACCCGTGCGACGTCGATCCGATGGGTCGGCAGCGTCAGCGGGAGGCGGTCCAGCGGGACGACCGCTGCGGCGGACAGCGTTGATTCATTCTCCTCGGTGGGTGGAGAGATCGCCGAGGTCACGTCGAACGGGCCGATCGCCGTCCGCCGTAGCGTGGCGAGCGCCCCGCCGCAACCGAGCAGCGCGCCGAGATCCCGCGCCAGCGCGCGGACATAGGTTCCCTTGCTTACCGAGGCGCGGAAGGGGAGCGACCCCTCGCTGGCTCCCTCGAGCAGGTCGAACTCGAAAACCTTCGATCTCCGCCGCGGGCGCTTCGACGGCCTCACCGCGACGGGCCCTGCGGTACAACCGCTCGCCGTCGACCTTCTTGGCCGAGATGGCGGGCGGCGTCTGGCGTTGCTTGCCCAGCAGCGTGCGCGCCGCGTCGCGGACCTCCTCGAAAGCAGGCAGCGGTCCGGAGTCACGCGCCAGAACACGGCCGGCGAGATCGTCGGTCTCGGTGGTCACGCCGAGCTCGATCGTACCCTCGTAGACCTTGGGAGATTCGGGCAAGAACCGGATCAGCCGCGTCGCGCGGCCCAGCGCAATGACGAGTAGGCCCGACGCGGGAGGGTCCAGGGTCCCGGTGTGTCCGGCGCGGCGCTGGCCCGTCGCGCGACGGATGCGCGCTACCACGTCGTGGCTGGTCGGGCCCGCCGGCTTGTCGACCAGGATCAATCCCTCGGGCGCGTCGCTCAAGCGTCGCCGCCGTCCGTGGGGTCCCGGTCGTCGACGCCGATCTCGTCGAGGAGATCCTCCACGCGCCGCGCGCCGCGGATCGATCGGTCCTCTACGAAACGCAGGCTCGGCGTGAACTTCAACCCCGCCCGGCGGCCCAGCTCGCGCTTGAGGAACGGCGTGGCGTGGGTCAACGCGGCCAGCGTCTCCTCCAGCGAATCTCCGAGCACCGAAATGAACACCTTGGCGTGGCGCAGGTCCTTGCTGACATCGACCCCCGTCAACGTCACGAATCCCACGCGCGGGTCGCGCAGATTCTCACGGATCAGCCGCGCCAGCTCGACCTGGATCCGTTCGCCGATCCGTTCGGTCCGATGTCCGCCTACTCCCACGTCTCGCCCCATCCGGCGACGCCACCGTCGGCGCCGTCGAGGTACTCCACCCCGGTCTCGATCACCTCGCCGGGCACGTGCTTCCGGGCGTCCCGGTGAACGGCCTCGAACAACTGCTCGAGAGGCTCGCGCCGGTTCGCCACGGAGACGACCGTCAGCGCCGCACGCTGCCACAGCTCATGGTGTTCCGCGGTCTCCGCGACGGCGATGTTGTGGTGCGCACGCAGGCGGTCCTTGAGCCGGCGCA